>JAEEGF012395797.1_pt1 | contig 23874 bp, 23 predicted proteins | sample 9134171 | NCBI WGS metagenome assembly JAEEGF01 (sample SAMN16246542, study PRJNA631951) | gut metagenome | biome: gut microbiome; feature: rumen; material: AP-attached | host: Bos | place: Iran: Karaj | collected 2018-10
ATGACCCCGGAGCAGGCTCACAAAGAGATGATGAACCCACTCTACTGGGGCGCAATGATGGTTAGAAAAGGCGACTGCGACGCAATGGTTGCAGGTGCTGTTAACACCACTGGAGCTGTAGCTTCCTCCGCACTCAAGGTTATCAAGACTGCACCTGGAATCAAGACAGCTTCTTCCTGCTTCATCATGGAGAAACAGGGAACTGACTGGGGATACGAGGGATCTTACATCCTGGCAGACTGCGCAGTTATCATCGAGCCAGACGCAAACCAACTGGCAGACATCGTGCTTGCAGCAGCAGACTCATGCCGCTCATTCCTCCTGACAGAGCCAAAGATTGCAATGCTCTCCTTCTCCTCCAAGGGATCTGCTTCCCACGAGACAGTAGACAAGGTTACACAGGCACTGGCAATCGTAAAAGAGAAGGCACCAGACCTTAAGGTTGACGGCGAGCTTCAGCTTGATGCTGCTATCATTCCAGAGGTTGCAGCACGCAAGGCACCAGGCTCACCAGTTGCAGGAAGCCCGAACACACTGATCTTCCCTAACATCAACGCAGGAAACATCGGTTACAAGCTTATGCAGCGCTTCGGCGGATTCGAGGCATACGGCCCTATCTTCCAGGGATTCGCAAAGCCGGTTTCCGACCTTTCAAGAGGATGCAACACAACAGATATCGTTTACACCGCTCTTGGAACTATCAACAAGAAGTGATATATTCCGAAAGAGGATGATTGCCCCAGGCCAGTCCTGGGGTATTTTTTTATCATGGAGTGGAGCTTCCTTTTCTTTACAAACTGCGTTCTCTTAGGTGTGGGACTGGCGATGGATGCCTTCTCGGTCTCTATAGCAAACTGTCTGGCAAACCCCAGGATGGGCAAAGCCGGCGTAATCGCAATGACCGGCTCCTACGGCCTTTTCCAGTTCATCATGCCTATGGCGGGGTGGCTCTGCGTCCATACCATCATCTCTATTTTTGAAAAGTTCCAGCCCTTCATTCCGTGGATTGCCTTTATCCTGCTGCTCTACATCGGCAGCAAGATGGTGATTGAGGGAGTCCGGGGCGAGGTGGAAGAGGGAAAGAAGCTGACCTTCGGTGTACTGATGATCCAGTCGGTGGCCACCTCCATCGATGCCCTGTCGGTGGGCTTCACCATTGCCGAATACAATGCCGCTATGGCGCTGGTGGCTTCGCTTATTATTGCGGTGGTCACATTCGCAATCTGCCTGGGGGGCGCCGCCATCGGAAAGAAGGTGGGAAGCCACCTCTCCGGCAAGGCCTCCATTTTGGGCGGCTCTATTCTTATCGCAATAGGTCTTGAGATTCTTATAAAAAGCTTTATTGCTTAGTCTTGGGCTTCTTCGCCTGGCAGATAAGCTGAGTCATTGTCCCCATAGGGCAGTAGACACACCAGGTGCGGGGCCGGAACAGCGCCATAGTTATTATTCCAAGCACAGTAGAGGTCAGCATCACGCTGTAGAATCCGAAGGAGAACTGGGCGACCCAAGGGGCCACTCCACCGTGATACGCCCACTGCCAAGGCAGCTTTATGCTCCACAACAGCTTCACATGCTGGCTTAAAGGCCGTTGTCCGGCGCCCACCAGGTAGGTTACCCACAGCATCTGGCCGAACATAATCATGAAGAATGTGAGGAACCCATAGCGGAACCACTTCTTATGCAGGAACACCGGGGGCTTCCGGTTTGCAGAAAATTTAAGCTTCTTTCCCAGGAGCGAGAAAAGCTGGCCACGGCCGCAGAAAAGGTTACAGTACATCTTGTCGCCGCCGAAGATTGCAATCAGAAGGGGCAGCATGAAACAGAGCATCCCCAGCCATGCGAAGAGGATGTTGAAGAAACCCAGGATCAGGTATGTGGCAGAGAAAATCCAGATATAGTCGTACCAGTGCTTTTTCATGCGTCCACCTCCCCCACCTCGATGATGGCGGCAGGACACTCGGTGGCACACCGTCCGCATCCTATGCAGAGCTCTTCGTTCACTTGAGCATAGAGTCCTTTGTATACTTTTATCGCTCCCTTGGGACATACCTTCACGCAGCAACCGCAGGCCACGCAGTCCTTCTGTGCCACCCGGGCCTTCCTTTTCTTTCTCTGTATTTCTTCCATTTTTTCTTGCCGTTCGCCTCTCCTCATATTATACTATAGGTGTATGGAAAATAAAAGATTTTTTATCGTAAGCGCGGCAGTGCTTGCAATCGGCATAGTTTTATCAGGACTCTCAATAGCATTTGGAATAAAGGCACTCAAGGCAGATCAAAGGACTGTATCAGTCCGAGGCCTTTCCGAGCGTGAGTTTGACGCTGACATGGCAGTATGGCCAGCCACCTTCACAGTAAGCGGCAACGACCTCTCCCAGCTCCGTCAGGATATCGTCAAAAAGACTGACATTATCATATCGTTCCTCAAGAAGCACGGCATCCAGGATGCAGACTTCACTGTCAAGGAGCCGGCTATCACCGATACCACCACCGACCCGTACATGGACCAGAACCGGAAGCGGGACAAGTATTTCGCAAAGGTTGTTGTGTTCGTACGCTCAGCAAACATCAAGGCAGTCAATGAGGCGCTCACCGATTCCATAAACCTGATGGACAGTGGCATTGCTCTTTCCCACGATTACGACAGCCGGGTGGAATACCTCTTCACCAAGTTGAACGATGTTAAGCCCGAAATGATTGCAGAGGCCACACTGAATGCCCGGAAGGCAGCAGAGCAGTTTGCCCGTGATTCAGGCAGCAAGGTCAGCAAGATTAAGCATGCCAGCCAGGGGCTCTTCTCCATCGATGATGCTGCACCCGGACTCCCGGAGCGCAAGAGCGTGAGGGTTGTCACAACTGTGGAGTACATCCTCTCTGATTAAAAGAATTGTTGTAATTTAAATTTTTCATAAAATATTTTTATACAACACCCCTTTTTTCGGGAAAAATTTGACATATGCAAATTCTCATAATAAAAATGTTGTATGAAAGATACAGTTATGGCCGTATTTGTATGCGGTCTACTGCTGGCTATCAACGCATTTGTCCTCATCCGATCCGAGAAGAAGGAGCAGTTAAAATCTGCTCACGAAGCTCTTTTGATGGATATACACCACTCCACTTTCAATGTCCCTTCCGAGCGTGATAATAACCTTAACGAGGGACACAGCATGCTCTTCGACTACCTTCAGGCCTCCATGCTCTTCAACCTGCGCACCATGAAGCAGGATATCTACACCCCAGGCGTCAAGGATGTGAAGGTCTCAAACTACAAGCGGCACCGCAGACGTCGCTGGCTCTATATACTGCTCCACCCACAGTGCCTGCGTAAACCATATTTGTACACGCATCATCAGCAGCGACGTCAGGCAATGAAAGGCGCCCAAGCATAAAAAAGATATAATTACTTTTTCAGGGTAAATATAGTGCGGTTATAGTTCTGGGTCAAAAGATAGCTGGAACGCTTGGTGCTCTGCAACAGCCCGTCCACAACCATACTGCGCAGCGACAGAGCGGCATCGGGGTCGGTCACATCATATGGGACACCATCATCCCGCATGGTCACCTTGACATCCTGCTTGAAGCGGATGGAGACCTCAGCCAGCACAGAACGCCCCTTGTTCTTATTCATTATCAGCATACCTATATCTTCGATCAGAACTTCAAGCTTGCTCCTGACATCCGATGGAATGCCCCGTTTATCACATTCCTTGCCGGCCCAGTCCCGGGCCTTAAGAAGGTTTTCCAGACTCAGGACAAAATCCTTTGAGATAATATCTTTCTCCATAAGCAGAAGCGGAAATCTTTTTCCATATTGCTGAAATAGTATAAGGCTGAACAGGGCAAAGGTAAGCACATGAGCCAGCAGAATTCCAAGCCATAACCCTTTCATCCCAAAGAGCAGGCCAAAGACAACAGGACACAGAGTGCTTAACAGAAGATCCCGGACCGGCGCAATCTTGAAGGTGATTCCAATATGTCCGGTGACAGAATAATAGGCGGCAAAAAGATACATAAGGGAGATGAACGGCATGGCAGGAGCAATGATACGCAACGCCAAGGAACTTGTCTCAATTATAGGCTTAGGTCGTATTCCATAAAGCGTCGGCAGCTTGCCGTTAAAAATTAACATGACCAGAGTCACGGCCAGTCCTGCAATCAGGGCAGCCCGAACCGCATAACGCATCAGCTTTTTTATGCCGTCAGGGTTTCTCTCGCTGTAATAGATATTGGCCATAGGCTCGGCAGCCTGGGCTATCCCCTCAAAAAGCAGGGAGAGAATCATCACGTTGCTGACCACAGTTAGTGCTGTAAGCCATTTCCCTCCGAACTGAAGCGTAACAAACTTATTCAGGATCATCCGCCGGATTCCGACATAAAGGGCCAGAGATGCGGTGGCATAACTGCATTGGAACACCTCCAGAATCTCCTTCCACTCAAAGTGCCACTTGAACCGTACAGTGCAGTGCTTGTCCAGGAACCATGAGAGATACACTATAACCGAGATCAGCACACCTAAAAGCGTCCCCAGGCTCAGACCCGCCATTCCCATAATCTTGCCCAGAATCAGAGAAGCACAAATATTCACAGTCACCTGCACTCCTGTGGCAAAGACGCACCACTTTCCGCCGCCATCGTTGTAAACAAGCTCCTGGAACAGGAAATAGAAAGGATAGATTGCCACAAGGTATGGGATAAAGGTGTAGTATGGCCAGGCAAATTTTGCAACCTTTGTTGAGGATGTCACCGACTCAAGGAAACGGGATTTGATGGCAAAGGCCCACAAGAGCAGAATAATTGAGCAGATTACAGCCAGGATAAGCCCCTGCCCTGCCGCCTCCCTGGCCTCCTTCATCTTGAACTCGCCCTTTAAATAGATATAGTTATGCTTTGTCCCGCCTGCTACCATGATGGATGCAAATGTTGCAACCAGAAGAAGCGGGGAGATAAGATGCACACTGCTTATGGAACGGCCACCGAAAAGATGTCCGGCAATCAGCACATCTACCATCTCGGCAACTACAATCAGCGCCAGCATTATGGTGGCAGAGGTCATCATCGAGTAAAACTTCTTGCGGCAGAAAAGCTTTTTCCTCTTTGATACTTTCATTTAGCCACTTCCTTTTTCAGACTGAACACATTGCGGTTATAGTTCTGGGTGAAGAGGTATGCAGACCGGGCACCACTCTTAAGAAGGCCCGAGACAAACATACTTCGGAACGACAGTGCCGCATCGGGGTCGGTGACATCATAGAGAACACCGTCATCACGCATAACCACCTTGATGTCATCCTTGAAGCTGATGGTGATTTCTGACAGCACGGGACGATCTTTGTTCTTTTCGATTATCAGCATGCCAAGGTCCTCAATCATCACCTCCAGCTTTGTCCTGACCGAAGATGAATAGTGGCGCTTGCTGCATTCTCTGCCAGCCCAGTCCCGTATCTCCATAAGGCTTGCCACTGTAAGCACTGTATCCTCGGAAACGATATCCCGCTTCTCAAGAAGCAGCGGAAATTTCTCTCCATGCTGATGAAGGAGCAGAATAACAAACAGCACAAAAGTAAGAACATAGGCAAAAGCCGTTCCAAACCAGATACCGTTTATTCCAAATACACTTCCCAATATCACTGGGAAAAGGGTGCAGAAAATCAGATCCCGGAACAACGCGATAAGCATTGTGGTTCCAAGATGACCTGTGACAGAATAATAGACTGCAAAGAGAATCAGCAGAGAGATAAGGGGCATGGCCGGGGCGATTATACGCAGGGCCACAGAACACATATCGATGATATACTGAGGATGAATACCATACAGCTTAGGCAGACTGTGGCTGAATACAATCAGGACCAGTGCCACGGCTATTCCCTCGTACAGGGCTGTCCGTACCGCATGCTTCATCATCTTTTTTATGCCGTCGGGATTTTTCTCGCCATAATAAATGTTGACCATAGGCTCCACAGCCTGGGCTATCCCCTCAAAGAGTACCGACAGTTCCATTACATTGATCACTACGGTGAGAGCGGCAAGAGTGCCATCCTCAAACTTCAGGGCAACAAACCTGTTTATGATCATACGACTTACAGCAGTATAGAGAGACAATGATGCATGGGCATAGCTGAAACGGAACACCTCCAGGATCTCCTTGCCCTCGAAATGCCACCTGAACCGGATTGAGCACCTTTTGTCAAAAAACCAGCTGATATAAACAGCAACTGAGGTAAGAAGGCCTAACAGCGTTCCCAGGCTCAGACCAGCCATACCCATGACACGGCCCAAAAGCAGGGATGCAGTGATATTCACAACCATCTGAAGCACTGTGGCATAGATGCACCGCCTTCCTCCCCCATCGGCATAAACCAACTCCTGGAATAGGAAGAAGAATGGATAAACTGCAAGCTGGTATGGGATGAATGTGTAATAAGGCCAAGCATATTTTGCCGCCTTTGTGGAAAAAGTGACAGATTCAAGGAAATTGTTCTTTATGACAAAAGCGTAAATCAGAAGCAGCATCGAGCAGATTACAGTCAGAATAAGCCCCTGTCCGGCCGACTCCTCGGCCAGCTTTTTCTTGAACCGCCCCATCTCGTAGGAATAGTGATGCGCTGTCCCACATACCACCATCATGGATGCGAAAGAAGAGACCAGAATCAGCGGAGAGATAAGGTGGATACTGCTTATAGACCGTCCACCGAAAAGGTGTCCTGCCACCAGCACATCAACCATCTCTGCAAACATCATGATGAACAGCATGACAGAGGCCGTTGCCATCATTGAGATGAATTTCTGGCGGCAGAAAAGCTTTTTTTTCACTGGCTGCTTCAATCCAAGGTGTACTTTTTATTCTTCTCGACTATCACCACATTGGGGAAACCGTTTTCCATAAGGAACTTCTTGAAGGTCTGCTGCGGCTCCGGGTCGCCATGCACCAGGAAAATCTTTTTGAGTGCAGATGTGTCCATGCTCTTGAGGTATTCAAGCATCTCCTTGTAATCAGCGTGTCCGCTCAAGCCGTTGATCTCCTCCACATGGGCGTTGAGGTTGTAGAAGTCACCGAAAATCTTGAGCTGTTTCTCCCGGTTCTTGATCCGGCGTCCCAATGTGTACTCGGCCATATAGCCTACCAGTAGGATAGTATTCCGCTCGTCCTCCACATTGTTCATAAGGTGATGCAGGATACGGCCCGACTCGCACATTCCCGATGCCGAGATTATGATTGCCGGCTTGTCAAGCTCGTTCAGTTTCTTGGATTCCTCCACGCTGTCCACATACCGTACGTCGTTGAAACCGAAGGGGTTGTCGTGATGCTTTGTGAATGCCTCGTGGGTCTCCTCGTCGTAGCACTCCTGATGCAGCTTGTAAATTGATGTGGCATTGACTGCCATAGGGCTGTCCACATAGATAGGGATTGATGGGATGATGCCCTGGTCGTGCAGCAGGTGCAGATAGAACACCAGCTCCTGGGTGCGGCCCACAGCAAAGGCCGGGATGATAATCTTGCCGCCCCGGGCGATAGTCTCGTTCACCACTCTGGCCAGCTCCGGCATAACATCCTTCTTGCCCTCGTGGAGCCGGTCGCCGTAGGTGCTCTCCAGTATGATGTACTCGGCCGGGTCTGCTGGCTCCGGATCCTTAAGTATAGGCTCGTCCTTGCGACCCAGGTCGCCGGAATAGAGGACACGCACTGTCTTGTCGCCGTCTTTTATGGTCATGTGAATCAGAGATGAGCCCAGGATATGGCCTGCATCAAAGAACTTGGCGGTGATTCCGTCGGCGATAATCTGCGGGCGGTCGTAGGAAAGGGTGACAAACTGGCTTATAGCCTGAACTACATCGGTATCTTTATACAGCGGTTCCCAGTCGAAGGTCTTGCCCAGTTTCTGAGCACGCTTCTGCAGGTGTATAGCATCGGCGGCCTGAATCTTGCAGGAGTCCATCATTATCAGGTTGGCCACATCCCGTGTTGCGGCGGTGGAATAGATATTGCCCTGATACTTGTGTTTTGGCAGAAGAGGAATAAGGCCGCAATGGTCATAGTGGGCATGAGTCAGCACCACAGCATCCAAAGCCGAGGCGTCGAAATCCCACTGGCGGTTCTTCTTGTCAGCCTCCTCGCGCTTGCCCTGAAAGGCACCGCAGTCAACTAAGATTCTTGCTTTGTCGGTAAAAAGAAAATGGCGGGATCCGGTAACCTCACCGGCTGCTCCCTGAGAAAAGATGGTGATACTCATTTAGTCCTCCCAAATAACAGTATAGCATATTTTCAAAAATAATGGTATATTTTTATTATGAGCGAAGAAAAAGACAAGGAAAAAGAGACTGCAAAGCAGGATTCAAACGATATAGTTCTCAAGACCAGATCTATCCTGATCTCGGGCGAGATAGATAAAAAGATGGCAGAGAAGGTTGTGAGCCAGCTGCTTATGCTTGAGGCAGAGAATGATAATCCAATAAAGGTGTTCATCGACTCCCCCGGCGGTGATGTGGATTCAGCCTATGCTATCTTTGACATGATTCGTTTTGTGAAGCCTAAGGTGACTATGATTGCCATGGGTCTTGCAGCCAGTGCTGGGGCTCTTATCCTTTTGGCAGGAGACAAGGAGAATCGTTTCGGATTCCCAAATTCCCACTACCTTATTCATCAGCCTTTAAGCGGAATTCGTGGAGTTGCCACCGAGATCGAGATTCACGCAAAAGAGATTGAGAAGACACGGCAGAAGATAAATGCACTTATTTCTCAGGAGACCGGGAAGAGCCTGGAGCAGGTGGAGAAGGACACCGACCGGGACTACTGGATGAGCGCAGAAGAAGCCCTGGAATACGGCCTTATCTCAAAGATTATCGCAAATCGGGACGAGCTTAAATAATTATTGGAACGCCTTCATCACATCGTGAAGGAAAGCAATCTTTTTCTCTATCTCACTTTTCCTAAATGCCAGAAGATTGTCGGCAGGACCGTAAACGCCTGATTTTACAGTAAGCTTGGGCTGATCTTCTTTCAGCTTCTGATACAGAGAGAGCCAGTCATCCTCTTCCATTATGGACTTCACAGGAAGGTAGGAGACCACAGTGCGCCAATCCTTCTTAAGTTCCCACCGGATAAGTGCCAGGAAGATAAGCTCCTCGGGCTGGAAATCGGAGAAAATCTCCTTCTCATTCTGGGCATCGGGGTAGATTTTCTTATAGAAATCCAGGTACTCCTTCTCGGCCTCTTCCAGTTTGCCCTGGCGGTAATAAAGTTCTGCCTTCACCGGCATGTTGTGGGTAAGCATGTACTCCTGAGCCTCGGTGCTCTCGATAAGGGATGCAGCTTTCTCCACATCGCCCTCCTCCACCAGCATGTGGGCCATCACCACGCCAAGACCTGCATCATGGGTTTTCTCGTAGCCCCTGGCAAAGATATCGTAAATTTTCTTCATATCATCGGGGGTGGAATAGTACTGATAGTAGACATGATAAACATCGATGGCAGCAGGGAACTCCTTCATGGCTCCTTCAAGCACCTGGTCGGCCAGGTCAAAATGCTGTCGGTCTCTAAGGTATTTTGCAGAGATGATTCTGCGCCGCCACTTTGGGGTCTTTATGTTGGGATAAATATAGGCCAAGAAGAAAATAGTGCCCACAACCAGGGCTACCATAGCCAGTTTCCAGAACAATGAGAAAGACATCTAGACCTCCTATCTCATATCAAAAGCCAGGGATTGAACTTGTTCTCTCCCTCTATATCGGTATCGGGGCCGTGGCCGGGATATACGATGGTCTCGCCCGGCAGCTTGGAAAGCTTTTCCCGCAGGCTGTGCATCAGGGTGTCGTAGTCGCCGCCCGGCAGGTCGGTACGCCCAATACTCCGGCAGAAAAGGGTATCGCCACAGAAGAGTACATTATACTTTTTGCTGTAAAGGCTTATGGAGCCAGGGGAGTGGCCCGGGGTAAAGATGACGGAGAGAGTCTGGTTGCCAAACTCAATGGTGTCCCCCTCCTCCAGATACCGGTCCGGGGCTGGGTTGGGGGTGCTGTGGGAACCAAGTATCTCGGCGCCGCCGCCTGCCATAAGAAGCTGGGAATCAAGCTTGTGGATTGCAATCGGAATACCCTTGTCATGGAAGTAGCGGTCGGCTCCGATATGGTCGTAGTGAGCGTGAGTGTTCACCACCAAGATTGGATCCAGTCCCTCGTTTTTAATAAGAGAATCAATCTTGGCCCCTTCGTCGCCGGGATCCACTATAATGGCCTTCTTAGTATCTTCGCATGCCAGGATATAGCAGTTTGTCTGAAGCATGCCAACTGGAATACAATACACTTTCATACGCTTCCCATCCATGTAAAAAAAAGTCCTGCCAAGCTGACAGGACTTAAAGGTGCCCTGCGGATTCGAACCGCAGTATGACGGTTTTGCAGACCGTGGCCTTACCACTTGGCTAGGGCACCATGTTGCTCTACTATATCAACATTTATTCTTCTTGTCCATATTATGCGCATTTTTTTTCATGCGCAGGTAAAAGTAATGAGAAAGGATGCAGATGGCGTTCAGCATCTCGCCATGGCCGAAACCCTGCTCTGCTTCTTCCACCGGCACCAGCACCGGGTCTATGGCCTCATCCTTGTCCAGATCCTGCTCGTACACTTTCTCCAGGTCCTCGGCATAGAAGGTGTAGTTGGTGTTGTTCATGAATGCGCAGTTAGGTGAAGCAGTGCCGATAAGGGTCATCTTGCCAGCCTTGTACCCAGTCTCTTCCCGAAGCTCGCGGATTGCGGCGTGGAGCGGCTCCTCGCCTGGATCCACTATGCCGGCAGGGAACTCCAGGGAGAGCTCTCCGGTGCCGTGCCGGAACTGCCGAACCATAAGGAAGCAGTCCTGCCCCTTGTCGTTCTTGACCTCGGCTATGATGTTGACCCAGTCTGGGGAATCCACCATAACAAACTGGCCTTTGCGGCCGTCATCCATCTGCCGGTCCACAAGGTAGGTCTTGAAAATCCGGTAATCCTTATCAAAAGTCCGCCCGGTCTCTTTCCAGACCAGGTGCTCGTCTTCTTTTCTCATACTAATTCTCCTGCATTTCCGCAATTGCTGCTTCCAGTTCCTCCCACCGGGCGGTCTTGGCCGCAAGGCCAGACTCGGCAGCATCCAGCTGAGCCTTGAGCCCCTTTATCTTCGCGCCGTCGGAGTAGTTTTCCGGCTTCGCCATGTCATCGTTCAAGCGGGCCACCTCCTGCTCAAGGGCATCCAGGTCGGCCATAACCTGTTCCAGCTCCCGCTCCAGTTTCTTCAGGTCCCGCTTGCGCTGCTTGGCCTCCTCACGGCTCAGCTGGGCCAGCTTGGGCTGGCTGGCAGGCACAGCCTGCGCTGCCGAGGCGTTTTCCGCAGCGGCCACCTGCTGGGCTTTCTTTTCCAGGTAGTAGGCATAGTCGCCCACATAGCTGGTGGCCTTGCCATCGCCCAGCTCCAGCACCCGGTCGGCCAGATTCTCGATAAAATACTTGTCGTGGGATACGAAAAGTACTGTGCCGTCGTACTTTTTCAGTGCCTCCAGAAGGATATCCTTGGAGTTTATGTCCAAGTGGTTGGTGGGCTCGTCCAGCACCAGCAGGTTGGCCGGGTGCAGCAGCATCTTGAGCAGGGCTATCCTGTTCTTCTCGCCACCGCTGAGTACCGAGACCGACTTGTAAATGTCGTCCCCTCGGAAAAGGAAAGCTCCCAGCAGGTTCCGCACCTGGGGTATCAGGTCGGTGGGTGCATCATCCTCAATCTCCTCTAGCACTGTCTTGTTATCGTTAAGTGTGGTCTCAAAATCCTGGGAGAAATACTCTATCTTCACATCGGTGCCGTAGCGGACAGAGCCGGTAAAGTCCTTATCCACCCCGGCAATGATGCGCATCAAAGTCGACTTACCTGCTCCGTTCTTGCCCACAAACACTATCTTCTCGCCCCGGTTAGCAAAGAAATCCAGGTGGTTTATCACATGGTTGTCGCCGTAGGCCTTGCTCACATCGGAAAGGATAAGGACATCATTGCCGGAGTGAGGCGGCTTGGGGAAGGTGAAATGCATCTTCTTGAGGCTTTCGGGTATCTCTATTCGGGGCAGCGACTCCAGGTACTTTACCCGGCTCTGGACTTGCTTTGCCTTGGTGGCCTGGTAGCGGAACCGGCGGATGAAGAACTCCACTCTGGCAATCTCCTCCTCCTGCTGCTTGTAGCGCTCTATCAGCGACTCCAGCTCCTTGCTCCGCCGTGCCTCGTATTCGGAATAGTTACCTTTGTAGCGGTTCATCCTGCCACCGAAAAGCTCGTATATCTCGTTCACGGTGGAGTCCAAGAAGGAGCGGTCGTGGGATACAACAACTACTCCGCCCTTGTATGAATTTATGAAGTCCTCAAGCCATACCCTGGCTTCCAGATCCAGGTAGTTGGTAGGCTCGTCCAACAGCATTATATCGGGGTTTTCAAGCAGTATCTTGGCCAGGGCTATGCGCATCTGCCAGCCGCCGGAAAAGGCCTCGGTGTGCTTGTCGAAATCGGAGCGGGTAAAGCCCAGACCTAAAAGCACCTTCTCCTTGACAACCTTACGGTCATAGTAGCCACTGTTCAGCAGGTGTTCCTGTATATCGTGGTCCTCTTCTATAAGGCGCTCGGCCTCTTTGGAGGATTCCTGGCACTGCTCCAGAAGATGGCCTATCTGTTCCTTCCGCTCCAGCAACACTTGGTAGTAGTCATAGGCCTTTTCCGCTTCCTCCATCAGAGTGAGTCCCGAATGGGTAAGGCCGGACTGAGGCAGATAGCTTATCCGTGTCCCTTTCTGCATGGTCATAGTACCCTTGTCGGGCTGCAGAAGCCCTGCTATTATGCGCATGAATGTGGTCTTGCCGCTTCCGTTGGCCCCAGCTATGGCGGCTCTGGTCTCTTGGCTTATGTTCAGGTTCACATCCTGCAGGATATCCCTGTCACCAAAGGCTAGAGAGACTCCGTTCAGCGTGACGAATGCCATTACCGGCCTGCCTCATTCACAGGGTGGAACATAAAGATTTTAGTATTGTCAGGCACCCGGGTCAAAACCAGTCCCTTGAAGGAATCCTCGGGCACATAAATAAGCTGCAGGTCGCCGTTTGTAAGGCGCTTGAAGATAAAGCTCATAGCTTTGGCAGTGCGGGAGAATGTCAGAGTTATGACACCGTCGTAGCCCCTGGATTTCTTAAGTTTGGTAGAGACATAGCGCCGGTTGTCTGCAATACCTTTATCACCATTGGCTGCCGGGATAAAATCGGCCAGCGCACCAAAGCGTTCGGTCCATACGAAGGTTTTGTCTGAACTGAATCTGAGCCTTCCGTTGTCAGGACTCTCATAATATTCCACTTGCCGTAAAAGTTTGTTGTATTCCCTTGTTTTAAGCTTGTTCTGCTCGGCAATGTAATCCTGAAGCGGTGTATCCAGGGTTGTGAAGAACTCGGAGCGGTCCACTCCCTCGTCGGAATAGCGGACAAACAGGCGTCCGTCTGGATAGAATGTTATATCAATGGAGGACCCCACAAACAGAATGCGGTTCTGGGACTGCTGCTTAACTTCGGTGAACCTGAATCTGATCTCCTTCTTTCCATCCCGAAGGTAAACCTCTTTCTTCTCCTGATCTCCCCACAGACAGCGGCCATCACGCAGAATTGCCAGGTCTGGATAATCCTCCTCCATCTCTGCTTTATAATCCAGAGGATACCACTGGCTTCCGAAGAAGCGGTCGGTAAACATGGTGATATCTACAGTCCGGGTTGAGTTGCCCTTTCCATCATCCATATAGATGGTGAGGTTCTTGTCAAAGCACCAGCCGATTATTCCATCATCTGTGATGATCTTATACCAGTAGCCCGAAAGCTTTTCGCCCAGCTGTACCTTCTCCTTGCCACGGCCTACAATCTTAATTACTTGCCCTTCCCGGAGGATATATACACGGGCGCTCTGGACATCGGGGGTTTCACGCACAGGGGTCTTGGCCTCTGCATATGCAAAGAGATCCTTATATTCCCACAGCTCGCTCTGGGCGGCCTTGGCCTCCTCCTTGGTACGGAACACAAAGCCCCGGAAGCTGGCAATCTCGGCATACTTGTTGTTTCCAAGATTCAAGATATGAGTCTTACGCAGATGTGATTCGGACTTGATGGGGAACATGTCAGCACAACCCATGACAGAAAAATCCTCGGGCCAGGCCACCAGGAAATAGCCCATCTTGTTGTTGCATCCGGTAAGAGCAAGCAGAATCAGAAGAAAAAGAAAAATATATGTATGGCGCAAATGCCGCAAAAATTTCATAATTACCCCACAAACAAATATGGAATTTAGTGCTTTTTTATAATATTATAACTAAAAAGCGATTTTTTTAAAATAGTCCGAGGTGCAAAATGAACAAAGAGATATGCAAATATATTGATGAACATATAATGACTTTCGTGGAGCTTGAGACACTGCTCTCCTCCATTCCCGCAATCTCCCCTCTCTCCGGTGGCGAGGGTGAATATAAAAAGGCCCATGCTCTTGAGGATTGGCTCCGCAGACAGGGCTACACCGACTTCCAGTACATTGAATCCAAGGATGACAAGGCATACAAAGGAGTGCGCCCCAGCCTGATACTCACCATTCCTGGCAAGAAGACAGACCGCAATTTCTGGATCATGAGCCATGTGGATGTGGTTCCGCCAGGAGACCTTAAACTGTGGAACACCGACCCCTTCACTGTGGTGGTGAAGGATGGCAAACTGTACGGCAGGGGCGTGGAGGACAACCAGCACGGTATCACTGCATCGGTGCTGGCAGCCCTTGCGCTCAAGAACGTCGGTATCCAGCCTGAATACACTGTGAAGCTGCTCTTTGTGGCAGATGAGGAGATAGGCTCGGTCCACGGTGTAAAATATATTCTCGAGTCACACCCCGATTTGTTCGGACCGAACGACTATGCCCTAGTACCAGACTCTGGCAGCAGCAACGGCGACGAGATAGAGATTGCAGAGAAGAATATGATGTGGCTCAAGTTTCATACCAAGGGTGTGCAGTGCCACGCCTCACTCCCCGACCTGGGCAAGAATGCCTTTGTGGCAGCCAGCGCTCTGGTGCTCAAGATGGCAGAGCTGCAGAACCATTTCAAGAGCTTCCAGGATGACCTCTTCGACCCGCCTTACTCCACATTTGCCCCCACCAAGAAGGAGGCCAACATCCCGAACGTGAATACCATCCCAGGTGATGATGTGTTCTACCTGGACTGCCGTATCCTCCCTACCGCCGACATGAATGAGATTATGGCAGAAATCCACCGCCGATGCCAGCAGGTGGAGAAAGAGTACGGTGTGCAGATTGAGCTTGAGACTGTTGTGAACGGAGTGTCCAAGAAGTCGAATCCGGACAGCCCTATCATCCAGCGCCTTATAAAAGTGCTAAAGGAAGTGAGCGGCAAGGATGCGAAGCTGGTGGGAATCGGCGGCGGCACTGTGGCAGCCTTCCTGCGGAATATAGGGATGAACGTGGCAGTATGGTCCACTATCGACGAAACCTGTCACATGCCTAATGAGTATACCTGGATCAAAAATCTTCAGAACGATGCCAAGGTGATGGCACACCTGATGATCTGATCACATCAGTTTCTTGCCGTCAGAGAAAGCTTTTCCAACAACCTCACCCAGTTTGATGTAGGTGTGTTTTTCTGGGTCGTATGTTATTGCATTCAGCTTGGCAGGATCCACCTTGCCGTCTGTAAGAATGCTGTCATCTGCCACCACGTTTATTATGTTGCCCACAGCCTGCTCGGTGTCACTGTCATAGCTTACCAGCTCGCACTCCAGAGTCAGCGGCAGCTCCTCGATCACAGGGGCATCCACATTGGCGCTCTTCACAGCAGTAAAACCAGCCTTGGCCACCTTATCCGCATCATCATTGGCCGAGACAATGCCTACATAGTCGCACTCTGTAACATGAGCCGCATCTGCGATTGCCACAGTAAAAGCCTTGCGCTCCTTCAGGTTGGCCACAGTCTTATGCCCCTTGTCCAGACACAGGTTCACCATGCCGTCGTTGAAAATGCCACCCCAGGCCGCAGCCATCAGGTCAGGCTTCCCCTTGCGGTCGTAGGTACCCACCATAAGCACCGGCATAGGGTACAGTATTGTCTTCTTTCCAAGGTCAATTTTCATACTTTTGCCCTCCGCTCCCATGCTATCAAAATATTTACTTATGCACAATTATGCTATATCATTAGTAGCAGAGGTATCTTTATGAATCTGTTCAAAATAGCGTACAAAGTGGTACGCGCCAACTCAAAGACAATCTACAAGGGCTTCGGTTTCAAGCACTTGAGCGATGCCACACAGTACTATGTCCACCCGGACAACCAGTCCTACAAGGGCACCACAACATTGAGCCAGCCTATCGGCGAGGCCATAATCCTTTTCTCCAGCATGCTCAAGGCAGCCATGAACCCAGAGCATGCAAAACCCTTAGGCGACTACTGGGTAAGCTCAACCAAGGATGAATTCTACCTTAATCTGGATGTGCCGGATGACTATCGGGACAATCAGGTGGTGGAGAGCGAGGTCTATTCCTACAAAGCTTATCTTAAAGATGAAACCTTGATTGTAGGCGCTTATGATATAGGAGGAAATCTTATCCCAGGCAACCTGATCCATCTGCAGCCCCTCTACAAGCTGCTGCCAGCCTTTGCTATCCTGACAGCCCGGGAGATGGAGCGTTTCCCCCAGTACCGCACTGTCATGGAAAAGTTTGTTGAACTGCCAGATCCCGAGACTTTTGTAAACCTGCACGAAGACCTGTACCAAATGCATAAGCTGGACAGTTATTCCCTGGGCTATGGACCGGTACCCACAATCGAGAATAAAGATGACTTCACCTCATTCTCCTCCACCTACGAGACAATCAGGGAGAACAAGGCAGCCCTGAAAGCTGACAAAGCTTCAGATATCACTATGTTCGACAGCGCGGAATTCACAGATGAACAGAAAAGATACATCCCCAACCTCTCTGCCGAATTTGTTCTGCCAAACCGGCTTACAGCCCTCTGCAACGCAATACAGAAGGGGGACATCCTGACCACATTGTTCCACGGCCCTGCCGGAACAGGAAAGACTATAAGCTGCAAGCTTGTCTGCCAGTCAATTGGACTCCCGATTATGGAAACCATAAACTGCACCGAAAACCTGGACGAGTTTGTACTGGGCAAGTTTATCCCCGACGGCGACAAGATCATATTCAAGGAAAGCTATGTGACCAAGGCAATCCGGGAAGGTGGCGCTGTTGTGTTTGAGGAGATCAACTTTGCAAAACCACAGTATCTGGCATTCCTCAACTCGCTTCTGGACGACAACGGCTTTGTCCGGCTGGATAACGGCGAGGTGGTCAGACGCCACAAGAATTTCCGTTTCTTTGCCACCATGAACATGGGCTACTTCGGGACCAAGGAGCTCAACCAGGCCCTCTACAACCGGTTCAACGCCATCATAGAGGTAGCTGCCCTCAGCGACGAGGCAATAGCCCGGATGCTCATTGCCCGTGTGCCTGAATGCAAGCCTATGGTAAAGAAAATTCTGGGTGTATATCACAAGCTCAAGAAAAAGATAGAAGCCGAGGAACTGGATGTGGTTATCTCACCGCGAAACCTGGAGAACTGGGCGCGTCTTGCCAAATACGAAGGCTATATGACAGCTGCCGAGAAGAGCATTATCCCGATAGCCAAGTGCGACAGGGTGCTGGAGCAGGCTATCATGGGCATCCTGATGCTGTACAAATGGAGCTGAGATAATGAAAATGTATGTCCTTCGCTGGAACCCGAATTTCAGCATGAAATATGAGGAGCATGTCAAAGGGATGGATATGCTTAGAAAGAATCCGGTGCATGCCTCCTGGAGCATCTATGACCACGAGGACCTGGAAGAAGGCGATATCTTCATATTCAACCAGGTAGGCTCGGGCGAAGAGGATGGAATCGCCGGGTTCGGAACCTTTACGTGCGAACCATATACAGAGGCAAACTGGAAGCAGAAGGATGGCACCAACCGCTTCTATGCCGAATTCCTTATGGAGCTTATGCTGGACCGCAGGGGCGGAAATATTTTCTCGGCAGCGGAGATGGAAAAGGTGCTGCCCGAAATCGATTGGCACAAGGGACACGCCGGAGTGCTGGTGGAAGACGCGGTTGCAGAAAAAGTAATCCTGCACCTGATGCAGAAGACACTTTATATGAGTAAGCCAACTGAGAAAATAGCATTCACTGCAGTCAGGAAGGCGCACCCCCTGGCACCTCTCTTTGCCCGGTATATCAATGGACTCTGTCCCTCGTTCAGAGAAAAGATCATCAGTCTAAACAAGCTCACTTATAAGGATTTCGAGCCGGGGGAGGATGTGGATCCGATGCTGATAGAGATCTCTACCAAGAAATTCAATGGGGTAAGCCTTACAGAAAAAAGCACCCTAGATGAAATTTCAAAGCTTTTTGTGCCGGTGGCCTAGGAGAAAATGGGAAACTTTTCAGAAGAAGATTACAAAGAGATACTCGACAAGTTCCAATGCAACCACAACAGGGAGATAGAGGAATCCTTTGCCCGGGCATTCGCAGAGAATGATGATGTGCGCCTCTTCTTCATAAACGAAGATGAGGCATATACTGACGGCATCAACATAGTGGTGGACCCAGCCTTCTATAATATATACAAGGATGAGGAGTGCCTTGAGAAAACCGAGAAACACCTTGACTGGCCAGGACTCATATCTGCAAATCCTTGGACCGCGTTAAAAATGGTCACCAGAGGGCTGTCCCTGCACGAGAGCCTGCACCTGCTCTACACCAACTTCCCCGGCAACGAATTCAAAGATCCCGATTTCACAGACAAGAACAACGCCAGAACTGTGGTCTCCCACATCTCAAACATAATAGAGGATGCCTATATTGAAGCGGTAGGAGCCAGCGTCTATGACAACATCGGCATCTATCTTATGTTCAACCGGATTGCCCCACACTATGCAAAGAAAGAGGTTCAGGGAACAGCCCAGAAGCTGGTTGCCACGCAGATAGATCAGAAAGCGCTTAACCTAGGCGCCTACCTTAACCATATGGCAGGGTTCCTGCTCTTCTCTATGTTCAAGCAGCCTGATCCGCCAGATGAAATCAAGGAATATGTGGAGAAGACTAAACAGCTGTTCCTGGACGGCTCTGTCCAGGCAGATCCCGATGACCGCTATAAATACTGCAAAAAGATTTACGAGATCATAAAACCGCTTATCCCTGATGACAGCGAGCTTAAGCTGCCCCAGAAGATGCTTCCGTCCTCAATCCCCGGTCAGGAAAGCCATGGCCTCGGACAAAAATCTATTGGCGGAGCAGCGCGGAAAGGCAAACCCCAGGCAGTGACCACACGTCTGTTCGGAAACCTTGACGGGAGCGAGAAAGAACCGCTTGATACCGATGTCCCAAACCTTGTGGCTGTGGCAAAAAAGTTTGATGCAGACGAGAAAGAGGCAGATAATATCGTCAAATACAAGGGCTACACAGTGGAGCTGCCCCCGACCAAAGTGGGAGCTCCCCCTGTGCACAGGGACATTAAGATAATTGAGAATCACCCCAAGATAAACCTGCATCTCCGCAAGGCATATCAGAATATTTACAACAACTATCACCTGACCATAAACTCTTACAACTCACGATTCCTGCAGCTATTAAGGGCACAGCTGCCGGTGCGGGAAAACCGATTCCCGTTCGGAGCAGGAATAGATTCCCGGAAGCTGGGCGATGTGAAGAGGCGCTTCTGGTTCCGCACCCAGCCAGGAATAGATATTCCAGACCTCTCTGTGCTGCTCCTTATAGACGGCAGTGGCTCCATGGATGGAGAACGGCGGAACAGCGCCATGATCTCCAGCGTCATACTCCACGAGGTGCTTAAAAAGCAGGGAATCGAGCATGCCATAGTGGAACACCGGGCCCATCACGACAAGCCAGAGATGGATGTGAACATACTGCTGGACTTCAATGCCCGGGAGGATGAGAAGCTCAACATAATGCAGCTGGATGCCGATGACAACAGCCGAGATGGTCTTGCCCTCTACTGGGCGGAAAAATATATAAACACCAAGACCTTCTGCGAGAACAAGCTTATCATAGTAATTTCGGACGGAGCCCCCTGCCATAATTATGATGAATATTTCGGACCGGTGGCAGACAAAGACACAGCCAACGCCGCCAAAAAAATAATACAGCGGGGAACCAATATTATCGCGATATCACTGGATGATGCGGATTCCTACAGCACCTATGATAATCTGAAGAACATCTACCCCAACCTGATAGCCTGCAACAACCTTAAGCGGCTTACCGGGCAGCTCCTGCAGATTATCTCGAGGCAGCTGCAATGAGGAGAACATATGGACAAAAATATTATTAATGCACTGAACCGTATTGAGGACTCACTGGCAAGGGACGACAAACCAGCTTATGCAAATTCTTACCGGGATGCCATGATAGCATCGCTTGTTGCAAAACAGTTTACCCTGAAAGATGCCCAGGAGATTGCCAAGAAAAATATACTTATGTCCACAGTCCACGACATGAACTTTACCCTTGCGGTTAAAAACTGGCTTAAGGTTTATGATCTTGAGCTCTTGAATGATGAATACAATTTGCAGAATGTGATAGAGACTATCGAAGATGATGAACCCCTTACCATGCTTAACCAGGAGGTCAAGGAAGCTTTCCTCTGTTCCAGAAAACTGGTCAAGGAAATAACCAGATTGTTCAAACAACTGAAGAACCCAGATTTCTCCCAGTCTATTGCCACCCTGTTCGGCAAAGAGACCCAGGAACGGGCGCAGAAGCTTGTGTACTTAAGCTTCTGGTGCTACAAGTTTCTTAATAGCGTGGACATCGAATTTACCCGGCAGGACGGGACAACCCTTACACTCCGGGCCGAGCTTGCCGCCACAAGAGAAGAGTCCGACACAGGGCTGTCTAAACGCCCATATATACCTGATGATGCGGCAATGTGGTACGACGAGGGCTCTGATGCAATACAGTTTTTTGTAACAACAGATGTGGTCATTCCCCTTTCGGTGGCCTATGTCCGATCTGATGGGCTTATAACCGAGATTATCGACAGAAAGGCTGATGACAGGCATCCCTACGAGAACAAAGTACCCTGCCGCTATGTGCTGGAGGTGCCCCAGGGCTGGTTCAAAAAGAACAGCATCCAGGAAGGGGACTACATCCGACAGAAATCAATCATCACCGAGGAAAAGAACTGGTTGATTTAACTGGTTGACTTTTGCCTTTATAATGATTATATTGATGGTGGAGGCAAAAATGGCATTAACTGTAGGCGTAAGAAACAGCAATGTTTTCACCGTAGGATCCTTTCAGGCCAAAACCTATTTTGCAGAACTTCTGCGGAAAGTCGAGGAAGGAGCATCATTTGTAATCACCCGGAATGGGCACGATATAGCCACAATCCAAAAGCCTAAGGCAGTAAAGAACGAGAAAGCCGAAAAGGCATGGCAGACCCTGATGGGAATAGCTACAGATATCAGTTTAGACGAGATTGATGCATGGAAAAAGGAAGGACGGCGATGAAAGATCATGCTGCAGTAGTCGACGCATCATACTTCTTGGGCGCTATCCTTTCTGGGTTTTGTAATGATGAGGAAAAGAAAGCCAGGGAATATATCTCAAAAATTATTAAAAACAACGGCCAGCTCTATGTCCCGCAACTTTTTTGGTTCGAGATTGGAAATGTGCTGACCAATTCTGTCAGAAAGAAAAAAGATGGTTCTGCCGGAAGATTAACCCAAGCTCAGTTCCTGACCATCCAGCATAATATCAAAGAACTGCCTATTTATACTGATCCACAGCCCGATTCCGAAACGCAACTTAGAATATCAAACCTAGCATTGCAGGAGAATCTGACTTTTTATGATGCCTCCTATCTTGAATTGTCAATCCGGACAGGATTGCCCCTCAAGACCTTTGACAAAGAGCTTCTAAAAAAGGTATAAATATAGGTATGTTAGACATCAGATTCATCAAGGAACACCTTGAGCAGGTTAAGAAAAATATCAAAGACAGGAACATGGTGGCAGATGCCGACCTTGTTGTTAAACTCTACGACGAGAAGACCGCACTTCAGCAGAAGTTGGACGGCCTTAGGCAGCAGCGGAACGAGAACGCCGCCAAGATGAAGGGCAAGCTGGAGCAGGATGTGCGCACTGCCCTGATTGCAGAGGGCAAGAAGCTGAAGGAGGACATCGCCTCCCTCGAGAAGGAATACGAGGAGAAAGATAAGGCCTTCAAAGTAGCCATGATGGATATTCCCAACATGGCCCATCCCGATGCACCTATCGGCAAAGAGGACAAGGAGAACCTGGAGGTTAAGCGCTGGGGCAACATCCCACAGTTCGATTTCCAGCCCAAGGACCATGTGGAGCTGTGCGAGGCTCTGGACCTGGTGGACTTTGAGACTGCAACCCGGGTTTCCGGCACCAAGTTCTACTACCTTAAGAATGAGGCTGTGGTCCTGGAACTGGCACTGACCCGCTATGTAATGGACATAATCATGAAAGAGGGCTTTACCCCGTTCATCACTCCGGATGTGGCTAAGGAAGAGGTGGCTGCCGGCATCGGATTCAACCCCAGGGGCGAGGAGAGCAACATCTATACAATCGAGGGCACCGGCACATGTCTGGTAGGTACTGCCGAGATAACACTGGGCGGCTACTTCGCAGGCAAGACTATCGATGCCTCAAAGCTTCCAATAAAGATGGCAGGACTTTCCCATTGCTTCCGCCGGGAGGCAGGAGCTGCAGGCCAGTTCTCAAAGGGACTTTATAGAGTGCACCAGTTCTCCAAGGTGGAGATGTTCATCTACTGTCTGCCGGAGAAATCGGACGAGATGCACCAGTACATCCGCTCTGTGGAGGAGAAGATCTTCCAGGGAATCGACGTGCCATACCGCGTTGTAGATACCTGCACCGGAGACCTGGGTGCATCCGCTTACCGCAAGTATGACCTTGAGGCATGGATGCCTGGCCGAGGCGATTTCGGCGAGATCACCAGTACATCCAATTGCACCGACTTCCAGGCGCGCCGTCTGGGAATCAAGTACAAGGACGAGAACGGCAACACCGCTTACCTGCACATGCTTAACGGTACAGCCATGGCGCTGACCCGGGCAATGATTGCAATCATCGAGAACAATCAGCAGGCCGACGGCACCATCCTGATCCCGAAGAACCTGATTCCATACACAGGCTTTGACCGGATTTCACCTAAAAAATAATTATGGGAACACTTGGGGAACTGCTTCCGAACTTCATGCACTTTGACTCTGTAGAGAGTGCAAACCTGATTCTTATGCTGGGAACAATCCTGTTCCTGGGAGCCATAGGGGGCAGGCTGTTCCAGAAGCTGAAGATTCCTCAGGTGGTCGGATATATAGTAATCGGCATCCTGATAGGCCAGTCGGGCCTGCAGGTGCTTAATGCCGATGTTGTCACAACCCTCACTCCCCTTTCCAACATGGCTCTTACCCTCATCGGCTTTATGATCGGCGGTGAGCTTAAGATGGCCACTATCAAGAAATACGGAAAGCAGTTTGTGGGCATCCTGATTATGGAGGCTATTGTCCCCTTCATCGTGGTGACCATCCTTGTCACAGCAATATCCATCGCAGTAACCGGCAATGTGCCGGTATCCATAGCCATGGGCGCCATACTGGGTGCCATATCCTCAGCCACCGCCCCGGCAGCCACCACCGACGTGCTCAGGGAAAACCGCACCAAGGGGCCCCTTACAACAATAGTATACGGCATAGTGGCAATGGACGACGCAGTGGCTCTTATACTTTACGCGGTGGC
>JAEEGF011376810.1_pt1 | contig 23871 bp, 22 predicted proteins | sample 9134171 | NCBI WGS metagenome assembly JAEEGF01 (sample SAMN16246542, study PRJNA631951) | gut metagenome | biome: gut microbiome; feature: rumen; material: AP-attached | host: Bos | place: Iran: Karaj | collected 2018-10
TCCTCGAAGGACCGGTGGGTGGGGGCGTAGGGCATGACGCCCCCTTTCACCGGCTCTCCTTCCAGCGTCTCCAGCAAGCGTTTGTGGATCGTGTCCGGGTCCACGGGTTTCACCATATAGTATCGGGCGCCCAAGGCGCAGCAGCGGCGGACCATGGCCTCGTTCTTCAACGCGGAGATCACCACCACCGCCGGTGCCGGGTCCAGGGGTAGCACCGACAGCTGCTCCAGCACCGCCAACCCGTCTGCATTGGGCATGATGAGATCCAGGGTCATTACATCGTAGGTTTTCTCTCGAAGCTTTTTCAGGGCCTCCCGGCCGTCCTGGGCCGTGTCCACCTCGCTGAACCGGTCCTGAGAGAGCAGATACCCCTTCACGCTCTCGGTGAACTGGGTGTTGTCGTCAATCAAAAGAGCTTTGTACTTTGCCATGTTGCCTCCTCCTTCGCTGTGCTTCGATTGTACCATCCCCTTTTCCAAAGGGTTAGAGTGCAAATTCAGCGACCCCTGGCGAATGCTCCGCGAAATTCCACGGCTTTTATCCCATATAAAAAAGCCCCCGGAAGGGGGCAATAAAAACAAATCTCGTTTTAATCCTTTGGTCTAACGGCGACAATGATGATCCCGATGACGCCAAGGAAAAATCCCCACCAGAATCCGCCTTCCATACCTCTGTTACTTGTGATAGCTTTTGTGATTGCTCCACAAATCAGACCAACAACCAAATAACCAATAAGATATCCCATTTCTCTCACTCCTTTCATGGATTTTTTGCATTGTCAAGTGCATCCTGAAGACTCTGGATTTTTGAAAGCTGTTTTTGAAGATCGTCATATTTCTTTTTTGTTTCATTATAATGTGACTGAGCATTTTCTTTTTGACGCCATAATCTTTCTGTTTTTTGCTGAGCAGTTTCCCCACAAGCAACAAAGCAAAGTATCATGACCAAAACCGAAATGATAGATACAACTTTGGTAAAACCGTTTCTCATAGTATTCCCCTCTTTCATATGTATTACAAGAACATATATCTTGCTATTCGTATTGTAGCATGTTTTGATTTCTTTCGTCAACATATAATTATATATAAAGAAATAGCGAGGTAAGACATATGAACAATGAACCTCTTATCATTAAAAGGCGTGGCGAGGACGGGAATCGCATCATCTCTGTCCGTATTCGAGAGGAGATTTTGGCCAAGCTGGACAAATTGTCCGCCGAGACCAACCATTCCCGCAACGAGCTCATCAACCTTATTTTGGCCCATGGGGTGGATAATATCGAGATACAGTGATCTCCTTCGCATACAAAAACGCCTTCCATCGTCCCTGACGACAGAAGGCGTTGTTTTTTGCCTCTTGCGTTTCTCTTTTTTTCGGTTCCTTTTTTCCTTTGCTGGGGGCAAACCATAGTCGAAAGCGTCGCTCTGCTTGCTTTCTCCTTGTTTTGCCCGTGCTGCGCCTCGCTAAATTCCGCACTGCGGGCGCTCGGCTTCGCACTCATCGAAGAGAAAAAAGGAACAAAATCATTCCCTGTTCTTCGGCCACTGCTTCTTGGGGATATTGGGATAGGGCACCACCGTGTGCTCCGGCAGGGCCACGGCCAGATCGGTGACCGCGTCCATCAGGGCGTTCGAAATGCGGCTCCGCTCCGCCTCCCCCGGGGCGGCGGGGTCATAGAGGATGGGCTCGCCGAAATAGAGGGTCTTGAGGGCGGGCGCCACGTACAGGGGCACGAAGGGCAGGGCCTTCCCGGTCTGCTTGTAGTACATGCGTCCCAGATCGATGAACCGGTCCTGAAAGGAGTGGACGATGTTGTTGTGCTCGTCATAACACTCGGGAAAGATCACCAGCCGATCCCCGTCCCGGAGCTTTTGGGCGCTGTTCCGGAAGGTGGCGAGGGCCCGGGCGTCATGGTACACGGCCACGGTGTGGGCGTTGTTGAACACGCACACGCTGAGGGGCACGATCAGGTGGCTGAGGAGCTTATAGAACCACCGGACGGTCTTGGGCTTATCGGCCCAGAAGTCTTGGTAGGCGTAGGCGGCCACCTCCTCCTTATGCATCATCTCCCCGGCGCACCAGACCCAGTGCCTCCCGGGCGTATAGAGCTCCCCGGCGATGGCCCCGTACATCTGGCTATGGTTCCCCACGATGACGCAGGGGCCCTCGGGCAGGTTCTCCGTCCCGCAAAGCCGCCACTTGGGGGAGAATAGCCAAACCCCAAACCGGATAAACCGATACGCCAAAGAGGTGGGCTTATCGCCCACCTCCGCTTTTCTCAAAGACGGCGCGCTCATTTTACGCCTACGCTGGCGTAGTTGTCCTCATAGAACACGGCGGCATTCCGGGCCTCGTTGACCCAGTCTTCCTGTACAGCTTCCCATTCTTCAATTTGTTTGTTCGCCAAAGCGGCGGCAGTGAACGCAGCAGGGTCCGCATCGAAGGATACGGCGCCTTCCGGCAGATCTGCCAAGCGCTTGATGAGATAGAGGACATCTCCCACCTGCAGCAGCTCGGAGATCTCGCCCTCCTTCATGTCCTTGGCCACGCTCCAAACCTGTTCAGGCCAGTCCGCATCCTTGTCCTTGGTGTAAAAGGTCACGATGCCGTCCCGTTTCGGTTCTCCCTCGGCATACCCAAAGAAGTCCATGGTCCCCTCCTGGTTGGAGTAGGTATTGAAAATCTCGATGAAATCCTTGCCGTCAAGGGCGTCGGCCCTGGCTTTCTTTCCCTTCTCGCTGGTCTTCTCCAGCAGTTCGGCGTTGGCCGTTTGCAGCTCCTGATACCGGGTCACGATCTGCTGTTGCCGCTCCTCGTTCTCACCCCGCAGGACCAGCTTCCCATACTCCGCCTCCAGATTGGTCATCTCCACCTCATTGGCGGCAAAAGTGGCGCTGTCTGCTGCATCGATATCAAAGGTGATGACCTGCATACGGGCAAAGCCTTCCGGCGTGTACAGAGCAGGCACATTGGACTCTCCCAGTTTGTATGCTTCAACCTGGCTCTTGTAGGCGGTATAATCCGCCGTGTAGCTCTGTTTCTGATTCTCCAACTCCGTATCGAACCAAGCCCGCGCCTGTTCCTCAGTGACAGAAACGCCCTTGTTGAATGTCTCCTGAAGGAGCTCTGTGAGAGCGCTCTCCCGATAGGAGCTTGATACCTCGTCCAGCCACTGGCTAAAGGGATAGCCGAAGTAATCCTCCACATCTTTTTCCAGTATCGCTCGAGCTTTTAGGGCCACCTCAGTGTCAGTGGCTTTATCGCCCAACTCCGTCTTGGCCTCATCCAAGTAGTCTGCTGCGTACTCGGTGATAAGCTCCTCCACCTTGCGGGCCACTTCTTCAAGCTTTTCCTCAGAAAGCACAAGCCCCATTTGCTGGGCCTTCCAGGGCAGGACCTTGGCGGTAAGCAGATCTTCAATGATCATATCCTTATACTGCTTGATCTCTTCCGCGGTGGTAGGCGCAGACATGCCATAATACCCCATGTATTCCACGATGGTGTTGTAGCTGCTCCTGACTTCGCCCACAGTGACGGTAAAGTCTCCCAGAGTAAAAGCAGGCAAAGCGTCTTCTTCGCTGGTATCCGCTGTTTCAGTCCCGGTGGTCGGCGCGGGGATCTGCTCGCTTTCGGCTTTGTCTTCCAGACAGCCCACCATGTTCAGCATCAGCAGCGCACATAGCAACAGCGCCAATAGTTTCTTGCTCACTTGTCTGTTTCCTTTCTCATTGGTATGTTTCGTTCCATTATACCCTCTCCTCCGGCCGGTTGCAATCCGCCAGAATGGAAAGAAATTGTGGCAGTTTTTTTACGAATTCGTCCGTCGAGCGGTCCTTGATGCCGATTTCGATGGACGGCGGGTCCCCGGCATGGAGCCGAGCCCCCTGCTCTCCCGACAGCGCCAACAGGAGCTTGCCCCCGTCGGGCCGGGCGGAAGCGTCGTATTTGAGCACCGTTCTTCCCGGCTTCACCGTGACGGACTGGAAACCGGCCCTGGCGCCCAGATGCTTGATGAGCGAAAGGCGCATGAGCCGTTCCACGCTGTCCGGCAGATCCCCATATCGATCGGTGAACTCGTCGTACATATCGTCGAACATGGTCTCGTCCTCGATTTCGGCTATGCGCTTGTACATGGCCATGCGCTGCAGCTCCCCGTTCACGTAGTTCCTGGGCACGAAGGCGTCCCCGGGCGCGTCCACCGCCGTGTCGATGAGGGGCTGGACCTGCCGACCCATAGCCTGGTCCACCGCCTGGTGGATCAGTTTGCAATAGTATTCATAGCCCACGTCGGAGAGATGCCCATGCTGTTCGGCCCCCAGCAAGCTTCCTGCGCCCCGTATCTCCAAATCCCGCATGGCCAGGCGATACCCGGCCCCGAACTGGGTGAACTCCCGCACCGCCAGCAGCCGCTTCTGGGCCGCTTCGGGCAGGGACCGGCTCTGGGGTACGGTGAAATAGGCGTAGGCGATCCGATTGCTGCGGCCCACACGCCCTCGGAGCTGATAGAGCTGGGCCAACCCCAGCTTGTCCGCGTCCAGGACCACCAGGGTGTTGCAATTCGGTATGTCCACGCCGCTCTCCACGATGGTGGAACACAAAAGCACGTCCGCTTCCCGCTGGATAAAGGACAACATGGCCTGTTCAAGAGCGTGTTCGTTCATCTGCCCGTGAGCCATGATAAACCTGGCTTCCGGCACCAGCTCCTGAAAATGGGACAGGGTGCTCTCCATGCCCATGACCTTGTTGCTGACCAGGAAGCATTGGCCGCCGCGGGCCAGCTCCCGCCGGATCACGGCGGCGATCTGGGCGTCGGTATATTCCACCACGTAGGTCTGGACCGGGAACCGGTTCTCCGGCGGCGTCTCGATGACGGACACGTCCCTGACCCCGGTCATGGCCATGTTCAGGGTCCGGGGAATGGGCGTGGCGGTCATGGTCAGCACGTCCACCTGGCTGCGCATGGCCTTGATCTGCTCCTTGTGGTTCACACCAAAGCGGTGCTCCTCGTCGATGATGAGCAGGCCCAGATCCTTGTATTTCACGTCCTTGGCCAGCAGCGCATGGGTGCCGATGACCATGTCCAGCTCTCCTGCGGCCAGGGCTTTTTTCACACTCTCCCGTTCCTTGGGGGTCTGGAACCGGGAGAGGCAGCCCACGGTCACCGGAAACGCGGCGAACCGCTCCGAGATGGTGGCAAAATGTTGCTGGGCCAATATGGTGGTGGGGCACAGCAGGGCCGCCTGCTTCCCGTCCTGAATGGCCTTAAAGGCCGCCCGGATGGCCACCTCGGTCTTGCCGTAGCCCACGTCGCCGCACAGCAGCCGATCCATGGGCCGGCGGCTCTCCATATCCGCCTTCACCTCCCGGATGCACCGAAGTTGATCCCTTGTCTCCTCATAGGGGAAGGCGGCTTCCAGCTTCCGTTGCCAGGAGGTGTCGGGGGAAAAGGCAAAGCCTGCCATGGATGCGCGCTTTGCATACAGAGCCGCCAGATCCACGGCCAGCTTTTTGGCCGCCGCCCGGGCCTTCTGGACCTTCTGCTGCCACTCGCCGCCGCCTAGTTTGCTCAAGGTTGGGGCCACGTCCTCCCCCGAGGAGCCCATATATTTTTGTATGCGATCCAGCTGGTCCGTGGGGATATAGAGCTTGTCGCCGCCCTTGTAGAGCAACAGCAGGTAGTCCCGGGTGCTGTTCTGCACGGTCAGCTGCTCCACGCCTACGAACCGGCCAATGCCGTGAGCCTCGTGGACCACATAGTCCCCCACGGACAGGTCGGAAAACTTCAGCCCGCTTTTCTTCTTCCGAGGCCGGGACAGGCGTTTGCCGAAGAGCTCCGCTCCGGTGAGCACCATGAGCTTTTGCGCCGGGCAAAGAAAGCCCTTGGGCAGGCTCTCCCGAAGGATCAATACCTCGCCGGGTTCCGGATCGCGGGTCAATTCATCGGCAATGGCGCATCTGAGCTCGTCCTGTAGGCTGTCCAGCAGGGCGTCGGCGCTTTCACCGCCGTATAAGAGGGCGCTGCCACCGGATTGACGGAACCGCTTCAACTCCCGGGAGAGCTCCCCCATGTCACCCAGGTACATAGGCGCGCCTTCCAAGGCGCACTTCACCCGCATCCGGTGCTCCATGTCCCGGCTGGTGCGGAACAGGACGTAGACGGCCGCCGTCCGTTGGGTATTCAACACGGCGAGTAGATGCCCGTCTTCCCGAAGGAGCTTGGCTTGCTTTGGATGGCCCTCGTCCCGTTCCAGCATGGCGGTGACGGATTCCAGGAACAACGTCCGGGTCGTCCTCCCTTCCTCCAGCACCCGATCCGGCTCAATGACCAGCTTGAAGCTGTCCTTGGGAAGATAATCGTTCAGGGAGGCTTCCTCCTCATAGAGCAGAGGCAGCAGCACGTCCGCGCCCAGGGTGGGTCGAGCCTCCGCCCAGTCATCCCTTTCCCGGTCGAAACCCGCCCGGTCTCCCAAGGCTTTCAGCGCCTGGCGGACCCGGGTCCCGGGCTGGGGCGTCTCGAAGGCCGGCGGTAACAGCGCCCGATCCGTTTGAGAAATAGACCGCTGGGTGCTCACATCGAACCACCGGAGCTGGTCCACCTCGTCGTCGAAGAACTCGATCCGACAGGGGTCTTCCCCCTGGGGCGGGAACACGTCTAAAATGTCGCCCCGAAGGGCCACCTGACCGGGCCCTTCCAGCATGTCCACCCGCTCATAGCCAGACGCTACCAAATCGGATAGGAGCGCTCGCGGCTGCAGAACGTCCCCTCGATTCACCACCTTTACCTGGGAGATGAAGGCTTCCGGCGGCGCGAGGCGCTCCATCAGGGCCCCGGCGCAGGTGACGATCAGCGTGGGCACGCCCAGCACCAGCCGGGACAGGACCCCCAGCCGCTGGCTGCGCCGCTCCGGGGCCGCCGCCTGCACGTGGACCAGGGGGAGCTCCCGGGGCAAAAAGGGCAGGGCGTCGGGCCGGTAAATCTTGATTTCGTTGTAAAGCTCAATGGCCGCCGCCTCGGTGTCCAGGACCACCAGACAGGTCCTGTCCTCCCCCAGGGCCGCGAACACGGGCGCCCGGGCCGCGTCGGGCAGGGAAAAGACCGCCGCGGGGCCCCTTCCTTCCTGCAATCCCGACAGCAGCTCCGCCACCGCCGGGTCCCTCTTCAGTTGTGACAGGAGCCGCTCGGTCATTCTTCCATCGTGGTCTGCCGGGGGTTCTTCTCGTGACGCTTATTGAAGCGGCTCTGGGCCCCCTCCACGTCCCCCTTGACGATGAGCTCCGCCGCGTCCGCCGCCTTCTCATAGGCCTCCGCCAAAACGGCCTGCTCGTCTTTGCTGGGGCGTTTCAAGACGTAGTCCCTGAGCTGCAGAGAGATGTCCTGGCCCGCGCCGATGCGGATGCGGGGGAAGTTTTCGGAGTTGAGGCAGGCAATGATGCTTCTGAGGCCGTTATGGGTGCCTGCGGAGCCTTTAGCCCGGATGCGCAAGCTCCCGCAGGGCAGGTCCACGTCGTCGCAGAGGACGATGAGCTTCTCCGGGGGCAGCTTATAGAAATGCATGACCTGCTGCAGGCAGTCGCCGCTCAGGTTCATGTAGGTCTGGGGCTTCACCAAGATGACCCGCTCCCCATTGAGCTCGCCCTCGCCCAGGAGGCCGGAAAATTTTTTATCCTTGATTTTGACGCCGATGCGGTCAGCGATGACATCCAGGGCCATAAAGCCGATATTGTGCCGGGTCTTACGATAGCTCAGGCCAGGGTTGCCCAGGCCGGCGATAACGTACATGTTTTTTTCTCCTTCTGGTTTAGAAACCGTTTATAGGGTACTACCAAGTTTCAATCAGCGGTTTTCCATAGAATAAAGTGCGAAGTCGTTGATATATCCTGTCCGGCGGATAGTCGCACATGGGACAACCTCCATTGAACCCGCCCAAAATACAAAGTGTTGCTCCAATATACAGAATTGAGATCAGGATTGCAAGAAAAGGATTCTTCCTTTTTTGGATCGTCACGATCCAGATACCCAATACAAATGGCAGTAGTAAAGCCGATGAAACAAATGGATAAAAGAGCTCAACATCCAAATGCTTAGCCCCTAACTTATAGGAAAACCAGTGAGCATAGAAAAAGCAAAATATTAGCACGCATAACGCAACCAAACCAAGCGTAATCCATTGCCAGACTTTTAGTTCATGTATTTGTTCGCGTACTGCTTTTCTCGTTTCTGAGAAAACCATGGGAACCTCCTTATAAGGGCTTTTTGTTGGGGGTCCCGGCCTTCCGGGGATACTGCTTGGGCGTGGGGGCGGACTTGTCCGCGAAGATCAGACACCGCTTGCCCAGCGGGGAATCGAGCTCCACGGTCCGAAGCTGCACATGGAGCAAAAAGGCCGCCCCCTTGGCGTTTTTCAGCTCCTCGGCCCCGTCGCCCTTGTAGGCGATGGCCGTCCCGCCCACCTTCACGAAGGGGGTGGTGAGCTCCAGCAGCACCGGCAAATTCGCCACCGCCCGGGAAAGGGCCGAATCATACCGCTCCCGATAGAGCTTGTTCTGCCCCAGGTCCTCCGCCCGGCCGTGAACCAGCTCCGCTTTCAAACCCAGCTCCTGCAGCAGGGCCTCTAAAAACGTCAGCCGCTTTTGGAGGCTGTCGGCCAAGGTCAGCTCCAATCCGGGCTCCATGATGAGCAGGGGCACCCCGGGGAACCCGGCCCCCGTGCCCACGTCGATGACCTGCATGCCCGCCTTCAGGTAAGGCAAAGCCGCCAGAGAGTCGGCAAAGTGCTTTTGGGCCACCTCCACCGGATCCGTGATGGCGGTCAGGTTCATCCTTTCGTTCCATTCCGCCAGCAGCCGGTGGTAGATCTCAAACCGTTCGAGGGCCCGCTCATCCGCCTCCGGCAGGGCCCTTTTCAGTATATCCCGCATATCGCTCACAGCATCCCCCGTTTCTGGGCCACCAGCAGCACGGACACGTCCGCCGGGGACACCCCCGAGATGCGGGACGCCTGGCCGATGTTCGCCGGCTTCACCCCGTTCAGCTTCTGCCGGGCTTCCAGTCGAAGCCCCGACAGGGTGTTGTAGTCAAAATCTATCGGCAGGTTCAGGTTTTCCAAACTGCACATCCGCTCCACCTCCCGCCGCTCCTTGTCGATGTACCCGTCGTACCGGGTCATAACGTCGATCTGTTCCAGGGTCTCCCGATCCAAGGGGTCCAGATCGTCCTTGTAAAGGCCCAGGAGCCCCGTATAGGTGACTCCGGGCCGCTTCAAAAGCTCGAAGAGCTTCGCCCCGTCGTGGGGCACGGTCTCGCCAACGCTCTCCAGGTAGACCCGCAGCTTCTCATCCGCCGGGACCCGCCGATCCAGCTTCGCTCGGGCGGCAGCCACCTTGTCCCGCTTACGGAGCAGCTTTTCATACCGCTCGTTAGAGATGAGGCCCGTGCGCCGGGCCTTTTCGGTGAGGCGTTCGTCAGCATTGTCCTGGCGAAGGAGCAGCCGGTACTCGCATCGGGAGGTCATCATTCGGTAGGGCTCCGGGGTGCCTTTGGTGACCAGATCGTCCACCAGCACGCCCAGATACCCCTCATCTCTTCCTATGATGAAAGGCTCCTCCCCCTTTACGTACAGCGCGGCGTTGACGCCTGCGTAAAACCCTTGGGCCGCGGCCTCCTCATAGCCGGAGCTGCCGTTGATCTGCCCCCCGGAAAAGAGGCCGGGGACGCCCCTGACCATGAAGCTCAGGTCCAGCGCCTGGGGGTCCAGGCAGTCATATTCGATGGCGTAGCCGTAGCGCATGACCTGGGCCCTTTCAAGACCCGGGATCGTGTGGAGCATGGCCTCCTGCACATCGGCGGGCAGGCTGGTGCTGAGGCCCTGGACATACATCTCCTGGGTGGTCCGTCCCTCCGGCTCAATGAAGAGCTGATGCCGGTCCTTGTCGGCGAACTTCACCACCTTGTCCTCGATGGAGGGACAGTAGCGGGTGCCCGTGGCGTGGATGCGACCTGCGTACAGGGGGGACCGGTCCAGATTGTCCAGGATGATCCGGTGGGTGTCCAGATTCGTGTAGGTCAACCAGCATCGGTCCTGCTGCAAATGGAGCTCTCCGTGGAGGAAGGAGAAGGCGGGCGTGGGTTCGTCCCCCTCCTGGACGGCCATCCTGGATAAGTCCAGGGTGTCCCGTTTGACCCGAGGTGGCGTGCCGGTCTTGAACCGCCTGAGGGGGATGCCAAGGCGCACCAGATTCCCGGACAGTCCCTCGCTTCGGAGCATGCCCGCGGGGCCGCTTTCCCGGAAGAACTCGCCGATGAGGATGCGGCTTTTCAGGTACACACCCGTGCACAGGACTGCCGCCCGGCAGGGATAGCAGAAGCCCTCCGCCGTGACGACCCCAGAGATGCGCCCGCCTTTGGTTTCAAAATCTATGGCCTCGCTCTGGATCAGGGTCAGGTTTTCCTCGTTCTCCAGGGCGGCCTTCATGCGCTCGTGGTAGCGGCGCTTGTCCATCTGAGCCCGGAGGGAATGGACCGCGGGGCCCTTGCCGGTGTTCAGCATGCGCATCTGAATGAGCGTGTCGTCAGCCGCCAGACCCATCTCCCCGCCCATGGCGTCCAACTCCCGGACCAGATGGCCTTTTCCCGTGCCGCCGATGGAGGGGTTGCAGGGCATCATGCCGATGCTGTCCAAGTTCAGGGTGAGCAGGGCCGTCTTCAGGCCCATGCGCGCCGACGCCAGAGCCGCCTCGCAGCCCCCATGGCCAGCGCCGATCACCACGCAGTCAAAACTCTCCCCCCGCAGGGGCTTGGTTGTCCATTCGATGCTCATATGCGCAAACTCCTATGTATAGCAGTATAGCATAGCTTTTGGCTTTCTACAATCTTCCTGTTTGCTATCGGGAAAAAATCTGCTATACTATATGTATCTATTGGTAAAGAATGGAGATCTGAAATGAGCAGAATGAGTATTTTGAGCGCCCCCGGTCAGCAAACGGAGGGCTTCTGCATGGTGAAAAGCGCCGCCCTGCGTACGGACAGCAAGGGCGGGTCCTATATGGACATGGTGCTGGCGGACGCCGGCGGCGAGTGCGTGGCCAAGATCTGGAACTATGGACCCTCTCTGGGCATGTTCGAGCCCGAGGACATCGTGAAGGTACGGGGTACGGTCACCATCTGGAAGGACAGCGAACAGCTGAAGATCGAGCGCATCCGCCAGGCCACCGAGGCGGACCAGGTGGATATGTCCAAGATCGTCCCCTGTTCTCCTCAGGACCCCAACGCCGCTTATGAGACCCTTTGGCGGGAGACGGAGGCTTTCCGGGATCAGGACCTGAAGCTCCTGGTCCAATACCTGATGAAGGAACACAAGAAGGAGATGCTGTACTATCCCGCCGCCGTGAAGCTGCACCACGCCACCCGGGGCGGCTTCCTGGAGCACACCCTGAACGTGGTCTCCATGGGCAAGGCTGTAGCCGCCCGGTACGGGGGGCTGGACGGGGAGCTCATCGTGGCCGGAGCCATCCTTCACGACCTGGGCAAGCTCGCGGAGTTGGACACAGGGAAACTGGGTGTCGCTTCCTCCTACACCGCCGAGGGGCAGCTGCTGGGGCATATTAACATCGGCATGGCCGAGGTCCGCGCTGCGGCGGAGCTGCTGCAGGTCCCCGAGGAGACGGCCATGCTGCTGGAGCACATGCTCCTGTCTCACCACGGACAGCCAGAGTTCGGCTCCCCCAAGCTCCCCATGTTCCCCGAGGCTGAGGTGCTCTCCACTTTGGACCGGCTGGACGCCCAGCTCTTCGAGATGTTCACGGCCCTGGACGGCGTGGTCAAGGGCGGCTTCTCCGAGCGCCAGTGGGCCCTGGACAACCGGCAGCTGTATCAGCATGGACGGAAGTGCTGAATTTTGCCCTGGCAGCAAGAGAAATAAACCCCTTTTTCGCCCGGAAAAGGGGGTTTTCTTATTTGCGTTTCCTGGATTTGGTCATCTCAAAGCTCTGGTGCAGCAGGAACCGCAATCGGTCGTCGTCTGCGGAGCCGTCCAGAAGGACGGTGATCCAGTGGACCTTGCTCATATGCCAAGCGGGATAGATGCCCGGCTCGCCCCGAAGCATCCCGGACAGTACCGGATCGCACTTTAAATTCACCGCGTCTATCTCACCCGATTCGCCGGGATAGGCGTACCGCCGGGGGATGGGCATGGAGAGGGCGAACCACTTGCGATTGTCGGCGTGGCGAAACACGACTCCCTCCGGCGAATCCAGCCAGGGATAGTCCGGCGTCACGCCGTATTCCTTCTCGATGTAGGCGAACAGCTCGTCTCTGGTCATTGTTTCACGTGAAACATCAGTCCTCAACGCCCAGGATGGCGTCGCAGATGTTCATCAGATCATCCTTGGAAAAGTAGGAGATGATGATCTTCCCCTTTTCCTGGTCTCCCTCGATGGCCACCTTGGCCCTCAGCTTGCTGCGAATGGCGCTGGCTGTGCGTCTGACCTCCGGGTCCATGCGCTTACTGACCTTTCTCCGGGGCAGGGCATCCAGCCGCACCGCCTCCTCCAACTGCCGCACGCTCCAACCCTCTCGGGCCGCCCTCTGCGCCAGCTTCTCCGCCTTCTGCGGGTCGTCGAGGCCCGCCAGCATCTTGCCGTGTCCGGCAGACAGCGTCCCCTCCTTCAGCATCCCCTGGACACTCTCCGGCAGGTTCAGGAGCCGCAGGGCGTTGGTCACCGCAGGCCGACTCCGACCGATGCGGCTGCTGACCTCCTCCTGGGTCAGGTTGTGCTGGACCATGAGGAACCGGATGGCTGCCGCTTCCTCCACCGGATTTAAATCCTCCCGCTGCAGGTTTTCGATGAGGGACACCTCCTGCAGCTCGTGCTCCTCCTTGTCCGTAATGACGGCGGGCACCGTCTTCAATCCCGCCAGTCGTGCCGCCCGGTAGCGGCGCTCGCCGGCCACGATGGTGTACCGGTTCCCCTGCCGATAGAGGATCAGTGGCTGAACGATGCCATGGGTCCTGATTGACCCGGCCAGCTCACTCAGTTTTTCCTCGTCAAAGGTCTTTCGGGGCTGATCGGGGTTGGTGTCGATGTCATATATGGACACTTCCTGCAGGCTTGCCGGGCCCTTCCCCGGCTCATAGCTTTCCAATAGGGCATCCAAGCCCCGGCCCAAACCTTTCTTGTTCGCCATCCTTTTTTCTCCTTATGCTTTCTCCACCAACTCCGCCGCCAATGTCCCATAAGCCGCCGCGCCCGCACTCTTGGGGGCATAGAGGCTGATGGGCAGTCCAAAGCTGGGAGCCTCTCCCAGCCGAACGGATCGGGGGATAATGGTATCGTAGACCTTGTTTTTAAAAAACCGCTTGACCTCGCCTACCACCTGCTGGCTAAGGTTGGTCCGGCCGTCATACATGGTGAGGACCACACCCTCCACCTCCAGATGGGGATTGAGGTTCCTGCGTATCAATTTTACCGTGTTCATAAGTTGGGACAAGCCCTCCAGGGCATAGTATTCACACTGGATGGGTACCAGCAGGGTATCCGCCATGGTCAGGGCGTTCAGGGTCAGCAGCCCCAGGGACGGCGGACAGTCTACGAAAATGTAATCGAACTTATCCCGGATAGGCGCGACAGCATTCTTTAGCCGCTGTTCCCGGGCCAGCATGTTCACCAGCTCCACTTCTGCCCCGGCCAGTTCCATGCGGGAGGGCAGGAGCTTCAAAGTATCGATCATGGTGTCCCGAACCACGTCCGCCGCGTCCACATCATTGATGAGGACGTCGTAGATGGAGTTTTCCAACCTGTTTTTATTCACACCCAGGCCGCTGGTGGTGTTCCCCTGGGGATCAATGTCTATGAGCAGGACCCGCTTGCCCAATTGGGCCACGCAGGCAGACAGGTTCACGGCGGTGGTGGTTTTGCCCACCCCGCCCTTTTGATTGGCGATACAGATGATCTTGGCCAAGGATCTCTCTCCTTTTTTCATTGTGGTATCAGTATATCGTACCCCGCGGCAAAAAGCAATGTTTCACGTGAAACATATACATCAAAAAAGAGCGGCTCATCGCCGCCCTTTCATCCGCCGAGTCATTGATCCCCGCCGTCCCCGGGGCCGCCGGCGTCGCCTGTTCCATTGCTGCCGGGAGCTCCCTCGGTGCTCAGTTCGCTTGCGGCGCCGTCGAACTCTTCCTCCGGCATGCTGACCTCAGGAATCTCAGCTTCCGCCCCGGTGTCCTCGTTTGTTGCCTCCATTGGATCTGTGGGCAAGGGGGCCGTTTCCGGCCGCTCCACCGGTTCCGGCTTTGGTTCCGGTTTCTCAAAATCATTGACTTCCTGCCGGCTGCGATACAGCAGAAAAGCACCGAAAGCAAAGATAAATAGGGAGATGAACTGACTGGTGGACAGGACGCCCACGGTCCCGCGTTCATCCGCCCGGAAAAACTCGATGATGAACCGCCACACGGCGTATAGGATCATATATAAACCCGAAACCGTGCCGCGACGGGGTTTTTTATTATATACGGCCATCAAAACAAAGGAAAGGATCACCAGAAAGCCAGCTTCCATGATCTGCGTGGGCAGACGGGATACGCCATCCAACACCACCGCGCAGGGACCAGAGTAGGGCATGCCGTAACAGCAGCCCGCCATGAGACAGCCAACACGCCCACCGGCATGGGCCAAGCAGAAGCAGGGGGCCATGAGATCCGCATAGGTAATGATATTCTTTTTGGTCTTGCGGCTGACAAACACCAAACCCAAGAGTCCGCCTAAAAGACCGCCGTAGAATACCAATCCGGCGGAAATCAAATCCCAAAGCTCCGACCAGCTGTGAGGCATCCTGGGTGGCTCCACAATGAAATAGAGGATCTTGGAGCACAGAAACCCCAGCAGAATGGCCCAGATGAGAGCATCCAGAAGATTATCTTCCGTGATGGGAGATCCCTTCTTTCGGAGCCGAAACACCGCCAGCAAAGCAAAGATTGTCCCCACCATAGTGCATAATCCATACATGGGCAGGGTTATATTTCCGATATGAAGGAACGGATGCATGAAAAGCACAGCCTCCCATCTGTTTTTTTGCATCTTATCATACTTATCTTCCCTTGTAAAGTTTGTTGACAAAAGCTCACAAAGGTTATACATTTATACATTAGGACATTAGATTATTTCATCCTTCTCAGGAGGCAAACATGGCGACGACCTACGATCCAAAAGTTATCGAGCCTAAATGGCAAACCCGCTGGTCTGAAGAGAAAGCCTTTGAAGCCACGGAGGACTATTCCAAACCTAAGTTCTATGGCCTGGTGGAATTTCCGTATCCTTCCGGTGCAGGCATGCACGTAGGGCACATCAAGGCTTATACCAGTCTGGAGGTCATCTCTCGTAAACGGCGCATGGAGGGCTATAACGTCCTGTTCCCCATGGGGTTCGATTCCTTCGGCCTGCCTGCAGAGAACTACGCCATCAAGACCAACACCCACCCCCATATCATCACCACCCGGAACGTGGATCATTTCAAAGACCAGATGAAGCGAGTGGGCTATTCCTTCGACTGGACCCATGAAATCTCCACCTCCCTGCCGGACTACTATAAATGGACCCAGTGGATCTTCTTGAAGCTCTTTGAACACGGCCTGGTGTTCCGGGCCAAGACCCAGGTGAACTACTGCCCCCACTGCAAGGTGGTCCTGTCCAACGAGGACTCCCAGGGCGGCAAATGCGACGTATGCCACAGCGACGTCATCCAGCTCCCCAAGGATGTATGGTACCTTCGGATCACTCAATATGCCGACAGGCTTTTAAGCGGTCTTGAAACAGTGGACTACCCTGACTCCATCAAACAGCAGGAAATCGAATGGATCGGCAAGTCAACTGGCGCTTTCGTCAATTTCGCCATTAAAGATGTGTCCGATAGTCTGGAGATCTACACCACCCGCTGCGACACCCTCTTCGGCGTCACTTTCATGGTCATGGCTCCGGAACATCCGCTGCTGGATAAGTACCGGGACCGGATCGAAAACTGGGACGAAGTGGAGGCCTACCGGGCCGCCTGCGCCAAGAAGACCGAGTTTGAACGGACACAATTGGTAAAGGACAAGACCGGTGTCCGGCTTCAGGGCTTCACCGCCGTCAATCCCGTAAATAACAAGGAGATCCCCATCTTTATCGCGGACTACGTGATGATGGGATACGGTACCGGCGCCATCATGGCTGTGCCCGCCCACGATGAGCGAGACTGGGAATTCGCGCGGAAGTTCGGTGTGGACATCATCCCCGTCATCCAGGGCGGCGACATCGAAAAGGCCGCCTACACCGGCAACGGGCCTATGATCAACTCCGACTTCCTGAACGTCTACGACAACAAGAAGGATTCCATCGCCGCCATGCTCCGCTTCCTGGAGGAGAAGGGCATCGGCCGCAAGGGCGTGCAATACAAGATGAAGGATTGGGCTTTCAACCGCCAGCGGTATTGGGGCGAGCCCATCCCCCTCATCCACTGCCCCAAATGCGGCACCGTGGGCGTTCCCTATGAGGAATTGCCTCTGACCTTGCCCGACGTGGAAAACTTCGAGCCCGGCACCGACGGTCAAAGCCCCCTGGCCCGCATCCCCTCCTTCGTCAACTGCACCTGCCCCAAGTGCGGCGGTCCCGCCAAGCGGGAGACCGACACCATGCCCCAGTGGGCCGGGTCCAGCTGGTACTACCTCCGGTTCATCGATCCCCACAACGACGAAGAGTTCTGCGACAAGGAGAAGATGAAATACTGGATGCCCGTGGACTGGTACAACGGCGGCATGGAGCATGTGACGCGGCACCTTCTCTACTCCCGATTCTGGCACCAGTTCCTCTACGATATCAAGGAAGTCAACACTCCGGAGCCCTACGCCAAGCGCACCTATCAGGGCCTCATTCTGGGTCCCGACGGGGATAAGATGAGCAAGTCCAAAGGCAACGTGGTGGACCCCATCGATGTCATCGATCGGCTTGGAGCGGATACGCTTAGGACCTACGTTATGTTCATGGGCGACTATATGGCCGCCACCCCCTGGAGCGAGCAGAGCGCCAACGGCTGCAAGCGGTTCCTGGACCGGGTCTGGCGACTACAGGACATGGTGCAGGGCGAGGGCGAAACAAAGGACATGCGCGCTAAAGTCCACGGCTGCGTCAAGAAGGTGACCGACGACATCGAGCATATGAAGTTCAACACGGCCATTGCCGCTATGATGAGTCTGGTCAACGATTTCTATGCCAAGGGCAGCATTTCCCGGGAGGAACTCCACACGCTCCTGACGCTGCTGAATCCTTTCGCGCCTCATATAACTGAGGAGATGAACGAAGCCCTGGGCTTCGAAACGCCTCTGTATCGGACTCCCTGGCCTTCCTATGAGGAAAGCGCTCTGGCGGCTGATTCCGTGGAATACGGCATCCAGATCAACGGCAAGGTCCGGACGCGGATCTCTCTTCCTGTGGATATGGACAAAGCGGCCGTGGAGCATGCGGCTCTGGCCGCCGACGCCGTCCAGCCCTTCCTGTCCGGCAAGACTGTCCGCAAGGTCATCGTAGTGAAGAACATTGTCAACATCGTCGTCGGATGATATTCCGATTGCTCCAGCAGGCGGATCAGCGCACGGACAAATAAACATCAACAAACAATAAGCCGCTCCTCCTTTCTTGGAAAAGCGGCTCTCTTTTATTTGTCTTATTGTGCTTTATCCGGCTCCGTCACCGTACCGATAAAGAGGATCGTACCGTCCTGGGCTTCGATGGTGTAGAGGAAGGGCCTAATCAGGTGAAAGTCCACTTTTTCCCGCTTCTCCATAGAGACAGCGCTTCTGTCCAGGGCCACCATGGTGTAAGCGGCAGCCTCCACCCCGTTTTCGTCCACGCCGATATAGCTCTCCTGCAGCACGCGACTGATGTGCGCCGGGGTATCTGTCATGTTGGAAAAATCCGCATCACCCGTAAAACAAAGATATACACCCAAACCTATCAGCGTCTCCTCCAGGTCTGTCCGATCCTGAAAGGTGAATTTAGGCACCATAAGGTTCACATCAGCAACGATCTCTTTGCCGCTATGCAGCAGTTCGTCTATTTTTTCAGAACTGCCTAAAACGCTTTCCAGCGACACACCCTCATCGGGCAGCACGAACACCATCCTGCCCACGCCTTTGAGCGGCAAAGCATAGCGTAGATAACCTTCGCCCCGGACGATGGACGCGCCTTTGTCGGTTCGATGCATGTAGTTCACCGACAGTTCTTTCCCGTGTAAACCATGGAAAATCCCCTGCTCTGTTTTTTCCGGATCAAAGGGTGTCCGCCATCCGTCCTTCAAATAGATGGTATTGAGCAACACAGCCAACGTATCCATATCAAAGGTCATGGCGTCTTCGGATATTCTAATTTTATCCCGGGTCTTCTCCTGGATCCAGCTGGCGATCCGCCGTCCGGCGTCCGTTTCCCCAAAGCGAACCGAATACGCCTCTGCGCCGTAACTTTCGGCAAGTGTGTTCAAATAGTTTTCATGGAATGTGACGTTGCCATCCTGCATCCCCAACCAGATGGAATTTGCCAAAACAAGCTCGCCGGTCTTGCCTTTCACCAAAAGCGCATTCATCAAAGATTCAGCGTTTTGTCTCAGATTTTCCAGATTCTCTTCCCCCAGCAACGCCAGCAGTTCCGCCTGAGTTTTTCCCTGGGCTCCTTCCACGGCCATGGCCAAGGCCAGATATACGCTGACGGGCGATATGTTTTTATTCTCTTCCCCCTGGATCAAGGCGGCTGACAGCACATTCACAAAGCTCTCATACCCTTCGACAGCAGGAACGGTATTGGCGGATCCGCTATCCTCCGGGATCGGCGGCTCCGTCACGGTTTCATCGTGTACCGGCTCGTATAGTATGGGATGATTCACGATCGGTTGCTCCTCTCTTTCGGCGGATACTGTGTTTGAACATCCTCCCAACAGCATCGCAAATAATAACAGCCAACATATGGTCTTCTTCATTTTCTGTCACCTTCTTTCTCTACTGAAAACACCGGGAAAAGGTCCATTTGGTTGCGATCATCAAAAAAAAGACCCGGTGGGTCTGTTATTGATACATTTTAAACGACGGCAACAATCGAATATGCATGACGCCCACTATATCGCTGAGGGACACGCATCCTATATCCTGTTCCCGACTGTCTTCCAGATATTGTCGATTGTCAGACAGGACAAACACATATCCGTCCGGCACTTTCACAGTATCGAAATCCAACGTGCTGACGACGCCGTATTCTTCCTCATTCAGCCGGTATTTATCATCGATCCAAACAGCCCCGTTCTTTCCGCTGACCGATTCTCCCCCTGTGGCCACCACACGTTTGATGAGCAGCTCCTTGGTGCCCGGCCGGTAGAAGGCGACCATGTCCGTTCGCTCAACCTTGTAGCAGTACTGATAGATCCTGTCCACCAGCACCAGGTTCCCTTGAAAAAGGGTGGGCGCCATGGAATCGTTGCCTATTTTCACCCAGCCGAACCACACAAAGCAGACAAAGAACATGAACAGAGCGGCAAGAAACGTGCTGAACATCCATCGCATCACGTTATGACGATGATGAAGCTTTTTGAAGGTTTCCCGCCGCATGGGGATTTCAGCGCTGCTCATATGCCGTACCAAATCCGTTGGAGCTTCTTCGTCCGGGAAAACGGAAACAGCACCCGATCCACCCGACCGATGACCCGCTCTGTGGGGATGCTTCCCACCATACCATCCGTACTATCTCGGGATACCAGCCGGTTATCGCCCATGACGAACACGCAACCTGTTTGCACCTTGTAGGTTCCGTCATGCTTTGAAGTGAGTCCTGTGGTCACATAGTCTTCCGTCAGCGGGACGCCGTTTACACTGACATATCCGTCCTTGATCGTTATCGTATCCCCTTCCAAACCTATGATCCTCTTGACGCAGGTATAATCGTCGTTGTTTGGATAGTAGCATATGACCACATCTCCCCTCTTCATTGGCGCCAGAATATAGCTTACCTTTTCTACAGCCATATAGTCCCCCGGCTGCAGGGTGTTTTCCATAGACGATCCCTTCACCCGCATAGGCTCAAAGATCACAGATCGGATAGAGAAGGCCAGCACCATCATAAGAAGAAGAGTGATACAGTATTCTATGATATCCCATAAACGGCTACCCTTGAGATGCTCATTACGATGGGATACGATTCTCACTATTTCCTTTTTTTCTTGTTTTGTCAGCATTTTTCGTCCTTTTCCGACGTCGTCAGCTTCTGGGCCCTCTTCATGAACGCAAGGCGATCCAGCATGACCACCCTGCCGCAAGCGATACATTTCAATTTGACGTCCGCCCCAACCCGCACGATCTCCCACAGATTTTTTCCGCAGGCATGCGGTTTTTTTAACACGACTCTGTCTCCGAGAGCAAAGGCGTCGATCATACGCCATCCTCCCCATAGAGTATATATTTATCGATCATATCCGACAACACATCCGCTTTTTCTTCCTGGAAAAAATGACCGGCATTTCTCACGGAAAAAAATTCCCCGTTTTTTATTACATCCTGCACCTTTCCCAGATTTTCAAACGGCTGCACCCTATCTTCCTCGCCCCAAAGAACAAACACAGGATGTTCCGACGTTTTGAGACCGTCCCACACCAATGCTTCGTCAAAATTACGAAGACAGTACATCAACGACTGTCGGGATGAGTAACTGTCCAACGTTTCAAAATACTCATCCAGCACTTCCCTGGAAAGAACGGTGCTGTCATAATAACACTGCTGCAGAGCTTTTTTGACGTCCTTCTTTGTATACATCTCCCTCACGAAGGGACCGATGAACGGCGCTGCCATACGCCGGATCTTGCGGGGCATCTGCTTTGTTATCCCACCGGGACATAGGACCGTCACTTTGTCGAATATCTCCGGAAATCTGGTCATGGCTCTTAAAAGATACATTCCACCCATCGACGACCCTACCGCATGAACATGATCCAGCTTCAAGGCTTTGATAAACTCAATCAGCGTATCCGCCATCTCATCCATGGAATAATTCATGGACACCGGCCGACCGGAAAAACCAAATCCAACCAGATCGAGGGCGATCACATTATATTTTTCCGCCAAAATTGGGATTAGATCCCGCCATGTATACAAACTTTGACCGATGGAGTGGATCAGCAGCAGCGGCTCTCCTTCCCCTAAGGTGATATAATGGATGGAGCATTTCTCCTGCTTGCCATGGGGAAAGCCGGGCAGTTGGATGGTGAGCTTTTCTCCGATCAGGTCGGAATTGACGATGGGTCGGTACCAGTATGCCATATACACACATTCTCCTTTATTGTACTATACCGCAAACCCAGCCGAGCCGCAAGTGAGTAAATTGTAAAAGGATTTAGGCTGCCTTCGTTATAATCAATCATTTTTATATACTCATATTACTATATATTGTGTTTCTATGATACATATCTACATATATGTTGTCCGACGTTTTTTTATACTCTCATACACCAAAAAACCCTTTGCTTTTTGGGTTTTTCTTTGATATTATAGTTAAGCTTTAGTATACTCAGGGAGAATATCGAATGGAACAAATCAAAGGTATTTGGGCTCTAACCCGTGAAAATATTCGTCGAGAGATGTCCTCTCTCAGCTTTAATCGATGGATCGAAGTTTTGGAACCTGTGACCATTCAAAACGGCATCCTGGTGATTCAATGTCCGGATGCCGCCACAAAGTCCACCATCAATGAATACTATAAGGACACTCTGCGTATAGGTGCAAAACAGGCCAATACTCAGATCATCGACGTGATGCTGATCCTTCCCGATCAACGTCGGGATTTTGACGTAAGCGAAAGCACCACTACGCCCAGTATCTATTCTCTGAATCCCCGGTATACCTTCGAGACCTTCGTGGTCGGCAATTCAAACCGCTCCGCTCACGCGGCTGCTCAGGCTGTGGCCAAAGCCCCCGGACGGGTCTATAATCCTCTCTCTTTGTATGGCGGCGTAGGTCTCGGAAAAACTCACCTGATGCATGCCATCGGCCATGCCGTGAAACAAAATTATCCCACAGCCAGGGTCCTGTATGTAACCAGTGAAACTTTTACCAACGAACTTATCGAAGCTATCCGCATGGGCAAAAACGCAGAGTTTCGCCATCGTTTCCGTAACGTGGATCTGCTCATGATCGACGACGTCCAATTCATCGCCAACCGTCAATCCGTTCAGGAAGAGTTTTTTAACACTTTTAACACCCTTCACAATGCGGGAAAGGGCATAGTCATCAGTTCCGACCGTCCGCCGGAGGAAATAGCCAACCTGGAAGAGCGCATCCGTTCGCGCCTGGTTGGCGGTCTCAGTATCGATATTCAGGAACCGGATGTGGAAACCCGTATCGCCATCCTCCGCAATAAGGCCCAGCAGGAGGAAAAGGTGGTGGACGATGCCATCATCCAGTTTATTGCCGAGCACGTTCCAAACAATATCCGTCAGCTGGAAGGCAGCCTGACAAAAGTCTTCTTCTATTCCAACCTGAAGGAGGAGCCGGTCACTATGTCCCTAGCTAAGGAAGCTCTTAAGGACCTTCTGCCTGAGGATAAAAAAGTTGAAGTGACCCCCACCCGGATCAAGGAGATCGTGTCAGACTACTATCATATCTCTCTCCAAAGCCTCATGTCCCAGAGGAGGGACAAGGAGGTAGTGGTGCCCCGTCAGATCGCCATGTACCTTTGCCATGATATGCTTTCTCTGCCGTATAAGCGTATCTCCATCCTTTTTGATCGTTCAGATCACACCACCGCCATCTCCGCCTGCGGCCGGATCGAAAATATGATGAAGGAAGATGCGGAGTTTAAGCGTAATGTGGAGGATTTACGAAAGAAGATCACCGAAGGATAATTGTTCCACAGATGTGGATACACCGTGGATAGAATTCGTGGACAGCTTGGACAACGGGGACAATAGGAGTAACCTTGCGCGTTGTCCACAGAAAGGACACATGCTTTTCCACAGACTTTTTTCCCTGCAGAGCAGTTTTTTTTCGTTTATCCCCACCGAACACAGGGCCTACTAAGACTACTGCTATAAAATATCAAAACATACTCTCCTTTCATAATTTTCAACATCTTGTAAAATCGGAAGGGCAGGGGTTGAGAAAGCGTCAAAATCGTGCTATTCTGGCATAAAGTGAGGTTAAGTATATGAGATTTACCGTAAATTCAGACATTTTAAAGAACAGCGTTTTATCTGTGAGCAAAGCATTGCCTGTTCGCTCCACCATGCCTGTGCTGGAAGGTATCCAATTGGTGGCGAATGATGAAGGCGTATTACTGCGTTGTTCCGACCTTACGTTGCAAAAGGAATGTAGGCTCGCTGCCGCCGTTGAGGAAGGGGGAGAGTGCGTCATTCGGGGGCGTATCTTTTCTGACATCGTGCGCAAACTTCCCGACGGCAACGCCTTTTTCTCTGTAGACGGTCAAACGCTGACCATCCGTTGCGGTCGGAGCGTGAATCAGCTTCAGTGCATGGAGTATGATGAGTTTCCTCAGATGACATTCGACGGGGACGACACCTTCACCTTCACCTTTGATCGGGACAAGGGCAAGAAAATCATTGAACATACTTCTTTCGCCGTATCTTTGGATGATGCCCATCCGGCTCTGGCTGGCGTGCTGATGGAAAGCGAAGGAAAAACTTTATCCATGGTGGCTACCGACTCCTTCCAGTTTGCCAAGAACACTATGGTCATTGAGAAGGAAGCTCCCGAAAAAAGGGTGGTGGTGCCCGGGAAGACCGTCGTCGAGATCGGCCGTATGCTGGAGGAAGGGGAAGGGCCTGCGTCCCTGACCTTCTCCCGTACCCATATG
>JAEEGF011837057.1_pt1 | contig 23871 bp, 17 predicted proteins | sample 9134171 | NCBI WGS metagenome assembly JAEEGF01 (sample SAMN16246542, study PRJNA631951) | gut metagenome | biome: gut microbiome; feature: rumen; material: AP-attached | host: Bos | place: Iran: Karaj | collected 2018-10
CGTAATGAGCGGTGTGAGGTCAATAGCGGTGCTGGCCGTAACGTTGTCCCCGCTCACCTGGGTGAGGTCGGTGAGATAACGGAAGTTATTGTTCTTCAGACTGTTAACAGCATCCCAACCACGTGTCTGATATTTGCCGCTCCATTCCACTCCGGCATAGTCCATGAGCACGATGCCCGTCGGTCCTACGGGGTTTTGCTCGTTGGCCAGGAAATCTACGATAGCAGCGTTGGTATAAGTGGCATTGTCACGATAGCCGTCGCTGAGTGACAGCTGGTTTCCGAACAGGGAGCTCACCTTTGAGTAGGCCGAAGCCAGGTTGAACACCCAGATGGTGCTCTGCAGGTTGCGCTTGCAACTGGTGGTCAGCAGTTTCTGTAATGCTTCCACCTTGAGGGCTACGCCACCGTCGTTATGGGTGTCGGAGTAGTCCTGCACATAGAGTGGTGCCGTGGCATTGGATGGTCCCACGATGCTACCGCTGGTCTGCCGAGTCCAATCAATATCGCCCGTCCAGCCTTTGAAGAATCCGCCCACGGGTGTGTCGGCATAGCTGTCACGACTCAAGAGCAGAATCTTGCCGCGCACATCCTTCAGCTTCAAGTCTTTACGGAAGCTGACAAAGAAGTCTTTCAGGTCGTCTTCGCCCAGCAGCGACAGCAGTCGGTCGGCATAGTTGCCGCTATTCGACTGGTCGCCCTCATCAGCATGAAGCAGGTGAATGACGGCAAACTCGGAGGGGTTGGCCACGAGTGAGTCGCGTAGCATGCGCAGTGCATTGTTGAGACGCAACTTGGTGGGCACAATGCCGTGATTGATGTTGATATAGTCGCTGTACAGGGAGGGACGCATGTCGAAAGCGCGAATGCCCAATGCCCACTGGTCAGGAATCTTCATATCCTGCGTCTTGGCATAATCGTCACCAAAGGCTCCAAAGAGTGAGTTGGTGAACCCGTGGCCAGTGGCCGAATCGTGGGTGCCGGGGATGGAAAGTACCGACACCAGCGTGTTGTCGGGCAGCCGTTTCATCCAGTTATCAGCATGAAGCGATAAGGTTGTGGTTGCAAATGCAAGTAGCAAAAAACATAATTTTCTCATCTTTCTGACACAGTTTGGGGTTTTGGCGGCAAAGATATGAATTAATTCATGAATCACCAAACATCGGGCATTCGTTTTGATGTTCATCTCACGATTTAGGCTATTCCGTCATGCCGTTTAGGCTAAATCATCTGACGATTTAGGCTAGATCATCTCACGATTTAGGCTAGATCGTTTCATGATTTAGGCTAGATCGTTTCGTGATTTAACCTAGATTATCTCACGATTCAGGCTAGATCATATTGTAAAATATTCTAAACGATGCCAAATAACGGCTGCAAAGGGGTGATAATCCGTGTTTTAAAGAAAATTAACTGTCGCGGACTGCCATTTTATGCTTTATTTCGTATCTTTGAAGCCGAATAAGCGTAAATACATCATGAAATGTGTGTATTGTGGCAAGGAACTCATTTCTGGCATGTACCAGAAAGACGTCTATGGGAATGTAGCCCATGTAGGATGTTCTCATTTATGTTTTTGCTGTAATAGACTGGTCACGTCAAAGGACGTGAAACTGCCCGACAACCGGTGGTGGTGCGCCGACTGCCAACAGAAAGCGGTGGTGACCAATCAACACATAGAGTGGGTACATACACGAGTACGCAAGATGCTGGCCGTGCATGGCATTGACGACAAGAAATGGCCGAAAAGCCTGACGATTAACATTGTGCACCCAAAATTTGTGCCAGGACGCGAGCCCACTACCGCCCATAAGTTCGGCGACACCCAGTACTCGCGTTCACTCTTCAGCAAGAGCTACAACGTGCGCATGCTCGACCACCTGCACCGCATCGTCTTTGCCGGAGTGCTGGCTCACGAGTTGCTCCATGTGTGGCAGTTCGAACAAGGCATCAGCCTCAGCAGGCAAGAGCTGACCGAAGGGTTCTGCAATCTGGGCTCATGGGTAGTGTATGAACAGATGAACACACCGCTATCAAAGGGCATGATGCTACGGGTGGAAAACGACCCCACACCCATCTACGGACCTGGATTCCGACTTGTGAAGGCTGTTTACGACAATCTGGGCAACGGCAGTCTGCCCGATGTGATGAAGGAACTGATGAAGATGTAGAAAACATATCAATATTAAACTTAAAAATTATTACTACTTATGAAACATCCTAAATACGACGCAATGGTTGTGGTAGCCTACTGCTCGCGCAATAAGCAGCCCTACGGCATCACAGCCATCAAGCAAGGCAAAGACTGGGTGTTCGACTGGTCATTCAAACTCTCAGAGAAAGCCTTGAAGCACGAAGGGTTCAGCGCGAACAAGGTGAGCGGCAACATTTTCCATGCCGAGAAATTCCCTGGATGTCCACATTGCGGCAATCAGAGCTGGGTTCAGTGCGGACAGTGCGGAAAAATAAGCTGCTATCCGGGCGAGGGCATCTTCACATGTCCGGTGTGCGGCAACTCAGGCGAAGTGACCGTAGGCGAAAACTTCGACCTCAGCGGCGGAGGCTATTAATATTGTTCACATCACCCACAATAACCTACATCCCCCACAATAAAAACAACAACTATGTCAGAACTATCAAAAGGCACAAAGGTGAAATTCACCAACGGCAGCAGCTGCACCATCAAGAAAGAACTGGGACGTGGCGGCCAAGGCATCGTATATCTGGTTGACTTCAACGGCAACGACTATGCACTGAAATGGTATCACGTGCCCTACCCCGATGCATTCTATACGAACCTGAAAAAGAATACCGAAGCAGGGGCTCCCAGCGAGTCGTTCATCTGGCCACTGGCCGTCACCGAACGACAAAACGAGAGCTACGGCTACATGATGAAACTGCGTCCGCAGGGCTACTACGAATTAGGAGCATTCATGCTGGCCAAGGTGAAGTTTGCCAACGTCGATGCAGTGATTGCAGCCGCACTGCAAATATGCACCAGCTTCCAGAAACTGCACATACGCGGACTGAGCTATCAGGACATGAACGACGGCAACTTCTTCATCAACCCGCAGACCGGACACGTGCTCATCTGCGACAACGACAACGTGTCACCAAACGGAGTAAACATGGGCATTGCAGGCAAGGTGGGCTTCATGGCACCGGAGATTGTGGAGCGCGAGGCACTGCCCAGCCGACCCACCGACTACTTCTCACTGGCCGTCACGCTGTTCTTACTGTTCTACATGAACAAACCGTTCGAAGGACAGTTTGCCACACAGGCGCCCTGCATGAATGAGGATGCCGAGCGCAAGCTCAACGGCAAGGAGGCCATCTTCATCATGGATCCTACCAACCCCAAGAACCGCCCTGTGCCCGGAATGCATAAGAACGTGATTCGCCGATGGAACTACTACCCCGACATACTGAAGAACGAGTTCATCAAAACCTTCAGCCACGAGGCCATCATAGACCCATCAAAGCGCACAATGGACCGCACCTGGGAGCACCTGCTCATACAGCTGCGCTCGCTCTGCGTGACCTGTCCCTTCTGCGGCAAGAAGACATTCGTCAACGGTGAGACTGCCACCAACTGTCAGGACTGCGGCAAGCCCCTCACCAAGCCCGCCAACCTGAAGTGCGGCAAGTACATCATACCACTCGTTCCTGGACAGAAAATATATAAGTGTCAGGTGACCAACGAGGAAGACCACGACACCGTGATGGGCGAAGTGGTGCGCAACAAGATAGACCCAAAGAAATGGGGCTTCTCCAACAAGTCGCAACTCACATGGACTGTCACCCTGCCGAACGGTGACGTACACAACGTGGATCCCGGACAGGGAATGCCCCTGGCCATGGGTGCCAAGATACGCTTCTCGAAGGATGTCACCGGAGAAATCATGAAATAGGCCCCACCCACAACGTCCACAAAAGAAATCAACATTATTTACAATAAAAACCAACAGAAATTATGGGAGCATTTGATGAAGTAGACGCCACCCCGAGGCGCACAATGGTACTTTTCTTTATTATCGACACCTCCGGCAGCATGTCGGGTGACAGAATCGAGAGCGTGAACACTGCCATTCAGGAAATCATGCCGCTTATCAACGACATCTCGGAGAACAATCCCGACGCGCAAATCAAGATTGCCGCACTCGAGTTCTCAAGCGGATGCGAGTGGATGTATCCGCAGCCCATGGATCCGGGCAGCTTCAGCTGGCGAAAGCTCGAAGCCGGCGGCGTGACCTCACTGGGAGCGGCCTATCTGGAGCTGAACAGCAAGCTGTCGAAGAAGGCCTTCATGCAGGATGCCGTTGGTTCTTATGCACCAGCCTTCATCCTCATGAGCGACGGTGAACCCACCGATGACTACAAGCACGGACTCGAGAAGCTCAAGGGCAACCCCTGGTACAGGGCCGGCGTGAAGGTGGCCATCGCCATCGGTGAAGGAGATAACCAGGAAGTGCTGGCCGAGTTTACGACCACAAAAGAGGCTGTGCTCACCGTACACAACAAGGAGCAGCTCAAGGACATCATCCGCTTCGTCAGCGTGACCGCCTCACAGGTGGCAAGCACCAGCTCGTCGGTTGGCTCAGACGCTCCGCAGAGCAAGCAGGAGGAACTGACCGAAAAGATTCAGGAGACCGTGAACAACGACAAGCAGTTCGAAGGCGTCGATACAGGCACCGACGTAACATCAGGTGCCGACGAATGGGACACTGGCTCTTGGTAAACAGCAACGGCCTATGAGCAACAGCATCATCGTATTCAACGCCACCAAGCGCGGCGCCAGCCACGTGAAGAAAGGCACCGTGTGTCAGGACTATTCGCTCAGCTACAATAGTCCCGACGGAAACGTGCAGGTGGCCATCGTATGCGACGGACACGGAGGCGACACCTACGTAAGAAGTGACGTAGGGTCGCGCCTGGCCGCCGAAATTGCACTGGCCAACATCCAAGGCTTTGTGGCCAACACACCGGCTCAACTCTTCCTCGGAAAGAAAGGGGCAGTCACCTCACATCCAAAAGACGAGGAGGCCGCACTCGATGCACCGAAGAAAGACCCGGCCAAGATGACCGAAACCGAGCTGCAACGCTATCAGCAGGAACAGGACTTCTTCAAACAGGTGGCCGACCTGCGCGAACAGGATCAGCAGATGACCATGCTCTTCGGACGCATCTACATGCAGTGGCTGCAAGCCATCGAAAAACATGCCACCGAGCACCCGTTCAACGACCACGAGCAGACCATGCTCGGCTCCATCTACCAGAAATGGATGATAGACCGTCAGAACGGACTGTCGGGCTTCGGAACGCGCATCGTGAAAGCTTACGGCAGCACACTCATGGCCTTCGTGCGTACACCGCTCTACTGGTTTGCCTTCCACATAGGCGACGGCAAGCTCATGGCCTGCAATGAAGCACTCGAGTGGTTCGAACCCGTGCCATGGGACTACCGCTGCTTCCTCAATGTCACCACATCGTTATGCGACGGAAGTCCCATCGGAGAGTTCCGCTATGCTTTTAACGGACAGGGCGACTTCCCTGTGGCTGTCATCATGGGAAGCGACGGACTCGACGACTCATGGGGCAACTTCGAACGACTGGCTAACTTCTACTCCCAGACTCTGGGCATCTTCCACGACCAAGGCAAGGACAAAGCAGTCAGCGACCTGGAGGAGTTCCTACCTAAACTCAGCGCCAAGGCCAGCCAGGACGATATGTCAATGGCAGGCATCATCGACACCGACCTGCTCAAGACTGGTGTAGAGGCCTATCGCAAGGAGCGCGAGATAAGGGAGTTGATAGCCGAGCGCCAAAAGCGAACTGCCGAACTCGACAACGTTAAGAAACAACTCAGTGACCTGGACCAAAAGCTCACCGCCATCACCGAGGAAAAGGCAAAGGCCGAGAAAGAACGCTTCTCCATCATGAACTTGCTGAAAAAGCATGACAACGACATGCAAGAGATAGAGCAACGCATCAGCGAGGCAACCTCACAACGCGACCAGGCGCAGGAGAACCTGCAAATGGAGAACGAAGCTTACAACAACTGGGTGAGCGAGAACCAGCAGCGCTTTGATGACCTCAAGAAAGAAGTGGAGGAAATGAAGGCCAACGCCAAGAAAGAAGGCCACCATGTGAAGCAAGACTGGGAAAGACTGAGTGAGCAATATCTGACTGACGACAACCAGCGCAGGATGGAAGCCCTGCAACAACGGTCGCAAGACATGGAGGCCTACACCGAAGAAGCCCTCGTCTTACTCAATAAGGATCCGGAAGAACAGAAAGAACCCGAGGAGACCACTGAGCTTCCACCCTCACCAGAAGATCCAGTCACACCAGAGAATCTGAATACACAGGAAAATCCGGACACTCCTGAAAATCCGGAGGCCCCCAACCCCTAGCTATGAAGCAAGAACAAATGCTGCTCTACGAAGTGATGCGCTCACTTGTAGAGCAATTCGGACAAGATGTTGTTGGTGAGACCCGTTTGCGTGGTCTCATCAATGATGTCATGCCCAACGACCGCGTCAGCAGCCAAATCATACAGTGCGCCGTTAACAGTCACCTTGGCGCACAGCTGCTCGAGCTACAGGGCCTCGACGATGACCTTTATACCCTCCGACTGGCCAGTATCAAACAAACCTTCCAGGAACGCAACTTCCTGCGGCATGGCGTGGCCGACTACATCGTCGACTGCTTCCTCTATTCGCTGGAATGGAGCGACGACATACCCAATGAGATACCCGACGAACAGAACGATGGCGGACCCAAAGGCGAACTGTCGTTCGAGGAAGAGCCTAACGGCATGTACTATTGTGGCAACCGTAGCAAGGAGGGTGAACGTTCAGGGTTCGGAGTGGAGCGCTCAGAACAAAACGACTACTATGCCGGTGAATGGAAACTGAACATGCGCCACGGCATAGGCATCGATGTTGACAAAGAACAAAACAAATATGCCGGCGAGTGGAGCATCAACCGACAGAAAGGCGTAGGGGTTAGCATCCTTGCCAACGGCTACAGATATGCTGGCGAATGGAAAAACGGCAAACGAAACGGAGCAGGCGTACTCTACCTGCCCGACGGAAAACAGATTTGCGGCATCTTTAAGAACGGAGAACTGCAAGAGGGCGATGGCATCTGTTACCTGCGCGACGGCTCTTACCTCATAGGCCGCATGACAATGGAAGGACCAGACGGACCCTGCCGACACTTCTACCCCTCAGGCGACATAGAACAGGAGTCATGGGAACACGGACAGCGTCAGTGACCCCAGCAATAAATAAGAAAAAAATCATCAACCCCCCAAAAAACAATACCACTATGGGAATATGGCCTTTTTATACCAAAGACGATGACAAGAAACCATCGGCTGCTCCCGAGCAGCAAAAGGATGAGAGAACCACGCAGACCGAGTCGGCCACATCGACTGACCCTACGTTGCAAACAGTAACTCCTGCCGAGACAGAAACGGTACAGCAAAAGCCGGAGCCACAACAGACTGTGCTGGTGGAAGGTCGGCCTGTCGTCATAGATGACCAGACCACCGAGAATCAACCACAAGCCTCAGCTCCCCACAGTGTGGAAAGGGAGATTCCCGTGACTGGCGACGAACCAGGCTCCCCTAAACCAGAGCCCAAAAACGAAACAGAGCCAGAGCCCAAACAAAGAAAGGAGTGGCCCCATCAGCAGCATCAAGAACAAGCTCAAACGCAGCAGCAGGGACAGACTCAAACTCAGGAACAGACTCAAACGCAGCAGCAGGGACAGGCACAAACACAATACAGGCAAGGCGAGCAAGCTGAACTGGCTCGTGCCTTGCAGATGGCCATGCAGAATGCCATGCAATCGGTAGTACGCCACATGGACATGAAACTGGACAGCATTCAGCGCTCCAACGATGATCGCCAGCGTTTGCTGAACGAACAACTGGAAGAGAAGGAAAACATCATCAAACAACAGCACAATCAGTTGCTGAAGTTCCAGGATGACGTGATTTACAAGACGCAACACGGCATTATCATGGAGCTCATCAGTATAGCCGACAACGTGCGTACTATTCTCAAATCACAACAAGAGAAGCCTAATTACGATGAACTGCTCGATGACGTGCAGAAACTGCAAGGATGGATTGACTCATCACTCAAGGAGAGCGGTGTAAACAAGTTCGAAGAGGCTGCCACACTGGGCTTCAATCCCAAACGACAGACCATCGTTGACTCGCAGCCAGCGCCTCAACCCGAGCAGGCTGGCACCTATATCACCGAGCAACCCGGCTACGAGTGGTCTATACCTTACGTTGTCATCCGCTCCGATGTTCAACTACAGAACTTCATGACTGAGAACAAAGTGCCCAAGGCATTCAGCTACGTCATCCGTCAGGAAGAAGTCATCAAACTGAAATAGGAAGAAGTCACCAAACTGAAATAACAAGATATTATCAAGATACATATCCTTAAAACAATGAAACAAGTATATGGAATAGATCTGGGAACAACCAATTCCTGTATTGCTGTCATCGGCGAGGATGGACAGCCAGAAGTGATAAAGAACCTGGAAGACCACTACACCACCCCTTCGGTGATCTTCTATGACGAGAACGGCGACCCTGTCGTAGGCGGCGAAGCCAAAAGCATGATGGGCAGTGACATCAAGCGTACGGTGGCTTTCATCAAGCGCGAAATGTCGAACAAGAACTATCATCAGGACATTGAGGGTGTGAACGAGAGCGTGACTCCCATCACCGCCTCGGCACTTATATTAAAAAAGGTGGTCGATGATGCCAACGAACAGCGCTCCTACGAGGGTCTTCCCCCCATTCACAAGGCCGTAATCACCGTACCTGCCTACTTCGGCAACGACGAGCGCAAACGTACTGAGCAGGCTGCAAAGATTGCCGGACTTGAGGTGCTGGGACTGCTCAACGAGCCCACCGCAGCCGCCCTGAGCTATGGCACGAAGGGGCTGAACAACAAGACGTTCATGATCTACGACCTGGGCGGCGGCACTTTCGACGTGAGCATCATGCGCATGCAGAACGGCGAACTGGAGACCCTCGCCAGCGACGGTAACCACCATCTGGGCGGTAAGGACTGGGACACGGCACTCATCGACATTGCACTACAGAAAGAGGGATTAGGCGTGACCTACGATGACATCAAGGACACTAAGGAGGTGGGCAAGATGCTGATTGCTGCTGAGAACTGCAAGAAAAACCTGTCGAAAGCCGACAAGGCTGCCTTCAAGTTCATGTACCAGCGCAAGATGCACTTTATCGAGATCAGCCGCTCCATGTTCGAGGAAATCACCGAAGAATTGGTTGACCTGACCATCAACATCGTGGAGAAGGCAAAGAAACTGGCCTTGGAACGTACCGACTCGCTCAACATCAGCGACATCATTCTCGTAGGCGGTTCATCGTACATGCCCATGATCAAGAAGCGCCTGATGGAAGAGTATCCCAAATGCAACATCCGACTTGACAACCTTGAACCCGACCGCGCCGTGGCAAAGGGTGCTGCCATCCATGCAGCCAGCCTGGAGGGCGAGAAAGCTCCCGTGAAGCTGGGCGAAGACCTGGCCACACGTTCCTACGGATTCCGCTGCAACGTAGAAGGCGGTGCCGTCATGGTGTCGAACGTGGTGAAACGCACCGATCCCATCGTCTTCAACGACAGCCACTCATTCTACACCGCTGCCGATGACCAGACAGGCGTGTCATTGGGACTCTACGAGAACATCAGCCCAGATGATTACGTAGACCTGGAGAAGTGCAAACTCATCGAGGAAGCTCCTCTTGAGTGGGGATTCCCCGTGCCTGCCGACACCGAGGTCGTTGCCTATGTCATGCGCGATGCCAATGGTATCGTCAACATCAAGGTGGAGTGCCAAGGCAAGACCCGCAACTTCGTTATCAAGGGCGAAGGCACACTCAGCGATGCCGAGATTGAAGCTGAACGTCGTCGCCTTGCCAACAAACACGTGTAACCCCTAAATAACGAACTAAGACGATAGATGGACAGTCAGATTGAGTTGAGGGCTCAAAAATGCCAGAAAGCCCTACAGAAACTGAAGAAGCATATCGAAGGGAACGGCGGCGTCAGCCAGTTTACTGCCTTCCACAATATGATTGTCGACATCCTTGAAGCACTGGAGGATGGCAAGTCGATTGACGAGCTGCACGCACTCTGCGACACCTTGGTGCAGGCCATGGACGAATATAATGACAACGAGCTGCAGCTGAACGGTCGCAGCATCGGTTCCACCGTGAAGAAGTTGAAGCAGAAGACCGACTACCAGGAGTTCCTGCAAGAGATAAACCAAGGGCTGACCCCTGACGACTTGCAATTCTGGACACGGCAGAGCAGCGGTGACGACAATGCCATGGAATACGCTGAAGCCGAGTGGAAGAACGCCCTCGATATCTACAACAACGGCGGCGACTATGAGCGAGCCTATGACGTGTTCAAGACCTTTGCTGACCAAGGGCTAAGCGTAGCATGCTACTATACTGCCAAGATGTACGAATCAGGCAAAGGCACGCCCAAGAACCTGGCCCAGGCATTCCAGTACTACCTGAAAGGTGCGCAAGGCAGCGACAGATCAGACCCCGACACTGACTGCATGCACTGGGTGTACTGGTGCTACCACGAGGGCACCGGCGTAGCCAAGAACGAGCAGCAGGCTCAATACTGGTTGGAGAAAGCTGTCGAAGGTGACAACGAATATGCCATGTACACCCTGTCCAGCAACATCCTCTTCAGCGACAGCACCAATAAGACTCGAGGCTATCAGCTGGCCAAACGAGCCGTTGACAAAGGACAGGACAAAGCCAAGTTGCTTTTAGGCTTCTGCTACATCTTTGGCATTGGCGTGACCCGCAACCTGCAAACGGCCGAAAGACTGTTCAACGAGGCAAAGCGTGCCGGTGTGAACAATACTGAGGCCTTCTTCGACCTGCTCAGAGAACAGAAGCAAGCCAGCTCTTCATCATCGTCATCAAGCAGTAGCTCCAGCAGATCATCATCTTCGTCATCATCTTCGTCATCATCTTCGTCATCATCTTCGTCATCATCTTCTTCTTCGTCTTCTTCTTCGTCTTCTTCTTCATCATCAGGCAAGAAAGACGACGATGGTGCCACTTGCGGTTGCATCATCATCATAGCCATCATCCTGGCTGTGCTCTACTGGTTGGGAGCTTGGGACTGGGTGAGCGGACTGTTCGAGAAAGAAGGCGAGCACATGTATGTGATAGCCGAACAACTGAACCTGCGTGAAGAAGGAAGCGAGAGTGCCGACCGCATAGGCACAGTAGCCTACTACACAGAGGTAGCCACCTATGGCGACCCCAGCAACTGGTACAAGGTGAAGGTGCTGTCAGACGACAAGAAAGGCTACATGTCGGCTATGGGTCTGGCCAATGAGACCGACATGCTGCTGCTGAACAGCGTTTGGGGCGACAGCGAAGCCCGTAGCACGCTCTACGAACTGGAATTCCGTCGCGCCCTAATTGACTTCAGAAAGCGTGTGGTGGAAGACGAGAACTTAAAGATATATGGTGCCGAAAACAAAGGCGGCAACATCTTCAAGTTCAATAACAAGAACTATTCCGGATTTGCCTTCATCGCCGACAATAAGATTACCAACGAACGACTGGCCGTCATCTATCTCTACGACGAAGATGGCAACCTGCTACTTGAGAACACGGATGAGAATGTGAAAAAAGGACAGTACATTCGCGACGTAAAGCGCAACTCGAAGGGTGTTATATATCTGCAATACGGCGGAAAAGCTTCGAAAAAGAACCGCCAGCAAGCCAAGAAGCAGGCATCAGAGTCGGCTGAAACGACGCAAGCCCAAGAGCCTGCCGCCACCGAACCTGCTGCTGAAACGCCGAAACAAGAGTCATCAGGATTCCATCTCGAAAGGATAGAGAACCCATAACACATCAAAAAAAGATTAATGAAAAAACTGTATATCGAGACATACGGATGCCAAATGAACGTGGCCGACTCTGAGGTCGTGGCTTCTGTCATGCAGATGGCAGGCTACGAGGTCTGCCAGAGTGCCGAAGAGGCCGATGCCGTATTTCTAAACACTTGCTCTGTGCGCGATAATGCCGAACAGAAAATCTATCACCGCCTGGAGGCACTGGCTGCGCTCCGCCGACAGAAACAAGCCAAACTCCCCTCGGGAGAGACTGGCAACGGGCTCATCATAGGCGTACTGGGCTGTATGGCCGAACGCGTGAAGGACGACCTGCTGCAGAACCACCATGCCGACCTCGTAGCCGGTCCCGACGCCTACCTCAGTCTGCCCGACCTCATCGCCCAGGCTGAGACCGGACACAAAGCCATCAACATTGAACTGTCAACCACCGAGACTTATCGAGAGGTGGTGCCTCAGCGCATTGGGCTGGGACATAGGATAGGCGGCTTCGTAAGCATCATGCGCGGCTGCAACAACTTCTGCCACTACTGCATCGTGCCTTACACCCGAGGCCGTGAACGCTCACGCGACGTGGAGAGCATTCTGCGCGAGGTGCGTGACCTGCGCGACCGTGGGTTCAAGGAGGTGACACTGCTGGGACAGAATGTGAATAGCTATACCCACCCCCTACCCCTCCCCAGGGGAGGGGAGTCTGGTTACTCTCAACAGGGTTACTCTCAACAGGGTTACTCTCAACAGCAAGGTCTAATCAATCCCCCCTCCCCTGGGGAGGGGAAGGGGGTGGGTTTCTCCACCCTCCTTCGCCTTGTAGCCCGCGAGGCTCCCGAGATGCGCATCCGTTTCACCACCTCGCATCCCAAGGACATGAGCGACGAGACCCTGCGCGTCATTGCAGAAGAGCCCAACGTGTGTAAGCACATCCATCTGCCAGTGCAAAGCGGATCAGACCGTATATTGAAACTCATGAACCGAAAATATACGCGCGAGTGGTACCTGGACCGTGTGGCAGCCATCCGCCGCATCATTCCCGACTGCGGCCTCTCAACCGACATCTTCGTGGGCTATCACGACGAGACCGAGGAAGACCACCAGCTCTCGCTCTCGCTGATGCGTGAGGTGGGCTACGACTCTGCCTTCATGTTCAAGTATAGCGAGCGACCAGGCACATACGCCTCGAAACACCTGCCCGACAACGTGCCTGAGGAAGAGAAGATTCGCCGACTGAACGAGCTCATCGCCCTACAGACCGAGATCTCTGCCCAGCAGAACAAGAAGGACGAAGGCCAGGAGTTCGACGTGCTCGTAGAGGGCTTCTCGAAACGCAGCCGTGAGCAGCTGTGCGGACGCACCGAACAGAACAAGATGGTGGTGTTCGACAAGGGCGAAAGCCACATCGGACAGACCGTACGTGTGCGCATCACCGGCTCTACCAGTGCCACATTGTTTGGTGAACTTGTCTGACCCTCTCGTACCCCGTACATCGAAGAAAAATAATGCAACAACGCGTAAAATATCTGTTTCGCATCTGGCTGCGAACCATGCTGCTGTTCATGGCAGCAAAGATTGTATTCATGCTGTGCTACGCAGGCTCAGAGTCGTTCTCCGTGGTCGACGTGTTTGCCGTTGTCATACACGGTCTCTCACTCGATTTCTCCACCTCGCTCTATATTCTTGCCCTTCCCTTCCTGCTGACCATAGCAGCCGTTTGGATGAGGGTCAACGAAATGGTGATGAACATCTACTTCCTGCTGATTTCGTTTGCGCTGGCGCTGGCTTTTGTTGCCGACACCAGCCTCTACGCATTCTGGCACTTCAAGCTCGATGCCTCTTGCCTGCCCTATCTCGCCACTCCCACCGAGGCAATGGCAAGCGTCAGCGTGGGCTATCTCTTGTTGCGGCTCCTGCTGGTCATTGTCCTGACGGTTATCATCTTCCTTTGCTATATTGTGAACATCGGTCAGTTCCATGACGTCCGATTCCGCCCGAAGCCCCTGCCCCATGACCCGTCGATACGCTACCAACTGAATCCCAAACGCGGCATCAACGTTCCCCGTCCTCTTGAGACGATTATCTACATCCTGCTCATCCCCCTCTACGTGATTGGCATCAGAGGCGGCATCAGCGAATCGACCACCAACATCGGACAGGCCTATTTCTCGCAGAACCCGTTTCTGAACCATTCAGCAGTGAACCCCGTATTCAGCTTCTTCGCCTCATTTGAGCGGTCGGCCAATCACCTGCCCGACTACCACTTCATGGATGACGACGAGGCTTTGCGCATCGTGGGTGAATACTACAACACCCAGAGCATCAGTCCCGACACGCTGTTGCGCACGAAAAGGCCCAATGTCATCGTGGTGCTCATGGAGAGCTGCGGCGGCATCTTCACTGCACTGGAAGGCCGCTCCGACGTGATGCCCCGCCTGAACAAGCTCATGGATGAAGGCATTTGCTTCGACAGCTGCTACGCCAACTCATGGCGCACCGACCGAGGCACGGTGTGCACCTACAGCGGCTACCCGTCGTTCCCCATATCGTCGGTGATGAAGATGCCGTCAAAGACGCGCTTCCTGCCAGGCATGGCCCGCACACTGGCCGACGAAGGCTACAGCACCCACTACCTTTATGGTGGCGACATCAACTTCACCAACATGCGCAGCTATCTCATCTCGACAGGATTTGAGACACTGACATGGAAAAAAGACTATACAAAGGAGGAGCAGCTGTCATCGGAATGGGGCGTACATGACCATATCACTTTCAAGACCTTAGAGACCCTTGCCCACGACTATAGCGCCGAGGGCAAACCGTTCTTCATCGGCTACTCCACCCTCTCCAGCCATCAGCCCTGGACGGTGCCTGTAGCCCAGTTCGACGACGAGGTGCTGAACGCATTCTACTATCTGGACCAATGCATCGGACAGTTCGTTGACTCGCTCCGGCAGACACCCCTTTGGGACAATCTGCTCGTCGTGTTGCTGCCCGACCATGCCATTGACTATGGCGGTGTGGGCGAATACGACCGCCGCCATAACCACATCCCGATGGTGTGGGTGGGCGGAGCCGTAGCCCAGCCCCGACACCTCAAGCAGGTGTGTAACCAGACTGATTTGGCCGCCACGCTGTTCGGACAGATGGACATCAGTCACGACGACTTCTGCTATAGTCGCGATGTGCTGAGCCGTAGCTATCAGCGCCCCATTGCCGTGCACACCTTCAACAATGCCATCTCTGTCATTGACAGCACGGGCTTTGCCGTTTACGATCTGGACACCCGCAAAATCACCGTAGGCGACACACCCGATGCCCAACGGCTCATCTCCGTAGGACAAGCCGTGCTGCAGAGGGCGGCCTACGACTTGAATCAAATGAAATAGGTGATGAAGCTCAACCAGATTTCCATTGAGCCTAAATCACGCCACCATCTTGCCTAAATCACAAAACGATTTAGCCTAAATCATAAAACGATCTAGGCTAAATCGTTTTACAATCTAACCTAAATCGCGACACGATTTAGGCTGTATCACTGCATGATGTAGCCTAAATCGATGTGCACGGTAACTGCCCTGTCATCTTGAAATACTTTTCCATCACCATCAGCGAAATCAAGCGCTCCATGTCTTTATTCAGGAACTGGCTGCAATATGCATTCGCATTAGCGATGATGTCACGCGCCTCAGAAGGATGCTCGTCGTAGTAAGCCATACGCTCAAAAAGGTCGCTGCAGTCTGGCTTCATCTCAACGAAATGCTCACCCGGCACCAGTCGGCCCTCCATGAACCACGTCTCGTAGTTGAGCGCAGGCGATACGGCCAGGCTGTTCGAATTCATGACCCACTTCAGGTTGCTGGCCACGTCGTTCCCCTCAAGACTGATGATGTACTTGAATTTCAGGTGTTCATAAATGCTCATCTCGCCCTGTTGCCGCATGTGCGACGGGTAAATGGAATTGGTTGACGTGTCAAGAATGTCCAGTTTGGGATGGCCGAAGTAAGTCTCTATCAGTTTCATCCGTACAGGCTTGCTGTGAATAGCGCCCCGGAAGACGGCCCGGTTCTCTTTCTTCTCGAAGGGGATGGGGTCGCGGAAAAACATGAAATGGCGCACCTTGTCCATGTTGATGAGCACCGAGTTGGGATTGAGCTTCGAAGCCTCAATAGGCCGGCTCTTCACAATCGTAGGCACCGTGAACGTGTCAATCACGTCACCCGGCGCAAAAGCCCAGTGCAGCGACTCAGGGAAATAGCGGTTCCACTCGTAGGAATCAAAGAAATAGACGCTGGCATAGCCTCGGTGGGCATAGTGCTGTTCACCCAAAGTAGGACACTCTGGCGGCAAGGTCACAGGCTCGGAAAGACGATTGTAATATGCCACACGCTCCATCACATAATCTTGCTGAGATGCCTGCATCTCGTCAAAGCGGTGCAGCAAAGCATCACGACGCGACCGGGTGAACCAGCGCGGAGTCATCAGCCTCAACGCGCCACCCAAATAGTAAGGCAGATGCAAGTTCTTCCTCACTCCACCAAAAGATTGATAATAAAATGATTTCAATCCCATAAAGAAAAAGGGGCTCAAGAATTTTCAGCAAAGATAAGTGGAAATGGAGAAAAGGAGAACTTCATTCTGTTAATTTTACATAATCGTTATCGAAAACGGGTAGAATGTTTGGGCTATTCGACTATTCTGACTAACTTTGGAATTTCAAAATTAAGATAAGATGAAGAAAACATATCTGTCACGATTATGGAAAAACATTCAGGAAAGCAGTTTTTCGCCACTCGCCTCCATACTCATTAACTTCCTCTTAGCATATATTGCCTACGGCATTGCCCGCATCGTTTACATGCTCGAAAACTGGAGCTACTTCTCTCACAGCCTCACTTTCGAGGTCATACAGGGAGCTCTGGTCTTCGACACGGCAGCCATCCTTGTGACCAACATCCCATACGTGGTACTGATGCTCCTGCCACTGCACTGGAAAGAGACCAACCTTTGGCACCGCATCTGCCAGACGGTGTTTGTGACAGTCAACGCCTTTGCACTGGTTATTAATCTGGCCGATGCCGTCTATTTCCCCTACACGCTGCGCCGCACGACCACAACCGTTTTCGGCGAGTTCCAGAACGAAAACAATATCAGTAGCATCATACTCACCGAGTCACTGCATCACTGGTATCTTTTTATTCTTACCGCACTGATGGTGTGGGCACTGTGGCACTTCTACGCAAGCCCGCGCCTGAACTGGAAACGGCTGTCATGGTGGCGCTACGACCTGACTACGCTGCTGTCACTGGCTGCCATCGCCCCATTCGTAGTAGCAGGCATACGCGGCGGCTTTGCAACGGCTGTGCGCCCCATCACCATCAGCAACGCCAACCAGTATGTGGACCGCACCACCGATGCTGCCCTTGTGCTGAACACCCCCTTTGCCATCTATCGCACCATCGGAAAGGACCTGCTTGTAGTGCCCGACTATTTTGACAGCGAGGAGGAACTGGAGACTATATTTAGCCCAATTCATAGAAGGGAGAACTCGGAGCTCTCAGAGAACTCGGAGCTCTCAGCTCCCCACAAGAACGTAGTCGTTCTGATAGTGGAAAGCTTCGGGCGCGAATACATCGGAGCCCTCAACGAGCACTTAGAGAACGGACAGTATCGCGGCTACACTCCCTGCATCGACTCACTCGTCAGTCGCAGCATCACCTTCCGCTATTCCTTCTGCAACGGCAGAAAAAGCATCGATGGCATGCCCTCCATCCTGAGCAGCATACCCATGTTCGTAGAACCGTTCTTCCTCACACCAGCCTCCATGAACCACGTCACAGGCATTGCAGGACTGCTACGAGAAAAGGGCTACCAAACGGCGTTCTTCCACGGAGCTCAGCGCGGCTCGATGGGCTTCATGGCGTTTGCCAGAGCCATCGGATTCCAACAATACTATGGCCGTGAGGACTACGAAGCCGACAAGCGCTTTGACGGCAATGCCGACTTCGACGGCATGTGGGCCATCTGGGACGAACCCTTCCTGCAATATTACTGCACCAAGATGTCAGAAATGAAGGAGCCCTTCATGACCGCTGTGTTCACCGCCACCAGCCACCATCCCTATGCCGTGCCGGAGAAATACAAGGATGTGTTTCCCGAGGAAGGCATCGAGATTCATAAGTGCATACGCTATACCGACATGGCTCTGGGCCGCTTCTTCAGCGAAGCCAGCCGACAGCCGTGGTTCAACAACACCATCTTCGTGCTCACCAGCGACCATACCAACCAGAGCGACCACGACTACTACCAGACCGACATTGGCGGGTTCTGCTCGCCTATCATCATCTATGAGCCAGGCAACCCTGACCGCAAGCCGGAGATACAAGAGAAGATAGCACAGCAGATTGACATCCTGCCCACGGTGATGGGCATGCTGAACTACGACAAGCCCTACTTCGGCTTCGGCATAGACCTGCTGAACACGCCTGCCGATAGCACCTGGGCCGTGAACTACCTCAACGGCATCTACCAGTACGTGAAGCATGGCCACGTGATGCAGTTCGACGGGCAACATGTAAAAGCAGTCTATGCACTAACCGACTCGCTCATGCAGAACAACGTGGCAGGCCAGCTGCCTCAGCAGCCGCAGATGGAGCGCGAGTTGAAGGCCATCATCCAGCAGTACATGGAACGCATGACAGAAGACAGGCTACTGCCTTAAAAGGATGAGATATGGACAAGAATGATAGTATTCAACTAAAAGGAATTGCCATTCTTATGATGGTATGGCTCCATCTCTTTTCCGAACAATCCATCACAGAAGACTGCATCAACGTCATCTTTTTCAAAGGCAGGCCTTTAGCCTATATGCTCACCAAGCTGTGTGCCTGCTGTGTGTCGATGTATGCCATCTTGGGCGGCTACGGACTATCGGCTGTATTCAGCAAGAGCCAAGGGAAAATGAACAATGGGCGCAGAGCCTTACTACTGATGACCAACTTCTGGATAGTATGCCTGCTTTTCATTCCCATGGGCTGCATCTTCAGGCCAGACATCTATCCGGGTGACTGGCCTCAGCTATTGCTCAATATCAGTGCCGTCAGCTACAGCTACAACGGGGCGTGGTGGTTCCTGCTGCCCTACGTGCTGATTACCCTCTGCTCCGGCTACATTGTCAGCCTCATGCTCCATGCTTCACTCCGGAAAGAAATGGCCATCCTGCTTGCTCTGCTCATCCTGCACGTAGGCGCCTATATGGCCAAGGACTATCTCAGCCCCTCCCCCAGCTCTCTGAAACAATTAGCCGTTGTGGGCTTAAACGTCATCTATCTGCTGTTCATGTTTTCCATCGGTGTTGCCATGTTTAAGCACCGCTGCATTCAGACCTTGCGCAGTCGGATGGAGCATTACGAGAAGAAACGGCGCAATGCTATTCTCGTGCTCGCACTCATCGGCACATGTGTCCTGCGCATATCCATAGGCAACTCCGCCCTGATCAACCTGCCTTTCTCCGTGCTCATCATCATGCTCTTCAGCCTGATAGACAAGCCCCACGCCTTCACCTCCATAGCGACCTTCTTAGGCCAACATTCTACTAACGTCTGGTTATGCCACTACTTCTTCCTGAACATGCTGTTTCAGGGGCAGGTCTATGCCCTGCGCTATCCTTTGGCCATCTTCATCGCCGTACTGCTGTTGGCCCTGGCTTCATCCTACCTCATCAAAATGATATTCACACCCATCAGAAACAGGATGACGAACGTTGCTCACTGACCTGCCAATAAATAGTAATTACGCATGAATGGAAAAATGCAGATATAATTTTTACTGCTTTGAAAATAAGTTACTATCTTTGCAACATTATTGATCATCTTATCAGACAACAGCATTTTCTCAAACCATGATTAGTATCATAGTACCCGTTTACAACGTGGAGCCATACATCCAGACATGTATTGAGTCTGTACTGAAACAAACTTACACCATGTGGGAGTTGCTGCTCATTGACGATGGCAGCAACGACGAATCAGCGGCTATCTGTAAACAATTTGCCGACCAGGACCCGCGCATCCACCTACTGCAAAATAGTCACACCGGACCAGCCAAGGCACGCAACAAAGGCATAGAACACGCCAAAGGTGAGTTCATCTACTTCATGGACAGCGACGACTGGATTGAACCCGACACACTGGAATGCATGCTCAGTAACCTTCAAAAACACGATGCCGACATTGCATGCTGCGGACTCTTCTTCGACTATCCCACAAGGTCGAAGGCTGTGTGTTACACTAAGACTGATTGCGTGCTCTCACGCGAAGAGGCATTAAAATATATTATTACAGGAAAACTGCCCAGTTATCTGTGCATTCTGTTGCTGAAACGATCCGTCGTGATAGAGCCATATACCGACGTGCCTTGCTATGAAGACTATGCCACAGGTTATAAATGGTTCTCGCATGCCAATAAAGTGGTCATGATTGCCTCACCAAAATATCACTATATACAGCGAAAAGGAAGCATACTTCACACAGAAAGACGGGACGAGTTCCTGCTCGACATCTTCCAGGAACGGCATCAGTATATTCAACAACACCAACTGATGGACGAAACCGAGAATCGAGCCAACACAGTAAGGAACCTGCTTAAGCTGTCGAAAGACTATGCCCGAAAACCTATCGACTTAAAAGAACGGATAGCATTCGTCAGCAAAGTAAGAGACGCACTACAGCAATTCCTGCCTGTCAGCTTCGCCCAACTGGGACTGAAACGATGGCTGCGGCTCAAACTCTTACTCTCATCAGTCAAGACTTATGTACGTATTGTTTAAATAGCTTTTATTTGCGTTATGAATCCCATCGTAAGCGTCATCATACCTAATTATAACCATGCTCCGTTTCTGGAAGAGCGTATAGAGAGCGTGCTTAACCAGTCGTTCCAGGACTTTGAGGTCATTCTGCTCGATGATTGCTCAACCGACAATAGTCGTACTATCATCGAACACTACCGCCATCACCCTCAAGTGAGCAACGTGGTGCTCAACGAACAGAATACCGGCAATACTTTCATTCAATGGGAACGAGGCATCAATCTGGCACAGGGAAAATACATCTGGATAGCCGAAAGCGACGACGTAGCCGAAAAGGAATTCTTGAGCACACTCGTTCCACTATTAGAAGCCGATGAGCAACGCGTGGTGGCCTTCTCTCACTCACAGATGATTAATGCCCAAGGACAGCCCTTACAGCAAACATGGCACAAGAAAGGCAGCAATGGCAACGTGATTGTTCACGACGGTCCTCAGTTCGACCGCACGGTGATGGTCAAGCACTGCGCCATCTACAATGCCAGCATGACCGTATTTCGAAAGTCTGTCTTTCCACTCATCCCCAAAGATTTTCAGCACTTCCGCTACTGCGGTGATTGGTTGTTCTGGGGCTATGTGTGCCAGCATGGGAAAGTGGTGGAGGTGTGTCAGCAGTTGAGTCGGCTACGCAGGCACGAAAATGAGGTAAGCTCACGTTCCGAGAAAAACGGTGCCAAATGGCAGGACACAGGCGGCATTCTCACGCGCTTCATCGACATCATGGCGCTCTCGCCATGGGAATGCCGGTGCATGCGTGGCCGATGGACCAAGCGCTTCCGCAAAGAACGTTTTCCAAACAAAGAAGACGTCAAGAACAAATACCCGCAAATCTTTGATGGGAACCTTCTCGACGTCTTATGCTATGAAATGAGTAAAATGTAATTATCGCTCAAAGTCTCTCACACTGGCGTGAAATAGCCATTGAAACGGAAGAATCACTAAAAACAAATAGAAATAAGGTTTGTACTTATAATGACGGAACAACCTGGAAAGGGTACCTGACGTTTCGTAGTTCCAATATCGGGCCGTATGGCAGACAAGAGCCTGAAACAGTTCTGGCCTGAAGTGTTTCAAAAAATGCCTTTTGTCATTGTCAATCGTCTCCTGACTTATTAGATCCTGATCAGCATAACCTTGCATGATTCCGTAATAATTGTCCAAAAGCACTTCAAAATAGTTATATCCCTGACGATTTACTTTACGTAACACTGGCGTGATTTCAAATATGTGACGATTGTAAATCAATGCCCCGCCTTTGCTGACAATCCCGAATGTCCAGTCAACTTGCTGCAACTTCAATGACGCAAATCTTTCTTTGTGCTCAATGGCATCCCAAGTCTGCTTCCATACCCCAAAAAGATTATTGAATGTCACCATCACAGAGACGTGATGGATATAATTATCAAGATGACTGCACTTGATGAGTTCTTCTTCCTTGGGGCGTGCCCATCCGTTGGTAAAGAACAGCGGTGTCTGACTGCTACTATGCTCTCGAATCACAGTTTTCATAAATGCGATTCCCTCTTCTGTAGGATAGCAAGAATCATTTATGAGCTTCAGATAAAGACCGTTTGCCTTGTCTAATACACTAATGAAATTCCGGTCGTGTATGTTCACTTCATTGCGATAATATCTTACATTTTTGTATTGACTGGCAAACGCTTCACACACTTCTTGCGTGTGATCGGTAGAACAGTTATCAGAGATGACCAGCTCAACATCATCGACAAAACTCTTGTATGACACGATCCTACTGAGCGTATCTTTAAGAATATCAGCCCTGTTATAGGTTGGAATACAAATTGAGAGAAGGTATGTCGTATTCATTATTCAGATGATGCATTATGATTGTTTGAAGGCATCATGATGTGATAGTATCTGTTACTCCATACTATTTGGTAATGGTGCTTCTTCATGAAGCTCATCGTATTTCTTACCATTTCCTTTGTAGAAAAGGGTGCATCCTCATCGGAAAGGAAATAGTTGGCTTTAGCCTTGCCCCATTTATTGCTCGTCCAAAAATTCTGCATGATAATCACTGGCGGACGATTCATGTTCTTCTCGGCTTCCTTGAACTTGTGTACATATTGGTTACCGTAAAACACACAGGGCCATGAGATGCCGGCAAAAGGCTTTGTCTGAGTAAGATAGCAGAGTAAAGGCGAAGAGTCATAAACCAACATGATATCGCCCGGCTTCACATAGTTTCCTATCTCTGCCAGCAGAGGATTGATGATGTCGGCACGCTCTTGTGAGGCATAAATGCCTTTGGCAAGAGGAGAGTCAATGGCAAACGTTTTCTTCGACTTATGACCAGGATCGTAATAAGCTCGGTTCTCAACCTTGGCAGCGATTGCCAGAAAAAGGGAGAAAAGGCAAATGTAATATGCAATTTTGAAGTCGGCAGGCGATGAGATTCGAATCTTCTTGCTGCCAATTTTTCCCTTTACTGACTCCAGTTCAATTGTCCCTACGGTCAGACTCCATTGCTGTTCCATGGCCTTCTTGATGAAACAATAAAGCCCGCTCAAACCGATAGGTAAAGAAAGCCACGTTCCCACCCACATGGTCTGGAACCCACCATCGCTTCCCAGCGGTATGACCAGCGAGAAGAGAATGGCACTCAAAGAAATAAGCTTCTTTTCAAATCGCTCCTGGAAGAGATAGAGACATCCGCCAAAGATTCCCAAACCGTTCATCATACCTAAAGTGGCATCGCCCAGCACACTCGTATATAAATAGGTGCTTCGGTAGATGACTTGGAAAGCAAGGAACCAAATGACTAGTTTCAGCCAGATGGGCTTCACTAAATGAGACGTGGAAGCAATGAGGACAGCAACTGCAAAGACAACAAAATACTCCACACTAATGAGTAGATTTTCACTATATTTGGCAATGAGCGACGACGATCCATGCGTGCTCTTACCGCCTAAGGTGTCTCGAATAGAACCCACAAGTTCTATAACGAGTTTATCGGCTCCAATACTTACCAGGAAGAGCCATCCTAAACAAGATGAGAACAGTACACCCGCCACGATAGTAGCCACCTGAATGGTACTCTGC
>JAEEGF010198847.1_pt1 | contig 23868 bp, 15 predicted proteins | sample 9134171 | NCBI WGS metagenome assembly JAEEGF01 (sample SAMN16246542, study PRJNA631951) | gut metagenome | biome: gut microbiome; feature: rumen; material: AP-attached | host: Bos | place: Iran: Karaj | collected 2018-10
AGGAACATCACGAACAGCACCACCCCGTAATGGGTGAATATCAACAAGGGCAGCAGCGTGATGATGTAAAGGGCAAGCACCGCCTTGTTCCTGAAGAACGCCTGATGCCAAAGCGCCGGAAGCGTGAAGGGCACCAGGAACAGGAACTGCGGCTGCGAGCGCCCGACGAACAGGGCGCAGGCGGTAAAGATCAGGAAAACCAACAGGATGTAGCATACCTTGTTGGTCTCAGCCAGTATCTTGCGGTTCGTAAAATAGATGGCCAAGTAGAGGACAAGGACAAAAACGAGCGAAAGCAGGAAATTGCCCATCCACTGCGTCGCCCTTGGGGTTCCATAGCCCATATTCGCCTCATACTCGACCTTGTAGGAATCCAGCATCTGGGCAATCTCCGCCGTCACGATCTCTCCGTTGGAGACGATCAGCTGGCCGGCGTTGACAAAGCCCTGGGTGGGAGAGATGAATGTGCCGGACTCGGCATGGACGACCTCGGTCGTCTGCCGGTCGTACACGAGGTTGGGCACTATCAGGTCGTAGATGGAGTTGGCCTTGAAGATGGAGTCGAGATTGTAGCTCTTGTAGGTACCGCCCAGCTCGGCTATGAGCTTGGATTTGGCATCCGACTGTTTATAGACCTCGGTGACGGGCATTTTGATGGCCCGCTTGTCCTTCTGAACGTACAGGACCTCCCCCGAAACGTCCGTGGCGTTGCGGTCCAGCTTGACTCCTTCGTCGGGCACGACGCCCTGCGCATAGATGTCACGTATCGCGGACACGATCGCCGGCTTGAGCGCGGCATACTTGCCAAGCTGGAGAGCCTCCGCCGCACGGAGGTTCTTGTTCACGACGTCCTCGGAATACTTGTAGTAGGGAATGACGCTGGAGGTCGAACGGGAACGTTCCTCCTGGATCTGCTCTTCGGTCTTGAGGATGGGAAAGTCGAACTGCGCGTAAAGCGTCTCGTACTTCCACTCCGATCCCCTCCTGTACTCGAACCCGAACTTGGGGCTCGTCGGGAGCATCAGGATGAGGATGACGAAAAGCGCGATGAACGGAAGCCATCCCTTCAGGACAGTCGGGATACCGGAGGTCTTCATATGCTACTTGAAAGGGCTGTTGGGTTCGCGGGCTATGAAACGGTAGGTCATCCTGTCAGTGAAGCGCGGGAAGAAACGGTGCGCAAGGATGGTGACCTTGCCGAGGAAAGTAAGCGTGACCTGGGAGCGGCGGCGGCGCAGCGCCTTGGCCAGCCGCCGCGCCACCTCCTCCGCGCTCATGAGCTTGTTTTCGTCGAGCGGGGTCTCGCCCTGCGCGGAACCGTCGGCAGTAAGTGCATTGCGACGGACCATGGAAGAAGTGTATCCCGGAGCATAGACAAGGACATTGAGCCCGTCCTTGATATGCTCGATGCGCAAGGTATCCAGGAATCCGCGGATAGCGTACTTCGAAGCGGAATACCCCGTGCGGGCCGGAAGGGCGGAATAACCCGCTATGGACACAATGCCCACAACGGATCCCTTGGACTTCAGGAGCCATGGAAGAGCATACTTCGTACAGTACACGGTCCCCCAGAAGTTGACTTCCATCAGAGAGTGGATGACCTTGAGGTCCAAGTCTTTGAACATCGCCCTCATGGAAAGGCCGGCATTGTTGACAAGTATGTCGACGCCTCCGAACGCCTCGACCGCCTTCTCCACGAGGTTGCGGCAATCGGCCTCGACCGTAACGTCGGTCCGCACGCATAGCACCCTCGAAGGGTCGGAGCACACCTGCGGCGCAAGCTCCTGCATCTTCTCCAGCGAGCGTGCGGCCATAACGACACGGGCGCCGTATGAGCCGAACAACTTGGCAGAAGCCAACCCGATACCCGAGCTGGCTCCTGTGATAATGACAACCTTATCCCTGAAGAAGGTATTCATGCTACTCAACGGTCATGGCAGCCACGTCGTCGCCGTCATACTCTCCGGCGTCGAGCTTCGCCTTGATCTCCTTGAAGGCGTTGAGGGTGTACTCGACGTCCTCCATGGTGTGCGCAGCAGTGGACACGATACGGAATATGACCATTCCCTTGGGAATGACGGGATAGATGACCATCGAGCAGAAGATGCGATAGTTCTCGCGAAGGTCCTTGGCCATCTTGGTCGCCTGGGCGACACCTCCCTTGATGTGGACGGGAGTGACGCAGGCCTGGGCCTCGCCGATATCGAAACCTTCCTTCTTGAAGCCGTCCTGGATGGCGTGCGTGATGGTCCAGCATTTCTTGCGGAGTTCGTCGCCCTCCGGGCTGTCGATGATCTCCATACGCTTGGTATTGCCGATGACCAGAGGCATGGGCAGCGATTTGGCGTACATCTGCGAACGCATGTTGGCGCGGAGATAGTTGATGATGCTGTGCGGACCTGCCACGAAGCCTCCGATAGAGGCCATGGACTTGGCGAAGGCGCCGATATAGAGGTCGATGCCGTCCATCACTCCAAAGTGCTCGGAAGTGCCGCGGCCGTGCTCTCCGAGGAGGCCGAAACCATGGGCGTCATCGATCAGGATGCGGAAGTTGAACTTGCTCTTCAGCGCGACGATCTCGTCAAGCTTGCCGAGCGCGCCGGTCATGCCATAGACACCTTCGGTGATGAGCAGCACGCCGCCGCCGTTCTCGTCAGCTTCCTTGCAGGCGCGGGCGAGGACCTTCTCGCAGTCGGCCATATTGTTGTGACGATACTTGTACTTGCTGCCGATGTGGAGGCGGATGCCGTCCAGCAGGCAGGCATGGCACTCAGCGTCATAGACGATCACGTCGTGACGGGAAGTGAGGGCGTCGATAGTGGAGACGATGCCCTGGTATCCGAAATTGTAGAGGAACGCATCCTCCTTCTTCTCGAACTCGGCGAACTTGCGCTCGAGGGCCTCGTGATAACGGGTATGGCCGGTCATCATGCGGGCGCCCATAGGATAGGCAAGGCCCCACTTGGCGGCAGCCTCGGCGTCCGCCTTGCGCACCTCGGGATGGTTGGCCAGGCCGAGATAGTTGTTGAGGCTCCAGTTGAGCACCGGAATGCCGTTGAAAGTCATATGGGGGCCGAGTTCGCCCTCGAGACGGGGATACATGTAATAACCGAAGCCCTGCTCGAAATACTGTCCGATCGGACCGCCGGAATCCCTTTCTATCCTGTCGAAAATATCTAACATAACAAATTATGGTTTAGTATATTAAGCATCAATATTAGCATAATGGGCATTCTCCTCGATGAACTGCCTGCGGGGCGGTACGTCGTCGCCCATGAGCATCGAGAAGGTACGCTCGGCCTGAGCGGCGTTCTCGATGGTGATCTGGCGCAGACGCCTGCGGGCAGGGTTCATGGTGGTGTCCCACAACTGGACGTCGGACATCTCTCCGAGACCTTTGTAACGCTGGACGGTATAGCCTTTGTCCGTGCCCTTGCCCAGACGCTGGGCTGCCTCCTCGCGCTGTTCCTCGGTCCAGCAGTAGATCTCTTCCTTGCCCTTCTTCACCAGATAGAGCGGAGGAGTAGCGAGATAGACATATCCGTTCTTGATGAGGTCGAACATGTAACGGAAGAAGAACGTGAGGATCAGGCAGGCGATGTGCGAACCGTCGACATCGGCATCGGTCATGATCACGACCTTGTGGTAGCGGAGCTTGCTCAGGTCCATGTGCTTCTCGCCGGTCTCGTCCTCCTGCGCCACGGTGACGCCGAGGGCGGTGTAGATGTTCTGGATCTCCTGGCTGTCGAATGCGCGGTCGGTGGCGGCCTTCTCGACGTTCAGGATCTTTCCGCGAAGCGGGAGGATGGCCTGCGTCCTGCGGTCGCGGCCCTGCTTGGCGGTGCCGCCTGCGGAGTCTCCCTCGACGAGGAAGATCTCGCACTTCTCGGGATCGCGCTCGGAGCAGTCCGCAAGCTTGCCGGGCATTCCGGCGCCGGACATGACGGTCTTGCGCTGGACCATCTCGCGCGCCTTGCGCGCGGCGTTGCGCGCCGTGGCGGCGAGGATGACCTTCTCGACGATGAGCTTGCCGAGCTTGGGATTCTCCTCGAGATAGTTGTCCATCGCGGCCGCGGTGGCCTGGGAGACGGCGGAAGTGACCTCGGTATTGCCGAGCTTGGTCTTGGTCTGGCCCTCGAACTGGGGCTCGGCGACCTTGACGGACACCACTGCCGTGAGGCCCTCGAGGAAGTCGCTCTGCTTGAGCTCGTCTCCCTTGTACTTCTCCATCAGCTTGTTCTTGTCGGCATAGTTCTTCAGGGAACGGGTAAGACCCATCTTGAAGCCCTGAAGGTGGGTACCGCCTTCGATGGTGTTGATGTTGTTGACGTAGGAGTATATCTTCTCGTTGTAACCGTCGTTGTACTGGAGGGCGATGTCGATGGGGATGATCTTGTCCGAGTTGACGCAGACGGGCTCGGGAATCAGGTGGTCGGCATTGGCGTCCAGGTAGGAGATGAACTCGGAGAGTCCCTTCTCGGAATAGAATACGTCGCTACGGAAAACCTGGTTGCCGGTGGCTTTGTTGTTGCCGTTCTCATCGACCTTGAACTCGTCGACCATCTCGCGCAGGTCCCTGAGGGAGATGCGGATGCCCTTGTTCAGGAATGAAAGCTCGCGCAAGCGGTTGGCAAGCGTATCGTATTTATAGACGGTAGTCTGGGTAAAGATGGTCGGGTCGGGATGGAAGGTGATGATGGTACCGGTGTCATTGCACGTACCGATGACCTCGACGGGTCCCAGGGGTTTGCCTTTGGAATACCTCTGCTGGAACACCTGTCCCTCGCGATGGACCTCGGCCACCAGGAGGTCGGAAAGTGCGTTGACGCAGGAAACTCCCACGCCATGCAGACCTCCGGAGACCTTGTAGCTGTCCTTGGAGAACTTGCCTCCCGCATGGAGGACAGTCAACACGACCTCGAGGGCCGAACGGTGCTCCTTGGGATGCATGTCGGTAGGGATGCCTCGACCGTTGTCCTGAACCCTGATGGAATTGTCTTCTTCGATGGTGACCTGGATGTCGTCGCAGAAGCCTGCCATGGCCTCGTCGATACTGTTGTCGACCACCTCATATACCAGGTGATGAAGTCCGCGCTCCGCGATGTCACCGATGTACATCGACGGTCTTTTCCTCACAGCCTCAAGCCCTTCGAGGACCTGGATACTATTAGCGGAATACTGCTCTTCCGCCGCTCTCGTCTCTTCGTTTTCTATCATTATCCGTATAAAAAAAATTTGCCTGTATTAAAACAAGCAAATTTACGAAAAAAGATTGGAATTACAGGTAATTCCAGCCTAGAAATTGAGGCAAATTCCGGCGGTCACATACGGTCCCTTCTGTGCGACCATGAAGTTCCTCATAACCGCCTGGTTCAAGAGATTCCGACCCTCCGCCCAGAAGGAAAGCCTGTTGGTCGCCTTGAACTCTGCAGTGACGCCTAGGTCAACCCAGCCGGGAGCATGGCAGTCGTAATTCCTTCCAAAGGAAACATTTGCAAGTCCGTCCCTTCCGGAAGCCCATTCGGCGTTCAGGCCTGCGAATACCCTGCGGTTCCAGTTATAGACCAGACCGGCGGAACCGGTGAAAACGGGCAGCGAGATAGCAAGTATCTCGATCTCAGATTCGGACTTCGGCTGCGCCTGTAAACGGATGCGGGCGGAAGCGTCAAGCCTGTCGGTCGTAAGGACACCTTCAAGATCTGTATACAGGAGGTCGTAGTTCATCATCAGTATCGTGGGATAGAACACTGTCTCGAGATATGACGAGTAAATACTCGAAATCTGGTAAGTAGCCAGCACTCCTTCAAGCGGGGCATTGTAATAACGGGCGAAACCGGCATCCACGGCGTACTGGAAAATGCTCTTCACACGGCCGCTGGCGCCTATGCCGACATCGAGCGTATTGACGGTCGCATCGCCTATGCCGGAAAGATAATAATTGGAGACAGTCCTAGGCAGATGATGATTGGAAGAAAGATAAGATCCGTAGGTGTTGAAACTCTGGCCTCCCGTGACTTTGGCCGAAAGTACAAGCTTGTCGGGGATGGCCTCATAACTCATATGGAAGTCCGGGAACAGCTTGCGTCCGTCGTAATCCGCAACATACAGTGAGGGACTTGTCTCAAACCCGGCCTCACGCCAGACAGAGGAGAAGCGGATACCCGCCTTGACTGAGAATCCATCTTCGGAATAACGATAGAATGGAGTGATCTCCACGAAGTCGGCGAAAGCCTTGTGAATCACATTCCCGGATAAATCCTCGCTGAAAACGGTATGATGCCAGGAAGGCTCCAGGCCGACCACATGACTTCCGGCCAGGCGGTAAGCGAACGAGGCGTCGAAGCCGAGATCGTTCTCGACGTATTTCTCGTTTTCGCTATAATCCCCCGTAAAACCGGAACTCCATTCACCGCCTACGATTCCGTCAGGGACGATCCATACCGGCGTTCCCACCTTGTTGGAAAGGCCTTCCCAGCCGAGAGAAATATCATAGATGAAATCCGAGTCTCCGATGGAACGGGCGCGAAGAGTCGCAGAACCTCCATTGGCCTTGTTCCTGCCCCAGAGATAACCATTGGTACGAAGAAGGTTGAACCCTCCGTCCAAGGTAATGACGGAAGAAGAGGAGTCATACCTGAGGGTAGTACCGATCCTGTTGGCGAATTCGCTGCCGGTGTATTCCCCGTCCGGAATAATGCTTGACGGCTCCCCCGAAACTGGGACGGCAGTGATACGGTGATACTTGCCGGTATATCCCTTGAAATCGTCATAGAACGATACTCCAAAACGTCCTTTGGTCACGGGCGTGAACACCACCTGCGCTTCCGGATGCAGGGAATAGCCGGCTCCGGCCCTGAGATAGAACTTGCCGTTGTCCCGGCGCGTCGGATCGGGTTTCATATCGATGCGGTAGGGAGAGAACTCGTAAGCGCCGCGATAAGGGTTGTCGAACACGGAATAGTTGAAGTTCCAGTCGAACTTCAGCAGGGAGTCCGGAACGGCCATTCCGACGTTCTGTTTCTCCACCTCCATGAGCTTTCCTTCGTAGTCGTTGGTCACCTGGACGGTGGGATTGAGATTCTGAGCGGAGGCCGCCGCACAGGCTAACAGTGCCGAAGCAATGAATATATATCGTCTCATAGCGTGATTACATCATTTGTGAAAGTTTCTCAAGTCTCATGGCGACGGCGTCCAGGACGTCGTCCTCGGGACCTGTAGGCTCATAGCCGGAAGCGATGCTCTCGAAGGTGGCCTTGGCCTGCTTGAAATTGTCCTGCTCGGCGAAGGCGTCGCCAAGGACGATGTAGGCCTTGGCCAGCCAGTAGTTCTGGCCGCCCGCATCGGCGGCGAAATCGTACACCATCTTCTCGACCGCATCGAAATTGCCTTCGTCGTAGGTACTTTGTATCAACGTGTAAGCGGCCTCGGCGCCCTCGTCTGTGGAAGGCTTGGCCGCGAGGCGGCGGAAGATGTCCATGGCGGAGGCGCGCTGGCTCGTGCCCATCAGCGACTTCGCCTTGACGAAATCGGCCTCGCGACCAAGAGCCTCGTCGCAGCGTTTGTCGGACTTGAGTCCGTCCGCCGCCGCGACGGCGTCGCGGTAGTTCTTAGAGCGGTATGCGGAACGCATCATTCCGACCTTGGCCGCGAAGACATTGTCGTCCATCAAGGCCTTCTCGCGAAGCATAGAGTAGCCGTTATACGCATCGGAATAGTGCTCGAGACCGTAAGACAGGACGGAATAGTTAAGGATCGAAGGCTCGAGCAGCGATCCGGCATTGGAGGCGGTCATGACCTTGGCATAGCTGTCCACGGCATTCTCCTTCTGGCCGAGGTTGCGGTAGCACTCGGCCTCGTAGAAATGAGCCTCGGTGGCCCTTTCTCCGTTGGGATAGGCCTCGAAATATTTCTGCAGCGAGACAAGTGCCTTCTGATAGTTCTCGCTGAGGAAAATCTGCTCGGCGGAGTTGAAGTATATCTGTTCCTTCTCGGCCTCGGTCTTTGCGCTGCCGTCTCCGACGGACTCCGCGTAAGCGAGATAGGTCTCCGGCTCGCCGATGGACTGATAGATGGACTCTATCGCCAGCATGGCGTCGTTGGTGTATTCGCTCTTCGGAAGGTCGCTCACCACCTGCTTGTAGTAACCGAGCGCCTTGTCGTACTGGCGCTTGTTGCGGGCTATCATGCCGAGCTCGATGAGCGCGCGGGCGACGTAGGTGCCGTCCTTGGCATTGGCCCGCAGGGACTCGAAGCAGTCGGCGGCCACGTCGTCGCGGTCGAGATCGACATACGCGCGCCCAAGCTCATACATCGCCTCGGGCCAGAAACCGGCCGACGGCGATGCCTTCCGCACGCGCGAAAGGGCATCCACCTTCTTCTGTTTCTCGCCGGCCAGGCCATATGCCAGGCCAAGCTGGTAGTAAGGATAGACGTCGTCGGGGTCGGAGTAGCGCTCCAGCACGGATTCGTAACCGGCTGCAGCGGCTTTGTAGTCCCTCCTCAGGAAGTCGCAGTCCGCCCTGCGCACTCCGGCGTCCTTGCGGAAATCGTTGTTGCCGGATGAGAGGTATGTATCGAACCACTTGGCGGCATTCTGGTAGTCGCCGCTGCGGAAGAAGCTGTAGGCGATGTTGTAGGGAAGGGCCTTCCCCTCCTCCTGCCTGTCGAGGGCGGAGCCGTTGTACAGGTCGGTCTGGATGTTGGCGGCCTCGGCGTACTGTCCGGAGTTGTAGTAAGACTCGGCCAGCCAGTAACGCGACAGCTGGTTGAAGGGGTCGCGGCGGCCGGTATAGAAGGCCGCGGCCTGAAGGCACTGGATGGCGTCCCTCCACGAGCCGTTATTGATCAATTGATTGGCGCGCAGATAATTGGCTTTCATGTAGTTGCTGCGCATATCGGGGCTGAGCTCGTCGATATTGTCATAGGCCTCAACCGCGCCGGCATAGTCGTGTGCGGCCAGCCTGGACAGGGCCATGTAGCTGTAGATGTCGTCTCCCCTCTTGGACTTGGCGTAGTTCGCAATGTAGTCGGCGAAAGGCTGGCCGTCCTGGTTGAGGTCGAAAGCGAGTTTGGCGTAGTTGAACATGGCGTCCTCGCGGATGACGGCGTCATAAGGGAGCTCGGACGCTTCCTTGAAGTGCTCCATGGCCTTGACCTTGTTCTTCATCTGAAGGTAGGAATCGGCCATCTGGTAGGAAGCGATCTGCCCGAGGGAGTCGGTCAGGAACGACATTCCGGAGAAATTCTCCACGGCACCGGCGTAGTCCTTGAGGGCATAGAGGATGGAACCCGCATAGAAATAGTCCGAACGGGTCTTGGTCTCGTTCGAGAGGAGGTTCTTGTCGAAATACTCCTTGGCCTTGTCGACATTGCCCTGCACGAGGTAGGACTCTGAGATGATGCGTGCGAGGTGCGGCTGGCGCTCGGCAGGGACCTTCTCGAACATCGCGGGGCCGTTGTCGGTGACATAGCGGTAATCCTTGTTGTTGAAACGGCACTCGAGGATATAATAGTTGGAATGCTCGGCGAAACGCGGATCCCTGGCGGCCTGCTCGAACCAGTTGATGGCGGAATCGAAGTCGCTGGCGGAATAGTCGATATATCCGATGGCATACCGGGAAGGGGCGGTATAGTCGGAGAAGGGCATCTTCTCCACCGCAAGGAACCTCTCGCGGGCGTCGGGATAATTCATCAGCGCATAGTCGCTGTAAGCGCGCTTGAACATGTACTCGGCGACCTGCTCGCGCATAAGGTCATCCTTGGAGAAGGAAGCGAACTCCCTGCGGGCACCGGTATAATCCCCTGCGTCGAAAAGCGCGAGACCCTTCTCGAAACGCACCTGCGATGTAAGGGACGACTCGGGATACTTGAGCAGGTATGAGTCGAGTTCGTCCATGAAGCCCTCGGTCTGCATCTTTGCGGCGCAAAGGGCGGAGTACCCCTCCCCCAGCAGGTTGCCGCTGCGGCCAAGGTCCTCGAAGATGTCCTTGGCCCGCTCATACATGCCGCTCCGGTAGAGCTTGAGAGCCTTCTTATAGTCCGCGTTGCCGGGGGCAGCCTGAGCCTGGAATGCCAGGGCCCCTATCAACAGTGCCGCTGCCGCGGCGCAAAGTTTCCTTGTATGCATAAAAACAATTATCTTTCTTCAATCTACAAATTTACACAATTTTAAGCTATATTTGCTCAATAATTGAGCCAAATAAAACCGATATGGAGAATACACCCCTCATTTCTTTCAAAAAGGCCAATATCATCAACGGAGAGAGCATAGTCATCTATGGACTGGACATGGACATCTACCCCGGAGACTTCGTCTATATAGTCGGAAAGGTTGGTACGGGCAAGACTTCCATCATACGTACGATGACGGCAGAGAACCCGCTGAAAGAAGGCGAAGGGACCGTCTGCGGATACTCCCTCAACGGGATACGCCCCAAGGACATCCCCTTCCTGAGGAGGAAGACCGGGGTGGTTTTCCAGGATTTCCAGCTCCTGATGGACCGCACGGTCGAGTCCAACCTCGAGTTCGTGCTCAAGGCCACGGGATGGAAGGTGCGCGAGGAAATGGACCGCCGCATCCTGGAGGTCCTCCAGGACGTCGGCATGGAGACCAAGGCCCACAAGATGCCTCACCAGCTCTCCGGAGGCGAGCAGCAGCGCATCGCCATCGCCCGATCACTGCTGAACCGCCCGTCGGTCATCATCGCCGACGAGCCCACCGGCAACCTCGACAACGAAACCGCCGACGGCATCCTCCGCCTGCTGACCAAGATCAACAAGGAGGACGGCACCGCCATCGTTATGGTCACCCACAACCGCGGCATCTTCGAGAAGTACCCCGGGAGGGTGTTCGTCTGCAAGGATGAGACCTGCACCGAGAGACTCGACAACGAAGTCATCGACCTCGCCCTGACGATATGAGAAAGGCGGAACGCTATTCAGCCATCATAGGCTGGTTCGAAGAGAATATGCCGGTGGCTGAGACCGAACTGCATTTCCAGTCCACGTTCCAGCTGCTCGTGGCCGTGGTCCTGTCAGCCCAGTGCACCGACAAACGCGTCAACATCGTCACCCCTGAGCTTTTCAAGCGATTTTCCACCCCTGAATCCATGGCGGAAGCTTCTTTCGACGAATTGTACGGATACATCCGTTCGGTTTCCTACCCCAACAGCAAGACCCGCCACCTGATTGCCCTCTCGCAGAAGCTCGTCTCCGACTTCGGAGGAGAGGTCCCATCCGACATCGAGTCGCTGATGACCCTTCCCGGTGTCGGACGCAAGACCGCCAACGTCGTGGCGTCCGTCGTATACAAGGAGCCGGTGATCGCCGTGGACACTCACGTTTTCCGCGTTTCACACCGGCTGGGGCTGTCCGACGGGAAGACCCCACTCGCCGTCGAAACCGAGCTGGAAAAGTATATCCCGGAAGACAAGCGCGCGACCTCCCACCACTGGCTCATCCTTCACGGCCGTTACGTATGTACGGCAAAATCGCCCAGGTGCACTGAGTGCGGCCTGAGCGATTGGTGTCGTGAATATTCCGGGAAATAATCCTAGATGAAAATATATCGTGCTATGAACAGCACCGCGAGCACCCACATCGTCGGGGTGATGTCCTTTGCCTTGCCGGTAAGGGCGTTGAGGACGACGTAAGTGATCATACCGATGAGGATACCGTCGGAGATGCTGTACGCGACAGGCATGAGGATGAGAGTGACGAAAGCGGGGATGGCCTCGCGGAAGTTGGTCCAGTCGATGCGGACGACGGGCTCCATCATCATGACGCCGACGAGGATGAGGGCGGGAGCGGTGGCCGCGCTGGGGATGCCGAGGAAGATCGGAGCGAAGAAGAGCGCAAGCACGAAGCACATGGCGGTGCTGAACGCCGTCAGGCCGGTACGGCCGCCTTCGCCGACGCCGGCGGAGCTCTCTACATAGGTCGTAGTGGTGGAAGTTCCGAGGCAGGCGCCGCAGACGGTACCGATGGAGTCGGCCATGAACACCTTGTCGATGTCTTCGACATTGCCCTTCTCATCCACGAAACCGGCCTTCTGGGACACGCCGATGACGGTGCCCATGGTGTCGAACATATCGATGAAGAGGAAGGTGAACACTACGGCGAGCATATCCCAGGAGAAGATCTGGCTCCACTCGAACTTCATGAAGATGGGCGCGACGGAAGGAGGGGTATCGACGACGCCACTGAAATGCGTAAGCGCCACGCCGGTGGCCGGATCCTTGATGACCAGTCCGAGGAGTGCGGTGATGAGGATGCCGAGCAGGATGCCGCCGCGGACCTTGAGTATCAAGAGCATGGCGGTGATGAAGACGCCGATGACGGCCAGCAGGCCGGAGCCGTGGCAGACGTCACCCAAGGTTACGAGGGTGGAGTCGGAGTTGACGATCAGGCCGGCATTCTGGAGGCCGATGAAAGCGATGAAGAGGCCGATACCGGCTCCGATGGCGCTCTTGAGGCTGAGCGGGATGGAATTGAGTATCCACTGGCGTACCTTGGTGAGCGTGAGTATGATGAAGATGATACCCTCGATGAAGACAGCCGTCAGTGCGAACTGCCAGGAGTGACCCATCGTCAGGCACACAGTGTAAACGAAGAAGGCGTTGAGGCCCATGCCCGGAGCCAGCGCGAACGGTTTCTTGGCATAGAATGCCATGACGAGAGTCGCGATGATGGCGGCGAGGGCTGTGGCCGTAAACACTGCGCCGTTGGGCATTCCGTCCAGGGCGCCGAAGATGGAAGGGTTGACGGCCAGGATATAGGCCATCGTGAGGAACGTCGTGATACCCGCTACAATCTCTGTACGGATACTGTGCTTCTCGGGGTCGAGCCCGAAAGCTTTCCGGATGAATGTCGACATAGTCTGTATCAATTAACGAGTTGTTCTTTCAGTTTGCCGATCTTCTCGTCAGCATCGGAGCCCTTGGCGCCGAAATAGAACTTGATCTTGGGCTCGGTGCCGGACGGGCGGATGGAGACGACGTCTCCCGCCTCGTCGAAGAACTGCAGGACGTTGGACTTGGGCTGTCCGGTCTTCTCAGGCTCAAGATAATCGATGACATTGATGACGGGCGAGCCGCAGAGCTCCTTGGGAGGATTGGAGCGGAAGTCCGCCATGATGCGGGAAATCTCCTCCGCGCCGGTCTTGCCTTTGCGCACGAGGGAGACGAGGCCCTCCTTGCGGTAGCCGTACTCGGAATAGATCTTCTGCATGAGCTGGTACAAGGTAAGGCCCTGGTCGGCCGCCCAGGCGGCGCATTCCGCGACCATCAGACAGGACACCTGCGCATCCTTGTCGCGCACGAACTCGCCGACGTTGAAGCCGTAGCTCTCCTCGCCGCCGCAGATGAATTCGCCGCCCTTCGCCTCCTCGCGCTTTACAATCTCGGCGATGTACTTGAAGCCCGTAAGGACGTTATACACGGGCACCCCGAAGCTCTTGCAGATGTCGGTGATGAGCTCGGTGGTGACGATGGTCTTGACGACATACTTGCCCTCCCCGAGCTTGCCGAGCTCCTTCCAGCGGTTGAGGATGTAGTAGGTGAGCATCGAGGCGGTCTGGTTGCCGTTGAACAGCACGATGTTTCCGTCGTTGTCACGGACGGCTATGCCCATGCGGTCTGCGTCGGGGTCCGTACCGATCACGATGTCGGCGCCGGTCTCCATGGCCTTGTCCACGGCCATCTTGAGAGCGGCCGGCTCCTCGGGGTTAGGCGACACGACCGTAGGGAAATCTCCGTCGGAGACGTCCTGGTCGGGAACGTGGATGACGTTCTTGAAGCCGGCGCGGGAGAGGATCTCGGGGACGAGACGGACTCCGCAGCCGTGCAGAGGGGTATAGACGATCTTGATGTCGGAGTGACGCGCGTCGGCCTCGGGACTGAGCGAAAGCGACAGAAGGTCGGAGAGATAGGCCTCGTCCATCTCCTTGCCCATCACGTCGATGGCGCCGCAGCGGAGGTCGGACTTGAACTTGACCTGCGAAGGATCGGTGATCTTGGCGACTTCGTCGACGATCTCCTTGTCCACCGGCGAAGTCACCTGGCCGCCGTCGGACCACGAGACCTTGTAGCCGTTGTACTCCTTGGGATTGTGCGAGGCCGTGATCATGATTCCGGCCACGGCGCCCTTCTTGCGGACGGCATAGCTCATCTCGGGAGTGGGGCGGATGTTGTCGAAAATGTAGACGTGGATGCCGTTGGCGGAGAGGACGTCGGCCGCGATGCGGGCGAACTCCCGGCTGTTGTTGCGGCTGTCGTACGAAATGCAGACCTTGAGGTCGTCGCCCTCGACATGCTTGAGGATATAGTTGGCGAGTCCTTGGGTGGCCATGCCGACCGTGTACTTGTTCATGCGGTTGGTGCCTACTCCCATGATGCCGCGGAGGCCTCCGGTGCCGAACTCGAGATTCTTGTAGAACGCGTCCTCGAAACCCGCAGGGTCGGAATTGCGCAACTCGATTATCTTACATTTGGTTTCGGGATCGAAGTCTCCGTTCAGCCAGCTCTGGGCCACTTCGTTAAAATCTTTCATCGGTATTGGTTTTAATGTTCGTCAAGTGATACAGACACAAATTTACAAATTATCTGCAAGAATACCTATCTTTGCCGATATGAAAAAGAAGTCTTTTTCGGACATTTTGGGAGATATTTCCGAAGCCGGCCTGGCGCGCATGCGCAGGAAGGCGCCGGAGTGGGCGGACACCCCCGGAGTCGAGTTCCCGACGAGGCTGGCCACGGAGCAGTGCAGCTCCGCCGCCACGGCGGACTACAAGTCCGCGCTCGTGAGGCGGATACGCCCCGGCTGCCGCCTGCTGCTCGACCTCACGGGCGGCCTGGGCGTCGATTGCGCCGCCTTCAGCAAAGTGTCCGAAAGGGTGGCGTACAACGAGATGGATCCCGTGCTCGAAGCTGCGGCGGAACGCAATTTCGCCCGTCTGGGGATAAGCAACGTTTCCTTCTCCTGCGTGGAAGCTACTGAAGAGACTCTGCCCGCACTCACCGCCGAGGGACCGGACATCATCTTCCTGGACCCGGCCAGGCGCAATGGGAGCGGCCGGAAAGTCTTCCTGCTGGAAGACTGCAGCCCGGACGTGCTCCGGCTGAAGGCTGGCCTGCTGGCGGCCGCCCCGAACATACTCGTCAAACTCTCCCCGATGGCGGACATCTCGATGGTCTGCAAGAGGCTCGGACCGGAAGTCAGGGAATTGCACGTGGTCGGAGCGGACGGAGAGTGCAAGGAAATCCTTGCCTGGCTGCAGCGCGACTGGAGCGGCGAAGCCACCGTCGTCGCCGACGGCCTTCGATTCACCGCGAAGGAAGAGGCCGAAGCGCTTCCCCGTCTCCTCCCCACCCCGGCATCCATTTACAATACAACCCGGAACGTCACCGACAATCCTGTCTCCGGGCTTTCCAAAGAAAACTCCCCAGATGTCCTTTCGCCCAATAGTATCCTGTTCGAGCCCGCATCGGTCCTCCTGAAAGCAGGCTGCTTCAATCTGCTCTGCGAGCGTCTGAGTCTTTACAAGCTTGGTCTTTCCACCCATCTGTACTTTACCGACACCCTATCCGACATCCCGTCCAACACTCTATCCGACATCCCGTCCAACATCCTTGCCCGGTACGGCAAATTATTCAGGATCACCGGTCTCCTCCCATTCAGCAACAGCTCCATCAAGGCGCTCGGCAAGTCCCAACCCCGCTGCGGCGTCACTGCCCGCAACCTCCCCGTCTCGAGCGACTCCCTCGCCTCCCGTCTTTGGCCTTCAGCCCCAAAGGGGGCACGCGCCACAGATGACGACGCCCACATATTCGCCTTTACCGCCGACTTCTCCGACGCCCCCTCCCAGCGTCTTCTCGCCGTCACCCGCCGACTCTAACTTTCCCCCTCCCCTAGCGATGTTTATCTGCCTTTCCGCGTGGAAGGTCTGCTACGACTGTGCGGAAGGTCTGCTAAAACTGCGCAGACCTTCCGCGTCGGAATGACATTGAAGATGATTGAGGGAGGGATATGGTGCGGAAGGTCTTAAAGGCTTTAGCAGACCTTCCGCACTTTAGCCGCCAGGGCGTCTTAACAGGCTTTTATCAACGCCGGGGAGGGTCACTCGCCCTTGAGGTATTTGAGCCAGAACTCACGGTCGGTCTGGGTGGAATGCTGTCCCTGATAGCCGCGGTATCCGTGCATTCCGTCGGGATAGATCATCAGTTCGAAGACCTTTCCCTTCTTCTGCAGCTCGTCGATGAGCTGCAAGGTATTCTGGAAGTGGACGTTGTCGTCTCCCGTTCCGTGCGTGAGCTTGAGCATCACCGAGCCGTCGGCAGTCGCCGGCGTCACGGGATACGACTCCACCGCGCTCAGGACCCGCGAAGCGGCGTATCCGTCAGGATTGGCCTGAGGCGTCTCCATGAAACGCTCGGTATAGTGGCTGTCATAGAGCATCCAGTCATATACTCCGCCTCCCGCGATCCCGTAATGGAACTTGTCCGAATGCTCGAAAAGCAGCAGCGAAGTCATGGTTCCCCCGAAGGAGAATCCCTCGACACCGATCTTGTCAGGGATCACATAAGGGAGACTCTGGAAATACTCCGCCCAGGCCACGAAGTCCTTGACAGGAGCCTCGGTGAGATTGCGGAAATCCTGGTCGGTGCCGGCACGGCCGTTGTGCCCCGCGACGCGGGTGTCGGCCGTCACGGTGATGATGCCATGCTCGCTCCACCACTGGTTGGATGCATTTGGCGTGACCCAGCGCTCTCGCACATAGGCCGTATTCGGTCCTCCGTATATCTCGAAATGCACGGGATATTTCTTCGAAGGGTCGAAATCCACCGGATAGGTCACCATGGCCGGTATCTCGAGCCCGTCGTCGGTAGTGATATGTATCATCTGAGGCAACGCATACTTGGAAGCGTCGTATCCGGGGCCTTTCATATCGGCCACCTTGAACGCTGTGGATGCAAAACGGTCGTTCATACGACGTCTCGATCCTTTCGAAGCCGCCAGTACCTTGCGCGCGCTCCAGGCCAGCCCGGCCTTGGAAGTCTCATACAGCCACACCTGGGTGGGCGTAGTGAAGTTGGACAGGGACGCCACGAAATACTTCCCGTCCGGGGAGAAACGGACTCCCGAGACATTGTACTCCGGATCCGTCAGGGCAGTCACGACACCTTTCGAATCCACCTTGTAGAGCGCCGCCTTGGCGGTGGCGTCGCGGTTCGATGTGAAATACACGTCCCCGGCCTTTTCGTCCACGCGGACGATGCTCGTCCGCCAGTTTTCGCCGTCAGTCAGACGGCGGAACTCCTTTCCGTCATAGGACAGGAAATAAATCTGCTCCCAACCGGTCTCGAAAGCCCTCACCATATACAGACCCTTCGAGCCGAAGCTCATCTCCTCCGGCCAGTCCAGCCAGGTATCGTAATGCTCGTGATAGATATGGCGCTTGGAGCCGTCGGCAGGATCCACGCAATAAAGGTCGAGGTCGTGTTGGAGACGAGGCTCGCGGGCCACGAAGAAGCCCTGGCTGTCGGCGCCCCAGAAAGGAATGCCGAAATACTGGTCCTCCTTCTCGTCGAAATCGGCCCATACTATACCGCGAGTGGCCAAGTCCACTATTCCGATGCGCACCTCGGGGTTGGTTTCCCCCGCCTTGGGATAGCGGGTAAGGTTCAGGCTGCCGTCCTGGCCGAAGGGAGAATAGATCGGAAACATCGGCACCCGGGAGTTGTCGAAGCGGTAGAACGCTATCTTGCGGGAGTCGGGCGACCACCAGAAGGCCCGGTACATCGAAGGCCTGCCGAGGATCTCCTCGTAATACACCCATGAAGCGTATCCGTTGAGGATGAGGTCCGTTCCGTCCGAGGTCAGGCGCGTCTCATTCCCGGAAGCTATGTCCACCACCCACAAATCATTGTCACGCGTGAACGCCAGCATCGTCGAGTCGGGCGAATACGTAAGATTCACCGCACCTTGGGGGCGCAACGGCAACTGCGCGAACTTCTCCGGGGCCTTGACCGGCGTGATGTTCTTGGACGCTGCGTGCACGCTGAAGGCGGCATCATCGGTATAAGTCCCGTCATAGGTGAACGCCACCTCGCCGGGAGAGATCCATTTCCATGCATAAGGCACGGGATTGAACTCCTGCGCGTTCTGGGCGCCGGCAAGGGCGGCGCCGGATATCAAGGCCGCAATGGCCAGTACGATCCTTCTCATTCTCATACGATTCAATCAAAGAAACGGTCGTTGAAATTGACCAGATATACTTTCTCCACCGCCCGCGTCAGGGCGGTGTACAACCACTTCAAATCATCCAGGGTCTGTCCGTCCTGCCAAAACGGACAGTCTATGAACACGCAGCGCCACTGACCGCCCTGCGACTTATGACAGGTGACGGCTTCGGCATGCTTGATCTGCAAGGCATTGAAATAACGGTCCTCCCGGACCGCTTCCCATATCTTTTTCTTGCTCCCCTTGTCGGCATAGTCAGCACTGACCCCGTTGTACAAGGCGTTCTGCTGCTCGTATGTCAGCGAGGCAGACTCGGACTCCAATGTATCCAAACAGACCTTGGCGGTCACTTCGATATCGCCGTAGTCCGGGAAGGACAGTACAGCATCGGCGAAATGCAACCCGTATCTGTCCTCGAAATGCTTGATGCTCTCAAGCCTTGCGATATCGCCGTTGGCTATGTAGTCGAGTTCGTCCACATCCTCGAGGAACTGGTAGCAGTTCTTGACTATCATCAGCTTGTCCCCCCGGACAAGCCTCTCCTCCTTGAAAAGGACTGTCGCGCGTATCCCGAGGTTGTAGCGTATCGCGCGTTTGTTGGAACGGCAGAGGATGACGGTTTCATCCTCTCCGTAACGGGAATACGCATCCGTTATCTTCTCTATAAGTTCTCCTCCGGACAGTCTCTCCACGTCATCGAAGCCGCGTATATCAAGCTTGAGATCTTCGAATATTTCATCGCCGAAGCTTGCCGCGATACGTTCACGGAGCAAGGTTGCGTTGTGGAGGATGCCCGACTCCTTCGCCTGCCGGACGACGGTGGTAAGCTCGGAAAAACGGACTCCGCCGAAGCCCTCCATATATGACTTCGAAAGGGCGGGACTGCAGTCCAGGCCGACCGGAGGCAGCTGGGCGGAATCGCCGACAAGGATCAGGCGGCAGTCCGCGCCGGAGCGCACGAAGTGCACGAGGTCCTCCAGGAGATTGCCCGTGCCGAAGGCGGTCGACGACTGCCGCTGCGCCTCCTCGACACCGATCAGCGACACCTCGTCCACGACGAACAGCGTATCCTTCGCCTTGTTGGGCGACAGCGAGAACTGGCCGAAGCCGTCGCTGCCGACGGACTTCTGCCGGTAAATGTGCTTGTGGACGGTATATGCCGGGCGGTGCGCGTAAGACGACAGTACCTTGGCGGCCCGGCCGGTGGGAGCCAGGAGCACGCAGCGGACGTGCATCCCGGTCAGGGATGCGATGACCGCAGCGAGCGCGGTGGTCTTGCCGGTACCGGCATAGCCGTTCACGACGAGGATGTCGGCGTCGTCACAAGTGACGAATGCGCCGATATCGTGAAGCAGCCGGTCCTGGCAGGAGGTCGGCTCGTGGTCGAGGTGCGACAGGAAGTCTCGGTATAGGAATTCCCCGCGGTCCATCATCTCTTGTTCCTCCGCGAGAACAGAATGGCGAATACGGCCAGGACGGGATAGATCTCGATGCGGCCGAAGAACATGTTCATGGTATAAAGGATCTTCGCAGCATCCGGAACGCTGTTGAAACTGCCCATGGTTCCAAGCTCCTCAAGGGCGGGACCGACATTGGTCAGCGTACTGACCGAAGCGGCGAAGGCGCTGTGGGTATTGACTCCGTATAGAAGGCTGAAGAACACGGACAGTCCGAGCAGGATCGTGAAAAGGGAGACATACAGGAGCTGGGGCATCAGGTCCTCGTCGCGGATGACGCTCTTGCCTATGCGGATGCTGCTGACCTCGGAAGGGTGGAGAGCCAGACGCACCTGACGGGCAAGGGACTTGATGAGCATCAGGATACGGTCGGACTTCATGCCGCCCGCGGTCGATCCGGCCATACCTCCAATGAGACCGATGAACAGCGTGATGACTCCGGCCGACAGGGGCCAGGAAGCATTGTCAACAATGGCAAAGCCGGTGCTGGACCCGATGCAGAGAATCTGGAACGCACTGTGCCACAGCGCGTCACCCCACGTAGCCTCATACCCTCCGGGCTTGAGGATTAGTGCCAGAAGGATGGTGAAGCTTATGAGCAGACCGGTATAAAACTTAAGTATGGGATTGTTGAGAGGTTTGAGCGAACGCGTAGCGAAAGCCATATACACCAGTCCGAAATGGATGGAGGCCAGATACATGAATATCATCGTAAGGCCTTCGACGAGACGCGAGTCGAAGGCGGCGATGGAGAGGTTCTTCGAACTGAATCCGCCGGCCGCGCACACGCTGAAAGCGTGGTTGACGGCGTCCAGCGGGGACATCCCCGCCACCATATAAAGCACGAATGCCGCGGCAAACAGAGCAAGATATACGGTCGCGAATACGATCACGATCTTGTTCGCCCTGACATTGTATCCGTCCTTAGACAGAGAGGACAACTCCATATTGGTGAGTCTCAAGCGGATGGGGCTGGACGAAGGGATGATGAGCAACAGGAACACAACGACTCCCAAACCGCCGATGAAATGCGTAGCGCTGCGCCAGAACAAAAGGGAATTGGGCAGCGCCTCGATGTCGTCGAGGATGGTGGCGCCTGTAGTGGTAAAGCCCGATACGCTTTCGAACCAGGCGTTGGTCACCGTGAACGGTCCGCCCCAAAGCGCATACGGCAACATGCCGAAGAGGAACGAGAGCAGCCACGACAGGACGATGATCATGTAACCGTCCTTAAGGGAAATGGCGGAAGTCCTGCGGACGAAAATGAACGGGAAGATACCTACCGTGAATGTTATGACGAAGGATATCAAGAGCGCGGCGAGGGCGCTGTCGTTGCCGTTCCCCACCGATACCAGTACCGAAAGGAACATGAACAGCGCGCTCACCAAGAGAGCGAAGCCGACGTTTCTGCTAATCGCTTTGATGTTCATTGCGCTCGACTGTGCTGTTGCGGAGGGCCGTCAGCCGCTTGCGCAGCTGCTGGTTCTCGCCGGCCAGGTCGGAAATGCCCGCATTGAGCTCGGAGAGCTGGTCGTCCCCCTCGAAATTGTAGGTGTATTTCTTGCCGTACGAACGGTAATCCCTGAGAGCCCCAAGCATACGGTAGATGGGGTTGACGTAGTAGGCAAGGATGAAGAACAGGAGCAGCACCACGAGGATAAGTCCTGCGAGCACCGCCACGAGGCCCGGGATGATACTGCGATAAAAACCGCGTTCGAAGGTCTCGGAGTTCTTCTTGAGGTCGTTGTACATACCCGCGCTCAGTGCGTCGATATCGCTGCGGAGACGGTTGTACTTGGGCTGGAGACGGTCGAAGTACCAGGTGCGGGAGTCGATGAAATCGGACAGGAGCACGTCCTCGAACTCCAGGGTGGTAAGCATGTACGCGGAATAGGAGTACATGACGGAGTCGGCCAACGGCAGCAGCGTGACGGACGTGAGGTTCTTCTTAAGGCTGTCGCACCTCGTGACGAACTCCTCCTGGTTGAACTTGGGGAGCAGTGCCTGTTCGTCGCCGATGACCGACAGGATGTCGAGATTGTAGCGGTCGGTCACCTCGGAAAGGGTCTGCGCGACATTAATGGAATTGATATTGTCCGCGATGAGACCGGAAACATACGAGCTCATACGCTTGTACTCCATCAGCGAGATGATGCTGGAGACCACCAGGATGACGGCGATGGCGCTAAGGCTGAGGGTGAGTTTGGCCCTCAGCGACAGATGCCATCCCGCAAGCCGGTTCCTTATCTTGCCCAAAAACATAACTGTCTTGTGTATCAACTCACAAAGTTAAGAAATAATCTTGATATGTCATACTTTCCAAGATTTCTTAAAAAATTCGGCAAAATTTTACTTCCAGCCCCTTGCATTTTACAATAATTTTATAAATTTGCGAGAAGTAAGAGCAGAAAAATTATGAACAAGAATTTCTTCAGCGAAACCGACAGCAAGAATGCAGCCCTGAAAAGGCACATAATTAAACTTTGCATCGAGTCAGGCAGCTACAGCATAGCCGATCTCAGTTCGAAGATCAACGCCAGCGTCCCCACCGTGACCAAGCTCATCAACGAACTCATCGACGAAGGGTTCCTGCAGGATCTGGGCAAGCAGGGCACTTCCGGAGGACGCCGTCCCTCCATCTACGGTCTCAACCCCAATGCCGGTTTCTTCGTCGGAGTGGACATAGCCCGCCAGCATTTCCATATCGCCATCTGCGACTTCAAGGGAGAGTTGATAGATTTCATCCAGGATATAGAATTCGTGCTTGAGGACAATCCCGAGTCGTTCCGTTCCCTGTGTCAGATGATACGCACTTCAGTGGCCGGAACCGGCAGGGACTGGAACCAGGTCCTCGGAGTTGGCGTGAGCCTCTCCGGCCGCGTCAATCCCGAAAAGGGCTACAGCCTTACTTATTTCGTCACCGAGGACATCCCGCTCAAGGACTTCCTCCAGCGCGAGCTGGACGTGCCCGTCAGCATAGAAAATGATTCACGCGCGATGGCCTACGGCGAATACCTGACCTGCGTCAAGGACGAGAAGAACTTCATATTCGTCAACCTCAGCTGGGGTCTCGGAATGGGAATGATCCTTGACGGACGCCTCTACTACGGCAAGTCAGGATTCTCAGGCGAGATCGGGCACTTCCCCATCCTGGACAACGACCTCATCTGCCGCTGCGGCAAGAAAGGCTGCCTGGAGACCGGAGCTTCCGGTTCGGCGCTCCACAGGATGATCGTAGAGAGGCTCAAGCGCGGACAGACCTCGTCCCTGTCCAAGATATACGCTGAGCACGGAGACGTGACGCTCGACCAGATACTCAAGGCGGTGGAGGACGAAGACGTCCTCGCCATCGACGGCATCGGCGACATCGGCGATGCGCTCGGACGCGGCATCGCCGGCATCATCAACATCTTCAACCCCGGCCTGGTAGTCGTTGGCGGCCGGCTGATCGTGGGCGGAGACTACCTGATGTATCCCATCAAGACCGCCGTGAACAAGCTCTCCCTCAACCGCGTCAGCAGCGACACCACCATCAAGTTCTCCAAACTAGGCAGAAAGGCAGCCTCGATAGGAGACTGCCTTCTGTCCAGGAGCAAGCTCCTGGGACTGCCGCTGTAGCGGAGGCTACTGTATCTTGAACGAATCCTTGAGGGCCGTGGTCTTGTTGAACACGGCCCTTTCAGGTGTGCTGTCGGGATCCTTGAAGAAATATCCCACGCGCTCGAACTGCACGGCGATGCCGGAATTGTCTTCCAGCAAGGCGGGCTCGGCATAACCCTTGGCGAGTACCAGCGACTCGGGATTGAGGAAATCCTTGTAATCCTTGTCCTCGGGGACCTGGCTCATATCGGCCAGGGTGAAGAGAAGGTCGTAGAGACGCAGGTCGATTTCCTTGGCATAGGCCGCGGACACCCAGTGGATGGTGCCCTTGACGGAACGCCATTCGCCTCCTCCCGGGCGGGTAGACGGGTCGTAGGTACACTTGAGCTCGACGACCTTGCCGTCGGCGTCCTTCACCACTTCGTTGCACTTGATGATATAGGTATATTTCAAGCGGACCTCGCCGTCCGGCTTGAGCCTGAAGTATTTCTTGGGAGCATCCTCCATGAAGTCCGCGCGGTCGATCAACAGCTCGCCGGTGAAAGGGACCTTGCGGGTGGCGCCCTCCGGTTCG
>JAEEGF012422254.1_pt1 | contig 23866 bp, 20 predicted proteins | sample 9134171 | NCBI WGS metagenome assembly JAEEGF01 (sample SAMN16246542, study PRJNA631951) | gut metagenome | biome: gut microbiome; feature: rumen; material: AP-attached | host: Bos | place: Iran: Karaj | collected 2018-10
ACCTTGGGGGTATACAAAAAACCCTCGCTTTTCAGCGAGAGCTTTTTGTACCTGTTTGGGTTGGGCCTCGCCGCTTCGCGCCAAGGCCAACCACAAAATAAAAGAACCATTCTTTCGAATGGTTCTTTTATACCCCCAAGCGGGTTTGAACCGCTGTTGCGGGAATGAAAATCCCGAGTCCTAGGCCACTAGACGATAGGGGCGTCTTATGTAGGGCCAAATATAGTTAATAGGGCAATTTTGTAAAGGGGGCCCGACGTTTTTTTTTAAATTTTCCCTGTGAATCTCAAAAAATGGTTGAAAAAATCCCTTTTGCACGGGATTTTGCGCTATTTGCCCTTGGCTCTTGTGGCAAGCCTCGCCGATGCCGCCGTGCTGTGGGGAATTCGTGCCTTCATGCAGTTGCTCTCGGGCGATTGCCCGTTTGAACTATGGGAATGGATCCTTTTCATGATCCTCCTCACCCTGTTGAGATTCCTCTGCCTGTTTTGGAAAACGAAGTCTTCCGAATCATTCTTATACAATACGAGCGCCCAGATTACAATCTGGTTTATGCGCACGCTCCGCAATCTCTCTCCTCGCCTGTTCCACAACAGCGAGGGAGACGCCCTGGTTGAGACCGCCTACGAATCAACTCAGGTGTTGCAGAACAACGGGAGCGTATTCTTCTTCGCCTTGCAGGCGACCCTCCAGCTCGCCATATTCTTCCCGGTGCTGCTATACATTTCGTGGCCGCTCACCTTGTTCCTGTTCGTCATCGTCGTCCCGTTGGTCGCCTTCATGCAACGCAGGCTCCATGCCCTAGGTCCCGAAGAGGAGTCTCTCCTGTACACGCGTTCCAAGTTCCGCACAGACCTGAATTTGGCGCGCAGGCTCTACCGCAAGTGGAGTTGCAACTTCGAGAGGAACATGGTTACTGAACAGTTGCAAAGAAACCTGGGGGAGCTCACCAACCGGGCCCGTAAATCGAGCATCAAAAAGAACGCCCTCTCGCTTGCGACCGAGACGATTTCCGTTCTCGCGATGATCCTGGTCCTCGCCTTCTGCGCCATCTTGATTTCCAAGGGCCTCATGGACAACGAAGGGCTGGTCCTGTTCTGCTCGGCGGTCCTTTTGAGCTACAAGCCCGTCAAAGAGGGAACACGGGTCATGCCGCAGCTCCGATCCGCCATGAGCGCGTTCCGCATTCTGCTCAAGTTCGGGGAACTCCCCAAAAAGGAAGCCGCACAGGCGACCACCGCCCTCGCCGCGGGGGGCTCGGACCTCAAAATCAAGGCTGGGACCTTCGGTTACTCCGGCGCCGAGACCAAGGTTTACTCCGACCTCAGCATTTGTTTCAACGAAGGCAAGCCCGTTCTTTTGCGGGGGCGCAACGGCACCGGGAAATCGACACTTCTCCGCCTTATCGCCGGGCTCGAGGAATGGGAATCCGGATCCATGGAGCTCCTCGCCAAGTCCCGCAAGGCAGGCATATTCTTTGTGGCGCAGGACCTGGAACTGCCCCCACGCGAGCTGCTCCTCGCCCAGTTGGAGCGCAACCGCAACGAGCAAGTCGAAAAATTCATTGAAACGGCAAAGGCGCAACGCCTGCTCGGCAAGGAAGGGCTCTCGGGAGGCGAGCGAGCCAAAGTCGCCCTCACCTGGGCGCTAGCCAGCAAGTCTTCAGTCCTTTTGCTGGACGAGCCGTTCGCCGCGGTCGCCCTCGCCGAACGCGAACCGCTATTGAACACCTTCCTCGACTGCGCCCAGGCTCTCGACAAGTGGGTTATGATCGCAAGCCACGACGTGATGAGCGATTCCCTCATCGAAAGGTTCAACGTGATGGAGATGGAACGTGTCTAAGGTCGACGGCATTTCGAAGGCGCTCTACCATTTTCGCGGCTACATACTTGGCCTGTTAGCCCTAACACTCCTGCTCTTGCCGCCCACCCCGCCCTCTCTGCCTGCTTGCATTGCGGCACTCCTTTTTGTGTCGGCAGGAGCCCTACTGCGGATTCGAGCCCGACAATATATAGGGAACCACACACGGGGCTCCAGGCACGAGGCGCAAACCCTTGTCACCAGTGGCCCGTACGCCTACACCAGGCACCCTCTATACCTTTCCAACACAATTGTCGCACTAGGTTTCATCTTGTTCCATGCGGGCTTGGCCCCATGCACCATGGCATACGCCTGCGCCGTGGTCGCTTTCGAAATTACGCTCGCCCGTATTGAAGACCGATTTTTGGAAGACAAGTTTGGGGACCAATGGAGAAGCTGGGCCAAGGGAAACAAGCCCAAATCGGTCCAAAAACCGGAGCGTTCCTTTTTAAAAGCCTTTTGCGCCGACGCCTCTACTTGGATGTGGCTCATATTTTATAATTTGATATTGGTACTAGTGAAATTTTATTGACCGAAGGAATCGCCATGCTTAACGTTTTTGACATCGCCCGACTCGCCATTGGCACCGCCGCCAAGGTCGCCGCCAAGGTTCCAGCCGTAGACAACCGCTTCCACATCAACGACCGTTTTGACGGTCCGTGGCCCGAGGGACCGTTCCTCTGGCTGCACGGAGCAAGCCTCGGCGAATGCAAGATGCTCCTGAACCTCTCCAAGTTCCTGCAAGAGGACTTGGAGAACTGCCCCAAGATTCTCATCACCACCCAAAAGGTGGAAGTGCTCAAGTTCCTCAAGGAATCGGATGCCGGTATTGAAGCGGCAATCGCCCCGGCCGATTCCCCGATAGCCCTCAAAAAATTCATCTCGCAGGTGAAGCCCCTGGGTCTCATCCTCGGCGAAAACGAACTGTGGCCTGGCTACCTTTCCTCGATGCGCAGGATTTCGGCCAAGCCCTCCATCGCCATTGTCTCCGGGCGCTACCGCGCCTCCCTCCCGGGCATAGACTTCTCGGGAGTCGGCTTTGCCAGTATGCAAACAGGAGGAGACCTCTCCCGCTTCTTGAACGTCGCCGCCAAATCGAACATCGGCAAAATGATGATCGGCGGCGACTGGAAGCTGCTTCCGTGGGTCCGCAAGGGCGAGGACGTCAAGGCGCCCGAAAACCCGACCGTCGACACGGTTTTTGTTTCGATGCACATGACCGAATGGGCAAGCCTCTGCCGCATGGTCGTCTCCTCGATCAAGCGCCAGGAATCCGTGGTCCTCATCCCAAGACGCCTCACCGAGGTCAACGCCTTCCGCAAGGCGCTCAGCGACCAGGAACTCACCGTGGTGGAATGGCCGCTCGTGCAAAAGGGGGCGGTTTCCCTCGTGAGCAAGTACGGACAGACCAAGGAAGTGCTCGCCACCGCCAAAACGGCAGTCGTCGGCGGGTCATTTAGCCGTGGCATCGGCGTCCACGACTTTTGGGAACCTTTGCAGGCCGGTGTCGCCACCTGCGTCGGCCCCTTCGCCACCGGTCAAAAAGAAGCCGTGGCCAGCCTTGTCAACGCAGGCGTCATCGCCCAGTTGCAGTCCACCGCAGGCTTTGCCAAGAGGAACATCCCCGACGCCCGCGTGGTAAGTACCTACCTCACCAACGAACGTACCAAGATCCAGGACTCGTACGAGCAGCTCGTCGAGTTCCTCGGCGATTTATACAAGTAAGGTTCAAAAACAGCCATGAAGAAACTCGTTCTTGCCACCCCCCGCGGATTCTGCGCCGGTGTGGACCGCGCCATCCACGTGGTGGAGAAGGCCATCGAAAAATTCGGGACCCCCATTTACGTGCGCCACGAGATTGTGCACAACAAGTTCGTGGTCGAGACCCTCAAGGCGAAGGGCGTCATCTTTGTAGACGAAGTAAGCGAAATCCCCGAAGGGTCCGTCGTCATATTCTCGGCCCATGGTGTTGCCGAGCAAATCTACTCTGACGCCGAGGCTCGCCACCTGCGGGTGCTCGACGCCAGTTGCCCGCTGGTGCTCAAGGTTCACTTTAGTGCCAAACGCCACTACGACGCCGGTCGCCACATCATCCTGATTGGCCATGCCGGTCACGCCGAGGTCGTCGGCACCCTGGGCCAGCTGCCCGAAGGCGCCATCTCCCTCATCGGGAACGAAGCCGACGTCGACACCGTCCAAGTCCCCGAGAGCAAGGAACTCGCCTACATTACGCAGACCACCCTATCGGTGGCCGAAACCCGCAAAATCATCGAAGCCCTCAAAAAACGCTTCCCAAACATCATCGGTCCCGACGCCGGGGACCTCTGCTACGCGACGGGCAACCGCCAGGCCGCCGTCCTGGAGCTCTGCCAACACGTGGAGATGCTTTTGGTCGTGGGCGCCAAGAACTCCTCCAACTCCTCCCGACTCATGGAACTCGGGCTCGAGCAGGGCATCCCGAGCCACCTCATCGCCGACGTGCACGACCTGGACCCGACCTGGTTCGAGGGAGTCAATACCGTCGGACTCTCAAGCGGGGCTAGCGCACCCGAGGTCCTGGTCCAGGGCGTCGTAGAGTTCCTGAAGGAAAAAAATAAAGGGCTAGAAGTCGAAAATCTTGTAAAATTGGTCGAAAACACGAAATTTAAGCTGCCAGGATCCCTACAAGACTAAACTTTAGCCTTGACAAGCGGGCATTTTTTAGTTAAAATTGGTGTCCGTAAAAAACAACGGAGTTTATTATGAGCCGCATTTGTGAAGTTACCGGCAAGGCCGGCCTCGTGGGCAACATGGTTTCCCACTCTAACCGTAAGAAGTTGATGAAGCAGCTTCCGAACCTCCAGAAGAAGCGTTTCTACATCCCCGAAGAAGATCGCTGGGTCACCCTCCGCGTTAGTGCTGCTGGTCTGCGCACCATCAACAAGCTCGGCATCCAGGCCGTCGCTCAGGAACTCGGCATCTAATTTTCCCCTAAGGAATTAACGCAAAACCGCTAGGCTTCCGCCCCGGCGGTATTTTGTGTTTTATGAGAATCCCCTTTTTGGGGGCTCAATCAAAAAAAAGCCCGCAGCCAAAAGCTACGGGTTGTTTTTAAATGTGCAGGTCGGGGACGTTCGCTACTTGTTGATGAACTGCGGGACACCCTTGTACTTCGCCATAGCGGCCATGATGTTCCCCATCTCCCAGTCCTTCTCCTTGAGCCTACGGCGGAGGAGCGCCACGAACACTTCCATGAGCATTTCGCAGTCGTAGACGGCGCGGTGCATTTTTTCGGGATCGATCTTCATGGCGAACTCGCGGCGCCTCATGAACTGTTCCGCCATGTAACCGAGCTTGTGGTTGGGAAGCTCAGGCAAAATCGCCTTGCTGATGGCGAGGCTGTCGACCACCGGGTTCCCGGGCACGAGCTGCGGGTTCTTGGCGTAGGCCACCCTCAAAAAGCTCGCGTCGAAATTCGCGTTGTGGGCAAGCAGGATGGTCCCCTGGCCGCAGAACGCCGTGAATTTCCTTAGGCAATCGGCAATGGGAGGCGCGTTCTCGACCATGTCGTTGGTAATGTGGTTCACATTGCTGGCCTCGGCCGGAATCAGCATGTTCGGCTTCACCAGGGTGTTGAACTCGCCCAGGTTCTTGGGCACCACGCGTCCCTTTTCGTCTGTAACTACGGTGAACTTCACCGCACCTATTTCAATGATCTCGTCCTTTTGATTAATAAGACCAGTCGTTTCCAAGTCGAATGCGACAAATTTTGGAGGTAATGCTATCACGGCTGTATTTCCCTATCTTGTGGTTTGTTCGTTGGCTCCTAAATAATACTTAATTTCAACTTCAATTGTTGTCAGAGGCAGCGGAACAATAAAATTATCCCATCCCCCAAGCCTAAAATGCCTGCCGTACCGCACGTGCACAAGCCACAGGGGACAACCGGCGGATTCGGCAAGCCAGAGCGATCCCGGCTTGACTTCGTGTGCCGGACCGCGGGGGCCGTCGAGCGCCATTCCCACAAAGCCGTTCTCCCTCAATGTTTTAAGCAAATACCGCACATTCAGCGCCCCGTGCGTATCGGAACCGCGGGTCACACGGTACCCCAAGCGCTCCGTAACGCGGGCAAAAAGTTCGCCGTCGTTTGACTCCGAAACAAAGGCGTGCACGTTTTTGTCCTTAAAGGCGGCGGCGCAGGCCAGCAGATCCTGATGCCAGACCCCGATAACGCCCGACCTGTAGTCCTTGGGGGCGGTTGTTCGCACCCGGAGGCTTCTAATCCAAAGGGTGCCCAGAAAAGCGGCCAATTTCAACTTAAATGAGCCAAACATGCCCCAAATTTAGCTTTTTTGCCACCTTGCCCTTGGCAAAACGACCATCATTACCTATATTGTGCTCCACAAATGGCGACGTACCCAAGTTGGTAAGGGGCGGCTCTGCAAAAGCCTTATTCATCAGTTCGAGTCTGATCGTTGCCTCTAAAAGACCTCCCCAAGGGGAGGTCTTTTTGATTTTCACGCCGATTTTATAAAAAAAAACGCTTGTCAAGTCTTTTTTTGCACTTTTTTTGCAAAAAAATCGCCCCCACTAGAAATTTTTTTAAAAAAAGTGCTTGTCAAGACCTAGAAATTATTTGTGTTCTGGACTATTTTTGTTCACATAATGTTAAGGTTTACTCAAGAAATTCTGCTCGCACTCCGCGCAATTTCCAATGAAGAAGAATCACACGAGATGTCCAAGAAGGCTCGTGAGCAGTTTGACTTCCTGGGAATAAGGCTCGTGCCGCGTCGCGAAGTTACCTACCCCATCTTTGACAAGTACCCGCCCAAGGACGATGCCGAGTTAGTCGCCCGCGTAGAGGACATGTGGTCGCAACCTTACCGCGAAATACAGTACGCCGCCTGCGATTACCTGTTCCGCCACAAAGATATGCTCGGTGGGCAGCACCTCAATTTCTTAAAAAAGCTCATCAAGACCCGCGCCTGGCGCGATACCGTCGACACGCTCGCCGCCTGCATCCTGGGCGACCTCGCCTGGAGACTCCCCGCCCTGCGCAGCAAGATTGCCGCTTGGATCCGCGACCCCAACATCTGGGTGCGCCGCAGCGCCATCATTTTCCAGATTCAATACAAGGACCGCACTGACTGGCCGCTGCTCCGCCAGTTCTGCCTGACCTGCGCCAAGGACGACGACTACTACATCCGTAACGGCATCGGCCGCGCGCTCTCCGAGTACGCCCGCATCAACCCGACGGAAGTCCGCCGCTTTGTGCAAGACAACACCTTCGCCGAGCAGACCACGCAAGAAATTCTGCGTCTCATTTAACGGCGACAGCGGTACTATTATAACAAAAAGGGAGGCTCACGCCTCCTTTTTTTATTTTGCCTTCTTTTTGGCGGGGGGATAGTCTTCCTTCAGAGGGAATGAAAAACGCCCCTCCAAGACGCAGCCCTTGGCGCCGGGGTTGCATTCCTGTTTACGTTTATTGCAAAACGTCTCTTGTAAAAAACGGCATTCCCAACTCATAAAAAGCAATATATATTATTTTAGGGTGTGAGGTGTGAGAGATTCATGTGTAGTGCGAAATTACCCATCATTCATTATTAATTGTTCATTTATTATATTTAAGCCATGCGTTACGGTGATATTTCAACATTCCAAAGCGGCGTAGCCGTCCCCCTCTTTAGTCTGCACAGCAAAACAAGCATCGGCATCGGCGAATTCCTCGACCTCATCCCCTTTGCCCGCTGGTGCGAGCTCTGCAACTTCAATATTATCCAGCTTTTGCCAGTCAACGACACCGGTTCCGAATCCAGCCCCTACAGCGCAAGGAGCGCCTTCGCCCTGAACCCGGTGTTCATCAACATCCAGGCCGTGGTCGGTTCCAGCGAATTCGAAGACGAAATTGAAAACGCCAAAGAAAAATTCGACGCGCTCGAAAAAATCGACTATTACAAGATTTCGACTTGGAAGCGCTTCATTCTCCGCAAGATCTTTGACAACCGCTACGACCAGCTCAAAAAAGACAAGACCCTGGCCGCCTGGATTGACAAGAACACCTGGGCAAAGCCCTATTGCGTCTACTGCACCTTAAAAGAGCAAAACAACGAAGCCAGCTGGAAGGACTGGAAGCACTACCAGAACCCGACCGAAAAAGACATCGAGAAACTTTGGAACAAGTACCTCAAGGACTGCCTGTTCCAAGCCTGGATCCAGGGCGTCGCCGAGATGCAGTTCACGACGGCCGTCGCCGAAGTCTCCAAGATGAACGTCCGCATCAAGGGCGACATCCCCATCCTCATCAACGAAGACAGTGCCGACGCCTGGGCCAACCGCAACTACTTCTCCATGGAAGACCGCGCCGGCGCCCCTCCCGACATGTTCAGCTACAGCGGGCAGAACTGGGGATTCCCCACCTACCGCTGGGACAACCTGGAACGCGACGGCTTTAGCTGGTGGAAAGAACGCCTGCACCAGGCGAGCAAGTTCTACCATGCCTACCGCATTGACCACGTGCTCGGATTCTTCCGCATCTGGAGCATCCCGCAAACCGAAGTCACCGGCATTCTCGGGCGTTTTAACCCGTGCATTCCCTTGACCTGGAGTGTATTGAACAACGGTGGTTTTTGCCGTGAGACGCTCGAATACCTGCGCCGCCCCAACTACTCTGTAGACCAGCTCCGCGAATTCCTCGGCGAAGAAACCGACAGGCTGATTTCCCTCTACTTCGAGAATTTGCCGAACGAGCAGAGCCGTTTTGTGTTCAAGCCCGAATTCTACAGCGAAAAGTCTATCACGACCCTCGACGAGCCGCAGAACGTCAAGGACGTACTGCTCAAGGTTTACTGGAACCGCGTTTTCATCCCCGCCGGGGACGAGAACACCTTCTACCCGTTCTGGTATTGGTACGACCAGCCGGTGCTCTTTACGCTCCCCGAGAATGAACAGCAAAAACTGCGCGAGCTCATCAACCAGAACGAGAAATCCCAGGAACTCCTGTGGGAACAGAATGCCACCAAGCTGCTCTCCGTACTCGCCAAGGAGACCGACATGCTGGTCTGTGCCGAAGACCTCGGCGCCGTGCCGCGTTGCGTGCCCAAGGTCCTCAAGAGTCTCAACATCCTTTCGCTGCGCATTGAACGCTGGGCAAGAAACTGGGACGCCCCGTATTCCCCGTACTACGACATGGCCGAATACCCGCGTCTCTCGGTTTGCACCACCAGCTGCCATGACACTTCGACCCTCCGCGGTCTGTGGCAGGAACCGGACTTTGACAAGAACTTGTACTGGAGTCACGCGCACCTGTCGGGCCAAGCCCCCGAGGAGCTCACCCCGCCTACCGTACGCAATATTTTGGCGCATGTCTTTAGCAGCAACAGCCTTTTCTGCATCTTGCCCGTCCAAGACTACTTCGCGCTGTCGTCGACTTTGTCCGAAGTCCCCGCCGACAAGGAACGCGTGAACATCCCGGGCACCGTCGGGGGCGCCAACTGGAGTTACCGCATGCCCTGCTCCGTCGAGGAACTCCTTGACAACGCGAGCCTCGCCTCTGAGATTCGCAAGCTGGTCGACGTGCGCAAACGCCGCCCTATGTGGAAGATTTAGTTCAATGTGAAATGTAGGATGTGAAATGAGTAATGAACATTTTTTCACCTCACACTACACATCACATATGAACGCCCCCGACTGGGTTAAAGACGCCATCTTCTACCAGATATTCCCCGACCGGTTCTGCCGTTCGGAGCGTTACCATGCCGTGGGCAAGTTCGTGCCGTGGGAAACCAAGCCCACCCGCGAGAACATGTTCGGCGGGAATCTCGCGGGCATTACAGATAAATTAAAATATATCAAGAACCTCGGGGCAAATGCCCTTTACCTATGCCCGATTTTCAAGAGCAATTCGAACCACCGCTACCACACGGTGGATTACTTCGAAATCGACCCCGTGTTGGGGACGCTCGAGGATTTTGACAAACTGGTCCAAAAGGCCCACGAACTGGGGCTCCGCATTATATTGGACGGCGTGTTCAACCACTGCTCCCGCGGGTTCTTCCAGTTCAACAGCCTCATGGAACTGGGCGAGAATTCTCCCTACGTGGACTGGTTTCACGTTCACAGCTGGCCCATCCACGCCTACTCGGGCAAACCCAATTACGAATGCTGGTGGGGGTTCCCCGCCCTCCCCAAGTTCAACACAAGTAACCCCGACGTGAGGGCGTTCCTCTTTAGCGTGGCAGAGTACTGGATGCGCCGCGGTATCGACGGTTGGCGACTCGACGTCCCCAATGAAATCAACGACGACAGCTTTTGGCAAGAGTTCCGCCGCCGCGTCAAAAAAATCAACAAGGACGCCTACATCGTGGGCGAAATCTGGGACGAGCCCGGCCGCTGGCTGCAGGGAGACCAGTTCGACGGGGTCATGAACTACCCGTTCCGCAAGGCCGTGACCGCCTACCTCTTTGACGAGCACCCCATCTCCATCGGAGAGTTTGCGGAGCGGCTCCAAAAGGCGTTCCCGGCGGATCAATTCGGCGTGCCCATGAACCTGCTGGGGAGCCATGACGTCACCCGCCTTGCAAGCCTCCCCAAGAGCAGCGTGAACCGGGTCAAGCTAGCCCTCGCCCTCCTCTTCTTCCTCCCGGGGGCAGTCAGCCTCTATTACGGGGACGAAATCTTCATGAAAGGGGGCAAAGACCCCGACAACCGCCGCACCTTCCCGTGGGACGCCCTCCCCGAAGCCAAGAAACACCCCATTTTTGCCCATTTAAGGGCTCTTGTAGGGCTCCGGAACAAGGAACCCGCCCTCAGGAGGGGCTCCCTCCAAATCAGCCTCGAGGGTCGTCAATTGTCCATAATCCGCTCATTCAAGGGCAGTTCGCTCAAGCTTTCCATTTTTGACGGAAATGCCGACCAGCAAACAGGTTACACCATTACAAAGGGCTAGAATTTTTCTAGATTTGCGCGCGCAAGTGTATTTCACAAAAATGCGCTTTACTTAGCGTTTAATGCCTTTTAAGGGATTACAAATGAACAAAAACAAATTCGGCATGCGAGAATTCATCATTCTCCTCGTCATTGCTCTCTCGGCCTACACTGTATGGCCCTCTATCCAGGTTCACACCAAAAAGGGTGAAGAAAAGCAAGCCTTCCTCAAGGAAAATCCGAAGGTGGCCAACAAGTCCATCAACTTCGGCTTGGACCTTGCCGGTGGTACGAGCATCACCCTCGAAATCGACAAGTCCGGCCTCGGTCCCAAGGACGACATCAAGGACATCCAGGAACAGTCCCTGGAAATCGTCCGTAACCGTGTTGACCAGTACGGCCTTTCTGAACCGCAAATTTCCCCGTCCGGTGACGACCGCATTGTGGTTGAACTGGCCGGCGTAGACGACTCTACCGCCAAGGCCCTCGTGGGTTCCACTGCCAAACTTGAATTCAAGATCCTTGCGGAATCCGACAAGTTCACCCAGGTCGTGACACTCATTGACCAGTACTTGACCCGCCAGACCACCGACGTCACCGCCGATTCCACGGCAGCCGCCGACTCCACGGTCAAGGACAGCGCCGCCACCAAGGATAGCGCCGTCGCTTCCGCCAAGGACACCACGAAGCAGCTCTCCGACGAAGAACTTCTCGGAGGCAAGGCTCCTGCAACCGAAGTGGCCCAGGCCGCCGACAGCGCCAAGGATCCTTCGACCGAAACCAAGCCCGAGGAAGCCGCACCGGCAGCCGAGGTTGGAATGGCCCTCAGCGCCTACTACCTCTCCTTTGGCAACGGCGGCTTCATCTCCGAAGACAATGTTGAAAAGGTCAAGAAGCTCCTCGCCCTCGAAGAAGTGCAAAAGCTCATCCCGCGCGACGTCGCCTTCGCCTTTGGCAGCGGCCTCGAAAAGATGCAGCGCGACTCCCAAATCAAGGCCAAGCGCCTCTACCTCCTCCGCCGCCGCGCCGAAATGGGCGGTGACGACATCACCGACGCCCGTCCGTACCGCGTTAGCGATGGTACCAACGCCGGCGAAGTGGCCGTGAGCCTCAAGTTCGGTGGCATCGGTCCCAAAAAGTTCTCTGCCGTGACTGCAGCCAACATCGGCAAGCAGATGGCTATCGTGCTCGACAACCAAGTGATTAGTGCCCCGGTCATCCGTGACCGCATCCCGAACGGCGAAGCCCAGATCACCGGCCTGGACGACATGGCCGAGGCCAACCGCCTCGCCGTCGTGCTCCGTGCCGGCGCCCTCAAAGCCCCGATGAACATCATCGAAAGCCGCAGCGTCGGTGCCACCCTCGGTGAAGAAAACATTGTGCAGGGCTTCGGTTCCGGTGCCGTGGGCCTCTTCATCAGCATCCTCTTCCTCATCGGCTACTACCGTCTCGGTGGCTTCATTGCCGGTGTGGGCGTCGTCATCAACGCCCTCGTGACGGCTGCCGTCATGAGCGTGTTCAACGCGACCCTCACCCTCCCCGGTATTGCGGGCTTCATCCTCGTTATCGGTATGTCAACTGACGCCAACGTGATTATTTACGAACGTATCCGCGAAGAACTCAAGAACGGCCTTACCGCCCGCGCGGCAGTCGCCAAGGGTTACGAACGCGCCTTCAGCGCCATCTTGGACTCCAACTTGACGACCGTTCTTACCGGCCTTATCCTTTACAAGATTGGTACCGGCTCCGTGAAGGGTTTCGGTCTTACTCTTACCATCGGTATCCTCACTTCTCTCTTCTGCGCCATCACCGTCACCCGCGCCATCATCGACTGGCGTCTGTTCAAGGCCGACCGCACCACGCTCAGCCTCGGTAACGGTTTCAAAGCCATCAACGAAGCCAAGCTCACGATTGTTGAGAACAGCCGCAAGTTCGGTTTCTTTTCCTGCATTCTCATTGTGGCAAGCATCGCCTGCATCGCCGTCAAGGGATTCGACTTCAGCATCGACTTCACGGGTGGCCAGGTCTACACCGTGCAGTACCAGGATAGCGAAAAGCACGAGCTTGACCTCTCCAAGGCACTCTCGGCTGCCGGCATCAGTGGCGCCAAAGTCCGCACACTCGGCGGTACTTCGGCCAACTCCTACCAGATCAGTGTCAAATCCTCCGACAACGTGGCCCAGTTTGAAGCCTCCATGGCACAGGCCTTCGAAAAGGCAAACCAGAAGGTCGAAATCGTCGCCAAGGACAGCGTGGGTCCGACCATCGGTAAGGAACTCCGCTTCAACGCTATTTTGTCTGTGATTCTCGCCTGGATCGGCATCGCTCTCTACGTGTGGTTCCGATTCGGCAAGCTCGGTCTTGGCTTCGGCGTGTCCGCCGTGCTCGGGCTTATTCACGATACCATCATCACGCTCGGCTTCATTTCCGCCTTCGGTCTTTCGTTCGACGGCGCCTTGATTGCTTCGCTCCTTACAATGATCGGTTACTCTGTGAACGACACCATCGTGAACTTTGACCGCATTCGTGAAAACACCAACCTGTTCGGTTCGGCGAACTTTGGCCAGACCATCAACACCGCCTTGAACCAGTGCTTCAGCCGTACGATCATCACTTCGGCGACGACCCTCTTCGTCTGTATCATCCTCTCTGTCATGGGCGGTTCCTCCATCCGTGACTTCGGCTTGGTGCAGTGCTTCGGCATCCTTATCGGTACTTACTCCTCTGTGTGCGTCTGTTCTCCGATCGTCCTCTGGTGGAGCAAGAAGTTCAAGAAGGGTGTGTAATCCTACTTAACGCTGAGAATTTTACAAGAGCCTAGATTTTTCTAGGCTCTTTTTTTATTTCTGACAGAATTTATTTCTATCTTTGTCCCCAGTTCGATCAAAGGGGGCTCGCATGCTCAAGTATTACAAAATCGAATCCGGTCGTCTCGCAGTGGCTCCGAACGAAGAAGCTGCGGACATCGTCATGATGGGTTCCCTCAGTCAGGAACAGCGCAGCGTCCTGGTCAAGGAATACGAAATCACAGAACACACCATCGCTTCCGCATTCGACTCCGACGAACTTTCCCGTATTGAATACGACGACGACTTCACAACCATCGTGTTCAAAAAGCCCAAGAACTATTCCGCCGAAGACAATTTCCAGTTCCGCGTCGAATCCTTCGGCATCTTCATTTTCAAGGACTGGGTCCTGCTCCTTACCGACAGCGACATCCCCGTTCAAGACGAAAAGCGTTTTTCTAAAATCGACAGCCTGAACACCTTCGTGCTTAAGGTCTTGAGCTTCGCTATCAACCACTTCAACGAGCACTTGAAAATCATCAACCGCATCAACGACGACTTGGAACAGCGGTTGAACACCTCCATGGAGAACAAGTACCTTTTGAGCATGTTCAGCTTGAACAAGGGCTTGATTTACTACGTGAGTGCCCTCAACAGCAACGACACGCTGCTCAAAAAACTGCAGATGGGCCGCAGCCTCAATTGGACGGAGGCCGAACGCGAACTGCTAGAAGACCTCCAAATTGAGAACGGGCAGAGCCTGCAACAGGCCAACATTTACGCCAACATTTTGACATCCATGATGGACGCCCGCGCAAGCGTCATCAACAACAACGTGAACCAGCTCATGAAGAACCTCACCATCGTGACGATTTCCATATCGCTCCCGACGTTCTTCGCGAGTTTGTTCGGCATGAACGTGAAGCTTCCCTTTGGCATGAACGGCGACGCGCTCACCGGCTCGGGCATGGCCTTCTGGGGCATCATCGCGGTGTGTATCTTGTCGGTGGTGGCATTCCTGAGCATCTGGATGCGGAGGAAGTGACGCGAAGCGTCATCCTAAGCGAGCGTAGCGAAGTCGATATACGAAACTTGCCAACTTGTTGGCTTAGTTGAGTTTGGTTCGAAGGAGCAGGATCCAGTTCAGTTTCCGCGTTCGCTCATCGAGGCGAACATGGCGATGATTTCTTCGGTAAAATTGTTCCTGGGGAACTTTTCGGCTATCTGCAAAGCCTTTTCCAGATGGTCCTGGGCTTCGGCCTTCGCCTTGTCAAACGACTTTTTCTCGTTCAGCTTGGCAAGGATCTTTTCAGCGACGCCGTCTTCTTGCGCTGACTTGATGAGGGTCTCCATCTCGGAACGTTCCTCGGCAGAGCAGTCCTCAAAGTAATACAGCAACGGGAGCGTAATGAGACCGTTGGAGAGGTCCGTGAACTTCGCCTTGTCAAGGTTCTTGGAACCGTAGCCGTAATCCAACAGGTCGTCAATAATCTGGAAGGCAATGCCAAAATGGGCGCCCATCTTGGCACAGTCATCTACAAGCGGCTGGTCAAAGCGCGCCATGATGCCGCCAATGCGGGCAGCAGCCTCGATAAGGGCGGCCGTCTTTCCGTCAATAATTTCGTTATACGTGGCCCTGGAGAGCGTCATTTCGCCCGTGTGGTCCAGTTCCATGATTTCGCCCACAATGAGTTTATCCGCCGCATCCGAAATAATGACCGGCACGTCGTGAACTTCCTCGTCAATTACGCAGCGCATGGATTGCGAAAGCACGTAGTCCCCAATAAGCACGGCCACCTGGGTACCCCATTCCTTGTGGGCGGTAATCTGGCCGCGGCGGAGTTCCGTGCCGTCAATAATGTCGTCGTGCACCAGGCTCGCCAAGTGCAGCAGTTCTACGCTGGCGCACGCCTGCGCCACTCGGTTAGAGTCAGGGGGCAGCTTTCCGCAATTTGAAATCAGGCAAAGGAGCGTCGAACGGATGCGCTTTCCCTTGCGACCAAACAGGGAAACCAGACGATCGCTAATACCAGCCGGAGCGGTTTCGGCCACTTGCAAAATGACCTTCTCGGCCATGGCGAGCTGGTCCTGGACAAGCGCCCTGGCTTGTCCCAAAACCACCTGGAAGTCAGCTTTCGTCGAAGACATCGTTAAATATCCAAGTCGCCCAGAACCTTGTACGCGTTCGTCTCAATGAACTTGCGGCGCGGTTCCACATCTTCGCCCATGAGCATGCTGAAAATCTGGTCGGCAAGCACGGCGTCTTCCACATAGCACTGTTTGAGGAAACGGCTCTGCGGGCTCATGGTTGTGTCGTTCAGCTGTTCCGGCGACATTTCGCCCAAACCTTTGAATCGAGTAATGTTCACATTCTTCTTGTCTTCGATTTCCGCCATGGCCTTGTCCTTGGCGTCTTCGTCAAACAAGTAGGTTTCCTTCTGCCCGACCTTGAGCTTGTACAGAGGAGGCATGGCGAGGAAGATGTGTCCCGTATCAATGAGCGGGCGCATATAGCGGAAGAAGAACGTGAGGAGGAGCGTCTGGATGTGGGAGCCGTCGACATCAGCATCGGTCATAATGATGATCTTGTCGTAACGGAGTTTCTCGATCTTGAACTCTGTACCGATGCCCGTACCGATGGCGTTCACCAGGTTCTGGATTTCTTCGGTGTCGAGCACGCGATGGAGGCTCGCCTTCTCGACATTCAAAATCTTACCGCGGAGCGGGAGAATGGCCTGGAACTCGCGATTACGGCCCATTTTTGCGGAACCTCCTGCAGAGTCACCTTCCACAATGAACATTTCGCATTCCTTGGGGTCGCGGCTACTGCAGTCGGCGAGCTTGCCCGGGAGACCGCCGCTCTCCAACACGTTTTTGCGGCGGGCGAGATTGCGGGCGCGGTGCGCGGCCTCGCGGGCCACAGCGGCGTTGTACACCTTGTCCAAAATCACCTTGATGGCGTTCGGGTTCTCTTGGAAGAATTCCTCGAGTTTCGCACCAAAGGCGCTGTTCACATAACTGGCAATTTCAGAGTTGCCGAGTTTCCTCTTGGTCTGCCCTTCGAACTGCGGCTGGCTCACCTTGATGGCGATGACGGCAGTGAGACCTTCGCGAATGTCGTCGCTTGTGATCTGGGCTTCCTTTTTGCCCTTGGGCATATCCTGGGCGAACTTGCCAATCACGCGGGTAAGGGCTGTTTTGAAGCCCGTCACGTGCGTACCACCATCGTAGGTGTTCACGTTGTTCACAAAACTAAAGAAGTTCTCCTGGTAGCCGTCGTTGTACCACATAGCCACTTCGAGCGGGTACTGACCATCGGAGAGCACCAGGTGGATCGGGTCCTGGAAAAGCGGCGTGCGGTGTTCATCCACGTAGCGCACGAATTCCGAGACCCCGCCCGGGAAGCAGAACGTATCGGACTGGATGTTCTCGGGGTCGCGCTCGTCGGTCAACGTCAAACGGAGCCCGCTCATAAGGAAGGCGAGTTCGCGGAAACGCGTAGCGAGCGTATCGTACACATAAACGGTTTCGGAGAAGATGGTGTCGTCGGGGTAGAACTCGACGCTCGTACCGGTAGTACCATCACTCGGCCCCACTTCCACCTGCGGGCCACACGGGACGCCCTTCGAGAATTCCTGTTTGACCACCTTGCCATTACGGCGCACCGTCACAATGAGCTTGTTCGAGAGTGCGTTCACGCAGCTCACGCCCACACCGTGCAAACCGGCAGAGACCTTGTAAGAGTTGCTGTCGAACTTGCCACCGGCATGGAGCTTGGTCATCACCACCTCTATGGTGCCCACGTGTTCCTTGGGGTGGATGTCCGTCGGGATGCCGCGCCCGTTGTCGGTTACGCGAATGCCGTTGCCCGGCAAAATCGAAATTTCAATGTGATTGCAGAACCCGGCAAGGGCTTCGTCCACGGAGTTGTCCACGACTTCCCACACCAGGTGGTGCAGGCCTCGTATGTCGGTAGAACCGATGTACATTGCGGGGCGAACACGGACCGCTTCAAGGCCTTCGAGCACGGTAATGCTACTGCCGCTGTAATCCTCTTCGGCCTTCTTCAGTTCTTCGCTTTCTTCTGCCATACTTCCTCTTACATTCCTTCTTAAAATATCTATAAAAACGCCCTTTAAAAGTCCCTGCTAAACGAACCGAATCGCTTGAACAAAGGGCTTCCCGAGCACGCTATTGCACTTGGTAATAATAGCATTTTTTTGCAAAAACAATTCCTGTTTCCAAGCCGAAGTAGCGGCCTTGAGCACCAATGTGCGGCCCTCGATTTTCACGAGTTTTACATGGGGTAGCACCGTCTCTCCAACCACCTCCGAAAAGCGTTCCGACAACACCTGGAAGTTCATGTCTTGGGAGATGTTGTTCTTGTCGAGAACGCGTTCCAAAAGCACGCTGATGTCCATAACGCGCCCGCCAGTCGTTCCGTTCACACCCGACTTTCTCTTTGTTTCAAAAGCCATCCGAGTTACACCAGCAAAAGCTTGGAGAGCGTGAATCCGCCAATCAAAATGCTCGTCATACCGGCCACCACGGTGGCCTTGGTGCTCTTGCCCACGCCCTCGGCGCCACTGTGGGTGGTAAAGCCAAAGAAGCAGGCATAGCTCGCAATAAAGTAGCCGTAAAGCGTCGCCTTGATAAGGCCCACCACCAGGTCCCAGTCATGGTAAAACATGCGGACACCGTAAAAGAACACCGAGAACGAGACTTCCTTGTAAAGGTGAGCCACCTCGTAGCCGCCCACAATGCCAATGAAGATACTCAATACAGTAAGCACCGGGAGCATGATCACCGTCGCAATAAGGCGTGGCGCCAGCAAAAACTTGTAGGGGTTCAACCCCAGGACCTTGTAGGCGTCCAGCTGTTCGGTCACAGCCATAGTACCGAGTTCCGAGCACATGGAGGCGCCAATACGCCCGGCAAGCACCATGGCGGTCAAAATCGGGCAAAGTTCCACCATCACCGACTTGCCTACCGCCATGCCGAGGAACATCATGGGAATCATGTCGCCGAACTGGTAGGCCAGCTGCCACGACATCACTGCACCCGTAGCGAGCGAAGCCGCGATCACCACGGGGATGCTCGAAATGCCGACCACCTGCATTTGTCCCACTGTCGTGTGGAAGTTCGTAAAGGCGCCCGGCACATTCTTAAAGAGTTCGCACACAAACAACAGGTAGTTCACCACCGTGCGCAAAAACCTCCGGACAAACCGTCCGAGAGCTTCTGCCATGCTGTTGAGAATCAAAATCAATGGGACCTGCTACTTTTTGGCCTTATCGCTTTTCTTGGCCTTGTCGTTCTTTTTGGCGGCCTTTTTATCGGGAGCGCTAATCGCCTTCTTGTAGAGGTTCATGTCGCTCAGGTACTTGATGGCTTCCTTCAGTTGCTCGTCGCGCTTGAGGGAGAACGCCGTGCTCACAGAATCGTTCACCATGGCGGTCAAGAGTTCGCGCTTGATGCCGTCCTTGATGTACTCCTTGTTCTCGTCGAACTGGGCGTCGCGATTGGCTTCCAAGGCCTTGCGCATTTCGGAGATGCGCGTTGCCAAAACAGAGTCCGACACCGTCTTGGAGCTGTCGCCCATGTAGTTCTGTTCGCGGATAATGCTCTTTTCGAGCTGGTCCACGCCCACAAGAGCGTTGCTCTTGACCTTCATAAAGTTCGTGTCCTTCATGCAGTATTCCTTGAACTGCTTGTAGAGGGAATCGGGCACGTTCCAGTTGGCGTCAATCTTCACGCCACTCGCATCCAGGCCCGGACGCGCCTTCACGGCAAACTTGAAGTACATGGCCATGCGTTCCTGAACCTGCATCACCCAGGGCATCGGGGAGAGTTCCACGTCCACGTCGGGCGTAATGCCGCCGCCGCCAAACATCATGCGGCCATTGTTGGTATAGAACGTATCGCGCTTCGCGGTATCGGCCTTGGCCGTATCCTTGACCTCGGCCCCTTCTTCTTCGGTCTCTTCCTCGTCTTGCAGGGAAAGTCCCTTGATGCCGTTCTCGGGCTTGTTGATGCAGCGACCGAACGGGAGGTAGTAGAAGGCGGTCGTCAACTTGAGGGCGTTACCCTGGTTGTCGAGCGGGAAAATCGTCTGCACCGAGCCCTTACCAAAGGAGGTCTTGCCCACAATGAGGGCGCGGTCCCAATCCTGCAAGGCACCCGACACAATCTCGGCAGCGCTCGCAGACCCCTGGTTCACAAGCACGACCATCGGCATGTCCGCCTTGACCATGCCATCACGACGGGCGCGGCTTTCGGTGCGCTGCGTGCGACCGCGGGTACTCACAATCACGTTGCCCTTCTTGAGGAAGAGTTCGCTAATCTCGATGGCCTGGTTCAAAAGGCCGCCCGGGTTGTAGCGCATGTCGAGGATAATCTTCTTCATCCCCTGCTTTTGCAGGTTCTTGATGGCGTTTTCCACATCGCTTGTCGTCTTGTCGCTAAAGGTCGCCAGCTTGATGTAGCCAATGTCGCTTGTGACCATGCCGTAGTAGGGCACCGCGTGAACAATAATCTCGGCACGGGTAATGGTGAAGTCCATGAGGTCGGGCACGCCCTCGCGTTCAATGGAAACCGTCACGTCGGTGCCGATCTTACCGCGAAGCTTGCTCACGGCGTCGTCCAGGGAGAGTCCCTTGGTGTCCTTGCCGTCAATTTTGCGGATGCGGTCGCCGGCACGGATGCCTAGCCTAAAGGCGGGCGTTCCCGAAAGCGGGGAAATCACCGTCAAAATGTTGTCGCGAAGGCTAATGGTAATGCCCACGCCACCGAACTTGCCCTCCATGGAGACCTTGAGGCCTTCGTAGTCCTTGGGGGTAAACACCGTGGTATGCGGGTCCAAAATGTTGCGGATGCCGTTCAGCGCGGCATCGGTCAGTTCCGTGGGGTTCACGTCCTCAACGTACTTGCGGTTCACCTCGGAGAGGACTTTGTTGAGTCGGGAGACTTCGTCGTAAAAATCACCGGGAGGGGTCTGCTTGTCGGTTGCGGCATTGGCAAGGCACAAGGCAGAAAGGGAGGCAACAAAAAAGTTGCGGAAATTCAGTATACCAAAATTCATAGCAAAAAAATACAATTTCCAACGCTCCGCGGGGGAGAAAAACGGAAAAAACCGGTCTAAAAGACCGGTTTTTAAAGGAAAGAGAGAGAATAAGAGAAAAGTTAGGCGGCTTCGTTCAGCAAACGTTCAATCTGGTCGTTGCGGAGCTTTGCCAAAGCGGTTTCCTTGAGCTGGCGCACGCGTTCCTTGGAGAGTCCCACCATCGGGGCAATTTCCTTGAGGTTCAAGTCGGCATCCATGTTGAAACCAAAGTAAAGCTTGATTATGTCCTTCTCTTGGGCGGAAAGGTTCTGCGACATCACCTTTTCAAAGACTTCGCTACGGTCGATCTTCTCGGCAACCTCGTCAGAGCGCACGTCCTCGGCAGCGAGGCATTCGCCCAAGGTGGAGTCGCCGTCTTCGCCAACCGGGGCTTCGAGGGAAGCGGTGCGGCAACCCATCATCAAAATCTTCTCGATGGAGTCGGCCTTGTACTTGGAAACGCCCACGAGGCTGTCGGGATCCAGCACGTAGCCGCCACCCACGACCTGGCGGAGCTTGCCGCCCTTTTTGCTAAAGCGGCGGAGCACCAGTTCCTTTTCGGCGCTAATGCGGACCATGCGTCCCTTCTCGGCAATGGCGCGGGTGATGTTCTGGCGAACCCACCAGACGGCGTAGCTAATAAACTTGATTTTTTGGTTCGGGTCAAAACGGCGGGCGGCTTCAATAAGGCCCATATTGCCTTCGCTAATGAGTTCGCCCACTTCGAGGCCCTGGCCCTTGTAAAGGTTGGCAATATTCACCACAAAACGCAGGTTGGACTTGACGAGCAAATCCAGGGCGGCGCGGCTGCCTTCCTTGATTTTTTTGAGGAGAACCTTTTCCTGTTCCTTGGTAAGCAGAGGATACTTGGAAATCTCGCTCAAGTACTGAAAGTAAATATCCCTTTCATCTCTTGTACGTGCATTCGAATTCATAGTGACCTCTGTAGTTTAAGTTGTTTACAGGTAGAAATTTACCTCCGCAACCAAATGACAGTGTCACTATCGGGAATACCGTTCGCAAAAGTTAAATTGTTTTTTTGTCTTGAAAAATGGTGTTTTCGTCACGAAAATGTCATTTTGGGGGTGCAAAAAGCGATTTTTTGACCTAATTTTACCATTATGAGTGAAAAACAACCAAAAAATGTCATTACGCACTTCTTCGAGAACCAGCGAGGCATATTCCAAAACCTCCAGGACCTAGACCTGGAACGCAACGAAAAACGCCTCCGCAAAGTACTGGAAGACGAAAATGTCAGCCTCAAATACCCCGTTCCGCCATTTGTGGCGAGCTTCTTATTATGGGCGTTCTTTTTGCTGTTCCCGATCGTTCTTTTGCTGGACCCGAACTATTACACCCAAAGTTCCATCAATCCCCGTAACTTTGTCGCCTACTACGCTCCGCTCATCATGACGGTCGTGATTTTCTCGGCAAACCAAAAATTCCTTGTGCCCCGCTGCATTTTCAAAAAGCACTACTTAGCTTACTTTGTATACAATTCTCTATTAATCTTTCTTGCCCTGTTCCTGCGCGAAATTGTATTCTTTTTACTAGACCGTACTCCAGGCGAAGGCGTCGGGTACTTTTTCAGTACGTACTGTTTCTCGTTTGTCAAGGGGCATCTAAGCGTCTGGACTATCATCTCGTTCATTTTACTTGTCGTTCTCGTGTGTGTCATCTCCGTATTTTACAACCTCATTGTCAGGCAGGTCTTGCGACTCTTTTTTGCCCGCGAGCAAAAGCGTTCGGAACTCCAGTACGAGCTGGACTTTTTAAAGAACCAACTCAGCCCGCACTTTTTGTTCAACACGCTGAACAACATCTCGGCGCTCATCCAAATTGACCCCAAGCGGGCCGAGAACTCCATGGCAAAACTCTCCAAGCTTTTGCGCGTGATGCTCTACCAGACCTCCGACAAGACCATCGCCCTCAAAGACGATGTCGACATATTGGAAAAGTATGCCGAACTCGAAAAATTGAGGCTTGACGAATCGTTCGATTTCAAGTTCGAGACCAAGCTTGAAGACCCGAACATCCAAGTCGCCCCGCTCGTAGCCATGCCGCTCATGGAAAACGCCATGAAGCACAGCAGCAACACCGAGGGAAACAACTTTGCCCACATCTCCATAGTACAAAGCGGCAACACCTTGCAGTTTACCGCCGAGAATTCAAACTGTCCGCGAAAATCGAATTCCAAATCGAGCGGCCTTGGACTCACCACCTTCAAAAAAAGACTGGAACTCCTTTACCCCGACAAATACGAATACAAGGCAGAGGTCGTCGGCGACACCTACTGCACATACCTCAAATTACTACTAGATTCTAGTAGTAACTAAAGGCTGTCTACAGTTGTTTGCAAAATAATCAAAATTGCGCCCACCCCCTTTACGGCGCAATTTCTTTTTTTATAATTCCCGGCAAGATTCGCCAAAGAATCTTTTTGCACGGCTAAAGCAGCCGTCCTTGATATATCCCAACATTTTGGAGGACACCTATGAAAAGTAGGTTGTTCAAATCAATAGCCTTGGCAGGCGTTGTCCTTGCCACGGTCAATCATGCGCAGGTTTGCGAAGAGACAATCCTGTACAACGGCAACAACACCCCCGGCCACATGGAACAAGCCGGGGCGACCTTCCCCGAATTCCCCGAATGGAATGCCAACTGGGGCGACTTCGAGAACATGAAATTCCCCTACATCCGCCTTTCGGGCCAAAATAGCGAAACTGCCGACTGGAAAGGGGCTCTCGTGTTTAACGCCATGCCCGTAAAAGTCAACGGAGGGACGCTCTCCCTAAAGGCGCGCGCCACACAAAACGTCAAATTCGGCGTGTGGATAGAGGGCGACTTTGGAACCGGCCAAGTGCATTTTGCAGACCTTGCCGCCAACAAGACGAGCTCCTTGAAAATCTCCGTAACAGAACTTGCCGCAGGCAGCAAGCTCGAACTGCAAAAAATATGGATTGGACTCTTTAACGTGAAAGGCTACCAGTACACAACCCTTTTTGTAGACGACATTGTTTTAAGTTGCACTCAAAGGGGGGCGCCCTCGGGAACAAAGGCTACCTTCACAATTCAGAACTCCAAAGAAAACAATTACCCGTTTGCAAATGTGGACCCCAGTTCGACTGTGCGCGCAGACCTGTGGGGCGACGAGCCCATCCCCGCCACATCGGCTCACTACGACGTCCAGAAACGCGCAGCATGGCAATCGCAA
>JAEEGF010514893.1_pt1 | contig 23863 bp, 14 predicted proteins | sample 9134171 | NCBI WGS metagenome assembly JAEEGF01 (sample SAMN16246542, study PRJNA631951) | gut metagenome | biome: gut microbiome; feature: rumen; material: AP-attached | host: Bos | place: Iran: Karaj | collected 2018-10
TCACAACTTTCTAAAGAAGTGAGAAATACATATAGGACTCATGTAGAAAAGTATCTGTTGGGAGATTCACCCTTCTGGAGCGCAAGTTACTTTTGTGCCACTACCGGAAGTATTTCTCTTGATACTGTTAAGAAATACATTGAAGAACAACGAACAGAAGAACACAAACGCAAATACATTAAGACAGGGAAATACAAAAAGAAAAGCTAGTGCGATTCATCCCACAACCGATTTCATCGGAAGGGGTTTTCTCGCACGTTGTTATAACTCTTTGGTAACTGATAGTCCTTGAAAATACTGGCTTTATTGCTCTTGTGTGACTAATGTGTGACACTTTTACTATTTTGAAGAATTGACAAATGCAAGGTTTTCTGCACATAAAAAGGGAGCATATCACACTAAGCGACAGCCCCTTCTTTTTTTCAATTTTGGGGGATATGACTATTTACGGACATATTTGTTACACAGCAGTCACACAGTAGTCACACGAAAACGAAATTGTTTGATAGGAAGTAAAAATCAATTTTTTATGAAGTTGTATTTTTTTCTTAGTCAATGATTTTGGAATAAAAAAAGATTATTTTTTTAGCTTTGGAAAAATCATTTTTTCGCAAAGAGCAATTTAAACTTTGTCAACAGATATTGTTTAAAAAAGTATCGTTATTACATAATGATTGTTATAATAAAAGTTAAGATGTTTTGGAGGTGGATAGAATGACTGACGCTGAACAGAAAAAGGCAGCAAAGGAATTTGCTGAGAACTGGAAGGGCAAAGGACATGAAAAGGGCGAAAGCCAGCCGTTCTGGTTATCACTTCTTCGAGATGTATACGGGGTTGAACACCCTGAGAATTATATAAAGTTTGAGGATACGGTTTTCTTGGGGCATACGAGTTTTATTGACGGATATATTGAAGATACAAAGGTATTGGTAGAACAGAAATCCCTAAAAAAAGACCTGAAAGCCCCTATAAGACAATCAGATGGAACTTTTCTTACACCGTTCCAGCAGTCAAAGCGTTACATTACGGAACTTCCTGTGTCAAAGCATCCACGTTTTGTAATAACCAGCAATTTTTCAACTTTTCTTGTCTATGATATGGAAAATCCATCAGGTGAGCCAGAGGAGATAGAACTTGCTAATCTTGAAAAGGATTATTACCGTTTGTCATTTCTGGTAGATAGCGGCAACGTCCATTTAAAGCGTGAGATGGAACTATCTATGCAGGCTGGCGATATTGTTGGTCTGATATATGATGCACTTCTTAAACAATATAAAGAGCCTGATAACCCTGAAAGTCTAAAAAGCCTTAATATGCTTTGCGTAAGGCTTGTATTTTGTTTATACGCAGAAGATGCTGGAATATTTGGTAGACATAGTATGTTCCATGACTATCTTGCTGGCTTTGATATCAAGAATATGCGCCACGCTTTGATTGATTTATTCAAAGTTCTGGATACAAAATCTGAGGACAGAGACCCATATCTTGATGAAGCACTTCTTGCATTTCCTTATGTTAATGGCGGTTTGTTCAGCAAAGAAGATATAGAAATACCGCAGTTTACAGAAGAAATAAGGGACTTAATACTTGAAAAAGCAAGTGATGATTTTAACTGGTCAGAGATTAGTCCTACGATTTTTGGTGCGGTTTTTGAAAGTACTTTGAACCCTGAGACAAGACGTAATGGTGGTATGCACTATACCAGCATTGAGAATATTCATAAGGTTATAGACCCACTATTTCTTGATGATTTGCGTAAAGAACTGGAAGAGATTAAGTCCGTTCCGGTGGAACGGACACGAAATAGTAGGCTTATAGATTTTCAGCAGAAACTATCACAGCTAACATTTTTAGACCCTGCATGTGGAAGCGGAAATTTCCTAACGGAGACATATATTTCACTTAGAAGATTGGAAAATGAAGCACTTGCTACCCGTTTTCACAATCAGATAAGTTTTGCCGTAAATGAATATACACCAATTAAGGTGTCAATCGGACAATTCTATGGTATAGAAATAAATGATTTTGCTGCGACTGTCGCAAAAACGGCATTGTGGATTGCTGAAAGCCAGATGATGAAGGAAACTGAGGTTATAGTGTTAGCGCATCTCGAATTTCTGCCTTTAAAATCTTACGCAAATATAGTCGAAGGTAATGCTTTGCAAATTGATTGGGAAAGTGTTGTTTCTAAAAGCCAACTCAATTACATAATGGGTAATCCGCCGTTTGTAGGGGCGAGGAAAATGGATGATGCCCAAAAACAAGATGTAATAGATGTATTTGGTAAAGACTGGAAGAATGTCGGAAATCTTGATTATGTTTGCTGTTGGTATAAGATGGCATCAAAAATGATGACAGGGACTTCCATCCGTACAGCGCTAGTATCTACAAATTCTGTTTCCCAAGGAGAGACGGTTGCAAATCTTTGGAAGCCATTATTTGAAAGCGGTGTGCATATAGATTTTGCACATAGGACTTTTCGTTGGGATAGTGAAGCGAAGATAAAGGCACATGTCCATTGTGTGATTATTGGGTTTAGTTTAGCTCCAAACAAGAAGCCGCGTCAGCTATACAATTTAGATCATATGCAGGTGGTCAATAATATCAATGGGTATCTGGTTGATGCTGATAATATCTTCATTGAAAGCAGGAGTAAAGCAATATGTGATGTGCCATCTATTGGGATAGGGAATAAGCCTATTGATGGAGGCAATTATCTGTTTAAAGAGGAGGAAATGAATGACTTCCTTGCAAGGGAGCCAAATTCCCGACCGTTATTCCATCAATGGTACGGGTCTGATGAGTTTATAAATCGACGTCCGCGCTACTGCTTATATGTGGGCAATAGTGACCCGTCTGAACTGCGTCGAATGCCAGAAGTGATGAAAAGAATATCAGCAGTTAGGGAGTTCAGATTAAGTAGCAATAGTGCGGGAACTAGAAAAATCGCGGAGACCCCTACAAAGTTTCATGTAACCAATATGCCTAGTAGTACATACATAGTTGTCCCTAAGGTCTCATCTGAAAAGAGACGCTATGTTCCTATGGGATTGTTGACGCCAGATATACTATGTAGTGATTTGGTATTCATAATCCCGAATGCAACACTGTATCATCTTGGTGTTCTTACTTCTAATGTTCATATGGCATGGATGCGGGCAACGTGTGGAAGGTTGGAGACCCGATACAGATACTCAAAAGACATAGTATTTAATAACTTCCCATGGCCGACACCAACAGACGAACAGAAGGCAAAGATAGAAACTACGGCACAGACTATATTAGATGCGCGTGCATTATATCCTGATAGTTCGTTGGCAGATTTGTATGATGAGCTGACGATGCCACCCGAACTGCGGAAAGCACATCAGGAAAATGATAGAGCTGTTATGCATGCTTACGGCTTCTCAATAAAAGACACAACAGAGAGTAGCTGTGTGGCTGAACTTATGAAGATGTATCAAGAACTTGTAAAATAAAGAAAAGGGGCTGTCGCTTTAGATGATTAAATCGACAGCCCCTCCAGATAATTCAATTATGTTGTTATTATCTCTTTATAAGTTACCAAGATCTTCTTGATCATAATGAAATGAGAACCATTTGGATAATTATTTATTACTTATTCTGTGCCTGCTTCTCTTCCTCTTCTTCATCATCTTTTCTTCTCTTGAAGAGTATAAGCCAGAAGCCTGATACTGCTGCAAGGATAGCTGCGAGGATACCGAAGTGAACTGAATCTGTATCTGTTTCGTTTGTTGTGATCTCAGGCATATCTGCAAGAGGTGTTTCTTCATCTTCGATTGTTGATGCAAGGGCTACATCTTCGTCTTCGATTGTTGATGCAAGAGCTACATCTTCATCTTCGATTATTGTTGTGCCATCTGCATTGCCATCTGCATTGCCATCTTCACTGTTTGTATCATTCTGTCCTAATGCTGTGTTGTTGCCAACAACCTGTGTTCCATCTGCTAATGGAGCTGCTTCATCATCTATTGTGACTACATCTATTTCTTCGCCAGCTGCTGTTGCAACTACTGCATTAGATGTTGTAACTGTGTATGTTGTTGCATCTGTTGTACCAGTTGTATCATCTGTAAGATCACCGAATAAGTCGTTTCCTGTGCTTCCACCAGTTGCGATCTGGCTGGCTGCAATCTCAGCTGCCTTTCTTGCTGCCTCTTCTGCATCTGCAAGATCCTGAACCTTCTGCTTTGCTGCATCTGCAAGTGTCTGAGCTGCTTCTGCGTCTGCCTGAGCCGCTTCTGCTGCTGCCTGTGCCTCTGCTGCCTTCTGATTAGCTGTTGCAAGGTTTGCAAGGAGTTCGTTAAGTCCTGTTGTATCAACTGTTGCTACAAGGCTGTTCAGTTTTTCAAGTGCTTCTTTTGCTTCATCAACTGCTTTCTGAGCTGCTTCTACCAGATCTGCTGCTATAGAAGCTTTTTCATTTGCATCACCTTCTGCTGACTGTGCATCTGCTTCAGCCTGTGCCTTTTCTATAGCTATGTTTGCAAGCTGTGTATTCTTATCTTCAAGATTATTTATAAGTACTGTAAGGCCTTCTACTGTTGACTGTGCTGAGCTAACTTCTTCTGTTGCCTTTGTTACATCTGCTGCTGCCTGAGTAAGAGCTTCATTTGCTGCATCCATTGCTGCCTTGGCATTGTCTCTTGCCTTATCTGCTTCTTCTTTTTCAGTTGTAAGTGATGTAACTACTGCCTGTGCTGCTGTAAGTTCTGCCTGAGCTGTTGCAAGAGCTGTCTCTGCTGCTGTCTTATTTGCCTCTGCTTCAGTAACTGCTGCCTTGGCATCTGCAAGATCCAGCTGCTTATTAGCCAGTTCTGTATTTGCTGCTTCAAGCTCACTTGTACGTGTGCTGACTGTATTCTCTGCTGCTGTCTTTTCACTCTCAGCTGCCTGTCTGGCTGCTACTGCTGTATTGTATGCTGCCTCAAGCTCTGAAGCCTTAGCTGAATCAATACCACTCTGTGCAAGTGCTGCAGCAAGAGCTTCTTTTGCAAGTCTTTCAGCTTCAACAGCATCGTTGTATGTATTAGTCTTGGTTGTAAGATCTGCATTTGCTTCGTCAAGAGCTGTCTGCTTAGCTGTTACATTGTTCTGTGCTTCCTGCTCTGCTGTCTTTGCTGCTTCAAGATTTTCATTTGCTGTTTCAAGAGCTGTTTCCTTGGCACTTACTGTGTTCTGAGCATTTGTAACTGCTGTTTCTTTCTGATTAACTGTGTTCTGTGCTGTTGTCTCTGCATCTTCCTTAGCCTTGGCTGTAGCATCTGCTGCATCGTATGCTGCCTTAAGGTTGTCATATGTTGTCTGAGCATTTGTAAGATTTGTACTAGCTGTATTCAGATTATTCTCTGCTTTTGTCTTATTGCTTTCAGCTGCCTCTACAAGTTCTGACATATCTTCAAGCTTTGCTGCTGTTGTGCTTGTTGCGTAGCTCTGTTCCATAGGTGCAAATGTTCCGTGAACATCTGTGATATTTGACCAGTCAGCTTCGTTAATGTAAATCTTTCTCATTCCAAAAGTTCGCTCGTAGTACCATCTTACACCTGTTACATAGCCATCATCATCAGTTGTAAATTCACAATGAGCCTCGTATACTTCAGGCCAGCCAAAGAGATTATCAGCTTCATATCTGCCTTCAATCTTATTTGGATCAATGTATCCTGAAGGAGCCATTGCGTTAATCTCTGCTGCAGTTGATGTCTGATCTTCAGCTTCAAATACTCTATATGCGTAATATCTTACCAGCTTATGTCCTTCATAAGTATCATATGCAAACAGAGAAATGACATATTCATCAGAATTACCATACTTTCTTTCAAGTTTTCTTTTCTCAGTATCAATGTCATTACTATTTTTGAACCATTTTGTTTCTTCTATGAAGCTTGTAGGCTCATATACTACTGACAGTTCATTGATATCTATGTCGTTACCATCAACCTTTACTTCATAATATTTCTCACTGCCATCTTCTCCAGTTACAACATACAGGTGCTTCTCTTCGTCAAAGGATACATTTTCTTGTCCGTACTGTGCATTCATGATTGCATCAGCTGCTGCCTTCTTTTCTTCTGGTGTAGCATTAGGATCTTTAAGTGTCTGCTCTGCTTCATATGTTGTAAGGCTGTTTAAGAGATTGTCATAATATTCTTTTGCATCATCATATGCTGTCTGTGCTATTCCAAGTTCGCTTTCTGCTGTGCCGAGTGCTGTCTCTGCTGCATCTGCTGCAGCCTTAGCTGCTGTTGCCTTAGCATCTGCTTCTTCCTTGGCTGCTGTAGCTGCTACAAGAGCTGCGTCTGCTGCTGTCTTTTCACTCTGAGCTGTTGTAAGTGCGCTCTGAGCTTCTGTTAATGCATTCTGTGCTGCTGTAACTTTTCCTTCTGCTGTTGTAACTGCACTCTGAGCCTGTGTAAGAGCATTATCTGCATTGGCCTTTTCTGTATTCGCTGTTGCTACTGCGCCGGCTGCTGTATTCTTAGCATCTTCTGCTGCAATTCTTGCTGCCTTGGCATCTTCATAAGCCTGCTGTAACTGCTGTGCTTCTACAGAAGTTGATCCAAGCTCTGCAACTGCTGCTTCCCAAGCCGCCTTAGCACTGCTTTCTGCATTCTGCATCTCAGTAACCTTACTGGTTGCTTCTGAAAGAGCTGTCTTAGCTGTTTCAAGAGCTGATTCTGCATCTGTTACTGCCTGCTGTGCTGTTGTAACTGCTGTAGCTGCTTCACTTGCTGCTGCCTGTGCCTGTGAGAGTGCTGTTTCTTTTGCTGTTACATCGGCTTCTTTATCCTGAACTGCCTGAGCCTTTGTTTCTACTGTGCTCTGAGCATCTGTGAGATTCTGTGCTGCTGTCTCTGCTGCTGTTACTGCTTCATTATATGTATTTGTTGCTGCTGTAGCATTGCTCTGTGCCTGTGTATATGCGTCCTTTGCTGCTGTCTCTGCTGCTGTCTTTTCTTCAAGTGTTTCGCTTGCTACTATCAGCTGTTCTCTTGCTTCTTCAAGCTCATCTGCTGCTGCCTGTGCTGCTGCTTCTGCGTCTGCTGCTGCATTCTCTGCTACTTCTGCTGCTTCTGTTGCCTTAGCTGCTGCTTCATCTGCTGCATCCTTTAGAGCCTGTGCTGCTTCGAGTGCTGCCTCTGCATCAGCAAGTGCCTGTTGTGCACTTTCTTTTCCTTCTGCAAGTTCCTTTTCTGCTGCTTCCTGCGCTGCAGTTGCTTCTGCAAGTGCTGCTTCGTATGCTGCCTGTGCCTCAACTGCTGCCTGGCTTGCTGCATCTGCATCAGCCTGCGCAATCTCTGCTGTCTCTGCTGCTTCATCTGCTGCTGCCTGAGCTATAAATGCATTCTGCTCAGCTTCTTCACTTGTTTCAGAATTCTGTGCTGCTTCATTAGCATCTTCTGCTGCTTCAAGTGATCTATTTGTATCATCTGCTGCCATTGTTGCTGACTCAGCTGCTCCAACAGCATCTTCTGTCTTTTCACTTACAACTGTTGTTGCTGCATCAACATTTTTCTGTGCATCATCTATGATTTCCTGAGCTGCTTCAACAGAATCTTTTGCATCGATTGAACTCTGAGCTGACTGGTTGGATTCGTCTGCTACTGTTTCAAGAAGTTCAGAAGCCTGAGTATCTGTGCTCTCTATTGCCTCAGAGGTCTGTGTCTGTGTTTCTGTGCTCTCTGTTGCCTGTGTGTCAGCAGTTTCTGTACTCTCAATCACTACCTGATTTAATACTGCAGTTTCTTCAGACTGAGCAACCTGTGCTGTATTTTCTGCTGCATTCTGTGCTTCTGTGATCTGCTCAGCTGCCTCTGTCATTTCCTGTGAAGATTCATTCTGTGTTGTTGCTGTCTCTTCCTGCTGGTTTTCAGTTGTGCTATTATTATCATTGTTGTCTAGTGCTTCATTTTCTGCTGCAAGTGATGTTATAGGAGTGGAAGCCATAACTGCTGATAAACCGATAGCAATCGCACTAATGATCTTCTTATTAACAAGGTTATTTCTCTTCATAATTTTTCTCCTTTTGTGCTTTTTTATAGTTCCATGTCTAAACATCTTGTTTTTGTTGACTTTGCCTAGACTCACTTTCATTTTGTAACTTTAATATATCAGTCGATAATCATAGAAATCATCATAAAATCATTTATTTTTATTCTTCATAATTTGTTTATGATTAGTTTATTTTTCACCAAAAAAGAGCCATGAAAAAATGATCTCTCATTTTCTCACAGCTCCTCTAGTACAGATGTTTTGAGTCACAGGGGACGTATCAAATTGACTCATTGTGCACAATGAGTCAATTTGATACGTCCCCTGTGACTCATTCATATTATATAAATATTGTTTTATCGTTGAATAATGTTACAATATATAAAAGAACATTCAGAGTTGCTTCATTTATGACAACAAGAATCATGTATTCTTGACAAGACTGGAGGATAAGCTATGTCTAACGAGTTGGCAGTAATATCCGGAAATAAGTCTAGTGCCAGACTTTTGAGTCATGGCTACTTTGAATCATCCAATCTTACTCCTCTTTGGTGTGATTACGATATAAGCGAAATCGCAGCTGCAAAGGGCAAAACACCTTTCTTTTTCTTAATCCTGCCTAATGAAGTAAATACTATTTTTTTGCAAATATGCTATTACCTTCGAGATGTATGCATTGAAGAAGAAAAAACTGTTTATGCATATGGTCCAGCTGAAATAATGACAACTTTTAAATCTATTGTCCCTAAAATCTTTGTTTCAGATATTTTTAATAAAGAACAAGTTGAAATAGCCGATGCTGTATCACAAATAGCGCAGGATATCTCAAAGAGAAAAACTGTGCTAAGTAATATCCTTATGATTGATGATAATCCAGAATATGTACAGGAACTATCTATATTGTTAAAAGACAGCTTTAATACCTATATCATCAAGCCAGATGAACCCAAGCTACTAAACTATATAAGAGACGCCAATATTGTAATCATAAATATTGATATGAAAATGAAAGTTATGGATCAGGCTATTTTATTTAACGCGGCCATAAGGCGCCAGTCCCAGAATAGACTTAAGATATTATTTATGGCAAATAGTAATGACGAGCAAAAAAATATAAACCTTCTAGGAGCAGGTACTAGCATCTGTCTATCAAAAACTTTGCCATCATATAAAATTGCTTCCTATTTGATTAAAAGATATTCGCAATAAAAAAGGATGTCGCCTGCGACTCTTTCTCGCAGGGCATCCTCTCTCCGTTCGATGTGAAATTAATACATTAACTATTTTTTGAGATTGCCTCGTTCATAATCTTGATAAGCTCAAGTCCACTCCTAAAATGAATTTTTTCGTTTTCTCCGGTTACCCAGGTGACTTCACCCTGCCAGGTGGAATTCTGGGAATGTTGGATGGTAACTACAAAAGTTTCAGACTCCTTTATATCAGATACGTCTCTTTTCTCCATATTATTCTCCAACTATTCTATCAAACAGATACTCAAGAACATCTTCAGTAAACTTTCTGGCGTTGACACCAAGTGTTACGGTTCCATCTTCATTTTTGACCTGTCTGACAACATCGGCATACATGATCATAGTCTCAGCTACGATGATTACATCTTTTCCAACCAGATCAGGTATTGTATTATCTGCAATCAGGCCCATTCCAAGAGGACTGACATTATCTGTTTTGACATAATATCTTGTCTGTGTCTCACAATCTACCAAGACACTCTTTGTAGGATAACTCACTCTGTTGATTTTTCTACGATCTACCATAGCCTTCTCCTTTTGAATTTGTGTAATTCTGCAATTTACATCCATGCCTGTCACTTTTGTTCAGGCAATTCTGCAATTGATGCAGCACTGCAGTTGATAGTTACTTTATATCCAATTGTTTCTTTTAATCTTTTTACAATACGTGACGATACAATATCTGCTGCCTCATAAGGCAGGCCTGTAAGCAGAATCAGATATTGAGAATCACTATATTTACAAAATGCATCTCCATATCGAAGCGAATACTTGATGACTTCCTGCAATTCTTCTGATCTTAATTTCAATTTATCACGATTGGCGATAGGCTTGCCATTGTAATCAGTCAAAGTACATAGCATCAGATAAATTGACTGACCTGAACGCTCCATAGTCCTGCATAGCAGATGATAACAGTCAACAAAGCCAGGATAAGAGCAGTAATACGCGCCTTTTCTATCACTTCGCAGAGTTACGATCTCTTCCTGAATATCTGAAAGCCGCCTGTCACCGCTACTGAGATGATCGTTCATTCTGTTATAGCACTCTGCCAGACGTTCGGTCGGCTGTATTCCAAGTTCTTCCTTATAATAGCGAACTGTCTTGTCATACAGATCATATGCATCCTTATACATTTCTCTGGATACAAGAGAATCTATCTGACCTGCCTGCCAGTCATCTGCAGGATAGATCTTGGCTGCTTTTTCATATATCCTATACATCTGCGGATAATTTTTCTGATCCTTATAATAGTCTCCCAGCCACTGAACTACCTTTGCATACCGCTTGTGAAGCAGTGCACTATCTGTGATCACCTGCACTTCACTGGCATTTTCAGGAAGCAGTTCTCCTATGTAAATGTCAAAAGCCTTTATGTAATTTGCAAGTTTCTCCTCTGTGTCAGATGCTCTATCGCCTTTGCTGCAAAAGTCAATAAAGAGGCCAACATCAGTTATGATTTCAGTCTTTTCATCGATCATGAACATGGAGTCTTTTTTAACTACATATTCATAATCCGGAAGTCCTGACTTTACCATCTGTTTGCGCATTTGGTAAAAAAGATTGTTCAAACTGTTGCTAAGATTGGTCAATAGCTCCTGATCTGAATAGATACGGCTTACGAGCTGACCTTTAGATATGCCTCTGTCTCCAGCGAGCCATACAATCTGAAGTACTTTTATAAACTTGGCAGATTTATTCCTGCCAAGCACAACTTCCCTTCCATCGTGGGTAATAGAAAAGCCTCCAAGCATCCGAACATTCAATGTGATTTCTGCCATGTCATAAACCTCTATACTATATTTTATTCTCAAATTAACGTTTTAGCAATAGAGGTAAAAAAACGCAAGACCATACACTAAGTTTGGTCCTGCGTTTTTCAACAAGAATCTTTTCTTTAGCAGTCAGCAGCGATTCCTGCTGCCTCTGAACATTAACGTCAACATTTCCTTTAATGTCCTGTAATTATCTGCTTTCATTAATATAAATATTTATTCTGCTCTGAATGATAGCAGCAACATCCTCAGGAGTCTTCTGTCCACTGAAATATGCGCCAGCTTCTTCCTGTATGATCTCAAATACCTTCTGATCAGATGTCTGTGAAGGCTCTGCATTGTTGATGATATTTCTAAAGATCTCAGCCTCTTCATCTGTTACAGGATGATATGTATAATCCCAATCGCCATAAGAAATTGAGCTTGTGCCTTCTGTGATCTTTTCGCCGTTTTCATCAACAACATACTCACCATTTTCATCTGTTACATAGGATACTTCCTGAGATTTTGCAATCTGCTTTTCAACCACTGACTTAAGAGGAGATACACCATAGTAATATTCATTTTCATTTATATCAGTAAGTGAAGATTCAATATATGCCCAGGCTCCTTCTTTGACATCTGATTTAGAAGTGATTCCATATAGACCAAAAGCATCCATATAAGCTCCATTTCCACTATTGCTTGGGAAGCCTATGAAATTGGATTCACCTGTAAAGTAGCTCTGATACTCCTGAACTGATTCTGGCTCAGATAATGATACATTTGCCAAGAGCACTTTACCTTTTTTGATTTTTACAGGAGTAGAATCGTCATCATCCCAAACTGAATCGTCATCATCATCTGGAAGTGTATTACAGAACTCAAGTACATCAATGAAATCCTGATTATCAAAATTACATGTACCGTTCTCCCAATCTATAAAACTGTCCTGATCATAGCTGATAAGGATCTGAAGCATTCTTCCTTTTGTAGCATAATCCATGACCTGCTTATCAGGATTGGCTTTTACTACATCCATCATTTCTGACATTGTCCAGCTATCTGCTGTACCAACATCACTCACACTACCTATAAGTGTATTTACGTAGATCCTGTTAGGAATACCAACAAGTTTTCCATCATATGAATAGCCACTTATGATGCTATCCAACAGATCATCTTTGCTAACCTTATCTGAAGTATCCAGATAAGTACCCAGATCTTCTAACAATCCCTTCTGAGCAAGGGAAGGTATATGAAGTGAACTCAGATCAATAATATCAGGGCAATCATCTGTAAGGATATCATTATTCATTGCTGTAATAGCATCTGAATATGCTGTATCACTTGTAGCAGACATATCATAATATGTCTTGATCGAAACATGATATTCCGGATTGTTCTTATTAAACTTAATGACTGAAGAAGTTACAGAAGAATCACTATAAAGAGTACCTAAAACAATTTCCTTTTTTTCTGCCACTTCTGAACTCTTTACTTTATTGACCTTAACCAGATCAGTCATACTGTTTTCCCAGTCATCGACCAATGCATAGAAGTTATCTTCATCTGCAGGACAAACAGAAGTTACAAATCTGCCGTTAATATCACAAGTAAGCCAGTCAAGAGCCTTTTCCGAACTGCCATCATTGGCATTTATAAGATATAAAGAATCTGAACTTGAAAGTAAAAACTTACCATCACCAATACTTGTCATTGCAGATGCATCAGTAATATTCAGGCCACCTGTTACTTCTTCAAGCTTTCCACTTGCCAGATCAAGCTTTCCAACCTTGCATGAATAGTTGCCATTGTCACTTGAACTATAACACATGTACAGGTTGCCATCTTCACCAAGGCATGTAATATATGTCCAGTCAACTGAACTGCCATATTCAATCTCATTTTTCTTATTTCCGCTCTGATCATAGACAATAGCTGCTTCTTCAGATGGTATTACTACAAGTCCATCATTATTTACATAAATATTTGATATGTAGCCATCACTATTAGCAAGCTCTGCCATCTCATTCTTGCAGATCTGCTGACCATTGCTGTCATAGCTTTCAAATAAATATTTCGAGGATCCTTCCTCTGAATATGAATAAACAAGAGCAACATAGCTTCCATCCTCTGCTACATCATATACACTGACACTTTCTTCAGTATCAAGGTCTAATGGAAGCTCACTTTTACTGCCATCGGCAATACTAATTTTCATAAGTTTGGAAATAGATTGTTCCTCAGAATATTCATTATACAAGTAATACAGATAATCATTCTTGATCTTATAACTATCAACATAGCCATTTTCACCATCGAATCCAAGATCAATGTCCTGATAATCTGCAACGTAAGTATATTCACTCTTTGCAGTATCTGTACTGGAAGTTTCCCCGTTTTCGCCCCCTTTATTACATCCAGTGAGCATGGATGCCATCATTGTTATTGCCATCAGAACGCTGATGGCCTTTGCCATAACACTTTTTCCTTTCATACTCGCTCCTTACCAGTTGCCCTATAAAGTGCATCACATATCAAGTACAAGTTAAGCTATAGGTATTTCTATAAGTTTCCCTACATAGCAAGTACAAGCCTTTTATACTTTGCACTCTGTCTTCCACTATATAAAGACAGTTCCCCACAAGCAACTGTATATTTAACAAAAATTATCTATAAATTGTTACTGTACTATCTATACTAATACAGTTATGCAATTTATGCAAGCTATATTCATCCTGTGATATGTGTTTTGAGAATTTGTTACTGGTCACTCGCTATAAGCTTGCTCCAGTAACGAATTCGCGCATTCATTCCCAATCGCCTTCAGCTAGGAATACATTCACCCCTGAATTATTTTCATACGCAGTCAGCGGCGTCGCGCTTCCTGTTTTTTCAATAAGTATTTTATAAGACCTTTACCTATTGTTTTTTTGCATTTCTTGGTTTTCAATAGGTATTTTATAAGGCTTTTACCTGTTGCTTTTTATATTTTCTCAAGTTCCAATAGGTTAGACAGACTATTTTTACCTATTGCTTTTTACATTTTCTCAATTTCCAATAGGGTAGACAGGCTATTTTTACCTATTGCTTTTTACATTTTCTCAATTTCCAATAGGGTAGACAGGCTATTTTTACCTATTGATTTTTACATTTTCTCAATTTCCAATAGGTTGGACAGGCTATTTTTACCTATTGCTTTTTACATTTTCCCATTTTCCAACAGGTTCAGTAGGTTTCTTTTACCCATCATTTGCTTTCAACATCTAATAAATCCGTACTTTTCATCGTTCATTTGCTTTCGACAGCGATATCTAACTCAACCCTTTTCACTCAACCCTTTTTCTAAAAAATTAATATATTAAAGCCACGTTTTCATGTATAATTATTATCAGAATACAATAGATTTATCGTGTGCATTAAGGTAGGACTTATGTCAAAGTAATTGATTTCATGTAAACAAAATTGTTTTAGCTTCTAAATTATGGAACACATACCTTCGCAACTAGTGCTGATTTCTTTTTAGGAATCACAAGAACAAAAACTTTTTGGCAAAAAGTGGAAACATCTATATTTTCAGAGCACAGAAAGGACAAATACTATGAAAAATGTTAATTTGCGTAAAGTAGCTATGATTGGTTGTGGATTTGTTGGAAGTGCATCTGCATTTGCACTTATGCAGAGCGGACTGTTTTCAGAGATGGTCCTGATAGATGCTGACCATAACAAAGCTGAGGGCGAAGCGCTTGATATCAGCCATGGTCTTCCTTTTGCCAAGCCTATGAAGATATATGCCGGAACATATGATGATATAGTAGATGCTGCCATCATCATTATCTCTGCCGGTGCTGCTCAGAAACCTGGTGAGACAAGACTTGACCTTGTTAAAAAGAATGTTGCCATTTTCCGCTCGATCATGGGCGAAATATCTTCCAGAAACGTGCACGGCATACTTCTCATCGTAGCTAATCCTGTTGATATACTTACAAGTGTTGCCCAGAAGCTCAGTGGCCTGCCTTCCAACAGAGTATTTGGTTCAGGTACTGTCCTTGATACAGCAAGATTTAAATATCTTCTTGGTGAACACCTAAGTATCGACAGCCGAAGCGTGCATGCATTTATCATTGGTGAGCATGGCGACAGCGAAATTGCTGCATGGAGCAGTGCCAATGTATCAGGTATTCCTATCAATGATTTCTGCGAAATGCGTGGTCACTTCCAGCACGAAGAATCTATGGAGAGGATTGCTGATGAAGTTAGAAACAGTGCTTACGAGATCATCGAGAAAAAGCATGCAACGTACTACGGTATCGCAATGAGCGTAAGGCGTATCTGCGAATGTATCATAAGAGATGAGAAATCCATTCTCTCAGTATCAAGTACTATCAATGGTGAATTTGGAATCGAAGGCGTATGCCTGAGCATGCCTGCTATCGTTGGCGCAGACGGTGTAGAAACACTGGTTCCTATCTCCCTTGATGATAAGGAAAAAGAGAAATTGCAGGAATCAGCTGCAACACTTAAGAAGGTTCTGGATGATGCTTTATGATCTACTACCATTGACATCATCGGAAGTGATGATTTGAAAATATCTCTTTATATTTAATATATGGATATTATTAAGGTCTTCAATGATAAATATGTGGGTTATCATTGAAGACCTTTTTTTATATCATAGGAAATTGCTTTCCTATGATATAAAAAACGCTCCGCTAAGGATGCGCACTCGCGCGATAGGTAAATGTTGCATAAATGCAACCGCGCTCGGCGCGAGAATGTCGCAAGCGACATTCTTTGTTCTTATCTTCTCCGCGAATTATTCTGCGCAATATGGGCCTTTTCATATGCCAGCGCATAGTTCATTTTTTCCACTTTAGCGAACCTGCTATTACCATATAAATCACGGACTGGGCTACTCACCTCTACTACTCTGGATGCATCTCTAAAAGCATATTTTTGCTCATCTTCAGACAGATTAGGGTCTATGGCCTCAAAAAGTGCTTTTAGATGTTTCTCTTTGAAATCACACAAAGCGTAATATTCGTCGTCCACAATGCTGTCGCTAAACCGAAGTAACAACTCACTGCGTAATGGTTCCTGAATTTCAGGTCCTAGTAAGTCATATTTCAAATTCCTGCAGTCAAAAAGCATCCTAGCCACTTCTTCCTTAAGATATTCCGGAACCGGATAGTGATAGCTCCCACTTGCATATACCATATCGAACCCAAATGTTCTTTGATCACGTTCGTCAGTCTTCTTATCAAATGTTAACCAAATACTATCTACTATGGATCTTATATCAACTATCTTATGGTAATTATATATACCTTGATATCTGTCATAGCCATCATTGATCCATCCGTCCCCCAACAATTGCTCATCAGGCTCGTCTGTCATGGTACTTGTTTTGATAAAAACATAAGGATAGTCGTCGGAATCCTTTCCTGGGATATACCATTTGTGATATATGATGGCTGACTTTATTTTTAAAGAATCTCCGGATTGCCTCCAATCGAACTCATCCTTATCATTAGAATTGATCAGCAAACCAGATTCTACTGTTTCCGGCTCGGAATCATCTTTTATTCTAAAAGCCTCTGCCAACTTTTGCCAAATACTCATATGTCATACTTCCCTGCAGGCATAGTACTGATTCTTATGATTTATAAGAACCGGTGCCTGTATAAATTTCTCATCTCCTATATAGCATCTGTCAGCATTGACGTCTACTGTATACTTTTTGCCCTCAGGATCATGCTCATTGATATATTCAAGAGCTTCCTCTATAGTCTCTTCATTTTTACATAAATGTACATTCATAAATTTCACCTTTTTATTTAGTAAAAGCCTATTTGCTTCATGCTTTTTGTTTCAGCTCATTTGTATAGTACTGATTTCCCAAAAATGACTAAAGCATGCTTTCTAGCTTTTCTTAGTCACTTTTTATTTCCAATTAACTTATTAAATGATTTGAAAAATTGACTAATTCAACATCTTTTGCCAGCCTTAGTCACTTTCTGATTTCACTTATACTTATAAATCATTTAAAAATTTGACTAATTCAACATCTTTTGCCAGCTTTAGTCACTTTTTATTTCCACCTGACTTATAAAATCATTTGAATAATTGACTAATACAACATCTTTTACTAATCTTAGTCATTTTTGACTTCACAGCTTCAGTGAAATGCAATAAAAATTATAAATAGCCGTGACTAAATCTGTGAAAAATCATGAGATTAGTCAATAATTGTTATTTTCCGCCGCGGTACTATAAATGAAAACGTGCGCCACTAGCATCGACGATTGAAGACAACGTAGTACATGGATATTCCTACAATAATATAGTCGAGATATTTAAAAACATCTGTACTGGGTGCACGTCCGTAAGAAACCTGCAGAATGCAGGATTCGTTCTTCGCCCTGCGAAGAGCTAATCCAATACTATTCCAGTTTTTCTATGAAAAACAAGAATACATATATACATACCCCTGCAAAATTAAAGAAAAGCGGCTTTCATCCCACAAGCAAGCGTGTGGGTTTTACGCCACAAAATTATAACCCTATGCAGTCCGCTTCCTACTGCCCAATCTCAAATTCATATGCAGTATTGTAAGTAGCTACATATAAAGTTGTGCCTCTGATTTCAAACTGTTCAGGAGCAGATACCACAGGAATAGTTTGAGCTATATCTCCAGTGTATCTGTTAAGCAGATAGATATAGTCCGGCTCTGCTGTAAATCCATAGCCACAGATGATAGTATCGCCAAACACCTTAAAATTGGATGAATTAGCCACCAGTGGCTCGCTCTTCCATAAAAGCTGATTGGATGTAAGGTCGATAGCAAGCATATACGCATTATTTGGTTCTTCTGAGGCATATCCATAGTGTGCAACAGAAACATATAATGTATCTTCAACTATCTGTGCCCATCTGATGTACTCTTCGCAGGCAGTCATATAACCACTTGCTTCATCAGGTCCGTCACAGATCTGACTAAGATCATAGTCATACAATAGAATAGTTTCATCAGCATTGTATATAAGAAGTTCTGTTTCACCATAGTCACTATATCCAAACAGCTCATAATAATATACGCCGTCAGAATATGGCATGCGTGCAATGTCAAAGCCATTATCTGCTGCCCACTGATCAGTATCAAGCCAGTCAGTCTTATCCTCTTTTGTCATGGTAAGACTGATGATAGAAGCATCGATATCTGAAACGCTTTCACTTGTATACTTATCCCATGTAGGATTGGCTATTGTAATAGCACCGGATTCTTCTTCATCATGCTCGTCATCGTATCCTGAGGATGGCTCAACAGTGATAGTATCACCTTCCACCTCTGCTACAATACTATCAAGATTCTGTTTTTCACTCTGCTTATAAATATCCTGTACCAGATTTGGATAATCCTCATAGCTAAGTGTTACTTCATAATCGCCAGCTGCGTATGCATCAATCTCGTATGGTGAAAAATAAAGAGTCAGGCCTTCATCTGTGAGAAACCAGGTATAAGTGTCTTCATCATATTTTTCCTGAAAAACATCTCCATCACCATAGTGATATTCATCAATTCCTTCAATAGAATCCGGATATTCCCTGGTCATCTCATCTCTGACAGCCTGTGCAAAACCATCTGTGTCAGCTATAACATCAGAAATTGTATAGACACGACCAGTAGCAGGATCAATATTGATCGAATCGTCATAATGATTAGGATGTGCTCCGCCCTGATCATAGTAATAACCTGCCCTGATAGAAAACATCCTGTCATCTACGCGCACTACATCTGCACCTGACTCAACGCAATATGGACTCTCAGCTTCCATTTCAACAGCCCATTGAGCTGATGAGGCAACAGACTCTTCACAATCCGATTTCCAGAAACTATTCTGGTCATCAATAGCTGCTTTCAGTTTAGGATACTTAGAAGCAAGGCTATCTGAGAGGATGATCTGCGAATAGTGACCATTAGCCTTTTCCACGTCATCAACATAAGATACAACTGAAGTTTTAACAATAGTAACATCTGCTTCACCGGAAGCCTGAGCTGTTTCAACCAAGTTATCCTCAGTTGTACCGCTTTCAATTGTTGTAGCCGGATTACCCTCTCCCCCTTCAACGTTATTACCGCAAGCCGCAGTCATCAGGCATATGGACGCTGCCAATATGCCTGCAATCATTTTGTTTAACTCTTTTTTCATTTCTCTCCTCGCAAAACTCAAATAAATCTAAAACTTTCCAGGTCAAAATTACTGCCCGGTAAGAATACAAATGTGATTGTACCACTTCCTGCAATAGTATTCACATCGAATACGTGCTGACATATATCTTTTGACTCTTCTATTTCAAGGATTTCCCTGCTGTTGCCTTTTTCTGAATCAAAAAGAATATGAACTGTATTCTTGCCGCCTTTGGCTCTTCCGTTTATAACGACCTGTTTAGGAGCCTTTTCTCCAAAGGTCATATCCTTAAATACTATAGATACATTATTTCCAATATCAGCTATAAAGCTATCGCCCTTGGTAAAAGTATCGCCGTATATTTCATCAGCATCTACAGCCAGGTGCTCTTCAAATCCGCGATAGTTTCTGCCAAATGAAAAGCCCTTGATATGCAATTTATCATAGGTCTCAATACTCAGGTCACATACACCTGTCAGCTTCTTTGGAAGCTTGTATACTGCTTCCTGATATACATTCCAGATTGGCGGCTTTTCATATATCTCATCTACAAGCAGTTCACCGGCAGACCATAATTTGATCCTGTTTGGACCTCCATCAAGGGAGAAAATAGGTATCGTGATCTCGTCACCATTATCTCTTCCAAAATCAAGTCTCTCAAAGGTTACAACAGTCTTTTTATCTCGAGCTGTGGCAACACCCTTTTCATTTCCGTTGCCCACTTCGCCTTCTGCTCTGGAATAAAGGCTTCCTGATACAAAATCATATGGATCAAGGAAGGCTGCTCCCATTCCTTCAACCGCAAAATCCATATAGGAAATGAGCCTGATCTCGCTACTGCCATTTTTTGACATTGCTCTCAGGAAAAATCTGCCATCTCCCTTGGCACTTATTGTTACTCTGTTACCATCCTGAGTCAGATCAGCTATATTGGACTTTACGCCATATTCTGTGACAACCTGGAATTCAATGTCCTTGTAGCTGGCATTTTCAGGAAGTACTTTTGCAAAAACGGTTTTTAACGGATGTTCTTTATCGAATACACTGCTGTCGCTCTCATTTACAAGCTCTATCTTTCTAACAGGGATTTCTTCCTGAGTACCAAGATTGATAACCTTATATCCCTGTCCTCGTTCTGATTTGCTCGCGGCATTATCTGCTTTTTCCTTGCCAGTCAAAGAAATAGAACTGTTACTATCCGGAGAAACATTTCCATCTATAATACACGGCTTCTCATAGCAGAGTCTGCCTCCTACAATACATGCAGATACAGGTGCTGCAGCTACTCCATTTATTGATCCTGTGCTTGTGGCTGCACTGGTATCAGGAAGAGCCTCAAACTCTATCTCTGCGCCCTCAAGCCCTGCCCCGGTCACTTTCAGATCAACCTTACCGGTATCAAAGGTAGACTTAACAATGGCAAGAAGTTTGCCACTAAATAGTCTTCTGGTATCTATCTTATAGCTATCAAGGTCTGAACTGTCGCCGTTATCAAGACCTACAAGTCGTCCGACTCCGCTCACATTAACAGTTACACGGTTCTGGGCATTTCTGACTTCTTTTCCCTCAGCATCAACAACTGATATCTCAACAAATGCCAGGTCTGTGCCATCTGCCACAAGTGTTTTCTGATCAGCATAAGCCTTTAATATGATCTTTTTTGCTTCGCCGCTGGTAGAAACTGTGTCAGTAGCTATAACGTTGCCGTTTTCATCAAGAGCCTCTGCTACCAGCTGTCCCTTTGCAAAAGGAGCGCTCAGATGCCACTCTATCTGATCTCCTGAGCCCGGCTTGTGTGAAAAGGCATGTTCACCATAATCCTGGCCATTTACAGACAAACGAGCCTTTGGAGCATTGGTAAATACTCTGATATCAATAGTCTGTCCTTCATTAAAATCCCAGTACGGGCAGACGTGGACCATAGGAGCTTTTTTATAATCTGTCCAAGCTGACTGCCATTCATAGAAGGAATCCTTTGGAAATCCTGCCGTATCGATCTGTCCAAAGTATGAATTCTTGGTCTGGTAAGGTGTTGGCTCACCAATATAGTCAAATCCGGTCCAGATAAACTGTCCCATGGAAAATGGTATATCTCTGTCTGCCTTGATGCATTTTTCAACTGAAGGCGCTCCCCAGCTTGTAGAACTGTTTCCAAGGCTGGAGCACTGCTGATCATCATCAGAGAGCACTCCTGCTGACGCAGGGAAATGATATATTCCACGGCTATGGACTACAGATGAAGTCTCACTTCCGTAGATAACCCAGTCAGGGTGAGCTTTATGATGCTCTTCATAATATTTTTCCGCATAGTTATATCCGGCAATCTTCAAGATATCAGCGCATTTCTGGGCATTTTCCCATGGCATGTAGTTGGAACCTATGGTAGGTGTAGCATTGCCATTATAGTCATGATGCCTTACGAGGTCTGAAAGCTCTTTGGTGATCTTTGCTCCGTTCTCATCAGCATGGGTATCGTATATTTCGTTACCGATACTCCAGAAAGTAACGCAGACATGGTTCCTGTCCCTACGTACCCAGCTGGCAACATCTCTCTCATGCCACTCGTCAAAAAATCTTGCATAGTCAAAAGTAGTCTTGGACTTGCGCCACATATCAAAGGCCTCAGAAATAAATACAAAGCCCATCTCATCTAAGAGTTCCAGCACCTGTGGTGCAACCATGTTATGGGTTCCGCGGATAGCATTGACACCCATTTTTCTTAACATCTGCAGCTTTCTCTTCATGGCATTTTTATTAAATGCAGCTCCCAAAGCTCCCAGATCATGGTGCTCGCAGGCTCCATTTAATTTTATATTTCTGCCATTTATGATAAAACCGCGATCAGGATCAAGCTCAATATCCTTAAAGCCAATCCTGGTCTTGTATTCATCAATTACTGAATCTCCTGTTACCAGCATAACTGCAACATTGTAGAGATTCGGCTCTTCAATGTCCCATTTCTTCGGGCTTTTAACAATGTATTTATTTGTGATGCGATATCTTTTTTCACCGGAAGAAATAGCTGTCATATCGCATGCCGGAATCTCACACTCCTGTATAACAGGCTCCGCAAAAGGATCCAGTGCCATTCCTTCAAGATCAAAAAGAACCTCCGCCTCAGAAGCCTTTTTTCCACAAACCTCAGTATCGACCTGCAGCAGATAATTCCCCTCCTCGTCAGATCTATATGAAATATAGACACCATCCTGAGGCAGGAAAGTATCCTGAGTGATATTAAGCCACACATCTCTATAAATACCAGCTCCTGAATACCATCTGGTGTTAGGATTCTGATACCTTGCAGATACAGTGATGTTATTGGTTCCTTGCTTTAGATTTTTAGTCAGTTCCAGGGAAAAAGAAGAATATCCGTATTTCCATTCAAATACTTTGGTGCCATTTACATAGACCTCGCTGTCCATGTACACGCCTTCGAAGGTTATAAAGCACCTTGAATCCTTCGGCTGGTCATACTCAAAATCCTTGCTGTACCAGCCGATTCCATCTCTATAAAGATCAGTAGAATCATAGATTAGCCAGTCATGCGGCAGTTCTACCTTTTTAAACAGATCCTTTTTGGCCTGAACAGATGCATAGTCTGCGCTAAGATCTGTCTCAAGAAATGTCCATCCCCCATTAAATAAATATCTCATACGTCCTCCATTTGATGTTAATTATCCCTATCAATCCCCATTATGATAAGTGCTCTATTTTGAATACTGCTGCCATGCTTATTGATAGCGGCAATAGCCCTACTGAAGCTGTCGTTGACGCGGACCACCCTGCGTTCTCTGCCATTATGGACAAAAAAGCTGCGCCTGAGGCCTTCGTCATCAGTTGATATATTAACAGTGTGCATATACTCTTCCAGAGTATTTTTATTATTCATAACAATGACAAGGTAGGTATCATGCTCTTTTCCAAAAGAATCAATCTTGGCCTTATCACTGGTAGAAATCATTTTTACCTTGTATCCTCTATGTTTGAAAAAAGATGCAATAGAATTGGGCGTAGTTCCAAGAAGTCCCTTAAGAGCCACACCTTTTTGCTCATATATCCTGATGAGTCTGGCAATGGAAGCTGAATCTACATGTTCCCCGAGAGCAAGCAAAGCATTAAATGTAGCGATGACACCACATATATTGTAAGAAGCATGAACATCTTCTTTGCTAAATGGATTCACTCCATATAAGACCTCTTCCCAATCTTTCGAATTCTGATCTTCGATAAAAGCATCCGGCTCGATCATTGTCTTTAGATGTTCTGTATTGTTTATATAATGTCTTTCGATAACTTTGCCTGTCACAGTCCGTCTTAAAGCATTATAACCAAATATAACTACATTATTTGGCAGAATCGGTATTGCTCTCATGACCTTTACTGATAAATTAGATTTCATAAGCCCCTCATCCTTACAACATCCTGAATATGAATCAAAACATAGTGCCATAATCATCATACCATCTTTTAACCTGTCTACTATAAAATTTTCATAAAAAAAGAGTCACCGGGGACGTATCAATTTGACTCATTGTGCACAATGAGTCACCGGGGACGTATCAGATTGACTCATTGCATACAATGAGTCAATCTGATACGTCCCCAGTGACTCCAAAGGAGCACAACAAAACAAGAGGCTGCCGCATTGAATGCAAC
>JAEEGF012091613.1_pt1 | contig 23861 bp, 12 predicted proteins | sample 9134171 | NCBI WGS metagenome assembly JAEEGF01 (sample SAMN16246542, study PRJNA631951) | gut metagenome | biome: gut microbiome; feature: rumen; material: AP-attached | host: Bos | place: Iran: Karaj | collected 2018-10
CAGACCTGTACCCGTGAGGCAAGTGCCGCCACGTTCCAGGTCGTTGATGATGTAGTCGCGAATGGCATCGGGCTTCTCGGTGATGATAAACATGGTGCGGTAGCTTTTCATACCGTCAACCACCAGGTTGATGACCTTGCCCTCGATGAAGATGATGATGACCGAGTAGATGGGTAGGCGGATGTCGCCGAAAGCAATGAGCGTGCTCAGCGTGATGATGCCGTCGACAATCATCACCAGCGTACCCAGCGAAATCTTGGTGTACTTGTGCAAAATCATCGAGATGATGTCTGAGCCGCCACTCGTCGCGCCCGAGCGGAAAATTAAGCCGATGGCAACACCATAAATCAAGCCAGCAATCACTGTGTTCAAGAAGTAGTCGGGCGAGAACCAGCCACCGTCGTGGGGAATGGGAACCATCGACGGATCGGTGGCAACCTGGCTAATGGGGCCGTCGGTAATCAGCGGGTTATATCCCCACCAAGTCTCGAGGGCAAAGGTGAATACAAATATCAGGATGGTCGACACGATCGTCTTCACGCCAAACTTCGGGCCAAGAATCCAGGTGCCTATCAGCAACAAGGGGACATCCATGCAGATGGCGTACAGCGAAATCTTCCATGGCCACACCGTGTTCAACACGTTACTTAGACCATAAGTGCCGCCAGGTGCCATCAAGTAGGGGTTGACAAACATCACATCGCCCACAACAAACAAGGCACTGCCTATCACCAGCAAGAAGTAGTTAAACACCTCTTGCTTCAACTTCTGTTTACTGTTAATTCCAATCATGTGCTCTAAATATTCTAGACCTTAACTCTCAACTCTTAACTCTTAACTTTTTCTCGCACCACCGGTAGGCATTGACAAATGCCTCCATCCATGGGGTCACTTCATCGTGGCGACGAGAAGCTGGATACCAACCGCACTGCCATGGGAAAATGGCGCGTTCCAGGTGAGGCATCATCGCCAGGTGGCGGCCATCACGAGATACCAAGCCAGCGATGCCCAGGGGCGAACCGTTGGGGTTGCCAGGATAGTCCTTGTAGCTGTACTGGGCCACAATGTTGTAGGCGTCGGTGCCCTCGGGAAGTTCAAACTTACCCTCGCCATGAGCTACCCAGATGCCCAGGCGCGAACCACTCAGACTGCCGAACATGACTGAATTGTTCTTAGGAATAGAAAGGTTGATAAAGGCCGACTCAAACTTGTGCGAGTCGTTATGGACCATCTTGGGACGGCTCGTGTATTCGGGGTTGATAAGGTTCAGTTCAATCATCACCTGACAACCGTTGCAGATGCCCAGACTCAATGTGTCGTCGCGCTGGAAGAAACGTTCCAGAGCCTGACGGGCCTTGTCGTTCCACACAAAACCGCTGGCCCAACCCTTTGCTGAACCTAGCACATCGCTATTCGAGAAACCACCGCAGAACACAATCATCTGCACGTCGTCAAGCGTCTCGCGCCCGCTCATCAAGTCGGTCATGTGCACATCCTTCACATCAAAGCCGGCATGATATAGCGAATAGGCCATCTCGCGGTCTCCGTTCACGCCCTTCTCGCGGATGATAGCGGCCTTGATGCCGCTGGGAGCATGTTTGCTGGCTGTGATCCCCAAATCGCTGGCGCGACCGGTAAAGTCCTTGGGTGCCACCATCTGCAGGGGCTGATGCTTGTAGTTGTCATATCGCGTCTGGGCATGCTCTGCGCCACTCTGCTTGCAGTCGAGCAAGTAGCTCGATTTATACCACAGGTCGCGCAGATAGTCGATGCTCAGACGATGGCTCTTGCCGTCACGCTCCATCAGCAAGACGCGGTCATGGATGGGCTCGCCCAGGGCAATAAATTTCACTCCCCGCTCGGCCAGGATCCCTTCCACACGCTCGCAGTCGCTCGAGGCAACCTGGATGACCAGGGCGGGATTCTCGGCAAAATAGATCTTGAGCAGGTCATGCTCGATGAAGCCATCCAGGTTGATGGCCAGACCGCCTTCCTTGTTGGCAAAAGTCATCTCGAGTAATGTCGTCACCAGACCGCCGGCACTCACGTCGTGAGCCGATAGCAGCAAACCTGCATCAACCAGCGACTGAATTGCGTTGAAGGTGTCGGCAAACTGCTTGGCGCTGGCCACATCAGGAGCCTTGTCGCCAATCATGCCCAGTGACTGGTAGAAAGCCGAGCCGCCCAGAGCCAGTGCACTGCCCGAGAAATCTATATAATATAGGTGGCTCTCCTGATGTTGGATGACTGGACCGACGGTTTTCTTCACATCGTTCTCCGCGCCTGCAGCCGAGATGATGACTGTGCCTGGAGCTAAAATCTTCTTGCTGCCATACTTTTGCGTCATCGACAGGCTGTCCTTGCCGGTTGGAATGTTGATGCCCAGTTCGCAGGCAAAGTCGCTGCAAGCTTTCACGGCACGGTACAGGCGAGCGTCCTCGCCCTCGTTGCGGCAGGGCCACATCCAGTTGGCACTCAGCGATACACTCTTCAGGCCATCCTTCAGGTTGGCGCCCACCAGATTGGTCAACGCCTCGGCAATCGACAGCACCGAGCCTGCGCCCGAGTCAATCAGACCCGCCTGTGGGGCATGGCCTATCGAGGTGGCTATGCCATGGGTGCCAGTGTAGTCCAATGCGACAACACCACAGTCGCTCAGCGGCAACTGCAGCTCACCCTGGCATTGCTGGCGAGCGATGCGACCCGTCACCGAGCGGTCAACTTTGTTGGTAAGCCAGTCCTTGCAGGCCACGGCTTCGAGTTGAAGCACGGTTTCAATGTACTCCTGCAGGTCGGTCGTGGTAGTGCGGGCACGACGGTAAACGCGTTGGCGGGTGACGTCGGTCATCACAGTTTTGGGCGAGCTGCCGAACATATCTTTCATGCCCAGGTCAATGGGACGAACTCCGTCGGCTTGCTCAAATACGAAGCGGTTGTCGTCGGTAGTCTCACCCACGACATAGAAGGGGGCACGCTCGCGTTCGGCGATTTTGTTCAGTCTTTCAACATCTTTTGGCTCCACAACCAGGCCCATGCGCTCTTGCGACTCATTGCCTATGATTTCCTTGGCACTCAAGGTGGGGTCGCCCACCGGCAGGGCCGACATGTCGATGTGGCCACCAGTAGATTCCACCAGTTCGCTCAGTGCGTTCAGGTGACCGCCAGCGCCATGGTCATGAATCGACACAATGGGGTTCTCCTGGCTCTCGCTCATCGCGCGAATGACGTTGGCAACGCGCTTCTGCATCTCGGGGTTGGCGCGCTGAATGGCATTCAACTCGATGGCTCCGGCATACTGGCCTGTGTTGACGCTGCTCACTGCACCGCCACCCATGCCAATACGATAGTTGTCGCCACCCATCACCACCACCTTTTCACCAGCAACGGGAGTGCCCTTGATGGCATCGCGGGCGTTGGCGTAGCCCACGCCGCCGGCAAGCATAATCACTTTGTCATAGGCCAACTGTTCGCGGCCCTCCTTGTGCTCAAAAGTGAGCAACGAACCGCAAATCAGAGGCTGGCCGTATTTGTTGCCAAAGTCGCTTGCCCCGTTCGAGGCCTTGATCAGGATTTCCTCGGGTGTCTGGTACAGCCAGGGACGCGGAGGCATCGTGCAACGTTCCCACTTACGGTCCACCTCGGTGCGGGGATAGCTGGTCATGTACACTGCCGTGCCCGCCAGGGGCAGGCTGGCGCGTCCACCACCCAAGCGGTCGCGAATTTCGCCGCCTGTGCCCGTGGCGGCACCATTGAACGGCTCCACGGTCGTCGGGAAGTTGTGGGTCTCGGCCTTGAGCGACAGCACCGAGTCTATTTCGCGCACCTCAAACTCGCTGGGCACCTCAGGCTGGCGGGGAGCAAACTGCTCGATGCGAGGGCCCTCGACAAAGGCGACGTTATCCTTGTAGGCCGAGACGAGGCCATTAGGATGCTCGGCCGAAGTCTTCTTGATGAGCTTGAACAAAGACAGCGGCATCTCCTCGCCGTCGATGATAAAGGTGCCATTGAATATCTTGTGACGGCAATGCTCACTGTTGACCTGCGAGAAACCGAACACCTCGCTGTCGGTCAATGGACGGCCCAGGCGCTCCGAGAGCGACTGCAAGTAGGCAATCTCCTCATCGCTCAGCGCAAGGCCCTCTTTCACGTTGTAATGCTCCAGGTTGCGGATGTAGACAATCGGTTCGGGCTGGTGAGTTACTTGGAATATCTTCTGGTCCAGCTTCACATAGTGCCGCTCGAGCATCTTGTCATACACAGGCTCGCCGCCAGTCACGCGGAACTCCTCGATGCGGTCCACGCCTTGCATCGACATGTTCTGTGTGATCTCAACAGCGTTGGTGCTCCATGGAGTGACCATCTCCTTGCGGGGGCCCACAAAGTTGCCATGAAGCGATTGAGACTCGATAAGCCGACCATCAAGAAGCCATTCCAATTTCTTGATCTCCTCGTTGTTGAGCGAGTGGTCGCATTCCACTGCATACACAGTGTCATTCCCTTTCTTGAAAAACGTGATCATACGAAAAAAACAGGTGGAACAAATTTGGGTGCAAAGGTACGAATTTGTTCCCGCTTCACACCCATCCGAAGCCCCTTTTTTGACATTTTATTTTTTTATTTTTTTTATCGCAGTGCACGTGGCAAAGAAAAAATGCCGAGTGGTAGGGGCTGGGGGGACTCTGACACAATTTAATGGGTGGCTTTTCGTTTTAGTTAAGGACTATTAACACAAAACATATGTTAATTGTCGCCAGTGACAATGTGTGTCTCAAACAAATGTTGTAATTTTGCATCTTATGAAACAAAAGCTCTTATATATCGCATTTCTGGCGATGACGGCCATCGCAGCTCAGGCACAGGTAGCGTTCGTCGGCAATCAGCATGAGGTTATGCAGATTGAACCGGCAACCAATACCGGGCTAAAGAAAATCTTTGTTCTGCATGAGGCCGAAGGTGTGAGCATGACCTATACGGCCTCGACCCATCAGCCGGTCACGTTCTACCGCTATGGCGAACTGGGCGGTGGCTATGCCCAGCCGCTGGATGTGATCTCGGCCGACGAGGGGCGGGTCTACACGCTGGAGCAGGTGGTGGGCAATAGCGGCTACATCATCGAGGAAGGCACCACACGTTACTACTGCTGGGTGGTCGACTACTCGAAATATCCGCTGACCCTTACTAGCATCGAGGCTGATGATGACCGAGATTGTGGATCGGTCACCTTGCACGTCGAGGGGCAGGGCGACGAAATCGTCTATTATACCATCAACGGAGCCAGGCGGGTGCTCTCGCGTGACCTGAAGCTGAGTTATTATGACCTTGAGCTGAAAGAGCCCACGCAGGACGACGACCCCGAGGCCCAAGAGTACCTGAAGCCCTCGTGGGAACAGACGCTGGTCACAGATCTGCTGGAGAACTACAAACCCGTCATTGTCATGCCAGCCCCCACATGCAACACGACATTCACCATCGCGGGCGACCGATTCATGGACTTCTGGCAGGAGGGCGTGAGCAGGGAGAGCAACACATGGTCGACTGTTGCAGTGGGTGTGCATGCCACAGCCACGCAGGAAAAGCGTGAAAACGACAATGAGAAGAAGAGCGAGTCGCAGGGGGCGCTGGGAGGCTCGGCCCCGGTGCACATCACCTTTGAGGCTTTCTGTACCGACGAGGTGGTACACAAGGAGTGGCAGATGGCACTGGACCCCGAATTCAACAACATACAGCTGCGACTGAACCAAGAGGTCGTGGAGCAAGACTTTAACGATGCCGGAACGACCTACTGGCGATTCATTGGCTCGAACAATGACGGCTCGTGCGAGGCTGTGAGCGATGTGTTCACTGTGGACATAGGCGTGAGCGAATTGGTGTGCCCCAACGTGTTCACACCAGGCACAAGCATAGGTACGAACGACGTGTGGAAGGTGTCTTATCGCTCAATCACCGATTTCCACTGCTGGATTTTCAACCGGTGGGGAAATCAAATCATCGAATTCACCGACCCCTCGCAGGGATGGGACGGCACCTATCACGGAAAACTTGTTGGGCCGGGCGTCTATTACTATGTCATCCAGGCCGAAGGCAGCGATGGCAAGAAGTATAAGTTGAGCGGAGACATCAACATCATCCGCTACAAGGACCGCAGCAGCTCATCGAACAACCCCGTCTCGCCAACTACGACCGACGATCCCAACAACGAGAATTAAAGTGACCCCATACGAAATGAAGCAAATCATCTTAGTCCTCACCGTTCTGGCGGCCATCACATGCCAGGCACAGCTCAAACCCGAGTATCAGGCATCGGCAAGCAAGGGTGCGGCAAGTGCCGTGTTTAACGTCACCGCCAACCCCGACATACCCTCGTCCATCACCTTTGCCGGAGAGAAGGTGGACTTTGACCGACTGGACATGGCCGAGCGCTTGGATCGCGAACTCACGTCGATCATCTACGGGCAGACCAGCACATTGCTGTGCTTCAAGCGCGCCAATCGATACTTCCCTGCATTGGCCAAAATCCTCAAAGAGCAAAATGTGCCGCTCGATTTCCTCTATCTGGCGTGCACCGAAAGCACCATGGATCCACTGGCTTACTCGTCGGCGCATGCGGCTGGCTTGTGGCAACTGTTGGCTGCAACGGGAAGGCAGTATGGGCTGGAGGTAACCGATGAGGTAGATGAGCGATATGACCCCGAGCGAAGCACTGTTGCTGCTTGCAAGTACCTCAAGGCGGCTTACAGCAAGTATGGAAATTGGCCCACGGTCGCTGCAAGTTACAATGCCGGAATGGGAAAGATCTCGGGCGAGCTCTCCAAGCAGGGCGTCGACAGCTCGTTCGACTTGCAGTTGGTGAGCGAGACATCGCGCTATGTGTTCCGCATCATCGCCTTCAAGTTGATCTTTGAGAACCCCAAGCGATATGGTTACAGGCTGCGCACCAAGCAACTTTACCAGCCCGTCAACTGCAAGACGGTCGAGGTAACCTCATCGGTCGCCAGCTGGGTCAGCTGGGCCAAGCAGCAGGGCATCACCTACGCGCAACTGCGTGAGGCAAACCCCTGGATACGTTCCACCAAGCTCACCAACACCAGCGGAAAGACCTACAAAGTGCGCGTGCCGCTCAACAGCGAACTCTACCGTTCCAAGCGCAAGTTCACCGCCTATAGCAAAAACTGGGTGGTAGATTAAGCAAGGAGCCATTTTAAATTCTCCATTCATTGAATCGATCGCAACTCATAGCCCTCGAGGCGGCAAGACGCAATAACCAGCGCCTGTGCCGCGACCATCCCCTGGAGCAACTGTTCTGGGAGTGTACACTGCGTTGCAACCTTGCCTGCCGACATTGTGGCAGTGACTGTGCCAAGGATTTGAAGGCTACCGAGATGCCGCTCGAGGACTTCTTGCCCGTGCTCGACGAGATTGCACAGCACGTCGACCCTGCCACTGTACTTGTCAATACCATCGGCGGCGAGCCACTGGTCAGACGAGACATCGTGGAATGCGGAGCCGAAATCAAGCGACGCGGTTTTCAGTGGGGATTGGTGACCAACGGGTTCCTCCTCGACGAGAAGATGATGCAGCGGCTGGTCAAGGCGGGCATCGACAGCATGGCGGTCGACATCGACGGCACGAGCGATGACCACAACTGGCTGCGCAACAACCCGCACAGCTTTGACCGCGCCATGCGCGCCATCAGCCTCATGAAGGAGGTCGATGGGTTGGAGTGGGATGTGATCACCTGCGTCAGCTCACGCAACATCGGCTCGCTGGAACAAATCAAGCAACTGCTCATCGAGGCCGGTGTGCGCTATTGGCGATGTTTCACCATCGTACCCATGGGGCGAGCGGCAGGACTTGACGAACTGCAGCTCACCGACCAGCAATTTGCACAACTGCTCAACTTTATCGTCAAGACACGCATCGAGGGAATCATTGACCTGAGCTATGCCTGCGAGGGCTTTCTGGGCCCTTACGAGGGAATGGTGCGTGACTATTTCTACGGTTGCGATGCAGGGCTCACCGTGGCGAGTATTCTCAGCGACGGAAGCATCTCGGGATGCCTGAGCATACGCAGCGATTATCACCAGGGAAACATCTACCGCGACAGTTTTTGGGACGTCTGGAACAATCGGTTCGGCGTTTACCGCGACCGTTCGTGGATGAAGCGTGGCATCTGCGCCGATTGCAACATGTTTGACTATTGTCAGGGCAACGGCTTTCACCTTCGCGACGCTGGTGGCGACGTGATGCTGTGCCACTACAACCGACTGAAAAATGTGAAAATAAAAGATACAGAATCATGAAAAAAGATAATAAACACCGACTGGCAATAGGCGCAGTGGTGGCAGCTGGCATCACTACAGGAGCCATGGCAGCAAACATGGCACCGGAGGCCACAGGCCAACAAGCCAAACCGGAGGTTGAACTCACCGCCGCCGATGGTGTTGTGCTCGACGGACGACCTGTGGATTTCGACAAAATGATAGCACTATTTCCGCCGCAAGTAAAAGACCGAACCGCCAGAACAATGTATGGCGTCAGGAAACCAAGGTTGTATGGTCCCAAACCTCCCAGACCCAAAATCAAGCAAGACACTGTTCAGATGGTCGACACCATCGCGCAGCGCGTCATCATTCTTGCCGCTAAGGAGGCAAAAGTAGACCCGCAAATGGTGCAGCCTAAGTCTAACCTCACACAAGACCTGGGGCTTGACTCGCTGGGAGTGGTGGAATTGCTCATCGGCATCGAGCGAGAGTACAACGTGGTGATTCCCGACGAGACACTCGACCGCATCAAAACCATCGAAGACATCATCAAGTTCATCAAGAATAATAAGCAATAAATCAGGTGATGGTCGCTACATGCCGCGGCCATCTTTAAAATATGAAGCTCAACGGCAAAGAAACTGAGTGCGTCAGCGTGCTGGGCGCACGCGTGCACAATCTAAAAAACATCGATGTCGACATCCCGCACTACAAGCTCACTGTCATCACAGGACTGAGCGGAAGCGGGAAGTCGTCGCTGGCGTTTGACACCATCTTTGCCGAGGGACAACGGCGATATCTCGAGACGTTCTCGGCCTATGCGCGCAACATGCTGGGCGTGCTTGAGCGACCCGACGTCGATAAGATTTCGGGCCTGAATCCAGTTATCTCCATTGGCCAGAAGACGACCAACAAGAATCCGCGCTCAACAGTCGGCACCACCACCGAGGTCTACGACTATTTGCGACTGCTCTATGCCCGAGCGGCCGATGCCTACAGCTATATCTCTGGGAAACCCATGGTCAAATACACCGTCGACAAGATTCTGGAACTCATCCTCAACCGCTATGACGGCCACAAGATTTACCTCCTTGCGCCCATGGTCAAGAACCGCAAGGGACACTACAAGGACCTGTTCGAGAATTTGCGCAAGAAGGGCTACTTAAATGTGCGGGTCGATGGCGAACTGCGCGAAATCACCTTCGGCATGAAGCTCGACCGCTACAAGAACCACTCGGTCGAACTCGTCGTGGACCGACTCAAGGTGGCCCGAAAGGACGAGAAACGACTGCTGGAGTCCATCGAAAAGACATTTAAGCAAGGCGGCGACCAACTCATGATTCTGGATGTGGAAAACGACAGTATAGGTTTCTACAGCAAGTCGCTCATGGATCCAGACACGGGACTGAGCTATCAGGAACCGGCACCACACAACTTCTCGTTCAATTCGCCACTAGGAGCATGCCACAAGTGCAAGGGATTGGGATATGTCAACATCGTTGACCGCGAGAAAATCATGCCCGACACCACATTGTCTATCAGAGCAGGGGGCATCCTGCCATTGGGCAAATACAAGAATTCACTCGTCTTCTGGCAGATTCAGGCCATCTGCGAGAAGTATGGATGCTCGTTGGACACACCCATCGACGATCTGCCCGACGAGGTTATCGACGACATCATGAACGGTACGGGTGAGGAACGCCTCAACATACGCACCGAGACCATGAGCACGAGCAACTACTTCCTCTCCTACGACGGATTGGTCAAGTATATCGAGATGCAGCAGGACGATACTGCTACATCACAGGCACAGAAGTGGGCGGGACAGTTCTATTCGCGTCAGCAGTGTCCCGAGTGCCATGGGCAACGGCTCAACATCGAGGCGCTGCACTATCGCCTCGCCGGCAAAAACATCGCAGAACTCGCAGCGATGGACATCAACGAACTGCGCAACTGGATGGCTAACCTCCAATATGTGCTGCCACCGCAAAAGTGGATTATAGCAAGCGAAATTGTCAAGGAAATACAATCGAGACTCACCTTTATGCTCGATGTGGGACTGGACTATGTCTCGCTGAACCGATCGTCGGCGTCGCTGTCAGGAGGTGAGAGCCAGCGCATACGCCTGGCAACACAGATTGGCTCTCAGCTGGTCAATGTGCTATATATCCTCGACGAGCCTAGCATTGGCTTGCATCAGCGCGACAACAAGCGGCTCATTGACTCACTGAAGCGGCTTCGCGACGAGGGTAACACCATCATCGTCGTCGAGCACGACAAGGATATCATGCTGAAGGCCGACTACTTGGTCGACATCGGGCCCAAGGCGGGTAGGAGAGGAGGCAATGTGGTCTTTGCTGGCACTCCCGCCGAAATGATGCAGCAAGACACCCTCACTGCACAGTATCTCAACGGAAAGATGGAGATACCAGTGCCAGAGAAACGACGCGATGGCAACGGGAATAGCATCACATTGCGAGGATGCTGCGGCAACAATCTTAAGAACGTCGATGTAACCTTCCCTTTGGGCACGTTCATTTGTGTCACGGGAGTGAGCGGAAGCGGTAAGTCATCGCTCATCAACGCCACGCTGCAGCCCATTCTCAGCCAGCATTTCTACCGCTCAAACACTCAACCATTGCCCTACGATGCCATCGAGGGCCTGGAACATGTCGACAAGGTGGTCACTGTCGACCAGTCGCCACTGGGACGAACACCGCGGTCAAACCCGGCCACTTATACGGGAGTCTTCGCCGACATTCGCAACCTGTTTGTCAACCTACCCGAGGCAAAGATTCGAGGCTACAAGCCAGGACGATTCTCTTTCAACATCAGCGGAGGACGTTGGGAGGTGTGCAAGGGAAATGGATATAAAGTGGTGGAAATGAACTTCTTACCCGATGTGCTCGTGCCGTGCGAAGAATGTGGCGGAAAACGCTATAATCGTGAAACACTGGAAGTTAGGTTCAAAGGCAAGTCCATTGCTGAAGTCCTTGACATGACGATAAATCAGGCCGTCGAATTTTTTGATGCCATTCCAGCTATTCTCAACAAGATAAAGGTCATGCAGGATGTAGGACTGGGGTATATCAAACTCGGACAGCCTTCCAGCACACTTTCGGGAGGTGAGAGCCAGCGCGTGAAACTTGCCGCCGAGCTTTCCAAGCGTGACACGGGACGGACGGTCTATATCCTGGACGAACCGACCACGGGATTACACTTCGAAGATATTAAAGTTTTGCTGGGCGTATTGAACCGCTTGGTCAAAAAAGGAAATACCGTCATTGTCATCGAACACAACATGGATGTGATCAAGTGTGCCGATTACATCATCGACATGGGTCCCGAGGGAGGACGTGGGGGAGGGCAGGTCGTTGCAACAGGAACACCCGAACAAGTTGCCCAAAATCCCAACTCCATCACCGCCACTTACCTCAAGCAAGAGCTCTGATTCGAAGGGTCAAAATTCACATCGTTCATCGATGCCACAACATAGCGTAAGCAAAAAAATGCCCTCTGCATCTAGGGGTTATAAATATTAGATAATAATCATTTTCTGCATTAAATTGCGCAAATTATCTGGCCGATTTTTGTGCAATTATTTGTCTCATGGGGTAGAATAGGCGTTTTTTCTCAAAAAATCACATTTTTCTGAACCATCTAGCAAAAAATAGTATTTTTGGCTTAAATAGTTGATAGGGTGGAGGATACCCTATTTTTCTCCTGCGCTTAATTCTCTGAGATTTTTCTGCACGATTTCTAGCCCAGTCACCTCAAAAAAATCGCCGTCATTTTGAGTTGAGGCGCAAAATGGTAAAATCTCGATGTTTTACCATGGCTGATTTGCAGATTTGAATTTGCAAATCCAACGCCCTGTTTGGCTTTCTGACAACCCTCGTTGCAAAACCAAACACCCAATTTGTACCTTCAACAGCGGTTTGCAAACGCACGGAAGGGTAGTGGAATCCAAAATTTACATATACATAGTTCACAATTGCACCATTTTTAGTCCTTAACAATTGTTTACAACCTATATAAATAACTAATATCCAATAAAATACAATAAAAACCTAAAGCAATTCTTTTAAATATATTGTCGACATATGCAGGCGACACTGATTTGCCTATCAAATGCATTTATAATTCGCACAAATAGAGCATAATAGGCATTTATTGTTAAAGTGCTTTCTAGTTTTTGCGATTTGGCTTTGTTAAAGGGTCGCTTGAGGCTTAGTTTTAATTTTTTAATCCCAAATTTGAAAATTTTCGTTTGAAAATTTGCGTGTTTCAAAAATCATTTCTAAATTTGCAATCCCAAAATTTTGGAAGTAAAATATGGTGTTTGCAAATGCAACGGACGGCATGCGGCAATTTTCTGCCAATTTTTGCCATTCACTCATTCGCCTAATTTCGATGATCCTATTTCGGTCGATTTTTTAAGACGATTCTGATGAGTTGATTTTTTCTCGCATTTCCTGACACTTTGTGAAAGTCCACTTTTTTGCCAGAAAAAATGTAGAGAATCTTATGCATTTTTTCTATACAAAATTTTTGAACTAACAAATCTCAAAATTGTCAATAATTGACAAGCGTGTTTCGCTATCTTTTTTGATGTTTTGACAAATATGATAAGGATATGAACGATATCGTTTCGCGCATCAAGATCTTTCTGCAAAGCATGGGAATCGCCAACTCTTCGTTTGCCGATATTTGTGGCATTCCTCGGCCGTCACTCTCACAGCTACTCAATGGTCGAAATAAAAAGGTCAGCAATGAAGTTATTGACAAGATTCATGCTGCCTACCCCGAGCTAAACATGATGTGGCTCATGTTTGGCGATGGCGACATGCTACGTCAAGGTTCACCCCTTCCAGGTGATGGTGACAATGCTCAACTCGCCGAGAATGCTTTTCCCGGAAGCGCACAAACACCGGGTGAGCGAGAGACTCATGTTCAGCAGTCTATCAACTTCGACGACATCGATGATGCCACTGCGATAGGCTATGGCCGTCGCAAACCCGCCACTGCTCAGCGTGTGAGCAGTGTAGTTGAGTCTGCCGTCAATGCTGCACGCAACAAGCCAGCAGCCTCATCCTCTCGCCCCAATGTCGCAAAGTACGTCACACAGATTATGCTCATCTTCAGCGACGGATCCACACAGACTATCAACATCAACAATTGACCCTTCTACGCGCCATCACGGCGCACGCAAATACAATCCATTATACAACGATGGCGCCCCACTACAGGGACGCCATCTTTTAATCTAGGATGCGGCATGTTGCCGTAGTGGCACGGTAGAATGTTTACTGGAAGGCGTTTTCGCTGAGACCCTTGCCTCCGATGGCCAGATCCTTCATGTAGGCAGGAACGGGCTTGCCCAGATACTTGTCGACATAGAGCTTGGCCAGGTACTGACCGAGCATGAAACCGTGGCCACGCAGGCCCGTTAGCAGGCCCACCTCGGGATCGATGATGTAGCGCGGCTCAATGTAGTAGCCCGCCCACACGGCGTGGAAGCCTACTGATGCCAGGTTGGGAATCCACTGGGCAAACATCTCGCTCACAATCTTCAAGAATGCCTGGCTGTTGTACTTCAGGTTCTGACGTGCCTCATAGGCGTCACAGTCGGGCGAAGCGCAGCCGATAATCTGGCCGGTGTGCAAGAACTGCTGACCGTAGACGGCGTTGAAACCCTTGTAATGACGGCGGTCGATAATCATGTCGAGTGAGTCACCGTTCACGCCCAGGTTGGGCAGACGACGGGTGATGAATGCCTGATGCTTGACAGGGTACAGCTGGGTGTCGATACCGAGCATGTCAGTAAACTTCTCTGAGCCCCAACCCATGGCGTTGACAAAGTGGTCGCAAGTGTACTCGACATAGTGCTTGTCGTGACGGCGCACCAGCACGCGGTATTTCGCGCCAGCACGTTCCACATGCAGCACCTCGCAGTCCTCGAGTACCTCGCCGCCATGTTGCTTGCCCACTGTGCGCACATACTCGATGGTGCGGCCTGGAGTGGCTTGCCAGCAGTTCTGCGAAATCAAGGCGTGGCTATAGATGTTGTCGTCAGGATTCCAATAGGGCGAGATTTCCTTGGCGAAGTCCTTGCGATCGATCATATAGGCTTCGCTCCAGGCGCGGGATGCGTCCAGTGAGCGATAGGTGGCGTCGTCGTGCACCAGGTTGACATAACGCGTCATCTTCAGGTCGATGTTGCAGTGTGCCTGGTCGTCGCGGAAAATCTCCAGGTTGTGCATGGCGATGTCGCTGATGTCGGGGTTGGAGAACGCCGGACGGCCGCCGCCAATGCAGCGCCACGTCGAGCCGCGGTCATAGTTGACCAGTACGGTGCGTTTGCCAGCCTCGGCAAAGTAGCGGAAGGCTGCACTACCAGCCATGCCGCCGCCAGCAACGAGTATTTCGGTCTCGGCTTTCTCGATCACCGAGCCGTGCTCAAACACGAAGGTATCCCGTGTCTCGCCGTTGTACACATCACCCAGGGTGACTTGGTTGGCTAGCGGGGCGCGCGGCGTGCTGTCGCCAGTCACCTCGATGCCATGGGCGCGCAAGATTTGCTTGGCACGTGACACGCAACGCTTGCCACGGCATGGTCCCATGCCCATGCGGGTGGTGTGTTTAAGCTCATCCACCGAGATATATTTGCGGTCGCCCACAATGGTCAGCAGGGTAGACACGTCCACATCCTCGCAGTGGCAGACAAATGACTTGCCTTCCTCGGGGTCGGTGAGTGGACGCAGGTTTAGCGGCTCGGGATAGCGCTCTTTGATGATGAAGCCGCGCACCTGGTTCAGGTCGTCGACCTTAGTGGCTTGCACGCGTGCCACGTTGGTCTTGTTATCTTTCTTGAGTACCTTCTCGATGACGCCTTCGCCCACCTTGGCACCGTTGTCATCAACCAGGAATACTTCCTTGCCCTCTTCCACCTCATATTCCACGGGCAGGAAAACCACATTCTTGCGCTTGTCGTAACCGAAGATGGCCAGACCTGGGCAGTGGTTCACACACTGCATGCAGCCGATGCACTTGTCATAGTCGACCGTGGGCACCGACGACGTGGTAGGCTTGCTGATGGCACCCTGTGGACAGGAGAAGGTACAGGGGTTGCAAGCGAATCCATAGAGGCAGTTAATCTGCACATAGGGCTTTGCTGCCATGCGCTCCTCACTGGGGATGCGAGGCTTGTCGAGCAAACGCACGGGGCGCTGCTGCGAGTCAATATACTGGCGCGAGACCTCCAGGTAGTCCTCATAGGGGAAGCGCAAGCCCATCTCCTGAGCTACCTCATAGGCCACCTGTTTGCCACGCAACACGGCACTGGTACCCTCACCGATGCGCACGGCATCGCCTGCTCCATAGACGTTGCGGCCAAAGACTGAGCGACCCTTCACGAGCAATTGGTTGTCGGGAATCAGACCCGTGCAGATGTTGATGATGTCGATGTCGTCAATCACGCGCTCAGTGCCAGCGATGGGCTGGAAGTTGCGGCACTCGGCAATCACGGCCCCGGTGACACCAGTGTAGTCATCGTTGGGGATGGCGCGAATCAGCACGTGCGAGGTCATGATGGGAATGCCTAGACGGCGCACACGGTTGGCTTGTACCGGGAAGCCGCCCTCGTGGTCCATGCCCTCGATGATGGCCTTGATAGTAGCGCCAGCCTGCATGGCCTGGTAGCTCGTCAGGTAGCCGATGTTGCCTGCACCCACCGTCAGCACGCGCTTGCCCAGCAGGGTGTGCTCCTGATTCATCATCTTCTGGAACACAGCGGCCGTGTACACGCCCGGCACGTCATCGTTTTCAAACACGGGCATAAACGGCACGGCTCCGGTAGCTACCACCAGATGGTCGGCGTCGATATAGCTCACCTCCTGAGTCACGATGTTCTTCAAGGCGATGCGACGACCTTCGAGCAAGTCCCACACCGTGTTGTTCAGCAAAATGCCGTCGTGGTTGTCGCCCGCCAGCGTCTTGGCGATGTCAAAGCCGCGCATGCCACCAAACTTCTTTTCCTTCTCAAAGAAGAAGAACTGGTGGGTCTGCATATTGAACTGACCACCCTCGGTGGCGTTGTTGTCCACCACAATATTGGGGATTCCCAGCGCTGTCAGCTGCTCGCGGCATGCCAGTCCGGCAGGGCCGCCGCCAATGATGGCCACTGTGGTCTTATATACCCGAGTCTCGCTGGTTGCGCGAGGCTTGCTCTGGGGGAGGTAGTCCTTGGGAATCTCGCGAACTTCTTTTACGCCGTCAATGCTGGTAATGCAGATGCGGCGCACCTGACCGTCGACAAGCATCTCGCAGGCGCCGCACTTACCAATGCCGCACTCCAGGCTGCGGTTGCGTCCTGTGGTGCTGTGGCTGTGCACAATCAGCCCTGCCTGATGCAACGCGGCAGCGATGGTTTTGCCTTTTTGCCCGCGAACGGTTCGCCCTTCAAACTGGAATTCCACGTATTCTTCTTTTGGAAGGTCAAGAATGGGATGGTTTTCAATCTTATACATATTGACTGGTTTAATGGTTATTGTTTCCCTGCAAAAAAACAAGCTCACACACGCTCAAACCTAATCTTAGCGTGCTCATTCGTCACAGTTGTCTTGTATATTTGAGGTTATATATATCCTCAAAAAGATAGGCTTATTTGAACAGTATGTGGCATTGAAGTCTACAAAGATAACGATTATTTGTTTATCTTGTATGAAAAAAGTGAAATTATTGAGAAATTTTAACGACAACCCCATACTCAGTCAGATTGAGGTCATGCTCATTCGTTTTCATGCCACTATACAACAATGGCGCCCCACATAATAGGGACGCCATTATTGTACGCGGCCAGTCGAGTTCTATTGAAGGATAATTGCGGCAATCTCTTTGCGGGCCTCGCTGCCCTCGGGGCAGGGCCACAGCGGATAGACGTGTCCCATCTTCTGTGCCACATGCAGCCTTACATCCAAGCCCGAGGCCTTCATCTTCTCGTGGGTCTTCACAATGTCAGTATAGAATATCTCCCATGTGCCAACAAAGAGGTCGGTGGGCGGAAGGCCCTGCATCTCGCCGTTTAGCGGTGATATCATCGGATCACTAGGGTCCATCGCGCCAGCCCAGTCAGTGCCTACTTTCCTTAAAACCTCGGCACTCAGGAACGTGTCATTCTCCTGTAAGGCATCATCGCCTCCCAGCACATCTACCCAGGGCGAGATCAGCACCAGATGGCTAGGTAGGTCCAGCGAGTCATTGCGCGCCTCTTGGGCCAGCGCCAGCGTGAAACCGCCACCGGCCGAGTCGCCCATGACGACGAGGCGCTTGGCGGAGTATTGCTTGATGAGCTGTTGATACAGCTGCATCATCAGCGGGTGCGCGTCACTGGCTGTGTAGCGGTAAAGCAGGGGGTAGTTGGGCGTTACCATGCCGCAGCCAGTGGTAGTGGCCCACTCAGCCATCGCTTTCCAGTGCATCACCGAGAAGTTGTTCAGATAGGCCCCACCATGGATGTATAGCACGATGGGTTTGCTGTCGTCCTGTGCTTCCATGTGAAACACCTGCATGGTGCCCACCTTGTACTGTCGCATCTCGCGTGGAAACTTCACTTTGCTCGGAATCTCCACCGTGCTCTTGTCGGTCTGGTCGCCCTTGCCTTTGTCGTAGTCCTCCAGGGTTGCTCTCGTTAGGGCGTGACTCACAATGATGGCTTGCGGAGAGCGCCCGTCAATCAGGCAGAAGACTCCGCCAATCACGAGGAGTGCGGTGATTAATCCCACCACCGTCCACAAAATCTTCTTGATCATGTTCTTTGATTTAGATTGTTTTAGCTTGTTCTATATGTGACTATAACGTCTAGGTAGTGAATATATTGCATCCACTCTTGAGGGCTGGGTGTTTAGAATCTAGGGCTTATTTCTCGTGCCAAATAGCTGTCAAGCGTAGGATTATTTGTAACTTTGCAGTGTAAAACATTCAGTGCATGGAAATCCTACACCAATATCATTACCACAAGGGCAAGATCATCGCTAAGGCTGTGTTCAACACCCTTTTGTCATTGTTGCTAGTTGGCTTTGCCGTGTTCAGCTTTGTTCACTGGGAGCTCTCGTTCATGTTTGAGGAGTGGAAAGGTTACGTGATACTCGGTGTCTATGGTCTGTTCACCCTCGGCATGATCCTGTCGGCGTTCCAGTCGTTCCAGAAGGTATCCAAAGCCTATAGCAGCATACCCGCATTCGCTGTCGGTGCCGACGGCTTCGTCACTTACGACATCCACGGCCTGCCTACGACCATACCGTTTGATAAATGCGAGCACGTGAGGTTCAAGACCAATTATTGGTTTCGCGGAATGCCACCCACGCTCACACTCATCGTGAAATACCACACCAAGTATGATCAAGATGCCACCTTTCGCCTCGAGGTAGATCTCAGCGAACTCGACCGCCCACAAAAAGAGATTGACAAGCAGCTGCACCACATCTATAAGAAATACAAGAACCAGCAGCCACAGTGACCCACTTCTCAACTCTGCCTTACTTGCACAGTTATCACTTTTGTGTTGCCAATGCGGGGCATTTCACCCCTTTTTATTCTCTTCTTCAGTTACCGAGGGGCTCGTCACACTAGAATTAGAGGGAACAGTTCTCTGCGGCTGATTCATATACTCACTATCGAACAATTTAGAAATCACATGCGCCACAAACCATACTAGTAGAACACCGAAAACGAGCGCAAGTAACATCACAATAGGATGACCATCTCCGCTAGTACCAACTCCAACAAGAATGATCATGATGATAGCACCAACAATCAGCTCTATTGTAAAATACAAGAATCGTTTTTTTACTGATTTCTTTGCTTTTCCCATGTCTTTCTACGTCTAAAATGCCTCAAGACAATCTCAATTCCCAATGCAAAGTAAAAGCAGAGCCAGAACAAAAACTAGAAAAGGCGTGATATGTTCGCAGTCAAATTAAGACATACGAGCTGAAGAACAAAGTTTCGCTTGGTTCTAACGTCTAAGGTCTTACTACTTCACAACACTGGGCTCGGGAATCTCGCGGCCACGGCAGTAGCGCACGGCGATGTGGCGGTCGTCGCCCAGGTAGATGAATCGCTCAAGGCGCTGCAGCAACGAGTAGTTGTCGTGGTTGAGGGCACGGTCGTCGATGACGAGGGCATCGAACTCGTAACCGGGCTCGAAGCTGCCCACGTGGCCGAAGAAGCTGCCGGCCGATTTGGTGGCAATCCAAAAGGCTTCGGAGAGGGTGAGAAACCGTTTGCTCTTGTCGCGCACGTAGCACATCTTGCTCACCTGGATGGCGTAGACCATCATGCGCAGGATGCTCAGGTCATGGCCACCGCTGATGTCACTACCCAGACCTACCTTGACACCATGGTCGAGAAAGGTGCGCACGGGTGCCATGCCGCTGCTCACGTTGAGGTTGGAGGTGGGGCAGTGCGCAACCATCACGCCACGCCGGGCCATGAGTTCAAGCTCATCGCCAGCGGTGTAGACGCAGTGCGCCATGATGGTGGGGGTCTGCCCAAAGAGGCCGTAGCGGTCGTAGGCGTCACCATAGTTGTGGCTCTGGGGCTCTAGCTCACGCACCCACACGATTTCGCCAGCGTTCTCCGACAGGTGGGACTGCACGGGCATATGGTACTTGCGTGCCAACTCGCCACAGGCGCGCAGCATGGCGGGCGAGCATGAAGGAATGAAGCGGGGGGTGATGATGGGCTTGACGAGGCCATCGGGGGCGTTCCACTCGTTGATAAGGGCTTCGTTGTTGGCGATGGCCTCATCGGCAGGCTCATGGAGCGCGTCGATGGCATTGCGGTCCATGTCGACCTTGCCGACAAAGGCGCCCAAACCGGCCTCGCGGAACAGTTCCATGAGCACACGTGTGCTCTCGAGATGGGTGGTGGCAAAGGCCACGGCGCGCATGGTGCCATAGCGCCACAGGTCGCGCACAAAGCGGCTGTACATGCGCCGGGCATAGTGCGGGTCGCTGTAACGCGCCTCCTCAGGGAACGTGTATTGGTTGAGCCATGGCAGCAACTCCAAGTCCATCGAGATGCCCTGGTTGCGATATTGCGACGCATGTACGTGCATGTCGTTCATGGCGGGGATGAGCAGGCAGTCGCCGTAGTCGATGATCTCCTCTGCTTCCTTGTCAAACGCGTCGGCATGGTTGGCCACGGCCACGACACGTCCGTCCTCAACGCCCACATAACCGTGCGGAATGACCTCAAATTGGTCCTTCTCGCGGGTAAAGATAATATTAGCCTTGTAGAGCTTCATAGGAGTAATTTTGCTGCAAAGTTATCAAGAATTTTCAACTTTTCAAGGCTTATCAAGAATTTATTTCTTGTCACAAATTGTCGAATTTTCGTTGCTTTGCGTTCATCGCAGTCCTAAGCCCTAAGGCCTAAAGCCTATGAATCGTCAGCGGATGAAGAGGAGTTCGCGGTACTTGGGCAGGGGCCACATCTCGTCGTCGACCATCAGTTCGAGCTTATCGACGTGGTAGCGGATGGTGTCGAGCAGGGGTGCCCCGGAGTCGTGATAGGCGATGGCGCGGGTGCGCAGGTGCTCGATGCGGTTGGCGACCTTGCGGTTCTCGACCATAGTCTGCACTTGTTGTTTGATGGCTTGGATGTGTCCTGCAATGACCTCTATTGTGTCCATGTCGGGAGCAGTCATACGCTCAAATTTCTGGGGCTCGAACAGCGACTTGATCTTGTAGACATTGTCGAGCAGCACCGACTGGTAGCGTGTGGCCACGGGCAGGATGTGGTTCAGGGCCAGGTCGCCCAGCACGCGTGCCTCGATTTGCACTTTCTTGACATACATCTCCCATTTTACCTCGTTGCGTGCTTCGAGCTCGACTTGCGACAATACCCCCGTCTCGGCGAACATCTCGACTACCTCGGGCTGCAGGTAGGCATCAAAGATGCGTGGCACTGACGTCTCGCAGTCCAGTCCGCGGCGTGCGGCCTCGGCCTTCCACTCGTCGCTGTAGCCATTGCCGTCAAAGTGCACAGGACACGACTGTTTGAGCAATCGTTTCACCTCGGCTAGGATGGCGTCGTCCTGGCTCACGTTGTCAGCCATTTGGCGGTCGACTGCTTGTCGGAACCACAGCAACTGCTGCGCTACGGCAGCATTGAGGGCGAGCATCGCCGAGGCACAGTTGGCACTAGAGCCCACGGCGCGGAATTCAAAGCGGTTGCCGGTGAAGGCAAAAGGTGACGTACGGTTGCGGTCGGTGTTGTCGACCATCAGCTCGGGTATCTGGCTCATCTCGAGGTTCAGTCCCTCGTGGGCGGCAAAGTCCAGGCTGTCGTCGCGATTGTCATCGATGAGGCTGTGTAGCACATGGCTCAGCTGTGACCCTAGGAACATCGAGATGATGGCGGGTGGCGCCTCGTTCCCGCCCAGGCGGTGGGCATTGGTTGCCGATGCGATCGATGCCTTGAGCAGGCCGTTGTAGCGGTGCACAGCGGCCATCACACACGACAGGAAGGTGATGAATTGCAGGTTCTGGCGTGGTGTCTTGCCAGGCTTGAACAGTTGTGTGCCGGTATCGGTGCCCAGGCTCCAGTTGTTGTGTTTGCCACTGCCGTTGATGCCGGCAAAAGGCTTCTCGTGCAGCAGCACGCGGAAGTGGTGTCGGCGAGCCACTTGTGCCATCAGCGACATGAGCAGTAGATTGTGGTCGTTGGCTAGGTTAGTCTCCTCGTAGATGGGGGCCAGCTCAAACTGGTTGGGGGCAACCTCGTTGTGGCGGGTCTTCACGGGGATGCCCAGGCGGTGGCACTCAATCTCCAGGTCGAGCATGAACTCCTCGACGCGCATGGGGATGGCACCAAAGTAGTGGTCCTCGAGTTGTTGGTTCTTGGCGCTCTCGTGGCCCATGAGTGTGCGGCCAGTCATCACCAGGTCGGGACGCGCGGCATAGAGGGCCTCGTCGACGAGGAAGTATTCTTGCTCCCATCCCAGATAGGAAATGACGTGCTTGACCTGTGGGTCGAAGAGCTGCGCCACGGCGGTGCCAGCGCGGTCAATGCTGTTGAGGGCGCGCAACAGCGGAGTCTTGTAGTCGAGCGACTCGCCGCTGTAGGCGATAAAGATGGTGGGGATGCACAGGGTGTTGTCGTGAATAAAGGCGGGCGAGGAGATGTCCCACGCCGAATATCCGCGGGCCTCAAAGGTGTTGCGGATGCCACCGTTAGGGAAGCTCGACGCGTCGGGCTCCTGTTGCATCAGCAGCTTGCCGTCAAACTCCTCAATGACGCCCTCCTTGCCGTCGTGTTCGATGAATGAGTCATGCTTCTCGGCGGTGCCGTCGGTGAGCGGGTGGAACCAGTGGGTATAGTGCGTCACGCCATGATCCAGTGCCCATTGCTTCATTGCCCGGGCAACATCGTGGGCCAGTTTGCGGTCCAGCGGTGCCTTCTCGTCGATGGCGCGCGTCACGGCCTGGTAGGTGTCGCGAGACAGGTACTCAAACATCTTCTTGCGGTCAAAAACCTTCTCGGCATAGTAGCGGCTGGGAGCATCCTGCGGCAGCTCGACACGCACAGGAGCGCGGTTGAAGGCGACTTCAACCTCTTTGAATCTTAAGTGTGACATCGTGTGTAGTCTAATTTCCCTAAAAAAACAGCCGCAAAGTTACGGAAAAGTTTTCAGTTCTCAGCAATCAGTCATCAGTTTTTTAGTGACCTCTGTAATCTGTGTAGGAAATCTCAATAAAAAGCAGTATCTTTGTGGCATGATTGATGACAGACAGATACTGGTAGCTCCCATACAAGGATGGACCGATCATGTGTGGCGCACAGCCCATGCGCAGGTGTTCGGAGCTGCTGAGGCTTATTATGCACCGTTCATGCGCGTCGAGCACGGCAGCATACGCCCGCGCGACTTGCGTGACCTATTGCCAGAGAACAACACTGGCATCTATGTGGTGCCACAGGTGTTGGCATGTCGCCCCAACGACATGGAACGGATGTTGCAGGCTGTGGTCGACATGGGCTACGCCGAGGTGAATATCAACTTGGGATGCCCGCATACACCAGTGGCACGCAAGGGTTATGGGGCGGGGATGCTAGCCAGGCCCGAGGCATTGGCATCCTTGGCTCAGACGATCTCGCAAACCACCCTCAAGGTGTCGCTGAAAATGAGGTTGGGATGGGACGATGCCAACCAGTGGCGCAATGTGCTCCCGCTCATGGAGGTGTTACCTATAGACCATGTGGTGATGCACTATCGCTTAGGCACGCAACAGTACCGTGGCGAGACGTTGTCACAGTTTATCGACGAGACCTTACGCGACATTCCTGTCCCGGTGTTCCTAAATGGCGACATCGACTCGATAGCAACTGTCGAGGCGTTGTTGTCACGGTACCCTCAGGCTGCTGGAGTGATGGTGGGGAGGGCGCTGGTGGCCGATCCGGCCATGCTGTGTCCTGATCGTTCTTTGCCTGAGAACTACCGTCGTTTCCATGACCTGCTCTACGACGCTTACAGTGTCGAGCTCACTGGCGGTGACCACCCACTGTTGGGCAAATTGCACGAACTGTGGGAACGCCTGT
>JAEEGF011233295.1_pt1 | contig 23851 bp, 21 predicted proteins | sample 9134171 | NCBI WGS metagenome assembly JAEEGF01 (sample SAMN16246542, study PRJNA631951) | gut metagenome | biome: gut microbiome; feature: rumen; material: AP-attached | host: Bos | place: Iran: Karaj | collected 2018-10
GGACTTCCGGTGAATCAAAATCGCTGTACTTGCACTTAGGGCACACATAGTGCGGACTAAGTGAGTTAACCTCTGTGATACCTGAAGTAAAGGCAACGAAAGAAGATCCAACGGAACCTCTGGAACCTACCAGATATCCATCCTCATTGGACTTCCAAACCAGCTTCTGAGCGATGATATACATAACGGCGAATCCATTCTTGATAATGGAATTCAGCTCTCTTTCAAGACGCTCCTGAACTATCTCAGGAAGGTCTTCGCCATATATCTCATGAGCCTTGTCGTAACATATCTTGGTGAGGATCTCATCACTGTTCTCAATGACAGGAGCACACTTATCAGGGCGCACAGGTGAGATACTGTCACACATATCAAGGATCTTCCTTGTATTGTCGATAACAATTTCCCTTGCCTTATCTCCACCCAGGTAGTCAAACTCAGCCATCATTTCCTCAGTTGTCCTCAGGAAAAGAGGCGCTGGCTCCTCATCATCCATACCTTTTCCGGCCATGATGATAGTCCTGTAGATCTCATCCTCAGGATTAAGGAAGTGAGCATCACATGTAGCAACTACAGGCTTATTGAACTGTTCTCCAAGCCTTACGATTTCTTTATTGATCTCTCTGATATCATCATCAGAGTTAATATCTTCGTATCTCTCTGAGCCAACCATGAAGTGGTTATTAGCCACAGGCTGAATCTCCAGATAGTCATAGAAGTTTACAAGACCAGCAATCTCCTCTGGTGGTCTTCCCTCTACAACTGCTCCGTAGAGTTCGCCCGCACAGCAGGCGCTTCCTACAATCAGTCCTTCTCTGTATTTCATCAGCTCGCTCTTGGGAATAAGAGGGAATCTTCTGAAATAATCTACATGAGACTTGCTGACAAGGGTATAGAGATTAACTCTTCCCAGTGTGTTCTTGGCAAGAATAATGCAGTGATTAGGACGAAGGTGTCTTATCATCTCCGGGGTTGGTTTACCCAGAATATTTACATCAGTAAGGTTCTCAGCCTTCTGCTCCTTGAGCATAGGAACAAACTTGTTGAAGATAAGAGCTGTACACTCCGCATCATCAACAGCTCTGTGATGGTGGTCAAGAACTACATTAAGAGTCTTGGCTACCGCATCAAGAGTATGCTTAGCCTGTAGCGGGAAGAAATATCTCGCAAGCCAAAGAGTATCTACTGTTGTATAATCAACGTCAATTCCAAGGTCCTTACAGTTCTGGTTAATAAAACTGATATCAAAAGATACATTGTGTCCTACAAGAACCGCGTCCTTACAGAACTCCACAAACTTAGGAATGATCACTTCCCTTGTAGGAGCATCCATTACCATCTCATCGTTGATACTGGTGAGCTTCTCAATCCTATATGGAATAGGAACCTGAGGATTGATAAACTCAGAGAATCGCTCAATGATCTCGCCGTTACGTATCTTAACAGCACCGATCTCGATGATCTTATTCTTAATAGGAGAAAATCCTGTTGTTTCTATATCAAATACGACAAAGGTAGTGTCATCAAGTGGCTGTCCCTTGTCATTAACTACGATTTCCTTGAGATCATCAACAAGATAAGCCTCTACGCCAAGGACAAGCTTAAAGAAATCCTGTCTCTCGATAGGTGGCTCACCTGCTTCTTTTCTACGCTTACACTCGCCAGAATACAGATCTTCCCACACGTGGTTGGCATCAGTAAGAGCCTGAACAACACCGTGGTCTGTAATGGCGATTCCAGGCATACCCCATTTGTAGGCCTGCTTAACGATGTCTTTAACCTCAGAAACACCGTCCATATCACTCATCTTGGTATGGCAGTGGAGCTCAACACGCTTAACATCAGCATTATCCTTACGCTTGGTTGTGAAATCAGGAATCTTCTTGACTCCCACAACAGACTGAATAGAAAGCTCGTGGTCGAACTTATCTACAGCCGCAATTCCCTTGACCTTAACAAAGGCTCCGCACTTGATATCCTTGGTAATCTCAGGCGCATCCTCAGTCTTGATGAACATCTTGACTGTAATAGAATCTGTAAAGTCAGTAATATCAAATATGAGAATACTCTTCTCATTTCTGATGTCTCTCTGCTCAAAAGCTGTGATCTGGCCGTGGATAGTAACTTCACCAAGCTCGCCCACAAGGTCAACCAGCTTCATTACTTCGTCGTCAAAGTCTCTACCAAAGATAACATCAGGATTATCAGACTTCTTGAAGCCTCCGCCAAAGTCTGATCTTCTGCCAGTCCACTTTCCTTTTCCGGCAAAAGAACTCTTGGCACCTTCTGCTGTTGTGCCAGCCTGAGTCTTCTCGCCTCCCTGTGCAGCGCCTGCGCTCTTTGGAGCTGCAGAATCTCCGCCAGCCTTCTCGGCTTCCTTGGCCGCTTTTTTCTCAGCCTTTTCTTTTCTCTTTTCCTCAGCCTGCTGCTCAACAGCCTCAAGCTTCTTGGCCATTGTGGCTGCTTCTTCTGAATAATCAGGCTCTGATTCCTCTTTTTCCGTCTTAACAAACTCAGGAGAAATCACAGCTGTAAGGCCACATCTCTCATTGATGATCTTGGAGAGTACACGAACAAGGTCAGGAGCTTTCTTTTTGCCTACAACACTGTCCTCGAGCTGCACTACGATATTGTCATCATCTGGGTACACAAACTGGGCAGAACGAAAAAGACTATATTCCATGTGGTCATAGTCTCTTAGTTCCATTTCTATACTCTCTCTATACAAATCGATCAGATTCTCGGGAGTGTACTGAGCTGACAAGCTAAACTTCTCGTAGATCTTGACTGTAAGGTCCTGACCTCCGAAAAACTGCTTCTTGATACCTGATTCGGTCTTGAGAATATCAGACTTATCTATCAGCTTGTTACTGGAAATGTATATTCTAATGAAATCCTGTTTCCTCGTGGTGGATACCTTTTCAACCATGGTCTGTTCCATGATTTCTTTGGTCCCCGCATCCAGCTTGAGGGCAGGAAAAACCTCAAAAAAACTTTTACTCATAAAACCTCTGTTAGTTCTCTCAGCCAGCCCAGTTATCCAGCTCAGCTTTTAATACATTAAGAAGTTCGCTCTCTGGAACTTTCCTTATAATCTCACCTTTCTTAATAAGAAGGCCTTCTCCGTCGCCACCAGCGATTCCTATATCAGCCTCTTTGGCTTCTCCAGGGCCGTTTACTGCGCAGCCCATAACTGCAACCTTAATATCAAGCGGATATTTCTGCACAAGAGTCTCAACCTGGTTAGCAAGTCCGATGAGATCAATCTTGGTTCTGCCACAGGTAGGACAGGAAACAACTTCGATTCCGCCCTTACGAAGCTCAAGTGTCCTAAGAATAAACTTGGCTGTCTTGATCTCTTCTACAGGATCTCCAGAAAGAGATACTCTGATTGTGTCACCAATGCCCTGACTAAGAATGATTCCAAGACCAACGGATGACTTGATATTACCGCCGTAAAGAGTACCAGCCTCTGTGATTCCTACGTGAAGAGGATACTGGCACTTCTCCGCCAGAAGCTCATGAGCCTTGGCACAGAGCATAACGTTAGAAGACTTGATGCTGACAACCATGTTGTCGTAGCCGAGATCTTCAATGATTCCTATCTTATCAAGTGCACTCTCTACAAGTCCCTGGGCTGTTACACCACCGTACTTCTCCACAAGGTCTTTTTCCAAAGAACCACTGTTAACGCCTACTCTTATAGGAATATTTCTCTCCTTGGCACAGGATACAACTGCTGCAATTCTGTCCTTGGATCCGATGTTACCTGGGTTGATTCTGATCTTGTCAGCGCCATTTTCCATAGCTGCAATGGCCATCTTGTAATCAAAGTGAATATCAGCAACAAGCGGAATAGATATCTGTTTCTTGATTTCTTTAACCGCCTTGGCAGCTTCCTCATTAGGAACTGTGCATCTGATGATCTCGCAGCCAGCTTCCTCAAGTCTCTTGATCTGCTCAACTGTAGCCTTAACATCCTCAGTTCTTGTATTAGTCATGGACTGGATGAGGATTGGATTACCACCACCGATCACTCTGTCGCCAATATGAATAACCTTAGTATTATCTCTATATGCCATAAATATCTCCTTACCTTGTAAACTTTGTAATGTCATTAAACAGTACGAATACCATAAGCCCCAGAAGTGCCACCATACCTATCATGTGTACAAAGCCCTCTTTTTCCGGAGGAACAGGTTTGCCAAAGATAACCTCGATGAACTGGAACACCAGTCTTCCTCCATCAAGAGCTGGAATTGGCAGAAGGTTCATAACTCCAAGGTTGACTGACAAAAGAACTGTCAAAGACAGCATAGTCAGCACAACTGCTGAAACTCCATAAGGCTTAACCTCTTCGTAAGTATCATCAACCATCTTGACCATACCAACAGGGCCTGAAACATCATCTGCTGTGAGTCTTCCCTTGAACAAAAGTGCAAGACTTCTGTAAGTAGCCTTAAAGTAGTATCTGACCTGATACCATGCATATTTGAGAGCTGCAGGGCCTTGGATACGGTCGTACTCTCCAAGATAGATACCCATATAGTATCTGCCAGCTTCCTCGCTGTACTTGGGCTGAAGAGTTGTTGTATATCTCTGGCCATCTCTCTCATACACAATCTCCATAGGAGAGCCTTCCGCAAACTGTGAGATAAGAGTAACTTCACCAGCCATATAAACTTTCTCGCCATCAACGCTGATGAACTTATCGCCAATCTGCATTCCAGCTTCTACTGCTGCTGAATCCTCAGTCATATTGCTGATAACAGGGAAATCCCAGGTTGTGAAGCTCACAAGAATAACAGAAAGAATGTATGCAATTATAAAGTTGGCAAATGGTCCGGCAAAAAGAGTTGCAATTCTCCTCCACACTGGAGCATTTAAGAAAGAACGCTCATCATAAGAGCCCTTCTCCTCTGCAATTGGATCCATTCCATCAAATACGCAGGCTCCTCCAATAGGAAGAAGCTTGATGCTGTAAAGAGTCTCACCCTTTTGTTTCTTCCAGATAGTGGGGCCCATTCCAATAAAGAACTCGTTAACTCTGATGCCACCTGACTTGGCCACAATGAAATGTCCAAACTCATGGGAGGCTACCAGTACTCCAAAAATAATAAAGAAAATAAGTACGCTTACTATCATATCTCTCCTAGCTGTCAGTTATATTATTGTGTAACACTCATATACATAACTAATATCAATATCCCAGATAATCGTAGGTTTCCTTCTCTGCTGCAAGAATAGCTGCAACATCTGGATTATCGATTCTATTGTGGTGATTCATAGCTCTTTCAATCATGTCATAGATCTCAAGGTACTTGATGTCGCCCTTGAGGAATGCCTTAACTGCCATCTCATTGGCTGCGTTAAATACTGTTGGCATACTACCGCCAGCATAAGCAGCATCAAAAGCAAGCTTGAGACCTCTGAAGGTATCAGTATCAGGTTTCTCAAAGGTAAGGCTATAGAGCTCGAACAGGTCAAGTCTCTTCTCAGCCATAGGTCTTCTGTCTGGGTAAAAGAGTGCATACTGAATAGGGAGCTTCATATCAGGCACTCCAAGCTGTGCAATAACAGCGCCGTCCACATACTGAACCGCACTGTGAACAATACTCTGTGGGTGAACCACAACCTGAATATTATCAAGGCTCACATCAAAGAGCCATCTTGCTTCCATAACTTCAAGTCCCTTGTTAACAAGAGATGAAGAATCGATTGTAACCTTAGGTCCCATATCCCAGTTAGGGTGCTTGAGAGCATCGGCTGCAGTCATATTAGCCAGCTCTTCTCTCTTCTTGCCTCTGAAAGGTCCGCCACTGGCTGTGAGAAGAATCTTCTCAACCTTGTCCCTTGGCTCTCCGTTAAGAGACTGGAAAATAGCGCTGTGCTCACTATCTACAGGGAGAATCTGAACCTTTTTCTGTGCTGCAAGAGGCATGATGATGTGACCAGCACATACCAAAGTCTCCTTGTTGGCAAGGGCAATATCTTTACCGCTCTCTATAGCCTTGATTGTAGGCTGAATTCCGATCATACCAACAACTGCAGTAAGGACAGTGTCAGCTTCTGGAACTGATACTATCTCAAGAAGTCCCTCCATGCCTGACATAACCTTGATACCAAGATCTGCGATTCTGGCCTGAAGGTCCTTGGCTGCAGCTTCGTCGTACATGCAGACATATTTAGGCTTAAATTCTCTAACCTGAGCCTCAACATCCTCTACTCTCCTGTTGGCTGCAAGACCTACTACAGTAAGCTCCTCCGGATTATTTCTGACAACGTCCAAAGTCTGAGTTCCAATTGAACCTGTAGAACCCAAAAGTACTATATTTCTATGCATTAAATTTCACCTCTATATCTTTTTATAAATAGAAAACTATAAAATCAGTCACTGTATACTATATCACTATGAGGACATAAAAAATACCCCTTTACTTTTTAGGGTAAAAGGGGTATGTATAAGCACTATTTAATAAATCATAGGCGCCAGAACAGCTGCCAGAAAATATATACAAGGTATTACGAAAATTACGCTGTCGAATCTGTCCATGATTCCGCCATGTCCAGGAATCAGCTGTCCGTAATCCTTGATATTGTGATCTCTTTTGATTCCGGATGCAAGAAGATCGCCCAGCTGAGCAATAATACTACCTGCAAAGGTTATAACCATGAGTGCGATGATAATGCCATAGTCGAGTGACTCCCTGACATAGAGAATGTATCCGATGATGGCACCAACTATAACTGAGCCAATAACTCCGCCTATAGCGCCCTCTACTGTCTTCTTGGGAGAAAGCTTAGGTACAAGCTTGTGCTTGCCAAAAGCTCTTCCAGTAAAATATGCACATGTATCACAAACCCATGCAATAAATGGAATCCATGCAAAATACTGTCCAAAAGGTCTGATTCTCAGTAAATATACAAAAGACATATTCACTGGGGCATATACAAAGCAAAAGAATGTTGTAATAGCCATTGTAGCTGTAAACTTAGGAAAGTTCACAACGTAGCAGACCATTATCAGGAAAAATGCAAACATGATTGAAAAGATATAGTATCTGTAATCCTGCACCAGCACCATCTGCACATAGTGAACAGCGATGGATATATATCCGCACAATTCCAATGCATTGCACTTCTTGCCTTGCTCATGTATTCCTGTAGCTCTTGTCAGCTCGAAAAAGCTGATAAATGAAACTGCCAGAAGTGTTGCTGCCAGAACATAGCCACCTGCCAGAAGCACTACAGCGAGAACTACACCTATAACAATTCCGCTAATTACTCTATTCTTCAAATCTATATACCAGCCTTATTCCTCAGTTTTGAGACCACCAAATTTACGTGTTCTGTTGCCATAAGCTTCTACTGCCTTGAGAAGCTGCTCCTTGTCAAAATCAGGCCATGCAACCTCTGTAAAGTAAAACTCTGAATATGCGCACTGCCACAGCAAATAGTTGGAAATACGCTGCTCGTTACAGGTTCTGATGAGAAGATCAGGATCTGGAAGGTAATTAGTATCAAGATTCTCAGCAATCATATCCTGTGTGATCTCATCTGCTGTTATCTCACCTGCCTGAACCTTCTGGGCAACCTTGCGAACTGCACGAGTAATCTCATCTCTACTACCATAGTTAATGGCAATAGTAAATGTGAGTCCTGTATTGCCAGCTGTTGCCTCTTCAAGCTCTCTGATAGCATCCTGAATATCAGGAGAAAGAGCGCTCTTATCACCGATAACACGGCAACGAACATTATTCTTCATTGATTTCTTGATACTGGTCTTGAGGTAGTTGCGCAGAATTGTCATCAACGCTGAAACCTCAGTCTCTGGTCTTGACCAGTTCTCTGTTGAAAAAGCATAGACTGTAAGATACTTGATGCCTATATCTCTGGCATCAACCAAAATATCTTCTACTGCCTTGGCTCCCTGCATGTGTCCATAATTTCTGGGCATTCCCTTAGCCTTGGCCCATCTGCCATTGCCATCCAGAATAATCGCTACATGCTGAGGAATATTTGTATTATTATCCATATCACTTACCTACATAAAGATTTGCTCCGCAGTGATGCGGAGCAAAAACTAATTATACTGTCATTACTTCTTTATTCTTTTCTTCTACAGCAGTATCAATATCCTTGATAAACTTGTCTGTAATCTTCTGAAGCTCTTCGTTAAGATCATTGATCTCATCCTCAGAAACTTCTGTGCCCTTAAGCTTCTTGAAAGCGTCGTTACCGTCACGACGTACGTTTCTAACTGCTACCTTAGCATCCTCGCCCTTCTTGCGGATATCCTTGGTAAGCTGCTTACGACGTTCCTCAGTAAGCTCTGGGAATACAAGTCTGATAACAGCACCATCATTGCTAGGTGTGATTCCAAGATCAGACATCATGATTGCCTTCTCGATATCCTTGATAAGAGACTTGTCCCAAGGCGCGATCTGAATGATACGAGCCTCTGGAACTGATACGTTACCAACCTGCTGAAGAGGTGTAGGTGTTCCATAATAGTCCACCTTGATCTTATCAAGTACATGAGGGTTTGCTCTACCAGCACGGATAGATGCAAGGTCCTCTCTCAGGAAATCAAATGATTTCTGCATTTTATCATTATATGGTTTTAACTTTTCATTCATATCGGATTCCTCCTATTAAACTCTAGTGTAGTATTTATCAATCTGTTGTAACTGTAGTTCCATTAAATTTGCCTGCTGCGGCGTTGACAATGCTATTCTCTTCCTGAAGAGCGAACACTCTCATTGGAACCTTGTTATCTCTTGCAAGAATTGAAGCTGTCATATCTACAACCTGAAGATTCTCTGCGATAACCTCATCAATAGAAACAGTATCATATCTCTTAGCATCTGGATTCTTGGCAGGATCGCTGTCATAAACACCATCTACTGCCTTGGCAAGAAGAATATAATCTGCCTCAACTTCTATTGCTCTCAGTACAACTCCTGTATCTGTTGAGAAATAAGGATGTCCTGTACCACCGGCAAAGAACACTACCATATTTCTTGCAAAATACTTGTTAGCCCTGTCCTTAGAAAACAGCTTGGTAAAAGAGCCACATTCAAAAGGTGTAAGTATATTGGTCATCATGCCCTCGCTTCTGAAAATCTCAGAAACATAAATGCAGTTCATGATTGTGGCAAGCATTCCGATCTGATCAGCCTTAACGCGATCAATGTTCTCACTTGTACGGCCTCTCCAGAAATTACCACCACCGATAACAATTCCTACCTGTGTTCCGTTGTCAACAAGCTGTTTAACCTGCAGAGCAACCTTTCTGACTGTCTCCTCATCAAAGCCAGTCTTCTTGTCGCCCGCAAGGGCCTCACCACTGAGTTTTAATAAAATTCTCATAACTATCTCCGACTATTCTATTATCTGTTTTTAAGTGTTTCAAAGAACTCTGATGGATTAACATCTGCATATGCCTGTGAGCACATACCTTCGATAACTGCACCATTGTTGATCTGTACAGACTGAGACTTGATGTTACCCATAACAATCGCTGTTGTATCAAGTACTACTGGACCGTGAACATCGATGTCACCCTTAACAGCACCAGCGATAACTGCGCTTGAACCAAAGATGTTACCAACGATAACTGTGCTCTGTCCAACCTTGACACTTCCCTTACTTCTAACTTCACCAGTAATTCTTGCTGACTCAGCATAAATCTCGGCAGCATCTGAATCACCTGCGATCTCTCCTGTAACATTGAGCTTGCCAAGGCACTTAATATTACCTGTTACCTTACCAATAAGATCAAGTGAACCTGTTGTCTGAAGGTCACCAGTGATGACCATTCCTTCTGTTATGCTAGCTGTTTCTTCTGTTGGTGTCTGCTGTTCGAAATCCATAGTATCATATCCCCCATCATTTGAATTATTATCTACAGTTGCAGGCTCTTCTGCAATGTACATATCCCCTGAAACTGACTCCTGTGCTGCGCCAAGTGCCTCGAAACCAGACTGTGGCTGCTCCACCTCAGTTTCAGCCTCTGTCTGCTCCTCAATCTTCTCTTCAAGCTGATCAAGTTCTTCCTTCTCGATCTCAACAGCAGCTTCTGCTGCTGCGCTATGCTTGAGCTCAGCCATTACGTCAAGTGCGCTCTTAGGAGCCTCCTCTGGTTCTACAGTTTCCTCGACAGCCTCTTCAGGCTCCTCAACTGTCTCTGGCTCATAAGTTTCTGTCTTGTCCCCGCCAATCTCGTCAAGCTTGATATCATCCAACTTGTTAAGCATGCTGTCGATATCTACTCCCTTAGACTTGTCCCCACGAGAAAAACCTTCCTCATTCTTGTCACTATCAAGAGTGGCTGTCTCATCGGCCTTGTCGTCAGGCATGAGAGTGTTTACAGCCTGTGAAAGGTCATTCTTCAGCTCAGAAAAAAATCCCATCTTGATATCCTCCATTCGCTATAAATCTTATTATTTGATATGTTGAACCGGTAACGTATCGTCTGTTATCGGATATATCACTGTATCATCCATTGCCTGAATAGCCTCTATTATCTCAGGAAGTGCCTCTACTGTGGCCTTCTTGTCAGTTGCGTCGTGCATCAGAACTACGCAATGCTTGAATCTTGGAATATTCTCCACAATGTTGTTGTAAATAGTAGTCTTGTTAGAACCAGCTCTGTCATCGCCTGCAGAAACATTCCAGTCAAAAAATGTTATGTCGCTATCGTTAAGGCAATCAACAAGTTCCTTCATGCTGACTTTGCTGACATTGTTGGAGCTGCCACCAGGAAATCTGTAATACTTGGCCCAGACTCCTGTAGTCTCATATAAGAATACTCTTAATTTCTCCAGATCAGCCTTAAAAGAAATCGCTGATTCATAGATTACATTATACTTGTGGCTGTAGGAATGCATACCAAGTGTATGTCCCTCATCCACTATTCTCTTGTAAACGTCTGTATATCTTGCATCAGGCTTACCACATACAAAGAATGTAGCCTTGACATCATACTCTGCCAGAATATCCAAAATCTCATTGGTATAAGAGCTTGGTCCGTCATCAAAGGTCAGATAAACATATCGTGTTCCCTCAATATCCTCAGGATTCTGAGCTCCACTAACTTCTACATTGGCATAGTCAACATCCATGTTAACAAGATCGGTAGAAGCCTCAGTCTGACTAGCCTCAGCGGCCTCTATCTCACTGATAAGTTCCGTAGTAGCCTCCTGTGCCGGCTGCGCAGCTTCCTCAGCTTCCCTTGCAAGTATCTCCATCTCTGTACCATACCGGTCTCTGTACCAGGCAAGGTCAGTAGTACTCTGCTCGAAGTTACCTCTGAGTCTGTCATATTTAATTGCAAGGATAATACAAATACATGTTGGGATAAGACAAGAAGCAATTACTGTAGCCACAATCAGCCTGCGTAAATGCTGAACGCGCTTACTATAAACTTTCCCCGACTTAATTGTCTTCTTGTCAGACGTCATTACTAAAAATCTCTTTCATTCAAAATATGTAACCAGTGAATAGTATAGCATAGTTTAACCCCAAAAGAAAAGAGCGCAGGTCTATTTCCTGCGCTCAAAAAAACTAATGATATTAAATTAAAAATCCATCATTACATCATTGCCTGCTGATGTATAAGTCAGAATGTAATTATCATAGCTTCCAGTGTTGTGGCCAACCATCTGTGAATTAGTACTGCCACCGTGGAAGGTATAGCCTACATCTGCGATATTTACTGTATCAAAGCCAACAGCCTTACCATTTTTAAGAAATACTGTTCTGACTCCAACACCCTGAATATCATGCTCAGAATAATTGGTAGCAGATACCTGAAGGCATTCACCGTTGTTAACAGCATCTATATTTACTGAGTTATATGTGCAGTTATCAGTTTCAGCTATGCTGAAGTTATACTTAAAATCCTTAGCGCCTGCAATATCAGCATTTTTGAACTGCCCGTAAAGTATAAACTGCTGATCTTTTTTGACTGCGTCTGAATAATCCTGAGACTTTCCAAGAATCTTGCCTGATTTATCAAGTGCTGCAAAATCAGCATTTATGGTGATATCCTTGCCTGTATTGTTAGTAGCAACAACCACGTAATAGGTACACCAGTCATATCCATCAGGAATAACATACTCGCTGTTTATGCTGATATTCTGGACTGAAGGTTCCGCCGCATATACAGTCAGCTGACCAATTTCTAATATGCAATTAAGTAAGATGAGGATTAAAGATATTCCCATAGATACTGCGATAGAAGCGATTTTTTTCCTCATGACCGGCACCCTCCAACTAGAATTTTCTGATAATTTTATTATCCTAGTTTCGGGTTAATTAATCGACGGTATCAGCGGTTATTTAATCCTTTTTTTAACTTTATAAAAAATGTATGAACCCCGCACCAGTACTGGGTTAGCGGGCATTCATGGCAGCGTTCCAATCGGCTATTCCCATATACGCAGCAGCCTGTACTGAATAGGTTCCGGCATTAGGGCCACTCATCTGTTTGAATACCTCGTAGGCCAGTTTCCTTCTACCTTTCTGGTCTGTCAGACCTACAGAAAGTCCTTGTCTTACCTCAAGAGGGAAATCAGTCTGTCTGTTGAATATGATCATTCTGATATATCTGTTAGTCATAACCCTCTGATACGCATAAACCATGGCATAAGCCTGAGCCTCTTCGCTCTGAGTTGAGGTATAACCTATCTCTGTTAAAAGAACTGGTCTCACATTGCCCTTGGTATTGCGCATTTCAGGAAGGCTAAGATAATCTGTAAGCTGCTCAATATTCTCCATTGAAAGATATGGTGTATTGATGTTGTGCTGGATCATAGCTGCAGCAGTCTCGCTCTTAGGAGTCCAGAAAGGAGTCCATGTCATAGGATAGTTGTATGGGTGCTCAGCTACAGCCCAGTCAAAGTTACCCTGTGCGCAAGCCACAGCGTTGATAGCTTCGATCATACTTCTTGCAGAGTAGTAAGAAGCTGGATTATGTACATGTGTCCAGTTCTGATCAAGGCTGATGCAGACTGTTGCATTGGCATTCTTACTCTTGATGGCGTTATAGCACACTCTGAGAGAATCAACATACAGCTGCGCATATGTAAGCTCATCAGAAACTGATGAGTAGTTCCATACATTCTTGGCATTTACTTCGTTGGCAACTACCCAGTTGTCAATCTGTCCAAAGCCATTACGTCCGTTATATCTGTTAGCAAGGAAGGAAATAACTGCCTCAAGATGCTCAAGGCCCTTCTGCTCAGAAGTATTCATCATATAGTAACTACTTCTGCCGATTCCACCTCTTGAAGATGGGGAGATCATGAACTCCTCGCCTCTTGAATAAGGGTTCAGAAGTACCATTGTAAGTCCGATTCCCTGGCTGGAAGTAGTCTTAACGCAGTGGTCATACTGGCTGAGATATGTAGAGTCAAAGCCATAAACCTTGCCATTATATTCATATTTAACAGCACCATTACCGCCAACAATATCAGTAATGTTGATATTATAAGCAGCCTGCTGAACTCCAAGGTCAACAACCTCTGTATTGCCATTGCCTATCTTGGCACCGTCAAGGATAATACCCTTTTTACCGTTGTTCTTGGCTGGAACAGCTGTGCCCAGAACCTCAGGATTAGTGATATATCTTGGATTAGTTACAGGTACCATTGCGCCGCCCTGAAGCACGCAGATCTGGAACTTGTCATAAAGGCGGCAATCTGCTGTATTCATACCAAGTGGTACTGAAAAATTAACCGCAGGACCTACAGGAGCAGATGCTATTGCATTGCCTGAAGGGCCATTCTGATATACCTTCTCAGCGTAGAGATAATATACCCCATCATCACTGTCTGGAAGATCCGCTGCAGAAGCAACAATATTAACATTGCTGCCACCGATGGTTACGGAATTGATTGCAACTGCACCAGTACCAGCAGCCTTGGCTGTGACAGGATTTGTCAAAAGAACAAATGCTATCATAAACATTCCGGCTACTGTCATAAATAGTTTTTTGCTTAACTTGTGATTCATATAACACCCCGTATCATAATTTTATATATCTACTACTCACAGCCTTGGCCGCTCGTAGATACATTAGTAGTCCACCTTCATCATGCATAAGCCTTCTGGTCTGGCAGTTGGTCCTGCCTGTTTCCTGTCACATGCACTCAGAATGTCCTTAACACGCTGTGGAGGAATATTGCCATAGCCAACTTCCAAAAGCGTTCCAGTGAGAATTCTCACCATATTCTGTAAAAATCCATTGCCATGGAAATAAAAACGAATGTAATTGCCACTCTTCTCTATGTTGATGGCATCGACGTTTCTAACCGTTGATTTCTTCATCTTGGGATTGCCACAAAAGCTCTTGAAATCGTGCTCACCAACTAAGAAGCCCGCCGCCTCTTTCATCTTGTCAACATCAGGCTCCGCATCAAGAATAGTCACATACTTCCTGTCAAAAACAGGCTTGCCGGCCCCATACCAGCATGTATATCTGTATGTCTTACCTATTGCATTATATCTGGCGTGGAATCTGTCAGAACAGACCTTGACCTCATTGATACTAATATCCTCAGGCAGATAAGTATTCATATACTCCTGTATCTGCGCTTCAGATAATTTCGTCTCAAGAAGGGCGCTGGCAGTCATTGCTCTGGCATGTACACCAGCATCAGTCCTGCCTGCGCCTATTAGATTCACTTCATTAGCCCCATCAGCACCAACCATCCTATTAAGGACACCTTCTACCTTACCCTGAATAGTGTCAATGCCTGGTTTTTTCTCCCAGCCATGATATCTTGTCCCGTCATAGCTGATAATGAACTTATAATTCTGCATCTCTACCCTATACAATTCCAAGTGATTTTTCGCAGAATCTATTATACCTTAATAATCACCTATTTGTCTGCATAAAGTTGTGCATATCTTCAGCAATTTGCTTAGAAACTGCTACAGCTGCAACTACAGTCTTGGCACCTGTAACAACATCGCCTGACGCAAATACTCCCGGAATGGTAGTTTCGCCCAATTCATTGGTGGCAAGATTACCCTTCTCGTTAAGCTTAAGGTCTTTTTCCTTACTGATGATCCTGTCCTGAGGAACCTGAGAGATTGCAATGAGAATGCTATCAGCAGGTATGAGCTTCTCGCCATCTCCATCCTTAAACACAGGGCCATCATCTTCTATTCTCACGATAGACATGTTGTATTCAAATTTGACACCGTCAACCTTGGCATATTCGAACTCTGTCTTGGACGCAGAAACCTCATCGCCCCTTACATAAACTGTGACATCTCTTGAGCCGTGTCTGATGGCAGTTCTGGCAACATCCATTGCAGCATTTCCAGCGCCAATGATAGCCACCTTATCGCCAAGCTCGTAGACATCAGGATTGTTGAGATAGTTAATAGCGTAAAAGACATTTCCAAAGGTTTCTCCTGGAATTCCGAGCTTACGCGGTCTCCAGGCGCCAGTTCCAATGAAAACGCTCTTGTAGCCATCATTTAAAAGATCCTGAATACCAGTTGATCCTCCAATAGAGAAATTAGGTCTGAATTTGATACCCAGCTCTCTCATCTTGACATAGTATCTGTCCAGAATGGACTTAGGAAGCCTGAACTCAGGTATTCCGTACCTAAGGATTCCACCGATTTTGTCGTGAGTTTCAAATACTGTAATGGAATATCCCTTGAGAGCAAGAATAATAGCAATTGTTATTCCTGCAGGTCCTGCACCGATTACAGCTGCTTTCATTCCGTTTGAAGGAGCTTTTTTAAGCTCAAGTCTCTCAAAACAGGAATCTGATATGTAGTTTTCTATGGAAGAAATATGGACGGGGTCCCCTTTTATCCCGCGAACACAGTTCCCCTCACACTGATTCTCATGATTGCAGACAAGAGAGCAGACCATGGAAAGCGGATTGTTCTCAAACAACATCTCCGCCGCTTCCATCATCTTATTCTCTTTAAAAAGTCTGATCATCTCAGGAATATTAGTGTGAATCGGACACCCATTCTCCCTGCATCTGGGATTAGGGCACTGCAAACAACGATTTGCTTCATCAATAACATGTACAGACATAGAATAATCCTCCCTTTTGGATTATTCTATATAGAACAGGCTTTTAGAAAAACCTAAAATCATGTAAAAATTCTTGCTAAAATTGAAAAAAACATCTGTTACGATTACTCGCCTTTTCTAAGGAACCTGCTAAGAGCAGCCCAGATAATAAAAGCATATACAAAGCCAATGCAGGCTGTAATAAACTGTGTTGCTGAGAACATTGTCTTAAATACAGGAAGCTTATTGAAAAGCGGGCTCTCTTCAGAGATATATGCAGGCAGAAGCCACATTGAAATAGTAATCCACATAAAGAATGCCTTAAGTCCTGAACAAATAACAGCCTTTACGTAACTCTTTATGTCTCTAAGCCCTTTTCCATACTGAAGGTCTTTTCTAAGGAAATGGTTAGTTGCAAGTACAAGGACAGCATTTCCAGCCATAATAAATGGAACCAACCAAGGCACTGCCATCATAACTGGTGATGCAGCAATGATATATGACGTAACAGGTGTTATAATGGCCAAAATAAGGCCACTTACAAGCCCTGATGACAAAACAGCTATGATCAGACAGGCATTTATGATAGGCCCTGTTATAAACACGCTAAGATTCTTAAAGTACTGACTGACTATGCTTATAGCAAGCAGCACTGCTGTAACTACAATTTGTCTTGTCCCAAAACTACTCTTTTTCATACATTTATTCCCCCAATATGTATTTTATTTAAGAATATCACAGCACTCTCAACCTGTAACGTATTATTTTGTCAGTAACACACAGGTTTCTATCGATCTTGTAAACGGGAACATGTCTACTGGCACGGCTTTTTTAACCTTGTAGCCTCCCTTTGTGATAAGTTCAAGGTCTCTAGCCAATGAATCCGGGCTACATGAGATGTAGACAACCTTCTGTGGTGCCAGATTGATCATAGACTCGATAAATTCTGGTGTTGAGCCTGAACGTGGTGGATCCATGAATACCAGATCAACCTTATCCCCTGAATCAGCCATCTGCTGCATAAATCTTGTAGCATCATTCTCATAGAATGTGATATTATCCACATCATTTATCTTGGCATTAAGCTTGGCATCCTTGACCGCGTCAGAATTAAGCTCTACAGAAATAACTTCTTTAACATGAGGGCTTGCGATGATTCCGATGGTTCCTACACCACTATAACAGTCAAGAGCAACTTCATCCCCCTTGAGGTCAGCCATCTCAATCGCAGTATTGTAGAGAACCTCCTGCTGAATCGGATTAACCTGATAGAAAGACTTAGGACTGATCTTGAACTTCATGCCACAGCAGATATCATAGATAAATCCAGGGCCATACATGGCCTTTTCTTTATCTCCAAGAATCATGCTTGTCTGCTTGTCATTTACATTAAGAACAATTGTTGTTATTTCCGGATGCTCTTTAAGGAGTGCCTTAACAAAATTATTCTTGGATGGGAAAATAGGTGATACTGTAACCAGTACTACCATTATCTCGCCTGTATTCTTGCCAATTCTGATGAGTACATGGCGAAGAAGTCCGTAGCCGTTGTCCTCATCATAAGTCTTGATCTTAAAGGATTTGAGCATTCCACGGATTGTACCGATGATAGCATCAGCCTTCTGATCCTCCAAAAGACAGCTGTCGATAGGCACAACGTCATGTGTTCCTTCTCTATATATTCCAGATAATGGATTGCCCTTTTTATCATGGGTAAATACAGCATGAACCTTGCATCTGTAGTGCTCCGGCTCTTCCATTCCAACAAAAGCTGCAACTCTTGTGTATGGCTCAAGGAGCTCCGCTACATGAGCGTGCTTCTGTCTGAGCTGCTTGTCATATGGAGTATCGATCATCTGGCAAGCACCGCACTTCTTGAAATATGGGCAGCGGCTCTTTTTGGCAGGAGTCTTATTATCTGCATTATTGCCCTTTGGAGCAGTCTTGACCTTAGTGTTTGTCTTACTTTTACCTACAGACTTTTCATTCATCTCAACATCTGCTTTTGCCTTTACACTTGCCTTAAGCCCATCTGTAAACTTAGACTTTTTATTCTTGTCAGAAGGCGCTGTTTTCTTGATCTTCTTGTCCTGAGTCTTATCCGCAGCCTCTTTTCCCTTGTTCATCTTTTGGTTTATCTTCTCGAATTTCTTAACATTCTGATGATATGACATCTCTTACCTCACATTAAATACAACACACTTAAAATATAGATATTGGAACAGTTGTCCTATGATACAAAAATAAAGTAGGGGCGCTTGTCCCCTACTCTTTATCAGTTCTCTTCCTCATAGTCCTCAGTACTATTCTCAAACTTGAGCTCTGGCATCTCAAGCCCATCGCTGTCGTCATCACTCTTAACAGCTTCGCTTCTCCTGCGGATGCGCTCGTTAAACTTGATGTCTCCGTTGTCCTTGAACTTGATACCCTCGATTCCCTGAGCAAGCTCTCTTGCTCTCATAACCTCGCTCTTATTGATTCTAAAGGTGCAAACGATCTTGCTGCCCTTTCTGTCGAACAAACGCTGAATAATTGACTTATCCTGCCACTCTATGAAGTATGAAATCCTGTGTGCAAGGAATCTCTCCTCGAGCTGCTTCTTGCTCTCTACGCTATATACTCTGCAAAAAGCGATTTCGTTATTGAAAACCTGATTGTTCTGAATTATTGATGACATAAACACCTCTCCAATAATGTACTAACTACAGATTATAGCATAGAAATTAGCCCTAAAACAACTATATCAAATCATTCTTTACTAATAAGCCAGTTGCGATAAACTTTTCCGTTCTGCTATGATGAAAGCAGCTGATAATCATAACCTTATAAGGAGTTTAATATGTTCGCTTTTAACACCACACTTCCAGAAGAGGCAGGAATAAAATCTTCATCGATTCGTGACCTCCTCTTATATCTTGATAAAAAAGAAATTCCAATGCACTCACTTCTCATAATGAGAAAAGATAAGCTTGTATTTGAAAAATATTATGCCCCCTATAAAAAAGATACTCTTCACAGAATGTTTTCCATAAGTAAGAGTTTCACTGCCATGGCCATTTCTCTTTTGGCAGATGAGGGAAAAATATCTCTGGATGATTCCATTACCAAATATTTTCCTGAATACATAACAGCCGATACTCATCATTGGATAAAAGAGACAACCATCAGAAATATGCTGATGATGCGCACCTGTCACGCTTCTACCACCTACAAGGTAGATATGAAGTCCGACTGGGTCGAGAGCTTTTTTACCGTAGCTCCCACGCATAAGCCTGGAACAGTGTTCCACTATGACACTTCTGCAGCCCATGTAATGTGCGCACTTGTAGAAAAGCTTACAGATAAGCCAATGCTGGAGTATCTGAGAGAAAAGTTCCTGTGCCATCTTGATTTCAGCGAAAACTCATATATGGTCAAGGATCCCTTTGGGGTATCTATCGGCGGAAGTGGCCTTATGGCAACTCCAATGGATATTCTGAAGGTCTTATATGTACTTGATAAAAAGGGCACTGTAGTTTGCAGCGATGGGCAAAAGAGAACTCTTTTAAATCCGCAGTTCATCAAGCTTGCCACTTCTAACCTGAGCGACAGCATAATGACAGGGCCTCTTCCAAGTGAATCTGTGGGCTACGGAATGCAGATCTGGCAAAATGAGATGGGCGGCTTTGTAATGTATGGCATGGGCGGCCAGCTGGCCATAAGCCTTCCAGAGCAGGAGCTTCTGATCATGACAACTGCTGACACTCAGGGAATTGCTGGTGGCAATCAGGTTATATATGACGGCATTTACAATATTCTTTTACCTGGAATTTGTGATGATATAAAGGAAGCTACAGACGACAAAAGAGATTACGATGAGCTTATGAAGCTATCGGAATCCTTAAAAGTCGAACTTCCAAAGGTTCCAAATGGACGGCCAAATCCTACTCCATGCATCACATCCAAGCACCTGGAATATGACCTTGACAGTAACAGGCAGGGTTATGCCAAGCTGGTACTTGATCTGTCAGAGGATGTGTCATCCTTAAAGCTTTTGCCAACTGATAAGAGCGGCGATAGTTCTTTTGCCGAAATTAAATTTGGTTTCCAACACATGGTAGAAGGCGACATAATCCCTTCAGATATGAAGGCTTCCTTATGTGGTCCAGAGCAAAACGAAGGCACCCACTTTGCAGCAGGTGCCATCTGGCTTAGAGAAAATGTTCTATATATTCGCGTCCATCTCATAGGTGAGTGTGTAGGTTCCCTTAGGTTCGAGTTGTACTTTGGCGATGGAGACATAACAGTCTTCATGCGCAAGATCGAAGAGACCTACTTTAGAGAATTTGATGGTCACCTATATGGAACACTTAGAATTTAAAGCATACAACAACTGAGAATGAAACTGCCGCAAGGATAATACCGATCTGAGCGGCAGGTATTTTTTTGTAAAAACGAATTATCAGGAGTATGCACCATGCAATGACATTCATAACTACCCATGATGACATAATTCTTCTTGGTGTGATTCCAAAGATCATGATATATACACCAATGAGGTTACATGCAGCAAGAACTGCAAATCCAAGGGCGAACACAAAAAGTATTGTTGCAAGGATTCTTGTAGCCTTCTCATCCCAAAGAGCTTTCTGTGAGAAGAAACATGATCCGGCAAGGATTACAAAGTTCAAAAGAACAACTCTTATAAGGCTCCAGAAGCTTCCTACTGCTCTGACTGATGCTTCATGTGCTGTTGCAGCGAAAAGGCCTTTATGATTGATAAAGTCGTTTATTGAAGCGCCAAGGAACAATGTATATAACAGGCAAACACTTCCGATAATGATATAAGCTGAATATGAAGGAAGCACGTGGAAGCCTTTTGTCTCATGTTCAATTCTCTCATCTGTAACGTAAGGCTTGTCAGTATCGAGAGTTCCACCAAGCAGGCAGAAAAGGAACCAGCTAACAGGGATTGAAGTTAAGAAAAACACAAAGTTCTCTGTAATATACTCCCAGAAATCCTGTGTAAAAAACTTATTTAAAGCCTCAAAGAAACGAGTTCCAACATCTTCAAAGGTATCTGATGCATTTGCAAGCTGAACATACGCATATAAGCAGATGATGAGTGCTACAAACGAAGAAGCTGCTATTGTTGCAACAGTTCTAGCAGAAACCTTTTTCCTTGGAATAACATTTCCATTTTCATCGAGCTTATCTTCTCTCTTGAAAATAGCAACTACTCTGAGGAACATATTACTGACCGGAATAACAACACATCCCTGAAAACAGTCTATGATAAACATTATTCCGCTTCTGCCAGCTACCAGTGAGCCTGTTCTTGCGAGAATATAATAGATAATTGTAAAGTGCCAGAAAAAGAGCTGTGCAGCCTCCCAGTCATCATGGAAGTTCCAGAAAGCAAGTCCAATTGACTGAAGCAATATGCATGCGATATAGATAATCGGCTCGATTACCGAGTTCTTTTTTTCCTTAATACTCTGATAGGTAACGCCTGTAAGATTTGCAAACAGCTCTGTGCATACAACAAAAATCACTGCAAAGATCAGCATCCTGAGTCCGTATTTGCCCTGCCAGAAATCATTGTCACAAATACCTGCGCTCCAGGCCATATACTTAATATAAATAAATCCCACAACATAACTTATGATGGCAGCCCATCTAAAGACTACCTTATTCTTCTTTACTTCCATACTGTCCTCCATCGTTGTCTCCGTCTGGTACATATTCCAGGATGTCTCCCGGTTGGCAATTAAGTTCCTTGCAGATTGCGTTGAGCGTCGAAAATCTAACCGCCTTAGCTTTATTATTTTTCAAAATAGAAAGATTCGCCGGAGTGATATCGACCTTCTCCGCAAGATCTCCAGCCCCCACCTTACGCATTGCCATTACCACGTCCAAATTAACTCTAATCATGGCCACCTCCTCATACAGTCAGGTCCAATTCATCCTTCATCGCTACCGCCTTGGCAAATGCATGTCCTATAACACTGATGATAGGTGTCACAAATGCGGTTGCAACGGTGATGACGAATATCATGTACGTGCAGGTGATTCCGATAGCGAATGTAATAACGCATGCGGCAAATACGAGCTTACTAAGGGTCCTAAGTGACTTAACATTCTGTTCTACGAATACTTCGCCCAGTTCTATTCTGCAAACCAGCTTATATAATAGAAACAAAAAGACAAATAGAATCGTTGCAAGAACATATCCCCCAATTAACATAATCCAGAATCTGTACTCATCCGGTACAAGTGGTGTTGTCTTGGTCATGACGATTTCTACGATCCTGGGGCCCAGAACACACATGATCACTGCAGCAACTGTCAGGACAACTATAAAGGCTTTCGTTGCGCCAATGCTTGCAGACTCGTTTACACTCACCTTATTCCCATCTTTTCCCATTTTTCCCTCCAAAAATCACGTTTTTTGGTGTTTCTAACGTTTTATTGATTTTAGGATAATACTCTCAAAATTGAATGTCAATATATTTTTATTGTTTTTCGATATATTTATATTGTTTTTCGGAATTTAATATTGATTATTATCGTATTACGGTAAACTTTTAACAATTTGAACACATCTGTTACAGTTGTGTAAGATTCCTTTACTCTACTATGGTGCAGTGATAACATAGCCTCTGTAAGTTGGCCAACTTGCGGGGAAAAAAGTATCATGGAGGAGCAAAAGGTATGAAGACTTGGAACACACCAGAGATCAAAGAGCTTAAGCTTAGCGGCACACAGCTCAGCGGTGATAATGTTAGATACGTTGATGGTTACATCTACGATGCTGACAGAAACACTAACTGGAAGAGCTTCAGCGGCGGAACTGTAAACACAGAAGCGCCAGAAGCTGAAGTAATCGTGCATCCGCATCCATAATTTGCGAAGCAAATTAGGCCATCGGTATACCGGTGGTCTTTTTTTAATTTCATTAATACAAAAAAGAGGCGGCATCCAAGTCACCTCTTTTGTCACGTGCTATATTCAACCAATATCAGGCTCATCTTTGAGCTCAATAGTATCTCTATGCTTACCATCTGTCTCGAAGATGATAATTTCATTTTCTCCATCCTTAAGAAGTGGTGCCGGGATGTAGAGTCTCTTCTGAGGTCCGATCTCCCAGAATCTTCCAAGGTTGAAGCCATTGATAAATGCTACGCCCTTGCCCCATCCTTCGAAGTCAAGGAATGTGTCACCCTTCTCATCAACATTAAATGTAAAGCGATAGAATGCAGGCGCACCCTCTTTATATTCTCTACTAAAATCTACCTTGTCGATGTTATCAAGAGGAAGTGTATAGATATCCCAGTCATTATGGATATGACCGTTGATCTGAACACATCTGTTAATACCCTTTCTCTGTGTCTCCATACGAGGACCAAAGTTAACACGTCCCATGTTCTCAACAAGAACATCAAATTTCTCATTAAGCCCCTGAAGAGTTCCTGTAGAAAGACCTGCTTCTCCAATAGCAGTTGCAGCAGTCTCAGGAGTAAGACCATTCTCCATCATGAACTTACCAGCAAGCATCTGTGCAGGCTGAGAGCATGCAAGGAACTTCTCCATAGGAATATTATGCTCATCGTTAAGCTCCAGGTCATAAAGTGTAATGAGCGGATTCTCATCTACAAATACATTAGCTCTGTCTCCAGTCTCCCAGAGTTTAAGCTTGGCAATTCCAGCTTCTGAATGAAGTCTTGACCTATAGAGAATATAGCCATAGCTCTGGTCAAGCTCTTCCATGTTAACAGTATAAGGAAGATGTACTGGAGCGCTGAGTGTATCAAGTGTTGC
>JAEEGF010815158.1_pt1 | contig 23850 bp, 20 predicted proteins | sample 9134171 | NCBI WGS metagenome assembly JAEEGF01 (sample SAMN16246542, study PRJNA631951) | gut metagenome | biome: gut microbiome; feature: rumen; material: AP-attached | host: Bos | place: Iran: Karaj | collected 2018-10
GTAGTCTTCGGCTGAGGGATTATCCCTGTTGCCGTTGATGGTCATGGGAGTATGGCTGCCTATCCTCTCGGAAAAGCTATAATCCGATCGGGAGTTCTCGTTGTTGAGAACATCAGGGTAGGGTTCGTTTAATTCGGTGAAAACATCAACTACCTGGTTAGTACTATAGTTATAAGTCTTGTCTACATAAGACTCATCGGGATTCACATGGAACCTAATGCTCTGAGTCGAACCGCTTTTTGCAAAACTGAAGGTGAAGTATTCCGACTGCGCATAGACTGAGCGGATGATGACAGCGCCTGTCAGGAAATTTGCACGCCCGCTGTAGCTTTGGATAAGTTGCTTAACATTATCGGGAAGCTTGTCCTCGCCGCCGGCGTTTGCTTTCAAAGTTTCAAACACGCCGCTCAGGGTGCCGGTCTCGATTACTGTGTCGGAATCAGAACCGTAGCGGCGATACGAAGCACCGGTAAAGCTCCAATCGTTTTGAGGCTCGATGATGACGATTCCGTGATTCCACTGACTCTTTCCGCCAACGGAATAAGTCTCTTGAGTATTATTAATAGTGATCGCAGAACCGGAGATTACATTTACTTCCGAAAGAGTGTTCCAGGCACTTGCCTTGCCCTGAACACTGAAATCTGCAAATGTAAGAATGACAGGAGTTTCGTCCTGAGGAGAAATGGTTGCCTTGGCTTCCGTAGCGGGAGCAAGAGCAACGCCGGACAAAACTCCGACAATAAGGCACAATGCACAAAGGATGCTTGTAAATCTTTTCATAAACATATACCTCCTAAAACCAAGTTTTATGTTTTATCCCGTTTCGTAAGCCGGGGAGGGCAAAAACTCCACAAAAAGAAAAACACACCTCAACGGGATGCACTGAATTTTAGTACGGTTGAGGGGTGTTTTGTTATGCTCGTGGGTATAAAACGTCCGAAAGATTTTTGTCGCGATTGTTCTGCAAGAAATGATTGCGGTTAATGATAGTTGATGACATAATGGAAGTTGATCAAATGCGCAAGAGGAGGTAACACATGGCAAGTTCAATAGTAAAGGATAGAACAAATGATATCTCCAAAACAAAAACGATCAGGATCAGAGAACAGCTGAATACAAGAAGCATCCCTAAAGACCGCGGAATTAAGGCAATGAAAGAAGCCAGCAGGATTGCAGAAGAGCGCGGCATTTCAAATATGTCTCTTGAAGAGATAAATGCTGAAATAAACGCGGTAAGAAACAGGTGATCAAATGATGCCTGTTTCACAACGGTCTACTGAATCATCCTGCATAAACAGTGATGGGCCAAGAAGAGCCGTCATCATAAATAACATTGTAGCAGAAAGCGTCCTGTCCGGGGGCGCTTTTAAATTCGGTGGAATCGATGGAAATAATGGTGTCGTCCTCTGATATTCGGTAGAGCGACGTCTCAACAGGAGTTTTTTCGTAGGCTCTTTCGAGTGACTTGATGCGCTTATCCTCGTTGTGCGGAACAGCAAAGCTTGTGTAATCCACCTGTGCCGGATCAAAGCACAGGCAGTCGAAAGGACAGATGAGCATCTTTGCGGGGTCTGTCTCGACAGCGTTTATGTTGAGCGTAAGGAGGTCACGGATCTTTTTGCCGGGTATTTCTATGTCGGTCTTGATCTCATAGAAACCTTCTTTGAGGCCCAGAAGGGCTTCTCTTCTTATGAAAATGATGTGCTCCGAAGTGTACCACTCGTCCTCGGCCAGCACCATGTCAGTCTGGGTCATAAGGTCGGTGAGGGTGATCCCGACAACTTTAGCGCCACGAGTGTCGAACCAGCCGTTTCTGTAATTTAGGTCTTTCTTCGGCTCGAGCTGAGGATAGAAATGTACAACAAATCTGTAGTTGTTGAGGAGAACGCTTTCCATCGTCTGAAGTTTTGTGACATATTCCTGCGTCAGGTAATCGGGCGCTTCTCCTTTACCTATAAGATCTTCTACTGTCGTGTATTCGAGGTAAGTCCACTTGACATCTTCGATCGATCCGCCACCGGTAAAGGTGATTTCGGTAAATTCACTGCGGTAGATTTCTTCCACGGGTTCTTTATTGTTCTCATCTATCTCAGATATTTCGGCCTCTTTCCCTGAGGATTCTATGTTGTCTTTTGCATCGGACTGCGGCTTATTGACATAAGCGTCAGAAGGAACATCTGCGTTTTCCGATACCTTCCCAAGCAGATAGTCGGCACGATCCGATTTATTGTCCGTGAATGAATGAGTGCAAAGAATAAGGGCGGTTATGCCGCCGGCCAATATAAGCGTTGCGGCAGTAATAATGGCTATCAGCTTCTTTGAGGGTTTGCCTTCCAGAACGGCAGACAGATCCTTTTTTACTTCGGAAATCTTTTCATACCTGCGGCCGGGGTCGAACTGCGTGCACTTGGCGATGATGCTTTCTATACGCTTCATACGACGGCTCTTTTTCGAGAAGTCCCCGGTGTCGTCGTGCTTTTTGTGAGCTTCTTCTCTGATCCTGATCCCAAACATGTCAGCGAGCAGGACGCCGAAGGAGTATATGTCGCTCTGTTCGTTTGTCTGTTGGTAGCCGAACTGTTCGGGCGCAGCGTACTCCGCAGTGCCGAGCAGGATCGTGTCACTTGTGGTTCGCTCGTCCCGTTTATAGCGGCGGGACGCATCGAAATCGATGAGCTTTAAGACGCCTTCTTTATTTATAAGAATATTTGAGGGTTTGATGTCGCGGTGAATGAGCGGGGGAACCATGGTGTGGATGACTTCGAGAGCATCGCAGAGCTGAAGCATGAATCCAAGGAGCTCGCGCTTTGAGTACAGCCCTTCCTTAACGCACACAGCGAGGGTTTCGCCGTCAACGTATTCCTCGACTATCGTAACGTTTTGTCTGGATTCGGGAGTGTTGTCTTCCGTCCATATATCGAAGATTTTGGGGAAGTGTTCACTTTTACAATCTTTAAGCGAGCGATAGACCGAAACATCCGCATTCCTTACTTCCTTAACGATGACAGGACCCGCTATCCCGTCAACAGCTGCAAGATGTACGCTCACGCGCTCGCTTTCCTTTATGGTTTCGATTATTTCGTATTTACCGTTCATGACAATTCCTTTGTTTTCTACGCTTTATATAAGTGCTCCCAAGGAAGTGCCCCCCTATCCGAAACTGATTATATCAGACCTTTCCGGAAAGAAAAAGTGGCTTAAAAAGGCACAGTTCAAAAAACGTGCAAAAAAATAAAAAAAGTACTTGCATTTTAGAATCCGCTGTTATATAATCGGTCTTGCGCTTGCGAAAAGTGAGCGCAAAGCCTTAATAGATGCACCTTTAGCTCAGTTGGTAGAGCACCTGACTCTTAATCAGGGTGTCCAGGGTTCGAGCCCCTGAAGGTGCAGTCAAAGTATCGGTTTTGAAGCGTAGACTTCGGGGTCGGTGCTTTCTTTTTTGGGAAACACTTGGTTATATGCGATAAACGTAATTCGCCTTTCTGGGAGCGGGTTCCTTGGCGGGTTCTGCTGCGTATCCGAGTGCACAATGTCCGATGCCCTCGTACTCATCCTCGATACCGAGCTTTTTAAGGATGTTCTTACCGAAATCCGACTCGAATTCTTCCTTTGCTCTGTGGATCCAAATGCTCGCAACCCCAAGGCTCTCGGCTGCGTTCATAAGGTTGCCGAGAACGAGGGATCCATCATAAACATGAGTTACGACATCCTTCTTTGCGAGAACGATGAGGATCACGGGTGCGCCGTAGAAGGGATCATAATCCTCGCCCCAGCCTGCAACCTTACGGTTCTCGACCATGAGCTCGTCCCTGAGCTTCTTGTCCGTTACGGCAATGATGACGGGACTTTGTTTACCCATACCTGTCGCTGCGTAGGTTCCTGCTTTGATGATCGCGTCAAGCTCTTCCGGCTTGATCATGTCCGGCTTGAAATTCCTGCAGCTTCTTGTCTCCAGAACTTTTAACCGAAGACAAAACAAAAGCGGATCAAGACCGAAAGGCATATAAAATCACGCTTTATGATGATATAATTAAGTAAACGCCATGAAACAAAAAACAATAACGGAATAACAGGCTGGACAACAAACGTTGAAAAGTATGGTCTGTTTGGCGGCTGATGTGACTTCGTTTTCCGTTTTGAATCGGAAGAGCATTGAGGGGTATTATATGGGAGAGACAAGAAAACTATTATCTTACGACAAACCCAAAAGTATTTATGTCGCGTGTATTGTATTTGGAATACTAATCCTGATGATTTCTGTCGGATTTATATTCTATGAGATCAGCGGACCGGACAAGGAGGGGCTTGACGCTGATTTTGCCTCGTTAGAAGAAGAATATGGTGTCATCGGATGTGCATACGAGGCAAATGATTGCTTTTATATCACTGTTAAAGATGAAGTATGGGACTCTATGAATAAGGACGAGAAGTACCGTTACATGTCTGAATTAGAGTGGATCTCCGTGAACTGTCTCTGGAATCGGAACTTCCTGGACTACCCGAAAAAACCATGGGATTGTATCTTCCGGACATCCGCCGGGATCGTCGCAAGTGTACCTTCAGGAGATCAACCGTTTAGAGTATATAGGTGAGGAGCTGTAAAACAATTCAGAAAAACCATCTTTTGCTTCAGGTAACCTTTTGTTGTAACCATCAATGGATCTGTGGTAACATTATAGGAATAAAAATGCAGGGTATGTTTTTGACAGAAAACAAACTGGGGGAAAAGAAATGGATGAGCTTGATCATAATGAATCTGAACCGAAAGAATGCAGAAAATCTGTTTTGTCATGGATCCTCTTATGTATCGACGGTCTGGCTACATTAGCGGGTCTGTGTGTTCTCATGATACATCTGATAAACGAGAATCGTCATGTCGTGATAGAACCCTACGACATAAATCCACCCCCAATATGACTCCGGAACAGTGGACAGAAGAGGAAGTATTGTCCGGAATGGGACTAGACGATAAGAAGAACTGTGCCGACGTTTATGCTCCTGCATATGTTGGAATCAAAGGATCAGTATTAGGTTGTGAAAAGTAAATAAATAATTATATAAAAAGACAGAATAAAGATTATTGTAATCTGTATTCTATTGCAAGGGAGGTAATAAAATGAACAAGAAGTTTTACAGGGCGATGGCTATTATACTTGTAGCTGTTTTCACGGTTTTACCTATCAGTAACACCGATGCATTTGCTGCGTCAAAGAAGTCAAAGTCAACAAAAGTTGATACTCCTTTAACAGGGACTGAAGTATACAACTTAGCAATGCCAAGTGTTGTACATGTTACACATTCTAAAGGTGGTGGATCAGGATTCTTTATTGAATCGAACAAAGTGGTTACAAATTATCATGTTATCAAAGAAGCTGAGAATATCAGCATGATTGATATGTATGATAACACTTATTCTGTAAAGTATATCCTTGGTTATGATGAGGATATTGATCTTGCAATCATTGAGACTAATGAGAAAGGAAATCCAATCAAGAAGAATACTCATGGACTCACTCCCGGTGAAACAGTATACACATTAGGATGTCCTTTTGGTATTCCTTTTGTTATTGCGCAGGGATTATTGGGAAAAACAACTTGGGATATCGAAGGAAAAAACACCATAATGCATACTGCTCCTATGTCATCAGGTAACAGTGGCGGTCCTCTTGTAAATGCTTATGGAGAAGTAATTGGAGTTAATACTCTTTCATCGGGTGGTGAAACAGCGCAGTTATTGAATTATGCTGTTAAGACAGAAGAACTCGAAAAGATCAATACTAATAATCCTCTGGATATGAACAAGTTTAATCATAGAGACGAATTACCTATCATTACAGTGAAGATTTCGGAAGCTCGTCCCGGTGATTATATTGTTTTAGGTAAGTACGAACAGGATAATGATAAGAATAATGGTGCTGAAGACATAGAATGGCTTGTTCTTGCTGAGACCAAGGATAGTTTATTTGTCGTAAGCAGACTTTGCCTTGAAACAACATGTTGGAATAAGGATAATACTTTTGTTACATGGGAAAAGTCTGAGCATCGTTCTTGGTTGAATGGAGACTTTTATAAGAATGCTTTCACCAAATCGGAAAAGAACAAGATCATGTATGCGGATGTTACTTCAGCTATTACATCTCCTTCCAAAGAAGCCGGAAAGAAAGGCACTTTTGATCATATCTTTCTTATGAGTATCGAGGAAGTTGAAAAGTATCTTCCCGGAATGAGCAAGAGAGCATGTCCTTCTGATTACTGTAAAGCAAACGGAGCTGGAGAGTTTGGAAATAAGTTTACATTTTGGAGTACAAGAAGCGCTTCAACTGATACTGAAGGACTGTATTTTACAGTAGCTGTCTTTGGTGATATTACAAGTGATAACCCTAATGGTAAGAGTGTCGTTGGTCTTATGACGACAAGACCTGCAATGTGGATTAAGAAGTGAGGATACTTCAAAAAAGTAATAAATAGAAATTCAACGGTGGTTGTGTTTAGAATACTGAAGGCGGGATAAGTATCCCGCCTTTAATAATGATTCCGACACTCAATTATATAGATGGACTCCTCTTCTGCGGCATGTCAGTCCTCCGATAGATTGTGCTCGGTAAGCGAAAGAGTTCCGGATTTGAGAAATAAGGTAAACGGTTCTTTTTAACGGTGAAAATGTTGAATATCAATACGGAACGGAGGGATACTGTAAACCGCCTTGACAGCGGGTTCTGAGGGTGTATAATACATTCTGTATGTGCGTTTTTATAATATGAAACGGATTGGATAATTTAGGAGGAAATCATGTCAGAGAAAAAGCTTATGCTTGGCAACGAAGCCATAGCAAGAGGCGCTTATGAAGCGGGAGTTAAAGTCTCGGCCGCCTACCCCGGCACTCCGAGCACCGAGATCAGTGAGAATATCGTTAAGTACGATGAGATTTATGCGGAATGGTCACCCAACGAGAAGGTTGCGATGGAAGTTGCGATCGGTGCATCCATGGCGGGCTCGAGAGCACTCGTGTCCATGAAGCACGTCGGTGTGAACGTTGCATCCGATCCCCTTTATACAGTCAGCTATATCGGTGTTACAGGCGGACTTGTGCTTGTGGCAGCCGACGACCCCGGCATGTACAGCTCACAGAACGAGCAGGATTCACGTGCCGTTGCACGTGCTGCACATATCCCCGTGATCGAGCCTTCGGACAGCTCGGAAGCAAAAGAATTCGTCAAATTCGCGTTCGATCTTTCGGAGAAATATGACACACCCGTCATGCTCCGTACAACCACCAGACTTTCACATTCGCAGGGTATCGTTGAGCTCGAGGAGAGATTCGAGCCCATCGACATTCCCTATGAGAAGAATATAGCAAAGAACGTTATGATGCCCGGCAACGCCATCAAGCGTCATCCCGTCGTTGAGGCACGCGAGAAGCAGATGGCCGAGGACGGCGCCGATTTCCCCGTTAACCGTATCGAGATGAATGACACGAAGATAGGTGTCATCACTTCGGGTATCCCTTATCAGTATGTTAAGGAAGCAATTCCTAACGCTTCCGTTCTCAAACTCGGTGTTGTTAACCCTCTTCCCCGCAAGATGATCGAAGATTTCGCGAAGAAGGTTGACAAGCTCTACATCATCGAAGAGCTCGATCCCATCATCGAAGAGCAGGTTAAGTCCTGGGGTATCGATTGCATCGGCAAGGAAATCCTCACCATTCAGGGCGAGTACAGCGCCAACATGCTCCGCAAGGCCATCCTCGGCGAGAACAACGCGCTCACGGCACCCGCACAGGTACCCATGAGACCTCCCATCCTCTGCCCCGGATGTCCTCACAGAGCTACATTCTACGCTCTCAAGAAGCTCGGCCTTCACGCAGCGGGCGATATCGGCTGCTACACACTCGGTGCCGTTGCACCTCTCGGGGTTGTTGACACCACCGTATGTATGGGCTCAAGTATCAGCACGCTTCACGGCATGGAGAAAGCAGGCGGCCGCGAGTTCATCAAGGACTGGGTGGCTGTTATCGGAGATTCAACGTTTATGCACACCGGTGTGAACTCCCTCATCAACATGTTCTACAACCAGGGAACAGGTACAGTTCTTATTCTCGATAACTCGACCACGGGTATGACCGGACACCAGGACCATGCGGCAACCGGTAAGACCCTTAAGGGCGAGACAGTTCTTGCTGTTGATCTTTATAAGCTTTGCCACGACGGCATCGGCATTGAAAATACAAGAGTAGTGAGCGCATTTGACAGCGAAGCCCTAACTGCAGCCATAAAAGAGGAAGTGGCCAGAGAAAAAGTTTCGGTCATCATTGTCCAGGCGCCTTGTGCACTGCTCAAAAGCAATAAGCCGAAGCCTGCATTCAGGATCGACCCTGACAAGTGTGTAAGATGCGGCATGTGCATGAAGCCCGGCTGTCCCGCGATCACAAAGAAGCCCGATGGGGCGGTTGCGATCGATGCGACACTGTGCAACGGATGCGGATTATGCGAAGGTCTTTGCAAAAAGGGTGCAATAGTTAGGTAAACAGGAGAAGGAGTGGCATTATGCAGACAAAGAATATTATGATAGTCGGTGTCGGAGGACAGGGAACTCTTCTGACAAGCAGAATTCTCGGAGGACTTACACTTCGTGCGGGATTTGATGTAAAGCTTTCCGAGGTTCACGGTATGGCGCAGCGAGGCGGAAGCGTCGTAACTTTCGTTCGCTACGGAGAAAAGGTGAATGAACCCATCGTTGAGGAGGGACAGGCAGATGTCCTCATCGCATTCGAGAAGCTTGAAGCCATGAGATATGCTCATTTCCTCAAGAAGGACGGCGTTCTCATCGTGAATGACCAGCGCATTGATCCTATGCCTGTCGTTATCGGGGCAGCAGAGTATCCCGAAGGCATCATCGAGGATCTCGAGAAGAAGTACAAAGTACTTAAGATCGATGCACAGAAGGCAGCACTTGAGATCGGAAACCCGAGGACATTTAACATAATCGTTCTGGGAATGGCTGCCAAGCACATGGATTTCTCTCACGAAGACTGGCTCGATGTGATCGCAAAAACCGTACCCGAGAAGACTATCGAAGTAAACACAAAGGCTTTTGAACTGGGGTATGGTATGTGAAAACTCCAAGGTCCGCCGGCGGGCAACCGTTCGCGGAATAAAGAAGAGAGGGGAAATCCAACATGATTTGGAATGAAAGCAAAGAGTGCATGAGCCGTGATGAAATGAATCATCTTCAGAGCACTCGCCTCGTAAAACAGGTAAAGAACATTTATCACAGTGTAGAATCCTACAGAAAAAAGATGCAGGCGATCGGTCTTGAACCGGGCGATATCAGGGGTATTGAAGACCTTGAGAAACTGCCCTTCACGACCAAAGACGACTTAAGAGACAATTATCCCTGCGGGCTGTTCGCAGTACCCCGCTCCGAGATCGTCAGGATCCACGCTTCTTCGGGAACAACAGGTAAGGCAACGGTTGTTGGCTACACACGCCGCGACATTGAGAACTGGGAAGAGTGCGTAGCACGAATCCTCACCATGGCCAACATCGGCAGCAGTGATACCGTTCAGGTTTCGTACGGCTACGGCCTTTTCACCGGCGGTCTCGGTGCTCACTACGGAGCAGAGTTCCTCGGTGCAACGGTAGTACCGCTTTCGACAGGTAACACAAAGAAGCAGCTCACGATGATGCGTGACCTCGGCGTTACGGCCATCTGCTGTACACCTTCGTATCTTATGTACCTGGCTGAAGCGATCGAAGAGCAGGGCATTTTAAACGACCTTGTATTAAAGAGCGCTATCTGCGGTGCAGAGCCCTGGACAGAGAACATGCGTCGTGAGATCGAGAGAAGGCTTCACATCGAAGCGCACGATATCTACGGCCTTTCAGAGGTCATGGGACCCGGCGTTGCGGGTGACTGTCAGTATCACACAGGTCTTCATATCAATGAGGATCATTTCCTTGCCGAGATCGTTTCGGCAGAAACGCTTAAGCCCATCCCCGACGGAGAGACAGGCGAGCTCGTGTTCACAACACTCACAAAGGAAGCGCTTCCTCTCATCCGTTACAGGACAAAGGACCTTACAAGCATCACACACGAGAAGTGCGAGTGCGGCCGTACAACAGCGAGACTTTCGAGATTCAAGGGCCGTTCGGACGATATGCTCATCATCCGCGGCGTAAACGTATTCCCGTCGCAGGTTGAGGCAGCCCTTCTTGATGTCAGCGAAGTAAGCCCTAACTATCTTATGATCGTTGACAGAGTTGACAACCTTGATACACTCGAGGTTCAGGTAGAGGTTGACGAGAGATTCTTCTCCGACGAGATCAAGGAACTTGAGAACCTTACAAAGAAGATCACACATGTGCTCCAGCAGGCTCTCCTCATCGTTCCCAAGGTTAAGCTCGTTGAGCCCAGAACGCTTCAGAGAAGTGAAGGCAAGGCAGTCAGAGTCATTGATAAGAGAAAGCTTATCTAAAGAAAGGGGTACGCTTATGAGGATGAACCAGATTTCGGTTTTTATCGAAAACAAAGAAGGTAATCTCCTTACGGTATCGAAGATACTTAAGGACAACAACATAGACATCAGGACTCTGAGCTTGGCAGACACATCTGAATACGGCATGCTCAGGATGATCGTTTCGGATGAGGAGCTTGCAAAGAAGGTTCTCAAGGAAGCGGGCTTCCCCGTCAGCATCACACCTGTTATTGCGGTTCGCACAAATAACAAGGTGGGATTCATGCATGACCTGCTTGCCAAGATCCCTGCAGAGATCGCAAACATCGAGTACATGTACACACTTCCTTCGGATGAAGGCTCCGTGCTTATCCTTAAGGTTGCCAACCCCGACAAAGTGGAGGCAGCGCTCGGACAGTAAGAGACTTTGGCGTTTTCCGAAGATGACACAAAAACACGGCGGACATCCCGTCCGCTGACATAATCCGGATAATTCCCCCGCTCACGCGAAAGAAACCGTTTTGGCAACACCAAGACGCATTTCGGCACGTGGGCGGGGGTCTCTGGGCAGAAGAGAGAAAGAGAGAGGCGACATGCTTCCGAGAAGTGATACGGAGATGCTCGTGAGCATCATAAACATGAAACTGAGAGATTTCTACGGTTCGTTTGACGAGCTGTGCGACGATCTCGATGAGGACAGGGACGAACTCACCGAACTGCTTGAAAAAGCGGGACACCGCTACGATCCGGCGACCAATTCGTTCAAATAATCATTATTGTTGTTGATAACCCGATATGATATCCTATAATCAGTGCAAAACAGAGGGATCGCACAGTAATCGTGATTGTCGCGTGCAGACAGCACGGCAATTCATGGGTTTGAAAATGAACATGGGGCGTATTTTGATCAATACGCAGGGATGTGAAAGGAGAGAGCAACATGCATTGTACCAATTGTGGAAATAAGCTTTCGGACACAGCGAAGTTCTGTCCCGTTTGCGGGAGCAGGGTAGACGCCGAGCCCCCCGTACAGCAGGGATTCGCAGCTCAGCCGCAGGAGTATGTGCCTCAGCCGCAGGAGCAGCCCGCACCTCAGGCACCGCAGGAATTTGTGCCTCAGCCTCAGGAGCAGCCTGTACCTCAGGCAGCGCAGGAGTTCGTACCTCAGCCGGTACCGCAGGCACCTCAGGTACCTCAGGGCTACTACGAAGCTCCGCAGGAAAAGCCGAAGAAGCCTAAGAAGTTCCTTAAGTGGCTCATCCCTGTGATCGTCCTTGCAGTGGCAGGCATCACTCTTCTGGTGATCCAGCTCGTTTACACATCACGTCCCGCTTTCAAGGTTCGTAAGGCTGTTGAAAAGACGATCGAACCCGCAGGCGTTTATGAGGCCTTTGCCGATCTCGGAAAAGAGCTTAAAGACGGTTCGGGAACTGTCGAGATCGAGTACGTGATCGGACAGGGAAACGACGTCGACAGCTTTTTGGGTCAGGAGCTTACAGGAAGCAACAGACCAGTATTAAACGTGAAGACAACACATGATGCTTCGGGAGCAAGAACCCGAAGCGACATAAAGGTGAGCGCTCCGTCTCTCCAAATGGACACCACGGTTTCGCTTTTCCTTGACAAAGACAAGCTCATCCTTTCGTGCCCCGACTACCTTTCCGAGAATCTGATGCTCACTCTCACGGAGAGCAAGAACGGATTCTTAAAGGACACTTTCGGAAAGTCTTACGACGGCATCCTCGCCGTAATCAGTGAGCTGGCAAGATCCGGGGCCGACGCAGTTGCGCTTGAAAAGGGCGTGCAGAAGATCATTGATGAATTCTGGGATACACTCGGCGAGATAGGATTCCAGCCCATCGAAGCAGAGCAGCTTGAAGAGGGCGAGACCGGATACAAGGTTATTGTTTCCGGTGAGCAGATGGCGATGTTCGGCGACAAGGCGATCGCTATCTTAAGAGACACCGTCAGGGAAGCGGACATAGAGAAAACAGTCAACAGAGTGCTTGAGAGTATGGGCGAGCGTAAGGATTTTGAAGACCAGCTCGACGATATTTCCAAGGACATGCACAGGGATCTTGACCGTCAGACCAGGAACGCTGAGTTCTGCTTTGTGATCAAGAACGGAACGATCTCGGATCTGACCATAGGAACCGAGGGCAAGAGCTCCGTTGATTTCGAGTTTATCGGAAAAGAGGGAGATTATCCTCTTCAGAACTTTGCGGTATTCTTCGGCAATTACGGCTACATGATCTCGGGCAAGACAAGAACCGACGGTATCGAAAAGAACACTCTGTACAGTGCCTACAAGAACGGCAAGCGTTCCATAGAGGAGAATTACGAGATGGCTTCTTGGAGCTACAATAAGGAGACCAAGGAGTTTACCCTGACCTCCGGTGATGTGACCGGTGGTTACCACAGTAAAAATGCAACCTCGACGAGCTTTGACGGTTATGAGATAAAAGCGACATTCGGCGAAGAGTCCGGCGCGAAGGTTCTTAAGTACAACAAGATCGCTCTCTTCCGTAATGATTCCGAGGTCCTCAACATAGAGGGCTCGATCAAGGTTTCCGACAACAGCACCGTTGCCGATGTGACAGGAACGAACAGAGAGATCGGAGATGCTTCGTCGTCAGACTTCACGGACATCTTCGGGAAAGTGTCGTCGTCATTCTCCCAGCTGTTCGCGGGCGGTCTGAGAGGATTCTCGCTCCCCGGCCTGGGCGGCGGATACTATTACGATGACTACGATTACTATTATGACGGCGACGGTTATGATTATGACTATGGTTATGATGATTACGGTTATGATTATTATGACGATTATGACTATGATGATTATGACTATGATGATTATGACTACTACGACGACTATGATTACGAGGACTACGATTACGGCGATTACAGCTTCGATGATTTTAACCTTGACGACTACTCGCAGTACTTCGGCAGTGACGGCGAGATAGACTACAATGAGATCTATGATAGTTTGGGAGATCTGTTCTCCTGAGACACTGGTCGATGTATAACAGGAAGGATGCAGTATGTTTTGTACAAAATGCGGCAACGCTGTCAGTGATACAGCCAAGTTCTGTCCCGTGTGCGGAACTCCCGTAGACAGAGGTATATATGCAGATGAGATGCGAGAGATAATTGCAACTCCCGTGGCACAGGAAGAACCTGTATCTCAGGCAGAAGCTCCCGTGGCACAGGAAGAACCTGTGTCTCAGGCAGCAGAACCTGCCGTGCAGGATGTCCCCGACATTACTCTCACTGCACAGAAGTGGCTCCCGGAAGAGGGAGAGCAGATACCTCCCACACCCACAGAGGCGACACCTGCGAAGAAGAGCAAGAAGGGACTTATCATCACGCTCTGCGCTATCGTGGCTGTGCTCGGGTTGGCAGTCGGTGCTGCGTTCTTTATCTCGGGAAAATATTCGGAAAAAGTAGACGAACTCGAGGCGTATCAGGGCTCGGCGCTTATTGACGACATCTATGAGTACGGTGAGCTTCTCGAAAGAGCTCAGGACGCAGAGGGTGTTATCCATGTGTTTGAAACCTTCTCGATGTCAGATGAGATCGACAGGTACCTTGAGCAGGTAGATGCCAAGAAAAAGAAGCTCCCCGAGCAGGCTCTCGCTGCACACAAGGAACTTGATGCACTTGGTGACAGGTATTTCATTGAAACGTGGGGTTCCAAGATATCCGATCTGGGAACAGATATCAAAACGTCCATCGACGAAGAGAACTACGAACGACTTGTCCGTCTGATAGAGGAGTGTAAGGCTTATAAGATAGCGATTACGGAAGCAAACAACAAATTCAGACAGGGACTCACACAGATCAGGTCCGAACTCACGGATATGAGGAGCAGCTTCACATCCTACGCTCTTTTCAAGGATGAAGCAGACGATTTCCTTGAGAACGTGGGAGAGGTGTTGTCATCTGATGATGACCGCGACATTCCGTACTACGTTAATAAAGGCAGAGAACTTATTCAGGCCATTGAAGAAGCAAACCGCCCGTACACTGAACTAAATGACAGAAAGAAGTACTACGATGGGCTTTTTGCCGATGTTGAGATCACAGATCTCGATCGTTATAACATCATTGTCGGCAAGTACTCCGATGCGATCGTCGGAGGAAGCGACTCTTCCATTGTATCGGATATAGTTGACGAGTACGCCGCATTCTATGATGAGACTCATGCGGCCAACACAGAGGAACTCGAAGCGCTGATCGGCAAGATCGACAGATTCACCGGAGACCGCCTTGCGCCCGATGAGCTCACCGATTTTATCGCGGCATACTCGGCCATGAAGGAAGCACAGAGCAACGACAAGCTTGCGACGGCACTTACCAAGGCCAGGGAATGCGAAGCTTTCGTTGACATGTACACGCAGAAGATCTCCGAGAGTGAGAAGTTCCTCGCGCTTGCCACCGGACTTGCATCCGAATTCTACTTCACTTACGGGTATTCGGGCGAGCTTGACGAAGAGCAGTTGTGCTATATCTGCGAAAACGTTCTTTCCGACGGGATGATCGACGACATGAAGGCCACGCTCGGATGGGGTTCGGATCCCGACGCAGCGGACAAGGATTACTGGAGATGCGGCTTCTCGCGTACCGAATGTGAAGAGCTCGCGTACTACATAACGGGACAGAAGCATTATTTCTACAAAGAAGTCAGCGACTACGTTGAAAAGATATACCTTCCCGAGACTATCGGAAGCGTAAGGAAGGGCGATATAAGCGTTGAAGAGAACGAGGACGGTTCGGTCAACCTTGACTTTGATATCCAGGTGTTCTACGACGGCGAGGTTTATACGGTGCATGTCACCGAGACCGCGGTCTACAACGAGGACAGCTACTTTGACAACTACAGTATCTCGGCTATCGAGATGAGCGATTACAGGACAGTGAACTACGTCGACGTTTATATGAAAGCGCTCTCCGAGCTCCACGACTATGAGCCTGACCACTACACGGAAGACCAGTTCGGACGTCACCTGTCGTTCGTTTATATCGATGATGACTATATCCCCGAGATCTACGTAAGCAGTGTGTTTGGCTATGCGAGCACATATCTGATCTCGTACATCGACAACGACAATTACTATATCACCCAGCTCGCGAGTGGCGACGGCTTCAGCGAGTATGTCCCGGGAGCGGGCGTGATCAGAGTCTGTGACGGACGTCAGGGGTACTACCTCGACAATGTGATCACCCTCGGGAGTGACGGAAGGACCGAAGTTGTATTTAGCGGCGAGTATTCTTATGTGGATTTCGACAGCGACGAGATGAGATACGATGTCGAGATCCCCGAGGTGCTTGAGGACACGGAGTCGGCGGTTTATTATCAATATCTTGACGATTTCTACACATCAAAGGGTGAGAGCCGTTACCTCACCGGCGATTATACCTTCAGTGAGATGGTTCAGCTGATAGAATACGTGGGGGTTGAATGACATGAAAACACTTCTTATCATGGCGGCCGGAATGGGCAGCCGCTACGGAGGACAGAAGCAGACGGACGGATTCGGACCCTGCGGTGAGTTCATCATGGACTATTCGCTCTATGACGCACGGCGCGAGGGCTTTGACAAGGCAGTGTTCGTCATCCGAAAAGAAGATCTTGATCTCTTTGAGGAAACGGTCGGGAAACGCGCGGGCAAAGCGATGCCGGTTGAATATGTTTTTCAGGACAAGAACGATATCCCGGTCAGCGCAGTGATCCCCGAGACGAGAGTAAAGCCGTGGGGAACCGCACACGCAGTTTACTGTGCAAGGAAGAACATCGACGGACCTTTCGCCGTTATCAATGCGGACGATTTCTACGGACGTGGAGCATTCGCTAATCTGAACGGATTTCTTTCAAATGCAGGGAAACATGAGTACTGTATGATCGGTTACGAGCTGATCAACACACTCACCGAGAACGGAGGCGTGTCGAGAGGTGTGTGCGCTGTCGATGAGGGCGGATTCCTGACTGCGATAGAAGAGCACAAGACCATCTCACGCGAGAACGGAGTGATCTGCAACACCTTTGATGACGGGACCAAAAAGGAGCTGGCTCCCGGAACTATCGTTTCGATGAACTGCTGGGGCTTCGTGCCCGATTTCTTCGACGCTCTCGGAAGCGGTTTGGTCGATTTCTTCGCAAAGAACAGTGCAGATCTGTCGAAATGTGAGTTTTATCTGCTCGATCCCGTAGGCAAAGAGATCGCGAAGAAGACCGCAAGTGTTAAAGTCATCCCCACCACCGAGAAATGGTTCGGTGTGACATACAGGCAGGACCGCGATAATGTCAAGAACGAGATCGCGGCACTCATAGCGAAGGGCATATATCCCGAGAACCTGTGGGGCTGATGGTACAGTGTCCGAAGTAATCCCGTGAAAACGGACAAAACACATTAAACCGGTCAAAACGCAGAATTAGGTTTCGTATTGTTCTGATAACCGGTGTTTACAAGTTATTAAATGTCTGTTACAATGTGTAACAGTTCGGGGGCAAATAATAGGCGCGGGCTACCGCGCCTTTTGTATGATAAAAGGACGTCAGCAGCCTTTCGGATCAACATACGGAGCCTTTGCAGATCGGGCTCTATTTATGAAAAATCTAATACTTCGTTGAAGTGTTGGGCGAGGAAACGCAATCGGTCAAAGGCCGATTGCAAAGAGGAGGAAAAAAAGTGATAGAGATCAGAGATTTAACCAAGATTTACAAGCTTTCAAACAAAAAGAAAGCGGAGCTGAAAACAAAGGACAGCGAAAAAGTTGCGGTAAGTGGGGTGTCTCTGGAAGCTCATCCGGGTGAGATTTACGGGCTTCTCGGACCTAACGGTGCAGGAAAGACCACTACGCTGAGATGTGTGGCTACTCTTCTTAAACCTACAAAGGGTGAGATTTCTGTGTGCGGTTTTGATACCGTAAAAGAAGGAAAACAAGTACGTGACAAGATCTGCTTTTTAACAAACGAGATCAAGCTTGATCCTCATTTCTCGGCAAGCTACATGTTCGATTTCTTCGGCGGGCTCCACGGCATCGACGCGGAGACTCTTTCGAAGAGAAAGGAATTCTTCTTTGAAAGGTTCGGGATTACGGACTTCAAGGACAAAAAGATCGAAGACCTTTCAACGGGTATGAAGCAGAAGGCGGCCATCGCCGTAAGCCTTGTGCATGACCCTGAGGTTATCATCTTTGATGAGCCCACCAACGGACTCGACATCATCACGGCCAGAGTTGTAACGGACTTCTTAAGAGAGCTCCGTGACAAAGGAAAGACCATCATCGTTTCAACTCACATCATGAGCGAGGCTCAGAAGCTCTGCGACAGGATCGGAATGATCATCGATGGAAAGATGGTTGCGGAAGGAACGCTTTCGTCGCTTCTTGCGCAGGAGAATGCCGAGGATCTTGAGGATGCATTCTTCAAAGTGTACAAGAGAGTTATGGGCGAAGAGAAAATTAGTTGAGACACAAAGAGGAGAAAGCAATGAAAGGTGCAAAAAGAATCATAAAAAAAGAGCTCGCAAGAGTTTTTAAAGATAAAAAACTGATCTTTACAATGTACATCATGCCGGCGATCCTGATGTTTGTCATCTACGGATTGATAGGAAATCTCATGAGTTCGATGAATAACGACATTACGGAACACACGGACATAGTTACTGTCGTAAACGCTCCCGAATCGTTCAAGCAAACGGTCAGCGCCACGGGCTATGACGCTATGGCAAGCGTGTCATATACAGACAAGAAAAGCTACGAAGCAAACAAAGCTGCATATGAAGACGACATATTAAACGGAAGAGCAGACCTTTTGGTTGTGTTTGACGAGGACTTTGAAAGCGTATTTAACGCATATGCGAACAAGGGCGATAAGATTCCCGGCATAAGCGTTTCATACAACAACACTGAAAACTATTCGCAAAAAGCGCATAACGTATTCAACAGCCTTGTGGCAAATGCCTACAGACAGACACTTCAGACAGTCCGCTTCGGTGACCTTGAAAGACTTGAGGTTTTTAACGTCACGGAGAATCAGATCGTGAAGGAATCAAAGAAGGGAACAGAGTTCCTTTCCATGCTGCTTCCTTACATGATCGTGCTGATGCTCTTCTCATCTGCGATGAGCATTACGGTTGACGCGATCGCCGGTGAAAAGGAAAGAGGAACTCTTTCAAGCATGCTCCTCGCTCCCATCAGCAGAACAGAGATAGTTGTCGGAAAGCTGGTTGCGCTTTCGATACTCTCCACGCTTTCGGCGCTTGTTTACTGCGTGAGCATGCTCCTTGCCATGCCTTTGATGCAGAACGGCATGGGCGCGGGAGAAGTAAATCTTTCATTTATTAGCGTCGATACGGTTCTCATGCTTCTCGGAACGATCGTGCTTATGAACCTTCTCTTTGTTTCGCTCCTTTCGGCAGTATCGATCTGCGCGAAGGACACAAAGACGGCAAGCACTCTGGTTGCTCCCATGTATATCGTCGTTGTCCTTGCGGGTGTTATGACCATGTTCTCGGGCGGAACTTCGATGCCGCTCTGGAAATATGCGATCCCGGTTTACGGTAATGCACTTGTTGTTCAGCAGATCTGCTCGGGCGAAGCACAGCTTTCTTCGTTCCTTGCGACAGTAGCAGGACTGGTAGTGATGATCGCGGTATTTGTCGGCCTTACAAGCAAGGCATTCAACAGTGAGAAGATAATGTTCAACGCCTGATCTTTTGGGTGATAAGATAGTATCGCGGCGATCGGGAGAACTTACGTGTGATAAAGAAGTATCGCGGATGATCGGCCGTGGTAACAAGAGGTAAGAATGATAAAGACAGATGTCGACTTTTTAAATCCGGGCAGAATATGTGACAGCGGTCAGATATTCAGAATGTATCGGGTCGAAGGGAAGGCATCTGTCTTTTTGGTTTATTCCGGGGACAGGAGACTTAAGATATCCGTTAAAGGAAGAGATGTTTTCCTGCACTGTGATACCGCGGAATATGAGTCATATTGGAAGCATTTCTTTGATATGGACCGCGACTACGACGCGCTCGCGGCAAAGATCGACCCCTCGGACAGTTTTCTGGCAAGGGCGTGCCTGGCCGGAAAGGGACTGAGGATACTCCGTCAGGACCTGTTTGAAATGATCATCTCGTTCATCATCTCGCAGCAGAAGCAGATCCCTTCGATACGCAAGTGTGTCGAGGCTCTCTGCGAAAGATTCGGGCAGAAGCACGCTCCGGATGGGGCGGACAATGCAGAAAGAACCGGGAAGAAGGATGCTTCTGAAGGGGCGGTCGGTTTGGAGAACGGCTGCGTCGGGGACTGCGGAAAGAAGGAGGAGAAAGCCTGGTACGGATTTCCTTCTCCGCACAGTATCGCGGCCGGCGGGCCTGAAGGCCTTAAGGGGCTGTCGCTCGGGTACAGAGAGCGCTACATCTATGAAACAAGCTGCATTTTTTTGCAGGTCGAAGACGAACTTCGCGATGCGATCGATAAAAAGGATTTTGTGGCGGCAAAAAAGATGCTTTTGTCCATGACCGGTATCGGTGAAAAGGTCGCGGACTGTATTCTGCTCTTTGCCTGCGGTGACCTTGATTCGTTCCCCGTCGACACGCACATCATAAGCATTATGGACAGAGAGTACGGGGAAAAGACGGACGGCAGGCTCTCCCCCGCTCGGGCAAGAGAACAGGTCAGGGAAGTGTTCGGGAAATATAAAGGCTTCTCGGGACTTGTGCAGCAGTGGATATTTGCATATGAGATAAGCGGACAAAACAAAAGGAAGGACTGAGTTTCAGCCCTTCCCTTTTTATCATGGGGTCAACTGATATTTTCTGATAAGCAACCGGCTTGGAAGACCGGTTATTACTGACTGTTATACAAGCGGAGTATAGGAGCCGCTCGGGAGGTACTTTTGGATCATCGCCTCAAACTGGGCGGGGATGATGGGCTTTAAGAGGAAGTCTGCAAAGCCTTCTCTTAAGTAATCCTCGCGGGCGCCCGAGTCGGAGTTGGCCGAAAGGGCGATGATCGGAGTGTCCTTGCAGAGGTGGTCCGTCTCGTGACAGCGGCGGATCGTCTCAATACCGTTAAGACCCGGCATGTAGTGATCGAGGAAGATCAGGTCGTAGTGTTTCTCTTTTATCATGTCGAGCATGGAGTAACCGCTGTCGGCGAGGTCGATCTGAAGACCGGTCTCTTTAAGAAGGTCACGTGCGATGGTGCGGTTGACCATGTTGTCATCAACGATGAGGATACGGCACGCATCAGCTTTAAACGAAGGAGAGTACGAACTGCCCATACCGATCTGCATCGAAGGGGTCTGGGCGGGGGGCTCGTAGCGTCCGACGGGGTGGTAGTCTTCGACGATCTGGGGGATGTAGACGGTGAAGGTAGAACCGACGCCGTACTCACTCGAGATCTCGAGTCTTCCTTCCATAAGCTCGAGGAGTCTGGAGATGATCGTCATACCGAGGCCGGTGCCGACTGTCCCGCGTGTGTCGGGATCGTCGATACGTCTGAAACGGTCCGTGAGGTGGACGATGTCTTCACTCTTGATACCGATACCCGTGTCGGAAACGGTGAACTGCAGCTCGGCACGGTTCTTGGGAAGAAGCGAGAAATCGGTGGTAAGTGTGACCGATCCGTGCTTGGTGTACTTGATCGCGTTGGAAAGCAGATTCGTGATGATCTGGCGAACCCTGATCGAATCTCCGCAGAATTTGCTCGGAGTGCGCTCGTCGATGTTCATGATGAATGAGAGTTTCTTGGCAACGGCGAGCGGACGGAGGCATTCATCTGTCTCGTGGAGCATATCCACAAAGCTGTAAGGAGACGAAACGATCTCCATGCTGCCGGATTCGATACGTGACATGTCAAGGATATCGTTGATGGTTGAAAGGAGAAGGTTGCCCGAGTTCATGATGTCATCGGCGTAGGAGCGGATCTCCGGGTCGGTGGTCTTTCTGGTAATGAGCTCGTTTGAACCGAGTATCGCGTTGATGGGGGTACGTATCTCGTGGGACATATGCGTTAAAAACGCATCCTTCGCATTGCTGGCTTTCTCGGCGTTACGGCGGGCTGCGTCGGCCTCCTCGGCGAGGGAACTCATGGATTCGCCGATGCAGAAGGTGTCATACTCGCGGAGGAATCTGATGGTGGAGATCATGATCGCAACGGCTTCGAGGATGACAAGATCCGTCCACTTGTTGGGACCGAAGTCGATGTCTATAAAATGGAAGAGTGTTGCGCAGACACCGAAGTAAACAAGCAGGAACGACAGAGAGTACAGCGGCAGAAGACAGATGCTGCCGGAAAAAGCAAGGATACCGATCGCCCAGACGATGGGAGAGTAGCCGTCTTCAGACGAGGGAAGCAGAAGGACAAGGAGTGTCCACACCGGAAGGAGTGAAACTGTCGCGTAACAACAGCACTCGAGCTTTTTGAAGTTGTTCTCGCAGTCCTTGTTGTACTTGAGCATTACAAAAAGAAGAGGAACCGAAAGGATAAGGGGAAGAAGGTAGGTCGTGAGGGTCGGGCCGAGAAGGAACCTGTCCGGCATATCGACAAGTCTCATGATAAGTCCGATAACAACGAAGGCGCACAGAAGCAGAAGGATGCCGACGCTGAAGGAAACCTGCTTCCTTAAGATAAGCTTTCGAAACGGGTAATACCGTCTGACCGAGTAGACCTTGGTCAGCTTAGAAAAAAAGTCGCGAAACATAAACCCCTGTTGTCCCCCTCCCCCGAAGGATAGTCGGTAACAAAACCCGACTTATGATAAGATTAGCAACATAATCTTTAAAAATCCGAAAAACGTGTTATAATTATATCACCCGTTGCGGCTGATAACAAGTATTTACTCTGAAAGCCCCGGAAGAGGGCGGGCAGGGTCGCATCGGAAGACACTTGACGGTTTGGTTTTTGGAAACGAGGTGATCTAACGTGGGCATCGCAAAAGAAGATCTTATCAAGGCGCTCGGAAGTGCATTTGATACTAAAGAAGGATCGCCCGAACAAACAGAACGTCTGGTCACGGAAAGCACAAGGTGTGACGGCCATAACTACGCATCGCTCGTTAAGCTTCACGACAGGGAAGACTTCGAACAGCAGGCATATGCGGAGCATCAGGATTCCTACATGATCAAGGACGTTATCAATTGCCTGAAAGAAGAGAGAGGTGTCGAGTACTCGAACGCCGCAGACGCGCTTTCGCGCAAGTTCCTCAACGCGGTTGAGATCAAGGACGAGGCGCGGGTCAAGATGCTGACCGAGACGGCACGCGAGTTCACCCTGAAGCTTCGCTGCACTTCGAAAGGCAGCCCCCAGAGAGCAGTTGTTTTACTTTATATAGCAAATCAGATTCCCTCGCTTTAAGTAAGGGAATCTTTCCTTTATAATAAGAAAAGATCATTTGCAGGATCCGGATCGCTTATCAAAAATTTTTTTGACTGAATTGGATTCAGTTATTGAAACAGAAAGATATTTGTGCTAATATCTTTCGGAATGAAAATTGATCGGTTATCTAGATGAGGAGGAAACCATGGCAAAGAGGACTGACATTAAAAAAGTTCTTATTATCGGATCGGGCCCTATCATTATCGGACAGGCATGCGAATTTGACTATTCCGGAACCCAGGCTTGTAAGGCGCTTCACAAGCTCGGTTACGAAATAGTACTTGTTAATTCCAACCCCGCAACCATCATGACGGACCCGGGTACAGCTGATGTTACTTATATTGAACCCTTAAATGCAAAGAGGCTCGAACAGATCATTGCAAAAGAGAGACCGGATGCTATCCTTCCTAATCTTGGCGGACAGTCTGGTCTTAATTTATGCTCGGAGCTCGGCGCGAAGGGGATCCTTGATAAGTACGGAGTTAAGGTCATCGGTGTACAGCTTGATGCGATCGAGCGCGGTGAGGACCGTATCGAGTTCAAAAAGACCATGGAAAAGCTCGGTATCGAGATGGCGAGATCTGAGGTTGCTTACTCCGTAGAGCAGGCGCTTGAGATCGCCGACAGACTCGGATACCCCGTTGTTCTGCGTCCCGCATACACTATGGGCGGCGCCGGCGGCGGACTCGTTTATAATACAGAAGAACTTAAGATCGTCTGCGAGCGTGGTATCCAGGCCAGCCTCGTTGGACAGGTGCTTGTTGAGGAGTCAATCCTCGGCTGGGAAGAGCTCGAGCTCGAGGTTGTACGTGATGCGAAGGGACAGATGATCACAGTCTGCTTCATCGAGAATATCGATCCCCTCGGAGTACATACCGGCGACTCGTTCTGCTCGGCTCCCATGCTGACCATCAGCGAAGAGTGCCAGAAGAAGCTCCAGGAGCAGGCATACAAGATCGTCAACGAAGTACAGGTTATCGGCGGAACAAACGTACAGTTCGCAC
>JAEEGF011868426.1_pt1 | contig 23849 bp, 38 predicted proteins | sample 9134171 | NCBI WGS metagenome assembly JAEEGF01 (sample SAMN16246542, study PRJNA631951) | gut metagenome | biome: gut microbiome; feature: rumen; material: AP-attached | host: Bos | place: Iran: Karaj | collected 2018-10
CGTCTTCGACTATTACACCGCCTGCGCCAATATCACGGAGTCCGCCGACGGCTCGGACGAGGCAACGGATGATGAATACTACGATCTGATGGTGGCGTCTCTGGACGGGTACAGCTGCGCCGGCGCAGAAGGCGCGTATGTATACCACGCCATGAAGGTGTCCACCGAGATAGCGGACGTAAAGGCTGTAGTGCCCCGCAGGACTGTCAAGGTCACCAAGGATGTGTGGACGCATGGATCGGCAAAAGCGGCCTTTATCGGCGCTCCCAGCCTGTTGCAAAACACCTTAAAGGTGTACACGGCATCGGGCGGGACGCTGGCCACGCTGGACGATGACTACACGCTGTCGACTTCGGATGACGGGCTGCTGACGATCACGCTCCTGTCTACGGGCATCCTGTACAGCCGGAGCACGATCTACATCGAGGCGGACTACCTGGAGGCCGGGAAGGTGGCGCTGTATGTGCTGATGAACGATGGCACTATAGCGACCACCGAAACAAAGAACGCCGTACTGGCCGCCTGCAACGCCGCCGAGGCGCGGCCCATGACCGACACCGTTGAGGTCCGGGACCCCGAAGCCGTGACGTACAACATCGACCTGACGTACTACATCCCGTCGAACGCAGCGACCAGCTCCGCCGACATCCAGGAGAAAGTGAACCAGGCCGTGGCTGACTACAAGGCATGGCAGAGCGAACGCCTGGGCCGCGATATCAACCCGTCGCACCTGATCAGCCTGCTCATGCAGACGGGCATCAAGCGCGTGGCGCTGACGGCGCCGGCCTTCACGGTCTTGCACGATGGCGCCGACCACTCCGTTCCGCAGATCGCTACCTGTGGCACCGTGACGGTCACGAATGGAGGGTTTGAGAATGAGTGAGAAGATCACCGTTGACAGCCTCATGTCCACGTTCCCGGAGGTGCTGGCGAAGGACAAGAACATGTACGCCATCGGGCACGCTATCGCTACGGTGCTCGCCCAGCGGCTGAACGAGATCAACAGGATCAGGATTTACTCTAATATCCAGGAGCTCCCCGAAACGCTCCTGGATATTCTTGCGAAGGATCTGAAAGTGGACTGGTACGGCTACGACTACCCCGTGGAAGTGAAGCGGAACCAGATCGAGAGCAGCATCATGGTCCACAGACGCCTGGGCACAAAGGGGTCCGTCGACAAAGCGCTGTCCGACATCTATCCCGGCTCCACCGTCCAGGAATGGTACGAGTACGGTGGCCGGCCTTTCTATTTCAGGGTAGTCCTGGACCTGACGAATCAGATCGCGGACATATCCAACGAGGAAGTCCTGCGGAAGCTGAGCATCTACAAGCCGAAGCGGGCCGAGCTGGAGGATGATATGATCGCGTACCGTTCTTCTTCGGTCATTGCCATTACGCTCCGCACGGACGTCCAGGGCTTTGACGTGCGGCGCTGCGGAACGCCCCTGGATAGCCTTTTCTGAGAAGGAGGTAAAACATGATCGACACAGCAGCATTCAATGACCTGAAAGGCTACATCATGCGCCGGGTATCTTATGTGCGCTATCGTATCGGCAGCACCTGGTATTCCGACATCTTGAACAATGTGGCCGTGAGCAGCAGCGGGACGGTGCGCATGAGCGTGACCATAGCGCCAACGCTTTTACAGGAAGCGACGGTGAACAGGGTGGAGCTGTACAACTCCGACAATGAGCTTTGGGCGCATCAGGATTGTAGCATCAAACTGACGCCGACATCCTCCCGCGCACTGTTCTGGTTCGACTTCATGCTCAAGGAGGTGAGCTAAATGTACAATTGGACCCCTTGGCTTGACCAGGTATGGGACGATTCGACGCTTTTCTATTACGAGGATTTAGGAAACGGGAAATGCCGGATCACCCGCGCCGGCGTCGTGCAGCAGCTTGGGACTGAGCAGGACGCCCTCCACTTCAACAACATCGAGGGCGGTATCGTAGACGCCCATGTGGCCATCGGCCTGTTGGTCAATGCGCTGCGGCAAACCTCCTGGCGGGTGGACGAGCTCGAGGAGCTTTTGAGAAAGCACAGGACCGTGGAGGTTGGCACCGTCACGCTCACGAATTCGCTGAAATACCCGTTCAACAATTCGGAGCGGACCATCGCCCTGGTGACGCCCCAGGAGAACAGCGATTACATCGTAGACGTCAACGTGACCGCCCAGGCAGGCGGTGTGGAGGAGATCATCGTTTCGAGCAAGCTCACGAACGGCTTTAAGATGGCGTTCACCGGCGGCGGCACCAGCTGTACCGTCAAATATATCGTGGTAGGAGGTTTTGTCGAATGATTATCGTTGAGAAGAACGTGGGGCCGAAGATCCCCTATGAAGTGATGGGCAAGAAGGTCTGTTTTGACGACGATCTGACCATCAACCTGGCAAAGCGGGAACAGGATGACGCCGTGCATATCGACATCTGCTACGATGCGGACGACGAGCTGGTGATCGGCGCGGCTGCCGGACGGTCTTATGTGGCCGAGATCGACATCCCCGCCCGCCGGTATGAGGACGTGGAGAACCCGGACTATGACCCGGACGATCCTCAGAGCCAGCAGTACATCCTCACGCCTGTGCCGCTGGACATGGACACGGTGACGCTCACGCTGTGGGCCATCGAGTAAAGGAGGAAAGAGCATGATCAGCTTTGACAAAGCGAACCTGGCGCTCCAGGCGGTATGCCCCAATAACGTGCTGCTGATGGACGACAAGAACATGCCGTCCGTCATGGTGAAGATTCCGAAGATGACCTACGCGCAGCTGGGGCTCGGCAGCTCCGCAGACGTTTTCCCGGCGTTCATCGTGAACGGCCAGGAAGTGGACGCCATCTATATCTCCAAGTATCAGAACATCGTCCAAAACAGCCGGGCGTACTCACTTCCCGGGGAGGACCCGAAAGCACAGATCGCTTTCGACACCGCCCGCCAGGCGTGTGAGGCGAAGGGCGAAGGCTGGCACCTGATGACACGCATGGAGTGGATGGCGCTGGCGCTGTGGTGCAAGGCCAACGGCACGATGCCGAAGGGCAACAACAACTACGGCAAAGACACCACCGAGACCACCTACAAGGCGATCCCCACGCTGATGAACGGCACACAGATCAATCGCGTGGCCACGGGCACCGGCCCGGTCACCTGGAGCCACGACGGCACCCCTGCCGGCATCTGGGACCTGAACGGCAACGTGTCCGAATGTGTGGGCGGCATCCGCACCGTATACGGCGAGCTGCAGGTCTTGGTCAACAACAATGCAGCAGATCCCGCGCATTCTCAAGCGGCGGCCTCCGCAGAGTGGAAAGCCATCGACGGCACTACCGGCAACCTGGTCACGCCCAACGGCACCGGGCGGACATCCGGCAGCCTGAAAGCGTCCTGGACCGGCAGCGCGTGGAAGTGGATCACGGGCACCCCCGCCGCCGACACCACCTATCACGGATGCACGCTCGAAAGCATCACGGTGGATTCGGGGATCGGTGCCGGCGCCATCCTGATGCTCCAGGCGCTCGGCCTGTACAAGTACGATACCACCGCAGGCGCCTACTCCGGCGACTACATCTACATGAACGTAGCGGAAGCGGAGCGGTCCTTCTGCTGCGGCGGCAGCCGGGCCTACGGCGGCCATGCCGGCGTCTTCTTCGCGGATGGCGACAACGGCCGCGGCAACACGGGCGCGAGCGTCGGCTTCCGCGCCGCTTACTGTGAACTGCCCTCCTGAGCAGCTGCGACCTGATGCCCCCGGCGGTAGCCGGGGGCGCGTTCCCTCCGCCCGAAGGGCGGCGACCCAAAAATAATTCCCCAAAATAACGGATTTCGTTATTTACCACCAAAAAGCGGCGTTGCAACGCTGGCACGCTATAATGGCCACAAGGGAGAAGCACATGGATTATAAAGCCTCGAAGACCCAACAGAAGATCCTCGACATGATGGAATATGGGTATCAGGCCATCCGTAATTTCCCGAAGTCGGAAAGGTTTTCACTGGCGCAGGACATCCGTTCCTGCATGAACCGAGAGCTGCGGCTTGTGATCGAGGTCGAAAAGGCGTACATCAAAAAGAGCACGCTGAAAGACCTGGACACCACGAACGCGGAGCTTCAGGCGTATGTGCGCCTGGCCTTCAATATGCGGTTCCTTTCGGCCCATCAATATCAGGTATGGTCCGATAAGCTGGTGGAGCTTGGGAAGATGATCGGCGGGTGGCTGCGCTCCGTCAGCAGCCCCAACGCTTGATCTGAGGGGTGCGCTGTATACTTGCGGTCCTTCTACTGCGGCGGCAACTGGAACAACGGCGGCAATGCCGGCGTCTTCTACGCGAATGGCAACAACGGCCGCGGCAACACGAACACGAACATCGGCTTCCGCGCCGCTTAACCTCCACGTCAGATGCTGGGCCCTCACGGGGGCACAGACAGTACAGAGGTGATTAAGGAGCGCATTCCTCCGGTCTTTCATGGCCGATAAACGAAGCGCCGCCTGCTGACGTTCCGGCGAGAGCACGGCGTCCGCGGACGGGGCCTTTAAGGGGGCACGGAATGGAAAAGCACAGGCACGTTTTTGAAGATTTTGCGACCTTCGAAAGAGTGTATGACGGATACAGGCTGGCCAGACGCAATAAGCGGTTCAAGCCTGCGGTGCTGGACTATTCCGCGCACCTTGAGGAAAACATACTCCGGGATGTGCAACGGCTCCGTGACGGGACATACGCCCCGGGGGAACCGCACGACTTCTACGAGCTGTATCCGAAGGTGCGGCTGATCCATTCGCTGCCCTTCAATGACCGGGTGATAAACTGCGCCGGCTATCTCACGCTGTGGCCGATCTACTATCGATCCATGTACGAACACAGCTACGGCAGCGTCCCCGGGCGCGGTACGGAGGCGGCGGTGCATACGTTCCAGTCCTGGCTCCGGCGGGTCCGGCACGAGAAGGAAAGGTGGTACGTCTGCAAGCTGGACGTGGCCAAGTTCTTCTTCCGGATTCCCTATGAAGTCCAACTCCGGGAGCTGGGCCGCCCCCTGGATGATCCGCGCATGATGTGGTTCCTCGAAACGGCCATCAAATGCGACGGGCGGCCTTTCGGGCTCCCTATTGAGGCGAAGGACGTCAAGAACGCCGAGCGCGTCCCCGGGATCGGGATGCAGGTAGGCAGCCTCATTTCACAGATGACGGCCAACGTGGTCATGACGCCGCTTGACCACTACATCAAGCGGGTGCTGCGCGTACCCTTCTACGCGCGGTACATGGACGATATGCGCTTGATCGTGTCCAGCAAGAGCGAAGCCTGGCGCTGCGTCCGGGAGGTCGATAAATACCTCCGTGGTGAGCTCGGCTTGCAGCTGAACCAAAAAACGGCGGTCATCCCCGCGGACATCCCCGTGGAGTTCGTTGGCCGGAAGATCTCCGCGGACAGGATCGAGCTGCGCCGGAGCACCAGCCTTTCCATGAAGCGACACCTGGCGCAGATCATGGACGGGTACGCGGAGGGGGCGCTGACGCTGGAATACTGCAAGAACGTGATTACCTCCCATGCGGGCATGCTGTCACATTGCAACAATGACGCGCTGAGGGACAAGGTTTTCCGGGATTTCGTTTTGAGAAGGAGCACGGCAGAGGATGGATGCTGAACTGTATTTCCAGTTGGTGGAGCTGATCGAAACACAATCCAGGGTGATCGCGTTCCTGGCCACCCGCCTGGTGGAGCAGAACGCCATCACCAGCGCCGAGAACGAAATGCTGACCGAGCTGACAGCACAGCGCGACCGCATCATCGGGAACACGCTTTGATATATAGACCCCAGGATTCTGGAGCTGCTTTTCGGCGGCTCTATTTTTTTATGCAGGAGGAAAGAAAATGAATCAGGAAATCACCATCACACCGGCGCAGATCGTGCAGCTGTTCCTTTGGTTCTGCGGCGCCATTACTGCCATCGGCGCTGCCGTCGCGGTCATCATCAAACTGGTGAACGCTGCGAAGGCCCCGACAAAGAAGCTCGAGGAAAGGCTGGCGGCGCTGGAGAAGAAAGTTGAGGAACATAAGGGCTACTTTTCTAATGACAACGAGCGCCTGGACATCCTCGAAGAAGGGAACAAGGTCACCCAGCGGGCGCTCCTGGCCCTGCTCAGTCATGGCATAGACGGCAACGATGTGGAGGGCATGCGAAGCGCAAAAGCGGAATTGCAAAAATATCTCATTGAGCGTTGAAAAAGGAGGCACCTATGGCAAAGGTCTTTATCGGCAACGCCGTTCATGACGAAAACGGAAAAGCGAAAGGCGGCCAGCCCGGAGATCAGACCGGGAAAGAGGTCGTCGTCCAGGCTTGGTATAAGAACAGCAAAGGGTGGCGAGTGCTCCGACCGAAAGATGGGACTGTTGCCCGTAAGATTGCGGAGGCCATGCGGAACGCCTGCGCCAATGACGCCATTGGCTACGATCAAGGCGATCGCAACACCCTGTACACGGAAGCCGCAAAGATCGGATTCGACCCGGGTCGCGTAAGTGTCCCGTGTGAAACGGACTGCTCCGCGCTGGTGCGCGTCTGCCTTGCCTATGCCGGTATCAAGGTGTCCAACTTCAATACGGCGAACGAGGCCGCCGTCCTCATGGCCACGGGCAAGTTTACCGAGCTGACAGGTAAAGAGTACACCGACGCCTCGGACCGGCTGCGGGAGGGTGACGTGCTGATCACCAAGGTCAAAGGCCACACGGCCGTGATCCTGAACAACGGCCCGAAAGCAGACGATGATCCTGTGCCGCCAGCACCGGAGCCGCCAACGCCGACACCCGGCACGAAGATGATCAAGGTCAAGGGAAGCGTCCGCGTCCGCGATGGGAACGGGAAGAATCACGCGCAGATCAAGCCCACCGTGTCTAAGCGCACGAACCCCTCCGGCCTGATCCCGTACAATGGACAGGCCACGGATAGCCCTTACTGGTACATGACCGAATGGCAGGGACAGCAGGGCTATATCACCAGCCAAAAGCGCTATACGGAGGTCGTGGAAGTATGACCAAGCCGAAGCGGAAAAAAGAGCCCCTGTCGACTTCCGACAAGGTGGTGATCGCCGCCGTTGTCGCTGTTATCCTGGTGTTCGCCGCTGAGCTAACGCTGCGGGCCTTCGACAAGGAAGGATTGTCGGACAGGTTCATCACCTGCTGGTATACCTTCTGGGGCTCCGAGCTGGCTTTCCTGGCCGGTATCAAGATCACTAAAGTACGCACATCCCCCTTCGCGCCGTCAGACGATGAAGCCGATGACGACGCAGCGGGATGAATATATCCGAAAGGAGATTGACCCATGGCAGATATTATTGGACCCTTCACTGAACCAACGCCCGAAACCTTGTCTATCCAGTCCAGGACGCGCAACCCCATCTTCTGGATCGGCATGGTCTGTTGCGCCTACGAAGCCGTCATCCACGCCCTGGCCACCGCCCATGTAGATATTCCTGTATGGGCATCGGCAATCGGCATCGGCTTGTCGGCCGTCCTTGCCTACTGCAACAGCAACAACCCCAGCCTGACCAGCCACTAAGGCAACGAAACACCCCCTTGCGAAACCTGCAAGGGGGCTTTTTTGCGTTTTGGCGTCCGAGGCCGCCAGGGGCCCTTATTTTCGCCCTGCCCTCCGGACACCCGTATACCGGGGTTCGCTGCCGGGAACCGGTTGCAACGCGCCACAGAGGGCGAGAGTGGTATTTTTGGGGCTCAGTCGATCTCTACCACCACATAGCCGCCGTTGGTCATGTACGCCACTTCCTCCAGGGGGTCGGTGCGCTTCGCCTCGATGCCCTCATTGATCTGTTCCTCGGTGAGCCTCTGCCGGAGCTCCGCTTTCGTCAGCTTGCGGCGCTTGCCCTGCCTGTCTTGAAAGTAGAATTTCATGCTTCCGCCTCCTCGATACTGCTGATCGCTTCCTCCAGACTGTTCACGGCGTCCTCCATGTTCGATACGGCTTCATCGGCCTTTTCGTACCGTTCGCTGCCCTGGAGATTGTCGGGCATGTTGTCCCGGTATTCTTCTTCCTCCTCCTGCAGATCTTCCAGGGAGGCTTTCAGCTCTTCCAGCTGCTCCCGAATTTCGGCGAGTGACTTTCTCCTGATCTTGTTCATAAGCTTTTCCTTTCTGCCCTGCCATCATCGGCGCCGGTGGGGCGGTTCCGGCGGACGGCCCGCAGGCCGTTTCGGCTTATTTCGGCAAAATTGCATTTCTGATCGCTTCATCCCGAGACGCCCCGAAACCCGCCCCGGTGTCATATCCGACAGTAGGAATACAGCACCAGGTGTCTCGGGAGTAATTCGTGCAGCTTTCAAGCACTCCAACCTCCAACAGTTCGGAAACGGTTCCGACAAGGCCGAGGCACCGGCTCTTGTCATCGGTCCAGACTTTCCTGAGCGTCCCTTCGTAATCCTTCTTTTTTGTGAATTTCATGGTAACGTACCTCTCTTTCCTTACCAGTCCTCGTCCTCTTCATCTTCCCAGGAATCGTCCACGTCCTCGTGCTCGTCCCGGAAGCTGAACATGTCCTCGGTCTCTGTGGTCCGTAGCTCGGGATGGTCGTTGACGTAATCCGCGACCTTACCAACCAGCACATCCAGCACGGCGTCGTAGGCTTCGTCACTGTACATCCCCCAGATGGCCAGCACCAGGGCGGATATATCCTTGGGCAGCTTGTTGATCAGGAACCGGGCGGCGGGGTTGCAGGTCTCTTTGCCGTAACCGACGCCTACATGGTCACCGTCGTTCCAGTTGCGGTACGAAATCCGCATCATAGCCCGGACGATCTCACCGGCCAGGGATTCGGCTTTGCCGGAGCAGGGGACCAATTCTTCAAACAGGGTGCTGAGCTTTTCATCGTTCTTTGTCATCTTGCGTTCCTCCTTTTTCCTTTCTCCTTGCAATTTATCTTCTGATCGACTATACTCTCCGGAGAGAGGGGGCGGCGGTTTTTCCACCGCCCCGGTCGGGTCACTTCTCAGTGCTCTCGGCTCCCTGCTTTAGCTTTCCGGGCCTTATCGTGATCGTAATCCGTTCTGCAACCTCGGGCTGATCACTCAGGATTTTCAGAAGCTCTTGCAGGGCTTTCATTTTATCGTTCGCCATTCGTTTCACCTCCTTTCCCTTGGGGCGTTGCCCTCTTGTTTTTTACAAGTTAATTGTACATCATTATTATTTACTTGTCAATAGGAAAAGTAAATATTTCTGGTGTTTTTTCAAAGTTTTTTTATTGACAAATAAATCATAAAAGTGTATAGTCTATGCGAGGTGATGAACGTGAGTATATCTGCAAAGGTAAAAGCCCTTCTCAATCTTCAAGGGAAGAAGCAGGCCGATCTTATGGCCGTACTGGAAATGGGGAGCAAACAGGCATTGAGCAATAAGTTCTCCAATGAGCGATGGTCAGCTGATGATCTTATCCGGGTCGCGGAGTTTACGGGGTGCCAGTTGGCTTTCCTGCTACCGAATGGGGAGAGGATCATCCTGGAACCAGGACAGAAGGACGAGCAGTAAAAGAGAAGGCGCGGGGCCGTACACCCTGCGCCTTTTTTGGAGCCGTCACCGATGCGTTGTTTTCCCGGCCCTGTTATGGTCGACCTTCGGCTGATCGTTCGGGACCCGGACGATGATTTCATCCAGGTCACAGTTCAAGGCCTCACAGATCAGGTCCAGGTGTTCCAGGTTGATCCTGTCCACCATTTCGTGGTATATCTCGTTGATCGTGGTGGGACGGATGCCTGTGCAGCGGGCGAGATCGGCTTGTGTCCAGCGGACTTCGCCCAGTTTACGGGATAGTAAAATCTTAATCATAGGCCGCGCTCCTTGATATGAATTTACCATTTTCCGGCAATTCTGGCGGGATTTGTTGGATTATCACTATTCTATGAATTTTCGCACGAAAAACGGTATGAGATGAGTGTATAGCATGAGAAAAGCACAGTCCCCATTAGGAAACTGTGCTTTTCTTAAACTCTGCCCTTATGACGATCCCGAAAGGCGAAAAGGCTATCCTTAGGCCTTTTTGGTTCGCATAAATGGCGCTGGTGGCCCTTTGGGGATTTTGTTCGAACACGTCCCCACTGGGTATACTATCGAATTTCTTTGTCCGTGTCCCTCCGTCGCCAGGGTAATACAGGATGATGTCAACGTGGTCATCGTACACATATACGGCCTTGACGAACTGCTCCAATATGTTGCGTCTGTTCTTCGGGTTGGTAAACCGCTTCTTGCGGAGCATATCAAAGTAGAATTCCACATGCTCCCTGTCTGGCGGCGAAAACTCCTTTTCCAGCTTCGAGATATCTTTCTCGAGGTCGGCGATCTGCTGCTCATGCTCCAGCAGCGTCGCGGAGGTAGAGCTGTTCCAGATGCCCTCTGCAATAGCGTCATTGATGTTTTTGACCTTCCGCTTTTCTTCTGCCAGCAGCTCCTTCTTCTTCGGCAGGCCGCGCTCCTCCTGGATCTTCTCGATATAGTTCACGGTGGCATCGACCATCCATTGGATCATGTCATCGTCCATAGCCTCATAGATGGCATCGAGCACCAATCCCTCCAGCCAATCCTTCGGCACCGGCTTCTTCTCACACCCCCTTTTCAACCGCTGATTATTGCAGCTGTAGTAGTAATAGGTCTTTGACCGGCCGGACCCGCTGATGCCTACCATGGGCCCCTTGCAATCGCCGCAGTAAAGCAACCCCGTGAGAAGAAAATCCCCGGATATACCGCTGCCGCGCTTTGCCGGTTTGCTGACTATCTCCTGCACGTCGTCCCACACCTCCTTGTCTATGATCGGCGGCACGCCGCCCTCGATCCTGTACCCGCTGTGCTGATAGACACCGATGTACGCCTCATTTTGCAACATCCGGTGAAAACTGCCCTTGTTCCATTCGCCCTTTTTCGCCCGGATGCCGCGGCTGTTCAGATCCCGGGCAATGTCCATAAAGAGCTCCCCCTGGGCTACCCGCTTGAAGATCTCCCGGACGATCGGCGCCTTCTCGGGATCGATGGCATACTTGCCGTCCTCGCCGCGCATATATCCCCATGGCACCGGCCCGTTGACCCGTGCCTGGCTGGCGTTGTATTCCATGCCGCGCCGGATGTCCTCGCTCATGCTCTCGGAATAAAACTGATTCACGTTCATCATGGAGCGAAGGGCGAAGCGACCGGCAGCATCATCCGAAAAATCTTCCTCGGTGTAGTAACAGAGCACCCCCATTTGGTTCAGGCGGGACGTGTTCTGCATGGCCTCCATCATGTTCCGGCCCAGGCGGCTGGTCTTCCAGCAGATCACATAATCGAACTTCCCGGCTTCGGCATCGGCCATCATCCGCTGAAAATCCTTGCGGCGGTCCGTGCGTCCGCTGATCGCTTTGTCGGCATAGACACCACCGGACACATTCAGGCCCTTCCGGTTCGCGTATGCCTGGCAACGCTCAACCTGCTGCTCGATACTTTCCTCCCGCTGGGAATGCGAGGAGAACCGGGCATAGATCACGCCGATCTTATCCCTGTCAATGCTGGCGGCGGCCTTTTTCCTGGCTCCCATGCTAGTCCCCCTCTCTTTACGTAGAGTATCTTGGTATCTAAAGCTTCTTTTAACTCGTTCTTATATAGTTACTTGGTATTAAAGAATTTCTAACTATTTTTTAACTAAAAATATCTTTCGTTCCATGAATTTAGTTTGATGTATAAACTACTCTCTTTTACGGGTTTTGGTACTCTCCCTATAGATAAGTTATTTAGAATAATAAGATAATATATATAATGACCGTCTTGGAGACCGTCTACGAGACCGTCTGGGGGGACCGTCTCTTTTGGCAAAAAACGCAGGAAACACGGACTTTTTTTCCATCGTTTTTTCGTAGGACTTTTTGGAATTTCCGATTTTATACAAAAAGACGGTTTTCCACCGTGATTATTCATCGTTCCTTTAGCCCAAGAAGCTTTGCAAGCTTATTCCGGTTTGCTTTAACTGCATCAAGGTCAACATTATCGTAAAAGCCCCTAATGCCACTATACAAAATAGAGGTATTAGATATCACTCTGGATCGCAAAGCTCTTTCACTTACTGCATTTGCTCCCTGAGGATTTGGCAGATTATCCTCCATGGTCTGTAGGTCTTTGAATTTTTGCTCGGCTTCGCTTTTTGTGATCTTGAAATCCAAAAACTCGTCGGCAATCTCAACGGCTCTTACCCCATAATTGTAAACCGATTCATTCATACCTTCTGGAATCTTTGGTTTCTCATCCCCGCACCCCACCGCGCCGACAGCCAGGATGATCACCACCATCAGGGCAACGATCCGCACGATCTTCCGCATTGACAATACCCCCTTGCGTTATTTTCTATCAACCCATTAACAAACTGTGAACATGGATGCTATAATAGCTATGCGCCGGCGAAAAAAGAGAAAGGATATAGGCAAATGGAACATAGTATCGCGGATATGCTCACTCTTTTTTTGTCTTTACCCGGAAAACATCAAAACGAATTCATTTCTTTTCTTCGATACTTGAAAGATACCGAAGATAGTTTAGAGCTTCAGCCATCTTCTGTTCAGAGAAAGATTCCAAATATTGAGTAGCCACAGTTAAATTATCAACGGCGCCGGATGATTCTTCTTGGCTATTTTCCCATCCCATGAGCCAGCCAACCGTGGTATGCAATTCCCTGGCAAGCGGAACAAGATGCTTTATATTTAGGTTCTCGATAGAACCATTTTCATACCGAAAAATAGTTGCCCGCGAGCATCCGATGCCTTTTGCGAGCTGATCGGCGGTAATAAAGAGCTGTTTTCTGCGCTGCTTAATCCTTTCCCCAACGGTCATAAAAGCCTCCAATTTTTCCTTTCTTGCTTGAATTATAGCAAATGCGTTGCAATATTGCAACAAGAAAATATTGCAAAAATGCGATTTTATACTTGACACCTGCCGCATCGTGATGTAATATCAAAACGAAAGTCGCAGATGTGCGACAGAAAGGAGGAAAAGATGCTACATACAGACATCCCGAAGCTGAAAGGAAAGATCGTTGAAAAAGGCATGACCACAGAAGGACTTGCGGAAAAATTACAAATTGACCGCGCCACTTTGTACCGTCGCATATCAACGGACAATCTTCGCATCAAAGATGTGCAACGTATATGTGAAGCGTTGTCGCTCACGTCACAAGAAGCTATAGCTATTTTTTTGGCCGAATAGTCGCATATATGCGACTTCATGAAAGGAGAATTTTATGATTCGTTTTTTTGAGTACATCGCCGAGCATGAGGAGGCGGTCACGACCGCGCTGAGAGCTGCGCTGCTCTTGGCCGTCATCCTCGCGATGTACGCCCTGGTATTCGGCTACGTGGCCAGGACGGCCATAGCGTGGATGAAAGCACACGCTGCTTTTCAGAAGTCCATGGACGACGCGGAGCAGAAGAACGCTCAGAAGGACAGGGATAGACTGACGGACATGTCCTGCCAGGCTGCCATCGCTGCCGAGAAGGAGGTGGCCCGGCGTGTGTGAGGCCGCGACGATCCCCGTGAACGTCACCGTGGAGCCGGTCATCAAGAGCATTTACCAGGTTCGGAAGATGGCCAGCGTGTTCGCGGATGACTATGAGGCGTTCAAGTCTGATCCGATGTTTGGCCCGAACAGCGAGCTATTCAAAGCTTGGAAAGCAGAAAGAGCGAGAAAGGAGGCATCAAAATGAGCTCAATAAACAAAAAATCCGGCCTGCTGGCACAGGACCGGAGCCAAAGGGTTATCCCAAATGACGATCACATGATAACCCCAATTCCCGGGGATGTCAAGCAAAAGACGCCCATCGAGGACATCCTGGACACAGGCGCCGTACCGACCAGCGCCCTTGTCGGGAGCATCCGGCGATTCTTCCCCGGATTTGACAAGACCCTGCTTTCCAAAGTCCGCAACCATATCCGCTATGGCGTGACGCTGCGGAGGGAGGCCTACGACGCGATCTTCCAGGATTTCCCTTTCCTGGAGGACGCCACCGAAATGGAGCCTGTCAGCATCCAGCCCGTGGCCGTTGCAACGAGAGGCCGCGGCGGGGACCGACACCGCATCAAGACGCGAGTCGCCGCCCGGATCACCGCCGACAGGATCAGGCTTCTCCAGAAGCTGGTTAAGGCTGACGGCTTCCCGTCCGTGTCCGCCTGGCTGATATGGCAGATCAACCGCTACATCAGAGCCAAGGAAAAGGAGGCGAAGCGAAACGAGACCCTGTGACCTGCCGGATCATCCCGTCATCCGGAACATGGAGGCCACCGGCTACCCGGACGGGAAATACCCCAAATACCCCCGCTGCCCGGTGTGCGGGCGGGAGTGCGACACCATCTACAAGAACACCATCGACAACGAAATAGTTGGCTGTGACGAGTGCATCAGCCGAGAAGATCCCTGGGAAATCCCAGAATGTACGGAATAATCACAGAAAGGAGCAGAATCGTGATTATCAATGTCCAATTCAAAAACAAAGTGAGCCCGGGCTTCGGTGGCCGCAAGTACAGCTACCGGACCAACCTGGGCGTAGCCGTGGGGGATGTCGTCAAAGTCCCCACCAGCGGGGACGCCGGAATTGCGAGGGTGACGGACATAAACGTGCCAGAATCCGCCATCGCCCCGCATATCCTCCCACTGCTGAAAACCGTGACCGAGTTTGCGGATATTCAGCTTTTCGACCCGCAAGCCCAGGCCCCGGCGCCGGAGGCCGCGCAGGAGACCTTGCCCATGGCGACGGCTGCCGCCGCCGACAAGAGCAAGGAACTGATCGTGATCGAGCAGCTGCCCATCATCAAGGAGCAGCTGCAGGAGATCAAGGAGCAGGTACAGAACCGGATCGACTATGTTCTTTCGCTGGATTGCACCGAGGAAAACAAGAAGTACATGAAAGCTCAGCGGGCAAGTCTCAACAAGGAGCTGGCCCAATTCGAGGAGCGGCGCAAGGGCGTCAAGGCGGCGATCCTGGCCCCTTATGAGGAGTTCGAGAGGGTCTATAAGGAGTGCGTCGCCGATAAGTACCGGGAGGCAGACATCACCTTGAAGAAGCGGATCGATGCCGTGGAGTCCAATCTGAAAGACGCCAAGGCCATGGAGGTCATGGACTTCTTCAACGAGTACCGGGCCGCGCTCAAGCTCGATCCCGAGTTTGCAACCTGGGAGGCGTCCGGGGTGAAGATCGACCTTTCCACCTCCGCAAAAGCACTGAAAGAAGCCTGCAAGAGCTACCTGGACAAGGTGGCCGCCGACTTCGCTTACATCGAGCGCCAGGACGAGGACAAGGATCAAATCATGGTCGAGTACCGGAAGACCCGGAACATCATGGCCGCCTGCATGGCCGTCCGGGATCGGAAGCGCCAGGTGGAGGAAGAACGCAAACGCCGGGAGGAGGCCGAGAAAGCCGCCGCCGCGCAGAAGGCCGCCCAGGCTGCTGCCAAGGCCAAGGTGGAGGAAGCGGCTGCCGCTGCTGCGCCGGTCCCTGCGGCTGTCTCCGCGCCGGTCCAGGTCAATGCAGAGGAGCAGAAGCCGAAGATCCTCAAGGTCAATTTCACCGTCTATGGCACCATCGACCAGCTCAGAGCACTAAAGAAGTACATGAACGAAGGAGGTTTGAAGTATGAGTAATACCACATCCTTGCAGGCGGCCACTCCGCAGAAGCTCCGCTTCTCCCAGGCGATCACCGGCATCAAGTACCAGGAAATGATCAAGAGCGTGCTCCGTGACCCGGCGCGGGTCAACCGCTATGTCAGCTCCATCATTTCCGCTGTCGCTGTCAACCCGGCGATCCAGGACGCGGTTCCTTCCTCCATCCTGGCGGCCAGTCTTTTGGGCGAAAGCCTTAATCTGTGCCCCTCTCCGCAGCTTGGCCAGTATTACCTGATCCCCTTCGATATTACCTTAAAGGACGAGAATGGGAAAATCCGGTACATCTTGGACGAGAACGGGAAGCCTTGCGTTGACAAGAACGGCAAGAAGATTGCCATGAAGGAGAAGCGGGTCAATTTCGTCCTGGGGTACAAGGGATATGTTCAGCTGGCGCTCCGTTCTGGCTACTACAAGCGCATGGTCGTCCTCGATATCAAGGAAGGGGAGTTGATCAGCTACGACCGACTGAACGAGGTCATCTCATGCTCATTTATCCAGGACGAGGCAAAGCGTGATAAGGCGGAAACCGTTGGCTACTACGTCATGTTCGAATACCTGAACGGCTTCCGCAAGGCCGATTTCTGGACCAAGGAAAAGATGGTATCTCATGCAGATACATACTCCCCGGCGTTCTCTCGTCTGGCCTATGAGAAGATCCGGAACGGCGAGATTCCCGAGAGCGAAATGTGGAAATATTCCTCCTTCTGGTACAAGGACTTTGACGCCATGGCCAAGAAAACGATGCTCCGCCAGATCATTTCTCATTGGGGCATCATGAGTACCGAGCTTCAAAAGGCGTTCGAATCAGACGAGAGCATGATCGAAATGGACAAGGCCGGCAACTTTATCACCGGGAAGGACATCCAGGACGAAGTGAAGGAGGCCCCCTTCGGAATAAGCGCCGCTGAGCTGCCTTTCGGCAACGAACCCGACAACCCCGAGGCACCCCAGCCAGAGATGGACGCGGAAAGCGTGAATCTGGCTGATCTCTGAGAGGTGCCCGATGCTCCCGTATGCTGTGATCTCCACCGGCTCCAAGGGCAACGCCGTGATCGTCGGCAAGCGCATTCTTGTGGATTGCGGCGTGTCCTATAAAGCCATCCGCCCCGTTGTCCGTGACCTGGCTCTCGTGCTGCTGACCCATCGGCACGGTGACCACTTCAACGCCGGCACGGTAAAGCGGCTGGCGGCGGAGCGTCCGCTGGTGCGCTTTGGATGCTGCGCCTGGATGGTTCCGCTTCTGATCGCGTCCGGGGTGCCCTCTGACCGGATCGATCTATACACCATCGGCGGGGATTACAGCTACGGGGCGTTCAATATCGAGCCGGTCCCTCTCCAGCATGATGTCCCGAATTGTGGGTATAAGATCCGGTTCGCCACCGGCGCCAAGGCGTTCTACGCCACGGACACCAGCAGCCTGAACGGCATCGAAGCGCCCGACTACGATCTGTACCTCGTCGAAGCCAACTACATCGAGGAGGAAATCAGGGAACGGATCGCGGACCACAAGGCCAACGGTGAATACGTGTACGAGCGCCGCGTCCTGGAAACGCATTTGTCGAAAGCGGACTGTGACGCCTGGGCCTTCGGGCAGATGGCCCCCTGGTCCACGCTGGTATACCTGCATTGCCATCAGGAAGAGGCTCCGGCTGATGAAGAAAGGAGCTGAATCAATGGCCATATCCCGATCACAACTAAGCACGTCCTTCTGGACAGATGAAAAGGTCCGGGAGGAATTCACCCCGGAGGACAGGCTTTTCTATGTGTACCTCCTGACCTCCCCACAGTCCACGATTACCGGCTGCTATACCGTTTCGTTCTCACAGATGGTTATAGACACCGGCCTTTCCAAGGAAACCATCAAGAAGCTGTTGCAACGTCTCGTATCGGTCCATCACGTAATTGCCTTCAACGGCAGTAACAATGAGGTACTGATCCTGAATTGGGGCCGGTACAACTGGACGGATTCGGAGGATTTCAGGAAGGGGGTCGTAAAGGCGGCTGCTGAGATCAAGACGGCCGGCTTCAAAGGCCACGTTTTGGAGCAGCTTGGATTGATGCCGCCGGAGGCCCCGGAGGCTCCGGCGAAAGCAGCAGATCCGAAGGAGAACGCGAACCGTGTCCCCGACGAGATCATTGAGTTCATGAACAAGCTGGCCGGCAAGCGGTTCCGAAAGATCGAATCGAACCGGAAAGGCATCCGCGCCAGGATGGCGGAAGGGTACACCGAAATGGACGCCTACAACGTCGTCAAGCGCAAGTGGGCGGAGTGGAAGGGCACAGAATGGGAGAAATACTTCTGTCCCGAGACGCTTTTCCGCCCCGGAAACTTCGAGAAGTACGTGAACGCGCCGGCCACGTCCCCGGCGGCGAAGCCGGACAAGTACGCCAACGCCCGCCGCATGTACAAGGAGTTCCACAATGAAGAAGGATGAGCTGGTCGTCCTGTTCACCAACATAGCGATCCTGTTCCCGAAGAACGAGCGCACCTATCTGGACGCGACCAAAGAGACCTACCAGCAGTGGTACCGGCTTCTCGGCGACATTCCCTTTGACCTGGCGAAAGCCGCCGTCGAAGCTCACGCCTGCATATCCCCGTTCCCGCCGACGATTGCCGATATCCGGCAGCGGGTGGCGAAGATCCGGCAGGGCGAAGCCGGAGAGATCACCGAAGCGGAGGCCTGGGCCATGGTCAGCAAGGCGATCTCCCGGGCATCGACCTGCAGCGCAAGGGATTTCGAGGCTTTCCCGCCGGCCGTCAAGCGGGCGGTTGGCAGCCCGAGGCAGCTCTGCGAGTGGGGCCTGATGGAAGTCGAAGTAGTCCAGTCCGTGGTCAGCAGCAACTTCCGCCGATCGTACGCCCAGGCGCTGACCCAGCACCGGGAGGCGGCCATGCTCCCCGAGAGTGTCCGCGCTCAAATCGAAGGGCTGGCGTCAAGGCTGGCACTTGAAGAAGGAGGAAAGAAATGATTCGTGAGAAGAACCCCGTCAACCAGTATCGAGGCAGACGCAACCGGGCCGAGGGAAAGACCTTCGAGGGCCTGATCGAGCAGTCGCTTCACTACTACAACGCATCCGGAGCCGCCGCGATCTACAAGATGCCGGAGCCCATGACCCCCACCAAGAGCCTGGAAGGCGGGAAGTTCATCGCCTTCTTCGCCAAGAAGGCCATGGCCGACTATCGGGGCACGCTGCAGGGCGGGCGCTCGATCATCTTTGAGGCCAAGCACACCGTCAACGACCGCATGGAGTACGGCGTGGTCCTGGAGCAGCAGCGGGCGGACCTCGAGCGCAACCACAACCTGGGAGCCGCCTGCTTCGTGCTTGTCGGCTTCAACATGACCGATATGTTCCGCATCCCCTGGCCTATCTGGCGGGACATGAAAGAGCACTTTGGCCGGAAGTACGTCAAGCCGGAAGAGCTGGACGATTACCGGGTCCCTACCGGCCAATTCGGGACCTACCTGATCCTCAACGGCATCCGTAAGGATGACCTGACCAAATCCTGAACCAAACACATATCGAAAGGAGTACATAGCTATGAATAGAGAATACCTGTTGACCATGGACAGCGACGCCTTCAACGCGTTCAAGAACGACTTTAAGACCATTTTCAACGCCACCGTGGGAGAGATGGAAACCAAGCGGTGCCTGGACGCGAAGATCGGCGTCACCTTCTCCATCAACCTACAGCCGGGTGAAGCCCCGGACCCCCAGGCGGCGGCATACGGCGGCAACCGGGACATCTTCGTGCCGACGATCAAGCACAAGATCAGTGCCAAGCTCCAGACTACTTTCAGCCAGGACGGCGTTGCCGGCGGCGAAGGGTATGAGTTGGTTTGGGACAAAGGCAAGTGCTGCTACGTCATGCGGGAGCTCAAAGGAGCCCAGGGCACGATATTTGACGAGATCGAGAGACAGGACGCGGAAGCGATCGAGGCGGCTGTAGACGCCGAGCTCAACGGCGAAGACGCGGCCGAAGGTGGGGAGGCTGAATAATGCGGAACGAGAGAGTGGCGTTTCTCCCCTCTACGGAGGAATCCCGGAGTGGGTTTTATCCCACTCCGCCCGCCCTCTGTGACGCGCTCTTAGAGGGCATAAAATGGGACATGATCGAGACGGTGCTGGAACCCTCCGCCGGGAAAGGCGACTTAATTTGGGCCGTTGCAAAACGCCTGGCAACGTATTCCAGGTACAATGACAACCGCCGGTGTGTGGACGTCGTGGAGATCGACCCGCATCTTCGGTCCATCCTGAAATACGAGTTCTGCGGCGAGAAGGAAGACCAGCTATATGATGCCAAAAGGGATTTCGAGAATAAGAGGCACTACGACTACGAAAAGAGAAGAGAGGTTGGCCTGACAGAGCGGGAGATGCAGGAGTTTGCCCAGGTCGAGGAAGATCTGCGACTCCTTAATCGGGTAGATGTTCACATCGTCCACGATGACTTTCTCACCTATGACAGCCGGGCCCGGTATTCCCTGATCGTGATGAACCCGCCTTTTGCCAACGGCGACGAGCACTTGATCAAGGCGATTCAGATGCAAAAGCGATACGGCGGCGAGTTGCGGTGCATCCTGAACGCGGAAACCATCAACAACCCGTACACCGCCCGCCGGCAGCTGCTTATGACGCTGCTGAACGAGCTTGGCGCGGAGATCACCTACCAGGACAACGCCTTTTCCCAGGCTGACAGGAAAACGGACGTCAGCGTGGCCATCATCAAGATCAGCATCCCGCAGGCAAAGGAGGAAAGCGACATCTTTGAACGCCTCCGCAAAGCGGCCAACATGGAGGAGCCTGACCCCAGCACGATCCAGGATATGACGGTGGCGGACTTCATGGCGCAGATCATTTCCCTGTACAAGGTGGAATGCGACGCGGGTATTGAGCTGATACGGCAGTATGTGAACCTGATCCCGTACCTGGCCACCAGCTTCGAGCGAGATGACGACTATCATACCTACACGAATCTGACCCTGTTTGTCGGGAGCGAAAGCCGGCATTACTCCGGGAGCATCCCAAGCATCAACGAGTATTTGCGGCTGGTTCGTAGCAAATACTGGCATGCGCTTTTCTCAAATCACGAATTCATGGGGAAGCTGACCTCCAATCTTCGGGATAAATACCAGCAGAAAGTGAGCCAGCTAAAGGACTATGATTTCACCCTGTTCAACATCGAGCAGATCAGGACGGAAATGAACGCCGAGCTGAAACAGGGTATCGAGAGCACCATCGTGAAGCTATTCGACGATCTCACTCAGAAATACTCCTGGTACCCTGAAATCGATGGGAACGTGACCCACTACTACAACGGCTGGGCAAGCAATAAGGCCCATAAGATAAACAAGAAGGTCATCGTGCCGATCTACGGGGTGTTTGCCTCGTATTCCTGGGATAAGGAGACTTTTCGCGTATATGAAGCCGAAAAGCAAATCTCCGATATTGAAAAGGTCTTTGAGTACCTGGACGGGAACATGAGCGCGGCGGTGGATCTTCACGGGGCCCTGGACCGGGCGTGCCGCGAAGGGCGGACCCGGAACATCCAATGCAAATTCTTCGATGTGACGCTCTACAAGAAGGGCACCATGCACATCAAGTTCACCAACCTGGAACTACTGGACAAGTTCAACATCTACTGCTCACGCAAGAAAAACTGGCTGCCGCCAAACTATGGCCGGAAGAAGTACGCCGACATGACGGCCGAGGAAAAGGCTGTCATTGACGGATTCCACGGCGACGGCGTGGAGGGCTCCGGGGCTATGGAGTACAACGCCGTCATCAAGAAAGCCGCCTATTTCCTGTCCGAGCCTACGCGGGAGGTCCCCGCCCTGGCGCCCGGCGCTATGTGAGAGAACCATCATTGAAAGGAGCAAATCACAATGAACGAGACCATTACCATGATTCCTGTCGCGGAGCTTTTTCCGCATCCCAATAACCCACGGAAGAACCTGGGCGATCTGACAGAGCTGGCGGACAGCATTGCCGCCAAGGGCGTCCTGCAAAACCTGACCGTAGTTCCCGGGCACGATGGCCGCATGGACGGCTACACGGTGGTCATCGGCCACCGGCGGCTGGCGGCAGCTAAGAAGGCCGGGCTGGACGCGCTGCCCTGTTCCATCGCGGATCTGACGGAGCAGGAGCAGATCGAGACCATGCTGTTGGAGAATATGCAGCGGTCCGATCTGACGGTCTACGAGCAGGCCCAGGGCTTCCAGATGATGCTCGACTTCGGGCAAAGCATGGAGGAAGTGGCCAAGAAAACCGGCTTTTCTCGGAGCACGATCAAGCACCGCCTGGAGATTATGAAGCTGGATCAGAAGGTCCTCTCGAAAGTGTCCGCCCGGCAGGTGAGCCTCACGGACTTCATGAAGCTGGAAAAGCTGGAAGACATGGAGTATCGCAATAAGGTTCTGGCCACCATCGGCACCAAGAACTTCGAGAACGAGCTGCAAACCGCCATCGAGGACGAAAAGAAGGACAGGAACATTCATCTGGCACTTGAGCTGCTGGACGGCTTTGCGGAGGACGGTTCGGAAAGGAAGGACTTTTTCGGGCTTGAGCCCGAATTGTCTCTCAACATGCGTGCTGATTCGAGCATTGATGCCATAAAGGAGTTGGTCGAGAAAGGGCCCGGCTCCTATAAGCATTTCTACAAATTGGAGGTGCAGTCCTCCACCTGGCTGTACATTCGCCGGTTTGACCCAGATAAAAAGCAACAGGAAGACGCCAAGAAAGAGCGGCGAGAGGCATACGAAAAGGACGTGGATGCCATTCTCGGTGAGTTTGTCGAAGCGGGAAAGCGCCACTATCAGCTTCGGTGCGAGTTCGTGAAGGGGCTGCTGAAAACAGGTGTCCTCAAATCCGTGCCGGATGCTGAAAACAAGGTAAGCTCCATGTTCTTCACTGCCCTCACCTATAGGGATACAGAAGGAGGATATGGAATGAACTGGCCTGCGGTCACGGATGTCTTGGGCAGGAAGTTCAAAAAAGCATCCGAGAACAGATGGGACGATCGTCCGGATGCCAACGATGTCCTGGAATACACCGGTTCGATGCCTACCCTGAACAGGATGCTGCTCCACTGGTACGGCATGTATGAAGGCGGTGCAAAGTCCTGTGCGGTAAGGTCATGGGGGACGAAGTGCCTCACCATAAGCAAGTGCGACAATGGCCGGTTGCAACGCCTCTACGGGTATCTTTCTGACCTCGGTTATGAAGTCAGCGACGAGGAAGCTTCCATGATGGACGGCACCCATGAGCTTTTCGCCAAGGCCGATCAGCTCCGGGACGAGTATCTGAAGGAGTTGGAAGCCGCCGGTGATGAAAAATGACACGCGCTCTTGTGATCGTGTCCCTGGCGCTGCTGGGCTGGGCGGTATATGAGACCGTCCAGGCCCGGCGGGCCCGCCGGAAGTATAAGCAGGCCACGGCTGAGGTGTACGAGCTGACCAAGAACCACCTGGACTATATGCACGAGCAGGAGGTCATGAAGGAATCGGACGCCAAGGCCATGGACGAGCTGCTGGGCCGGTATGCTGCCGTCGTGGATCAGCAGGCCGCTGATGGCCGGGAGATCGCCCGATTGGAGCGAAAGGTGGATCAGCAGGAACAGCTCATGGAGGGGCGGCTGGTATCAGATCTTCCAAGCCGCCGAAGAAAGGAGATACAGAATGCCAACGAACATGAAGGATGATATAAGATCCTGCGACGGGCAGCAGGAGTACACCAGCACGTTTGCCACGAACAACCCGGAAATCGGTGGTGGGTGGAGCGTCTGGAAAAAGCTGCGATTCTACCACGCCACGATCAAATGGCTTTGGGCTCACAGGAAGGAGCCGAACAACCGGCATAAGTGGCGCCGGATGATGCGGGAGGTGCAGGAATGAAGATTTATCAGAAGAGTATTCGTCCAATGGTCGAGGATGCTTTTGACGAGAACAGTCACATGCCGTTTCTGGAACGTATTTTTTTCATTTACATCGGCGTTTGTGCTGCGATTGTATGCATTTTCCTTATCATTCCTGTGCTGTTTGCAACGGTTCCGATTTGGGGGATTCCATACATGGTATGGAAAAATAGAATGAACAACAAAGTGCGGGAGGTGCAGGAATGAGCGAGTGCGTTGTGAGGATGACGCTCCCGAAAGGTTGCGTCTGTCGTGATGATAAAGGACATATAAAAATATGCCCCCTG
>JAEEGF010125593.1_pt1 | contig 23846 bp, 16 predicted proteins | sample 9134171 | NCBI WGS metagenome assembly JAEEGF01 (sample SAMN16246542, study PRJNA631951) | gut metagenome | biome: gut microbiome; feature: rumen; material: AP-attached | host: Bos | place: Iran: Karaj | collected 2018-10
ACTTTTGACCTTTGTTGTGTTTAGAAAGTTTTGCCCCTTTTATTTCTAAATCCGTTTTATATCCATGTAGAGTCTTCAAATTTAGAAATCTTTCTTTTAGTTTTCCGTCTACATCCTCAATTCCCAAATAGCAATATAGAGGTTGAGAATTATCGAGTAAATTGTTTCCTGAAAAACCTGCTTCGTCAAAATAAATTTTTCTCATGTTATTGCCTAAGTCATTTCAATTTCACAATTCATGAACTTTTGTAACAAAATATCTCGAAGTGCAATGAGAGTGCGATATTCTAATCTATTCGCAGTCATTTGGTCAATAATGTAATTTGTTAATTCATCGGATTTGTCAAAAATCTCTTCCGTTCATTTCTATATTTTCCGCATATTTGGCATTTTGCAGCTGAAAAACTCAAATTCTAGGAAACATTTTTTTGAAGAGGGCTTGGGTTTGCTGTTTCAGTTTTTTTGTTGATTAGTTCTTTTTTTATTGCGGAATGACGAAAATATTGAGGCGATTTTTAGAGGGGAAGAGAAAGATTTATTGAAAGACATAACATATGAATCTGTAATTTTTCCACTATTTTCGTAAAAATGACATCTTTTAACTCCCATCAATTGCTATTGATGGGAGCAAGGGATGTTGTTTTAGCGGAGACGGAAAACGCTATATGTGGGGTATGGCAATATTATTCACATAACCAAGCGGGGTATTCCCTGAATTTTTCTTCATTGTTCCTTTTCACAAAGGTTAATAGTTTCTTAATTAATATGATTGCTTTTTTGTTATGTTTATTCTTATCTATCGGGATATAATTGTCATAAAAAAGAAAGCAGAAATTTTGTTCGTTTTTCTCCAACATAAGCTCTTCTGTTATATCAGAATTTGCATATGGAAGATGTTTTTCAAAGTTTAATGACAAAGTTTTATTGTTAGAGAATGATTGCAATTCTTTTCTTATACATACGTCATCTAATAAACAATTTGTTTTTTCGCCTTTCATGTCAATGAATTCCAAATGATAATCTGAATCTAAATTTAAAAGGAACCACTTATTATTTATGCAATCCTCATACTTAAAAGTTAATATTATGTTTTCAGCCACAACAGTAGATTGAGCAAAGAATACCAGAAAAAAAGCGATAAAAACATTATTTAAACCTTTTATTAAGTCCATTTTCACCTCTCAATGTATTTTCACTTAACGATGAATCAAATTTTGTGGTATATTCCTCTTTCATGTTAAAATATGCTCCATATTCCATATACCCAGAATTTTCCCCTTTCGCATTGTGGTAAGCATGAATTAATTCATGTCCAAGCGAAATAAAAGCAGGACAATTTTTGTCACAGACATTTCCATTGTTATCAATTTCTGTGATAATTGGCTCCCCCATAGACCAATAGACAACGCTATTTAATCCTTGCCCATTAAAGATATCATCAATCGAAGAGTTTTCATTAACCTTAAATGGCTGCGTTATGCTGTAGTTTTTTCCGTCAGCTTTTACTGATGATATTTTGATTGTTTTATTTGTTTCTGAAATAAGATAGCGAAGCAATTTTGTCCCTGATGTTTTTGAACCATTGCCACAGGACTTTATAATAATCTTTCCATCGGAAATGCACAAAACATCATCTGTAAGATGCTGAACAGCTTCCAAAATCAGTTTTTGATTTTTATCTTTCGAAATATCTATTTCTCTACCCGTAGGGTCTATATAGCGTACCGGATTGTTCCCCGCGTAGGCATACAAATCGCCATTGATGTTGCTTGCCTCTGTTCGTTCCTCCTTTGCATAATTCTACACCAAAAAATTGGTTTTTTCCATAGGGCGTAAGGACTTTTTTTAATAATTATTGGGGAAAAATGGCATAAAAAAAGCCCGCGATAAAGCGGACTTTTGGGCCATGTAAGATTTGAACTTACGACCAAAGGATTATGAGTCCTCTGCTCTAACCGCTGAGCTAATGGCCCTTGAAGATTTTGCTATTTTACCTCAAAAAAATACTTTTGGTCAATATAGCGTATATTTCGTATTTAATAAGCAAAACGGTTAAATGCATTTCTCCCCAAAACAATATATTTTTCCTTAAGTTTTAGGTCGAAATTTGAGAGTTAATAAAAGATTGCAAAAAAAACCTTTTGGGGTTGACTTTTTTTTTTTTTTTTTACCTATATATATTAGATATAAAGGGAGTTTATTTAAGATGGTCGATTCGACTCTTTGCCTTTTATATCTATCAGCAGTCTCATTTTATGACATCCGCGAAGGGCGGATTCCAAATATTTTCACTCTCTCATTTTTCGCCGCGACGCTTTTGACCGACATTATCACCGCGCCGTCAAGGATTCCAAAAAATTTGCTTTGCGCAAGTTTCTTTTTCAGCGTCTTTTATTTTGTTTCCGGTCTGACAAATGGCCTTGGAATGGGCGACGCAAAAATGGCAGCCGCATTGGGGTATGGCGCGGGATTTTTCAAAACTTCTCTTTCTCTCATTTTGGCGTGCAGCGCGGGGGTAATGTTCTTTATCGCGACGAAAGCCGCAAAATGGGTTGTAAAGAAAATTCCATTCGCGCCATTCGTGACTGTTGGATACGCGATGTCCGAACTGTTCTGCAGGAGAATTCTATGAAAAAATTCTCCGCCATAACACCCTTATTATTTTTTACTCTCCTCAATGCCATGCCGCTTTGTTCCCAAGAAAGCGACAAGTCTATTTACATGGATTTCAGAAATCAAAAAATCTCCGACATAATTTATTCCGTCGCCGAGGCGTGCGGCGAATCTGTCATAATGGACGAGACTGTTAGCGGAAGCGCGACATTCCGCTTTGAGGACAAGGACTTTGAAAGCGCCATCGCCCGCTTTGCCAAACACTGCCAACTGTATATTGAAAAGAACGACGGCGTTTACACAGTAACTAAAGTAAAGATGAGCTCAAACAGCGACGGCAAGCTTTCCATAAACACAGAAAATGTCCAAGTGGAATCTTTCATAAACACGCTGTCGCGCTACACGAATAGGACAATTATTTACGACAACCTTCCTAACGCCACGGTGACAATCCGCGTGAGCGACGCGAGCCTTGAAGACGTTCTGAACCTTGCCATCGTAAAACTGCCGGGATTCGGATTGGAACGGATAGCGGACGGCTTTTACATAACGAAAAGCGCGGGTTCTCCAAACAAGAGGAATATGGACATATTCACTATGTCGGAGACAGGCGGAAAATTTTCGTGCAACATCCAGAAAGCGTCTTTCGCGAATGTGCTGGAAACCCTGTTCAAAAAAGGCGGCAGAGAATACTCGCTTCTTTCGAAACCAAACATAATTCTGGAGAACATGGCATATACGGACAAGGGCTTCGACGAGCTCCTCTCTTTGATACTACGCCAATGCAACTCAGACTTTTCTGTAGAAGGCGGAATTTATTATATTTATGAAATCCAAAAGAAGGATGTCGTCAAGAATTTCAAGGAAACTAAAATCATCAAGATAAAGAACATAAGTGTGGAAAGCCTTGTCGCCATCCTTCCCAACGAGCTTAACGCCCAAGGCTTTGCAAAGCAGGACAAAAGCTCAAATTCGCTCATACTCACCGGAAGCCCATCGGAAATCAATCCGATAGAGGAATTCATCAAGAAAATTGACGTTCCGCTTGACGACAGAAAATACAAGAGTTTTTATTTTGAGAACGCAAGCGCAAAGGAGGCGGTCGCGCTCATTCCAAAGGAACTGCTTTTGTCAGAGGTTGTGATGCTTCCTTCTGACAACGGCTTCGCCACGCAAGTGACAAATGAAAGCGAGGCGAAACTCTCAGAATTCATAAGCCTTTTGGACAGCAAAAGACAAAATAAGGCTGTCAGGCTGAAATACATAAAGAGCGACGAGCTTATCAAGTCGCTTCCCGCGACGACGGACAAGGACAACATTACGGAAACGAGCGAGCCGACGCTGATTTTCTTTACCGGGACGGAAAAACAGTTTGAAGACTTTTCAAGAAGCCTTGCCGAAATTGACCGACCCAAGAGGCAAATAAAATACCAGCTGCTTGTAATCCAAAGGCAGAAGACGGAAGGATTGAATTGGGGAACGTCGCTCACTGTCGGAAAAAGCTCGGAAAATTCAGGCTATTCATGGAGCGGGACTGTGTCCAACATCTTCAACATAAACTTTGACATAATATCAAAGTTCGGAGTCCAGTTCGCCGGAAGCCTAAACGCGGAGCTTTCGCAAGGAAGGTCGCGGGTTCTTGCCGACACGACGCTCAACGGCATAAGCGGAGAGTCTTTGAGCTTTTCAAACACGAACACAACCAGATACAGGGACATAATAGTGGACACAAAGGGAAGCTTGTTCACAAGCACGACAAGGGAAATTTCAAGCGGTCTCATTCTTTCGGTCAACGGCTGGGCTAGCGGCGACGGAATGGTGACGGTAAAAGTCGACGCCCAAGTGTCAAAACAAGGAAACTCCGACTCGACGCCGTCAAACAACGGAGGAACGGACACAACGCCCCCGCCGTCCACTACGGAAAAAAAGGTCAGCGCCAACGTAAGGACAAAAAGCGGAGAGCCCGTCGTGATAGGCGGCCTTTTCCAACAAGAGGAGGAGGTTTCAGAAAAGCGCGTCCCTGGACTCGGCAAGATTCCGCTTTTGGGCTGGCTCTTCAAAAAGAGAGTCGTGTCCATGGTCGAAACAGAATTTGTAATATACCTTGTTCCTTTTGTCGAAAGGCCCGAAGCGGAAACTCTTGGCGAAGGGGCTAACCTTTTGCGGCTCAAAAAGAAGTACGGGGAGGCCGCGCCATGAAAAAGTTCAACATAATAGGCTTCTCAAATTACAAGGAAATCAAAGGGCAATACACAAAGAAATTTATCAAGGGCTCCCGATGCGTGAAGATAAGCGAGTCCGAAAGCGAAGTCGTCGCGGCCGTGGCGCGCAGCCGCTCTGACAGCGTCAAAGTGCTCAAGCAGGCGCATGCCCCTAAGGAAGTCAAGTCAATACTGGTAGACGACACGGATTTCGCGGAGTTTATAGGAAATTTTGTGGACAGCGCGGGAGATCGAAACGCCAGAAAAAACGAGCCGGACGGAGAGTTCCGGCTGGAAGACATCAACGGCGACGCGCCCGCAGTGAACATAATAAACGCTACATGCCTTGAAGCTATAAGGCTTGGCGCGAGCGACATACACATACAAGGAACAAAGAATTTTATCAATGTCCGCCTTAGGATTGACGGCTCTCTTCGGACAGTCCGCCAATTTGACAAGGGCATTTTTGACACCTTAGCAAGCCGGGTGAAAATTATGTCCGGTCTCAACGTGATGGAAAACAGGCTTTGCCAGGACGGGAGAATGAGCGTGCAAGCGGGCGGCAAAAAATTTGACTTCCGCGTTTCAATCGTTCCGTCAGTCACGGGGCAAAATATAGTCCTGCGACTTTTCAACAGCGAAGGCGAGGAGCTGAGCCTTGACGAGCTGGGCTTTTCAAAAGAAAACCTAAAGAAGCTCAAGTCGGCCTTGAAGAGCCCGTACGGAATGATACTTGCGACCGGCCCTACTGGAAGCGGAAAGACCACCACGCTCCACGCTATGTTAAGGGAGATGGACGCGGAACGCCTTAAGATTGTGACGATAGAAGATCCTGTTGAAAAGATAATCGACGGCGTTGAGCAAATACAGGTCAATGAGGAAATAGGACTTACGTTCGAAAGCGTTTTGCGGCGCGTATTGAGGCATGACCCCGACGTGATAATGGTTGGAGAAATCCGCGACAAGGAGACCGCCGCGCTTGCGGTCAGGGCCGCTCTGACAGGGCATTTGATACTTTCCACGGTCCACACCAACGACAGCGTCTCAGCAATTCCAAGGCTAAAGAACCTTGGAATCGAACCATATCTTATTGCCGGCACATTGAGGGCGGTCCTTGCGCAAAGGCTTGTCCGAAAACTTTGCCCAGCGTGCAAGGGAAAAGGCTGCGCCGCTTGCGGCCATTCAGGATTTCGCGGGAGAACCGCCGTCAGCGAAGCCTTTGTTTTGGACGAAAGCTGCCGCTCAATGATAGAGGAAGGAAAGCCTGACTCCGAACTTAGAAAATACATCGCGAACCGCGGCTTCAAGACAATGAGGGAAGACGCCGCCTTAAAAGCAAGGGAACACGTGTCCACAAAAGACGAAATGGCGCGGGAGGGGGTTTTATGAAGACCGACATTCTTCTTTTCACCCAGACTATGGGGGCGCTTCTTTCATCTTTTTTGCCGCTGCAAAGCGCTCTGTCCGTATGTAAGGAAATTCTTGCTGGAAAAGCGGATAAAAAGCTGGCGACTGAAATTCTCAAGGACGTAAGCGAAGGGAAAAGGCTTTCGGACGCGCTCGCGCGGCTTAAAACGTTCCCTCAGCTTTACATTGCCCTTGTTTCCATAGGAGAGGAAAGCGGAAGCCTCGCGCAAACGTTCGGACATCTTGCCGAGTACCTAAAGGACAAAAGAAGCATGCGCAGAAAAATTGCCATGGCGCTTTTATATCCCATACTCGTTCTTGCGACTGCGGCCGCAGTTTCCGTCGTTTTGGCGGTTTTTGTAATGCCGCGTCTGGAGGGAATTTTTGAGGCCTTCTCCGGTTCGGCGGAGAGTGTCGGCGTACGGGCGGATGGAATAAAGCTTAAACTATTCTTATCCGCAGTTATTGTCCTTGTCCTTTCTCTGATTATCGCCCTATGCGCCGCGGCCCATAAGGCAAGCAAAAAAGCGGCGTACATTATGGACAGCGCGCTTTTAAGAATTCCCTTGCTAAAAGATTTTGCCATGACGATGCAGATGCATGATTTTTCTTTCGCCATGAAACTTATGACGCAAAGCCGCTTTCCCATTGAGCGGAGCCTTGCATATGCTAAGGATGTTTTAGGCAACGCCCGCGTAAAGAAGGCCGTGGAATCTGTGTGTCAAAGCGTCGCCTCCGGCAAAGGCATCAGCGAATCTTTTGAATGTGAAAAAGTTTTTCCAAAATATCTTACGGTTTGGATAAAAATCGCAGAAGAGAACGGACAAACAGAAGAGGCCTTCAACCAAATATGCGATTATTACCAGAACGAGAGCGAAAGCATTTTGACCGGCATAACGCAAGCCGCGGAACCGGTGTTCATTCTAATTACCGGGGCAATAATCATAGCGATGGTCGCGCAGTTTGTCATCCCGGCATTCAATCTTTTGGGGGCATTATGAAAAGCGCAAGAATAAAGACACTTGAAGTCATTAGAAGCGAAGACGGATGGACCTTTATGGAAACATTGATCGTCATCGCGATAATTCTCATTCTTACTGCTACAGTAGGCTTTGTCGCCATAAACAGCCTTGAAAAATCAAGAGTCGCCGCCGCCAAGATACAGATAGAAAGCCTGGCGACAGCGCTTGAGGCGTATTACATTGACTGCGGAAACTACCCAACCGCTGAACAAGGGCTGGTCGCGCTGCGAAAAAAGCCCGAAACTTTTCCAAGCTCCGACGGCTGGGGAGGCCCTTACCTTTACAAGGACGCGCCAAAAGACCCTTGGGGCCATGAATATGAGTACACCAATCCCGCCCCTGACGGCTCGCCATACGGCATCCGAAGTTTCGGCGCGGACGGCGTTGAAGGCGGCGAAGGAAAGAACGCCGACATAAAAAACTGGGAGTAAAAAAGTGCTTAAGGAAATTTTCGCTCTGACAGCTTTTTTGTTCATCCTTTCAGCCGTAGTCGCCGGCACGGCCGCAGTCCAAAAAACGGCGGACAGACAGACGGCAAGAGCGGAGCGAATTATGGAGACCGCGAATGAGATTGACTGAGACATTGGTTGCCATAACGATTTTTCTCATCTCTTCCGCGGTTTTCGCCGCAAGCCTCGTCAATGTGGGGCGCTGCGTCGCAAAATCAGAGAGCGCGTCAAGAAGCGCCGTGTTGACGCTCAAGACAGACGCTCTTTTAAGAAAAGAAATAAAAGGGCTTGGAATGCCCTATTGGAAAAACTTTGACGCGGAGTTTAAGGCTGCGGAAGAAGAAATAGAGCTTTTCTGCGCTCGGAACAACATAGAGCTTGTTTCTGTGTTCCCCGTTTATGACAAGAAACATAGGGCGGAAGGAATAAAAGTTGAGTGGAGGCTTTTTGGCAAAAGCCACGAAAGCCTGGAGTTTATAAAACAGAGGATTGTCGATGATGGATTCTGACAAAGGTTTTTCCACCCCGTTAGCGTTAGCGGCTATTTTTTCTCTTTGTGCCACGACTCTGTCATTCTGCATGCTTGCAGCCGCGAACGAAAAAATAATGGACTCTTATAAAAAAACGTTTTCCGAAAGAAAGAAGGTTGACGCAATCGTTTATGACATGGAAGAAAAAATCCAGCCATTGAAAGACTCTCCGTCAGACGCGGACGAACGCGAGGTTTCTTTCTTGCTTGAAGCCGCTTGCGACTATAGCCTCACAGTAATGGACGCTTCCACAGGCATAAACAAAAAATTCGCGGCGGAAACGTTTTTGAAAAACAAGTCTATAAACGACTACATAACGGAAACCGGCGACGAAGCCTTTGTTGAATACGGCTGGATGAATCCCAAGCTTTCAGACAAGACCGCACTGGAACAGGCCGCGAAGGATTTTGAAAGCGGAACGTTCCCGCTGGCGAACTCATATCCGCCACTGAACGCCCATTTCATGAACGAAAGTTTCTTAAGGGCCGTCCTTGGGTTTTGCGGCGCCAAGGAACCGGAAAAGAAGGCTCGCCTTTTAAAAGAAAAACTCTCTCCCGAAACAGGGGTTAAGGAAATGGCCGAGCTTTTGGGCGTAGGTACAAGCGACCCAATCCTTGACCTCATCGGCACAAAGACTGTTTTTTGGAAAGTTGGCTTCGAAACGGAAAGGTCAAAGGTCTCAGCGGTCTTCGCCGCCGTTCCAGAAAAGGAAAGCCAGAAAAAGATTGAAAAATATATTCTAGTAAAAAAAGAAATCACATCAAAAGGAGGCGCGATATGACAGAACGGACAAAGCCCCGAGATTGCCCAAAATTTTCCGTCCTCCTAAAATCCCACACCCGGCGAAAGCGCCTCCTTGAAGCGAAGCGTGAGCTTGAAGGCCTTTACCCATTTGAAGTGGACGAGAAGAACATCCTCATATTGAAGACGGACAAAAAAGGCTTGTATGAAATATACATTTCAAAAGAAACCGTCAAGAACGAATTGAACGCAAAAAAGCTTTGTCTTGCGGCCATTGCATGCGTTTTGGCCATGGCGGCGTTGATTTTTGCGACGCGCCACGCCGCAATGAAAAACGCGGAATCAATAAAGGCGCGAAAAGAGCTTGAAAGGCAAAGACAGGAAGAAACCAGGCTCTTGAAGGAAAAAGAGCAAAAGCTTGCGAGCCTTGAAGAAGAATACGACGAGAGAAAATCTTCTGAATATGAAAAAATGTACCCATGCATAGAGCGCCTTTATTCAGCGATGCCTGAAAAAACGACCATAGAGAGCATGTCGCTCGAAAAAAACTCTTTTACTGTTGAAGCCACTACAAAAGACGCCGCGGCCGTTCTCGCCAACTTTGAAAAAAACGGAGCCTTCGCATATGTAAAAATGAGCCGGACGACAGTAAAAGACGGAGTTGAGACGGTCGCGTACAACGGCGAATTTTCAAGGTCTTGGAAACGAGCTTGCGAAACGCTTTCAATTGACGAAAGAATAGAGTTTTATGAAACGGAGCTTTCAAAAATAAAGGCTAGGTCGGAAAAGATGCGGGAAGCGGCGCTTTCCGACTACATAAAAACGGTCAGGGCCGCCATGCATAAAAACGGCTGCGGCGAACGGAACATACAGCTTAGGGGCAACAGCGACAGCGCGGAAATTGAATTTTTTATAGTTTCAGACAGCAGGGGCGTTCTGAATTTTATAAAGGAAATTCAGGAAGGAGAAGAATGCCTTGTTGACATAAAGCGCCTTTCCATTAGAAACAGCGAAAACAGAAACGGAGTGCAGACGACAATTTGCTTTGCCACGGGAATAGCATTGAAACAAAGTGACATGCGCCTTTCCGAGCCTGACGATAAAAGCGTTGAGCCTTCGGAAATGGACAGAATTTTCCGCAAAGCTCCGGCTCCAAAACCAGTCGCAAACAATTTGACCTCAACTCCAAAAAACGCGGGCGTCAAAAAGACGGAAAAGAAATCTGTTCCAAGACAGCTCAAAAAGCTTTCTTTCATTGGGCTTACGAAGATAAAAGGAAGGGATTTTGTAATGGCAAAAGACGACGATATGGGCGTCATCTACAAGCTTGCCGTCACGGAAACTGAAACAAGCGGAGATTTCTGCGTTCAATCCAGCGGAGGCTACATGGCCGAAATTCGCGGCGAGCGTTATGAGGTGAGAAGATGAAAAGACGGACGGCGTTTTATAAAAGCCTCGCGGCATCAATTGCTTTTTGCCTTTTTTCGTGCGCCAGCGCGCCGGAAAAGAAAATTGACTCGATATACGTTATGGCTTATGACTATGACAACAACGAAGTCATGAACGCCGCGATTTTTTTGGACGGCGAGGAAATCGGAAAAACAGACATATACGGCAGGCTTATTTTTCCTAGCGAAAAGGAAAAGGAGGCTTTAGTCCGCGCGGAAAAGCCGGGATATGAAACAGTGGAGACAAAGACAATGCTAAAGCCCGGCGTTCTCTTATATTTCAAGATGGGGAGCGGTCTTTATTACGCAGAACGCGCCGAAAGGCTTTTTGACGAAGGAAAAATTCAAGACGCCCTAAAGTCTATAGAAAAAGCCCTTTTGATCGATGACAGAAAGGACTGGCTCTTTTTGAAGGAAGTTATTTTAAGGAGAGAAAAAGGCGATGAATAAAAAAACGTTGGGCTTCGCCGCGGCCGCAGTTCTTTTGGCGGTTTCAAACGCATTCATGACGGCGCATGTGCTACTCCTAAAAAAAGAGGTTTCCTCTCTCGAAAAAAGCCTTGAAGAATTCAAGGAGAAAATCGAAGAAGAAATAATCAATCTTGCGGCAAGAGAAGAAGAGAACAAAGCCGAAATAAAGGATGACTTGGCTGCCTTAGGCCGAAAGTCAGAAGCGCAGTTCTCAAAAACAGTGGGAATGAGCAGAACATACGAAGCAATCCTTGAGGAGCAGAAAAAGAAAACGGTCGACACTGCTGAAAAGGACGAGGCCTATTTAGCGGCTAAGAAAGAGGCCGTTTCATTATACAAGAAAGGAGCGTTCTATCCCGCCTGCGAGGAATTCAAGAAACTGTCCGAGGAACGCGAGGACGACATGGAGTGCCGACTTTTTCTGGCAAAAAGCATGTTCTATATGAACCGAGCCGACAGCTCCAATTACGCGACAATATTGGAAAACATAAAGGCGCTCAAGCAGAACGCTGCGGCGGACGGAGAATGCCTTGACATTGAGAAATCAATCCTTGCCGAACAGGAGGGAATTCATGAATAAAACAGCCGTTTTTCTTATTTTGATTTGCGCCATCCCTCTGGCCTCGTTCGCGTCCGAGATAAAGGTGGCGCCGTTCGCGGTTTATGACTCGGACGGAAACAAAGCCGCGCCGCCGGGCAATCCTTCTAAAGCGGTGCATGCGGAGCTTGAGAAGCATTGGTTTGAAGGCCTTGTAAATTTTTCGCGGCTTTCTGAAAGCGAAGCAGGCACGCCAGTTACGATAATTGAAGCGAATAAAATTTGCGACTCTTTAAAAGCTGACTATTTGCTCTACGGCTACATAAAGAAGAATGGAACAAGCTGGATGGCCGACATAAAGCTTTATGACGCCGCGAAAAAAAAGATAGCGAAGGAGTTTTTCGCAAGCGACGGCGCCGAACATTACGACCGAATGCTTGACGTTCTTTGCAGAAACATACTTTCAGGAATAGAAGAAACAACAGGGCTGAACCAAGACGAATTGAAAAAGGAAAAAACGCGCCATATGGAACTGAACGTAGCCTCATCTTTGTTTTATTGGAGCCCCATAGACAGCGGCTGGGGAAACAAAATTTTGGGAATCGTGGGCGTAAACGCGGGGCTTGAATTTTATCCTCCGCAGCCTATTGTGACGCTTAACGGAAAGCTAATTGACTTCTCCGCAAAGTTAAACTTGGTGTGGGACATCGGCGTGAACAAGAAAGGCAGCTATCCGCTGGTCATTAATTCCATAGCGATAAGCCTTCCGGCCTTCATGCACATCCATTTTACCGAAAGGCATTCCACGTATGTCGGGCTTGGCCTGTCTTACGGAATCGAATTCATGTCCATCCGCCCTAAATACGAGGAAAAACAGTTCCTGCATCAAAACGCGTTTTCTTTTGAATCGACCATAGGATACGAATTCAACCTTAACGAATTTGTGAACCTCTTTGCGGAAATCACCTTTGACTGGCATCTTGCGGGAGACGGCTTTGTTTCAGTCAGGCCGGGCCTCGGAGCGTCATTCAATGTTTTCAAGGAGCGAAAATGAAAGCTGCAAAAATATGTCTTGCAATGGCCTCTCTAATTTTTATTTCATGCTACAACAGCGCTTTTGACGAAACCCTTTTCAGAACGACAAGCGACCCGTCCGATGACACTCCAAAAACAGACTCGGTCTCAAGGCTTGGCGAAGTCTTGCTTGCATGGAAAGGCGATCCAGCCGCCGACAAATTTTACCTTATGAGGTCTTTTGACGTCGCGCCGCCAGACTGGTCTTGCATTTACGAGGGCGTCGGAACCGCGTGGTCCGACAAGAGCCTTTCCGCCGGAGGCAAATACATTTACCGCCTGGACAAAACAAGGGGCAAAAAATACTTTGAAGGAAAACAAATCGCTTACGGCTGGTCGTCAGACAGCGTGAAAGATTCTTGCGAGCCCAACGACAATCCGCAAGAAGCGACATTCCTTGAGTACGACCGAATTTGCAACTTGACTTGCGCGGGATTCGTCACCGACAACAAAGAAATTCTGGACGAAGACTGGTTTTACGTGTCCATTCCTCCAATGCGCCAAGCGGACATTGTCGTAGGACAGCACAATCTTGACAACTCAACCGTAGGCGCCAAGACAAACCTCAGGATTCAACTTTTAGGGCTTGAAAGCCAACCGGTCAAGCACCAAGTTGCGTACCCAATAAAGAACACAAGCTACGAGACAAAAACCTTCCGCTTTAAGATTTTCCCGGAGCGAACGTCGCTTTCTTCGGGGAACAGCTTTTGCGCGGTGATAGAATACACCGTTTCGCTGAACCAGATAATCAAATACTAGCCAATAGGAGGAACTATGAAACGCAAACTGTTGACAACTTTTGCCGCTTTGGCATTTCTCGCTTCCTGCGGACTTGATCCGCTTGAAGGCGGCTCTGGCATACCAAAACCGGAACGGACAAAAGTAAGCGAGGAAAGCTCTCTGTTCAAGGCCGACGGGGAGAACAAAAAATTTACGTTCGAGACTAACGACACAAAATATCTAAGCGAAAACGGCTTCACCCTTTGGACTGTCCCGAATGTCAACGCAAGCGATGATTTTTCGACCGTTTCGGTCGAAGCCGTCAAGGAATCCGGAACGGCTGAGGCTGGGTTCGGAGTGATTTTCTGCGAGCAACAAGTCAATGGCAAGCCCTTTATGATGGCGGCCCTAATAAACGCCAACGGTTTTTATACAGTCGGAAAAATTGTCGACGGAGTTTTCAGCCATGTTAACGGCGGCTGGAAAAGTTTCAATTTGATAAACCGCGGAATGGGCGTCAAGAATCAAATCGTGGTCAGCTTTGACAGCAATAGCAGGAATTTTGTCCTTAAGCTGAACGGCGGCGTGGCGACAGAATTCGCCGCGCAAGAAGAAATCGCGTTCAAAGGCAGCCGGTCAGGCTTTGCCGTTGTTGTCGCGAACAATGAAAAGCTGCCCAGTAACTCGGTAAAAGTGACGTTTGAAAACAAGAGATAGAAAGGAGACTGACATGAACAAGAATTCAATAAAGACAATAGAAACCAGCGGCTCGAAAAGAATTGTGGCGGCGGCCCTGCTCGCCTCATACATATGCGCGATAAGCCCTGTCGCGGCGTTCGCAAAAGAAAGCGGCGCCTCCGCAAGAGCTGTTGAAAGGGTTTTCGCAAAGGAAGAAAAATCAGAGGTTTTAATTTCCGCTAAAAAGGGCGGAACAGTAACCTTGGGGGATGCATCCATTGAAATTCCCGAAGGCGCGCTCAAAGAGGACACAAAGATAAGCATAACCCGCCTTAGCAAGGTCGAGGACACGGGAGAGTCGCTTTGCAACGCAATTCCAAAATCGGGCGGCTACAGATTTCTTCCAGCCGGAACAAAGTTTGAGAAGGACGTCACCATCACGCTTCCTTACAGCGCGAAGTTTGACGAAAAACCGGGCAGCTTGGAAGACCTCTACACATATTTCTTCGACACAAAAAAGAAAAGCTGGATAAAACTAGAACGGCTGGAAGTTGACAAAGGCCGCCATGTGGTCCGCTCTCTTTCGACCCATTTTACAGACATGATCAACGCAACCCTCACAATGCCGGAAAGCGCAAGTCCTGTGGACGTAAACCTTAACTCCATTAAAAGCCTTGAGGCCGCCAAGCCGGACAGCCATCTCATAAAATTCAACCCTCCCAAGGCAAACAACATGGGCGACGCGTCCTTTAGTTTTGAGCTTGCAGTGCCTTGCGGCCGCCGCGGAATGCAGCCGCAAGTGACCGTAAACTATTCTTCAGCCAGCGGAAACGGAATAATGGGAAAAGGTTTTGATGTAAGTTATGGAAGTTCAATCACCACGGACACAAGGCTTGGCCTGCCCAATTATGGCGCAAATGACAGATATATGCTGGACGGAATTTTGCTTTCCGAGAAATCAAGAAAAGAAAATGAAATAATTTACCAAGCGCAAAAGGAGGCTTCGTTCAATCGCATTGTCCGACACGGAGCGGGAACTGACTCCGACTGCTGGGAAGTTACAGACAAAGGCGGAACAAAAAGAATTTACGCCCAAAGCCCGTCTTCATGCGTCGGCGGCGGAAAGAAGACTTACTCTTGGAATCTCACAAAGACAATCGATGTCAACGGCAATACAATCGTCTATGAATACGAAAAAGACAGCGGTTATGTCTATCCTGTCGCCATTCTTTACACAGGACATGGGAGCAAAAACGGCAACTACAGCGTTAAGTTTCATTACGACGAAGGCGGCATCCAAAGACAGGACGTTCGGCTGGACGCCCGCTCAAAAGAAATCGTCGCATGCAAGAAGCTCCTTACCAGCGTGACAACGCATTACAAAGACGGAGAGCCGATACGAACATATTCCTTTGTATACAAAGAAGGACTTGCAAAAGAAAAAATGCTGACAATCCTCCGCGTCGCGAACAACGCCGGCGACAGCTATGAATATGCGTTTGACTATGAAGAGCCGAAAAAAGATGAAAATGGAAACCCAATATTTTTTGACAAACCAGTTTTATGGAAAAACAGCTATTCTATAAACGAATCGTCCGGCAAAAGCACAGGCAGCAGCGTGCATTCGAGTTTTGGCGGCGGCGCAGGAACAAAATATATTGACGGACGCGGCTCCGGAGGCGTTACAGGCGGCTCAACCTCATCAACAAACTATACAAAAGAAACTCTCATAGATTTGGATGGAGACGGAAAATGCGAGAATGTTTGTCTTTCTGGCAGTGTTTTAAGAATTTTTAGACAAAATTCTTCTGGAAGCGGCTTTGACCTAGAGCCGATTGAAATAGATGTTTCAAAAATAGACGGCGCAGGAGCGTCCTTTTTAATGAACAAGGAAACATCCTCTACCAATTCCCACGGCTGGAACGCTTATGGCGGTATTGGAGTTGCAGGCGGACTTGCAAGCGCAGGGTATGTGCGTTCGACGGTTTACCAAAACGGAACGGCAAAACTTCACACAGGATTCTATGATATGGACGGCGACGGATTTGTCGACATTGTGCCAAACACCGGCATATATTTTCACAATGACACAGCGCAAAAAGGTAAAATTGATTTTTCGTTGAGAAAAATAACGAACTTTCCAAGCGCGGCTACAAGAAAAATCGACGACACAGTTTTAACCGAATATAGAAAATCATATTGCATTCAACGCCCTTTTATGGCGTGGAAATCCGTCTATGACGGCGTAGCTAAGGTGAAAAGCAACAGCCCTGCGTCTTATTCATTTAGAGTTTTGGGAAAATATGGCGACTCAACCATTGATTTTTGCGACGAGTTTAATGTCGGCCAAGGTAGATACATTTATTTTGTACCGGATGTCGGAAATTCACCGTCAATTACAGAGCTGGAGAAAGAAAGGGATTGGTCAAACACTGTTGAATACAAAGAAGTAAAGGCTTTTGGACGCAATTTCGAGGCTCTTGAATTCTTCCCAAATCAAACCATGCAAGACCCTCCAAACGAATTAAAAAATCTTTATATGCCAGTTTATAATGGAACAAGTTCTGGAACATACCCTTCTCATTATGAGATAAAAAGCGATTTTTCGAAATGCCTTTCGTCTGAAGCAAGAGGCGAATTGATAAAACAAGGTTTGTATCTCCCCAAAATTATGACGGAGGATTTTTTTAAGAAAATTAAGGAACATGTCCTTAAAAAAAGCGAGAATATTTCCGAACAAGAAAATAGTTCGGAATCCAAAGCGGAATTTCTCGCAAATTTTGCGGGCGCGTGGACATATTCGATTTCAGACAGACTGTTTCGACTCACGAAAAAAGTGGATAGAGCTTATTTTAACACTTATTTCAAAGGTTTCATCACACCGGAGATCACGCAAAATGTTATGGAATGCTACGCGCAAAACGGAGTGCCCGCAGATTTGACCGAAGAAGCTCCCGCATACAAAACCACAGCGCTTGTCGCATATCCACCGACTAAACGACTGCAAAACGGCTCGCCCGCTATAGGCGCGGTTTATGTTGAAAATGGAAAGGCTTTTGCATACATCGGAAAACTCCAAGGCAAAGATATAATCATAGATATAGGCAGCATGGTCGTAAAGAATTCCAATGATTTTGAAGAAAAAATTGTTGTCAGAGAATTCACAAATGAAAAATGCGTCTTAAGCGTAGATGATGGAAAATACACCGTATCATACATTTTCACAGAAACAACTCCATTCGCAGATACAATCAGCGAAGAAGAATTTAAATTGATCGCCGACGACTTTAAGTCTTTATATCCAAAAAATGTTCTAGAAAGCGGGGTCTGGAATCCTGCAAGCCCAGTCGAAGAAAGTTATCTAATCTCGAACTTGCAAGATGCGCATGTCACTGACGCGATTGAACAAGCCGCATTCATAAACGCCGTTTTTGAGAAAAAAACAAAATTTGACGATGCGACGCAAACAGAAACAACTGTATACGAAAGAAAGAAATGCGACGCAAACAACAAAGATGATTATATGATGGCGGAACTCATTCTTAAAAACGCGATGCGCAACAACATTAGAAAAACGAAATTCCCGTTTTACGATTCGTCAAATTCTCTAAAGAGCGAATACGCATCATTAGACATAGAGGATCCGTCGCTGGATTGTCTCAAAAAGACGTGCTTAACTCACAAAATATACAGGATTACAGCATCAATTATAGAAATACGTTATAATTCGTCATCCTCTTACAAAGTCATTGACGGAAAAATAAAAATTCTCACTCCAAGAGCTGACTTGACATCCGAACTGACATATACAGAACATAAATTGGAATGTCCATCAGGATTGTCATCTTTCAACTCAAAAAACGACTATTCGACAGAAAACCTCGTGGAAACGCAGAGAGCAATGCTCACCCTTTTTAATGAGACAAATCAAACCGTCGAGGTTCCAATTAGTGAGTTTTTATACGGCGGCGTCAATAACTGGTTCTATGGCATTTGGACAGGAAGCGAGAGCGAGAATGAATTTTCGGAAACAAAACTCTTCGCCATTTACAACAAAAGTTCTGGAAGCGCGGAAGAATACGGCTTTTCGTCATCCACATCTAAAAGCAAAATAGAAGCGTATGGAAACAAAAAAGCAAAAGCGGCTGAAAACAACAACTCTCAAGCGACTTTTTCATTCGGAAGTTCGCTTCCCCAAAAAAACGGAGACATGCTTGAAGGCGTCACATCAAAATATATAAAAGAAACAGTCTATGACGACGGCAGCGTTCTTAAATCTCATAGCGAAACGATAGAGTCCAAGCCATATGTTAAGGCTGGCAAAATATTTTGCAACAGACTTGGCGGAAACGCGTATTATTCCATTGAGGGCGTCCCCGAATGCGCTGCGTCTTTCGAGGATGTTCTTCAAAGAACGGAAACCTCAGGCACGGACACAACCTCCGGCCCGCAGGCCTCTTTTGTTACATTTAACAATATGACTTCGACCGTTAACGAAGGCTCTTCGAGCATGATGCAGTCGCTTCAAGACATTAATGGAGACAGAATCCCAGATGTGTTGAAAATTTCTGAAAAACAATGCTTTGTTTATTTCGGAAAAGCTGACGCAATGGGGAACATAGAATTTCCATCATCACCCTCATTTTCGACAAGCTCCATTCAAGCCCTCTCAAAAAACACAAACAAATCAACTTCAAAAGGCTTCTCCTTTAGCCCCTTGGGCGCGATCATCGCTATATATTCCGCCAGGTCGCAGGAAGAGAAAGGAATAAATTTGACCAACGGATTCGGAATATCAGAATTCAACGGCTCAAACAGCACGATTGCGACACTGGCAGATTTGAATGGCGACGGTATAACGGATTACTTGAATTCGGGAACGGTTAGCCTTGGAAAAGGAATGGAATACGAGCAAAATAGTTTTTCTTACGGCTGGACTAGTTCAAGCGAAGGAACTGTGTCTGGAGATTCCAGCAACATTAGCTTTGGCGGAACGCCACCTTTTATCACCGAAAAGGGAAACCCTATTGAAGACAAAGGAAGTGTGGCCCAAAACATACAGGTTGGGTTTTCAGTTTCAGGCAGTGTCGGCGGCTGTGCCAGTGTAAGCTCAAGCGCCCAAAAAAGATTGTTGATGGATATGAACGGAGACGGCCTCTTGGATGTAGTGAAAATCGCTGACGCTCAAACTGAGAGCGGATATTGCCTATACGAAGTTTGCTACAACACAGGCTCAAAAATAGACGAAACGTCAAAAACATTGTTGAAAATTCCGACATGGAAAAACATTAGCCTTAAAACCATTTCCATCAACAACGAGGCGGTAAACTCCAACAACATAACGGTCAGCGGCAGTTCGGAAACGCTCGCTCAAACGGCAGAGATTGACTTGGGCTCATGTTCAAAGGACATTGAGAACCTTGACTGCTCAGTTACGGTTTCAACAAACATAATGGGCAACCTTGACTTTAATGTTAGCGTTTTCATTCCGTTTTGGCCTCTTTCTTTTTTAGGAGCGCATCTGACAAGCAATACAGGCGGCGGATACAACGCGGGAACGACAACTGCAAGCGCGACTGTAAAAATGACAGACTTGGACGGAGACGGACTGGCCGACCACGCGCTTAAAATTTCCGGCCAAGGCATTTACTGGAAGAGAAACCGCATGGGACGAATAGGCTTGCTGCGCGGAATATCCCTTCCCCAAGGCGGAAACATAGAGGTTGACTACGCCGAAAAATACGGCACGACAGACAACCCCAACTTTAAGTATGTAATGAGCCGAGTCACCACAAACGACGGAACAGACGGAGAAGGCCCGCTTCCAAAGCTGGAGCATGGCGAACATTCCGTGACCACGCTCTATGAATACGACGGCGGATATTACGACAGGAAAATAAAGGATTTCTTCGGATTCCAGACCGTAAAGACAATATGCGCCGACGGAACAAACACCGTGGACGAATACAAGAACCACAACTACTATCTAAAAGGTTGCCTTGATAAAAGCGAGACACGGACAGTTGACGGCGCGATTCTCTCAAAAAGCGCGACAGAGTATTGCGACAGCCCAGTATCGCTTCCGGCAAAGGAAGAGGCATGGACTTACGAAAAGTCCAGCGGAGAAAGCGATTTTATCCACACAGCGACAGAATACGAATACGACGGATGGGGCAACTGCATAAAAATCACCCAGAACTTTGGCGACGGCCAAAAATTGTCCGCGGACATAACATACGACAACACGAACGCGACGGACTATATCATAGGCCTGCCTGTAGACATACGTGTGTACGGCTCGGACGGCAATTTATTGCGCCGCAGGTCCGGCGATTATGACAGCCGCGGCCAGCTAAAAGAATTGCGGCAGTACTATGGCATCGTCAATTATTCAAGAAGCGCTCTAAAATACGACAGTTACGGCAACATAAGCTCCGTAACCGACAGCCGCGGAGCCACCGTCGCCTACTCCTACGACGGAACCGAAAACATGTTCGTCACGGATATCGCGCAAAGCGGAACGGATACGGATACCTATAAAAGCGCAATCAAATACGACATTCCGACACAGACAAAAAAGAAGGAAACTGACTGCAACGGAAACAGCCTGCAGTATGAATATGACGAATGGCAACGAATAAAAGAAATCTGGACAAGTTACGACACTGGAACGACTCCCGCAATCCGTTACGAATACCACGAGCCCAATAACGATGAAAGCGGACAACACGACTTGTGGCGCGCCGTCACAAACAACAAAGTGACATACAACGCGGACGACGGCTCTGTCATACAAACAGTCTTGCAAGTTGACGGCCTGGGAAGAGCTGTCAGAACGGCAAAAACAGGATGCGTAAACGGCGTTGACGGCTGGAACGCAAGCGGAGCGGTGGAATACGACGACAAGGGAAGGACTATAAAGGAAGGCATGACCGAATTTATCAGCGGCAGCATGGAGGACTTGCTTAATTCACCGCCCAAAATGACAGAGCTATACACCTCTTATGAATACGACGAGAAGGACAGGCAGACAAAGACCACTCTTCCAGACGGCTCTGAGCAATTCGCGCAATTCCAAATTGATGGCGGCAATTTAATTTCTAACGCCACTGACCCGCTCGGCAACGTTTCAACGCAAACGACCGACAGCAGGGGGAACATCATCCTAGTGGCCAAAGCCGACAAGGACGGAAAGCGGCTTACAAAAGTCACATACAAATACAACGAAATGGGCGAAATGCTCAAGGCCTTTGACGCGAAAGGACACCCGATAACGGCAGAGTATGACCTTCTTGGTCGCCGCACGGCTCTTGAAAGCCTTGACTCTGGCAGACAGGAATTCTTCTATGACGAATGCTCAAACCTTGTCCGTGAGAACAACAGCGTCTTGCGCGAAAACAACAAGCAAATTGTATACGAATACGACGGCCTCAACCGGCTTGTCCGAATAGACTACCCAGACACAGAAGATACCGTTTACACTTACGGCGGCTCGAACGACACTCACGGAGCGGCAGGAAAGATTCTTTCCGTAACCGATGCTTCGGGCATTCTTGAATATGAATACGGAAAGCTCGGCGAAGTTACAAAAGAGACAAGAACGCTCGCCACGCACCTTAACGGAGAGAGCCAGACGGAAACCGCCGTCATGGAATATCGTTCGGATTATTTGGGCAGGATGCAGTGGATAGTCTACCCTGACGGCGAAAAGATAACTTACGGCTACGACAAAGGCGGCCAGGTAACCAGTGTTACAGGAGAGCATTACGGGCACAGCTTTGAGTACGTCACAAACATTCTTTATGACCAATACGGCCAGAGAACGCGCATAGACTACGGCAACGGAACTTTCACAGAATACAGCTATGACCCCGCCCGCCGATGGCTTGACACGATAAAGACTGAAAACAAGTGGGGGCAGGCTTATCAGAATATAAGCTACAGCTTTGACGCTGTGGGCAATGTGCGTGGCTACGAGAACGACTGCCTTGACTCTGTGACCGGCAATTACCGGACAAAGCAAACTTACGGTTACGACAACCTGTACCAGCTGATAAAAGTCGAGGGCGAAACGACATACAATCCGTATCATTCAAGCGCGCCGGAGTTCAAGTCAAATTACAGCCAGCTGTTTGACTTTGACTCTGACGGCCTGGGCAACATGACAAGCAAAGTTTCAACGGAAGCCGTGACGCCGCAAAAGGCGATCGGCGACAATTTGAATTATGGCTTCAACTATGTCTATGACGAAAAGTTCGCCCATCGCCTGATAAGCGCTGGCGACCGCCATTACCAATATGACGCCAACGGAAACATCATTTGCGAACAGGACGGAGCCTTTGAAAGCGGCGGCGACGATGACTCATACCACAAAATCACGCAAGAAACGGAGGATGTGTATTCCACTGACTACGGCTGGGGCTTGTTCAAAGAGGACGGCGCGAGCGGCTTGCATAAAAAGGCGCGTTACCGCAGGACTTACACATGGAACGAGAGGAACCAGCTTGTTTCCAGCGTGGACTCAAACTACAACACCGGCTATGTCTACGGACAGGACGGACAGCGTACAAACAAATACACGCAGTCGTCAGAAACGCTCTACTTCAACAAGATGTGGACGCATCATACCGACAGCGGAAACAGCGTTTATGGCGGGCAGACGTCCAAGAACATCTATCTTGGCGAGACAAGAATTGTAACGAAGCTTAACAGCGGCAGCGACCCCACCTACCACGAGGAGCTCTACAAGCAGTATTTCTACCATTCCGACCATTTAGGCTCGGCTAGCTTAATCTCAGACTATAAAGGCGACGAGTACCAGCGCATAGAATACACGCCGTACGGCGAAACTTGGGTGGAAAAGACGCAAAACACGGGTCTGGAATATCTTCCGTACAAGTTCACGGCAAAAGAACTAGACGAAGAGACCGGATTGTATTACTATGGAGCCAGGTACTTGGACCCCAAGTACAGCATGTGGATCTCCACCGACCCCGCCCTTGGAGATTATATCCCAAAAGCGCCAATAAACGAGGAGGCAAAGAAACATAACCAGAATCTGCCCGGCATGGGAGGCGTGTTTAATCACATCAATGGCGATTTGTATGCCTACGCGGGGAACAATCCGGTACGCTATATAGACCCCGATGGAAGGGAGCTGAGGATGCCTGTGGAAGCGCAAAAAAAACTCCAGATGCGTGCAATAAACTCCCATATGTCATTTAATGATTTTAATAACTTGCAAAGATGCAAGGCTGGCCCTATGGACTTTCCTATAACAAGCATGCTGACTCAAAGAGTCGGAGGACTCGAAAAGTATCCCGACGCATGCATATATTTTTCCGCGATTGACGCTGTAATGATGGCTGGCTATAAGACCGACGGGTATTTCTCTGATTTAGCTGGCTTGGTTGATTCTACACGAGGAAACTATAAGGACATTGTCAAACTGGTATTTGGGCTTGACGCGACATATAATGAAATTCCAGCGGGCTTAGATGAAAAATCATTGGTAGAACTAATAGGCAATAATCCTGCGGTTCTTATCTACAATCAAGATGATTTCTGGCAAAACAACAAGAAGGATGTCAAACACGGACTGGCATTTTACAATAATGAATTTTTTGAGCCTTATTACGGCAATAAATCAAAACGCCTAAGAAGTTTGGGTGGCAAAGGCAATGAATGTCTAATTACATCATACACAGGAGGTTTCTATTTTGAAATTAACAAGAAAGAAGATTAAGAAATGCGGCATATTATTTTTTATGTTGCTGATTTGTGCATATTGTTTCTCAAAATCTATTACAAGAAAAGAAAATACGTTCGACATCAAAATTATGGGCAAAGAAACTCGCATAAACGACAAGCCTTTTTATTTCATTGGAGGAACAAAACAGTATTTGCTACAGGCAATTGGCGAGCCGAACGAGACATTCAACACCTTTGGAGGCC
>JAEEGF010605158.1_pt1 | contig 23843 bp, 17 predicted proteins | sample 9134171 | NCBI WGS metagenome assembly JAEEGF01 (sample SAMN16246542, study PRJNA631951) | gut metagenome | biome: gut microbiome; feature: rumen; material: AP-attached | host: Bos | place: Iran: Karaj | collected 2018-10
GAAAGACCGTCGGCAGCACAGTTGCCACCAAAAAAAACACAAAGAACAGCACAATATTCCTCCAGTAATAAAACAGCACCGGGTGCCGATTCTTACTACGGCTATACTGACATACTCCTTGTGCAACCTCTGTTTCCATGATTCCTTAAATCAACTCGTCGGCCAGCTGCTTGAAGTCAATGCCGTCGAAGTTGCCGCTGGACATCAAAAGCAAGTTGGCATCCTGCCAATGCATCTTGCGCAATTCCTCCACCATCTGCTTGGAGTCGGTGAAAACACGCACCCGCTCGTTGGCAAAGGCGGCCCGCACCTGCTCGGGGTCGAGATTGGGCAGTTTCTTCAACTGCAGGGCATGCTGGCTGTAATAGACCATCGGCACATCCGCCTTGTCCATCGTGCCGGCATACTGTTTGAGGAACTCCGCCGTGAGGCTGCTGAAGGTGTGCAGCTCCATGCACGCCACCAGCCGGCGGTCGGGATACTGCCCTTTCATGGCGGCAATCGTAGCACGCAGCTTGGAAGGGGCATGGGCGAAATCTTTATATACCGCACTATGCTCGGTAGCCTTGACAAGCTCTAGCCGCTTGCTGGCACCGCCAAAGCTCTGTATCGCCTCGTCGAATTGCTCGTCGGTCACCCCAAGACTGTTGCAAGCATAGCGGGCAGCGGTGAGATTGAGCAGATTATGGTTGCCAAACACACGCAGCGGCACCCGGCCATGAGCGGTGTTGAGATAGGTTATGCCTTCCACCACCTCGTGCGGCGGCACATCGTAGGGCTGCTTGGCAATATCGGTGCGGGTGTTCTTCAACGCCACATCGCGCACCTCGGGGTCGTCGTTGCAATAAATGAGCCTGCCGCCCGGCTCAATGAGGTTGACGAACTGGGCGAACTGGTCTTTGTAAATCTCAAAGGTGGGGAAGACATTGATGTGGTCCCACTCGATGCCCGTGACGATGGCCACATGAGGCTTGTAGAGGTGGAACTTGGGGCGACGGTCAATGGGCGAAGTGAGGTACTCGTCGCCCTCAATCACCATCACCTTAGCTGTCTCGCTCAGGCGCACCATCACCTCGAAACCCTCCAACTGAGCACCCACCATATAGTCCGCCTCGATGCCGCAGTGCTGCAGCACATGCAGTATCATGGCGGTGGTAGTGGTCTTGCCGTGGCTGCCGCCGATTACCACGCGGGTCTTCTCTTTCGACTGCTCGTAGAGGTATTCGGGGTAGCTGTATATCTTCAGTCCCAGTTCCTGGGCGCGCAGCAACTCGGGGTTGTCCTCGCGGGCGTGCATACCCAACACGATGGCATCGAGGTCGGGCGTAATCCTTTCGGGATGCCAGCCATAACTGTCGGGCAGCAGCCCATACCGTTGCAAGCGGCCTTTTGCAGGGTCGAATATCTCGTCGTCCGAGCCCGTTACCGTGTAACCTTTCAGATGCATGGCTATTGCCAAATTGTGCATGGCACTGCCACCGATTGCTATAAAATGAACATTCATATTCAATTTGAGTGATTAGTAAATAGTGATTAGTGATTAGTGATTAAACAAATGAATGTTGCAGCCATCCCCGTCCCCTCTTGAGAGGGGTGGCCGTAGGGCCGGGGTATGTTCTTAGAGGGGTGCCACGAAGTGGCGGGGTATGTTCTTTCAATTTTCACTTTTCAATTTTCAATTTCAAAGGCGGTAGCCAACTTTCAATTTTAACGTTTGACTAATGCTTTAGGGAAGTATACATAATACTTCGTCACCTGCTTCTCAAGAAAATGCCGATCAAGCTGGTCACTCGCTTCGCCAATACCCCGACATGTACCATCTTTGAACAAAACCTCTATCTCTTGGTCATTATAGTCGTAGGCATGGTTCTTCAGCACTCCTGTGTTAACGAAATACTCACTCTCATGCGGTCCAATGCCATAAAGTTGTTGCGACTTCTGGCGCAATGACCCTACCATCTGTTCTGGGAACGGATAGTCTGACACCTGAATAGCACTGAGCATCCTATAGACCAAATGCTCTGACAGAGTCCGCAGCACTTTGTCGGGATGCTTTAGCCAGCATTTCACCGCCATATCAATATCACTGTCATCCAATAGTGCGAAACGTTCCAGCAATTTGGGATTCTGTTCAAAATCCGATTGGGTATAGTGATGGACAAGGAAGTCCAGAAGAGGCTGACCATCAATGTCGAGGTCAATACCGCTCCCCACAAGTTCTCTAGCTCGGCTCAAAATATTCATCAACAACGTGTCGGCAGCCACTACTGCTTTGTGCAGATACACCTGCCAATACATCAGTCGACGAGAGATAATAAACTTCTCAACAGAATAGATACCCTTTTCCTCAACCACCAAATGATCGTCTTTCACATTCAACATGCTGATGATGCGGTCTGTACCCACAATGCCTTCACTTACTCCAGTAAAGAAACTATCACGTCCCAAATAGTCGAGTCTGTCCATATCCAATTGGCTGCTCACCAACTGATGGAGAAAATGCTTAGGATAGGTGTCATTGAAGATGCTAATTGCCACATCCAGCCGTCCTCCAAATTCACGATTCATCCGCTCCAAGAATAGTCGGGTACAGCTCTCATGATGTAGGTCGGCAATCATATACTCCGAAGTATGAGAGAATGGACCATGCCCAATATCGTGCAACAAGATCGCCAGCCGAGCCCCCAACACCTCTTCCGGAGTCATCTTCACCCCTTTGATAGCCAATACATCCAATGCACGATTCATCAGATTCAACGCTCCCAACCCATGGCTGAAACGCGTATGCACAGCCCCAGGGTATACCAAACAGGTAAAACCCAATTGCTTGATACGCCGTAACCTTTGGAAATAAGGGTGCGACAATACGTCATACACAATGGTATCCTCGATGGTTAAAAAGCCATCATACACAGGGTCATTGATTATCTTTCTCTTGTTGGTAGCCATATAAAGCCATTTATTTTGCAAAGATACAATATTTTTTTGACTTATCGCTTTTTTATCCCAAATCGGCCATTAGGGTTTATGGCAGATTAGTATTTGTTCCGAGCAGATTGGCCACATCGCTGGCGAAGGTGAGAAAGGCATCCAGTGAATGCCCTTCAGCTACGGCGAGACAGGGATGTGGACTTGATGCCGGAAGAAATGCTGATATGGCATAAACAGACCTAAAAAAGTGAAATGGATTGAAAAATCGGCCTAATGACCGATTTGGGTTCAAGCGCTCTGAATCCTCCTTGGCAGCCTTACTCATATCAAAAAGTAAGGGCCGCACTCTTGAGCAGCCCTTACTTTTATTGAATTATACTCTGCTGACGTCTACTTGACAATCAACTTCTTCACAGCATTGATGTCGCCACCTACAATTCTCACATAATAGGCTCCTTGGGCCAATTGTGAAGTGGCAAGCGTCACCTTCTCAGTTCCGACTGGTAGCAGATTGGTCAGTTGTACTCTGCCCGATACATCCATCACCTCAACCTTCACTTCGCTAGTGGTGACAGGCAACTGAAGTTCCACATCAGCACTTGTCGGGTTGGGGTATAGGCGGACACGGGTATCGTCAACCACACTATTGATATTACTATAGGCGGTAGTAATAGTTAGCCTATTCGACCAGTTCTCACTGACAAAGTTGTTACCGCAAATAGCACGTACATAGATGTCGTATGTAGTCTCACCGGTCAAACCTGTCAACGTATAGGGATGATGGTCTGTAATAACCGTTACACCCGAACCTGCATCAAAGCCTTGGTAACCCCACTGAATCTCCCACTCGGTGGCGCGTCCGCCGTCCGTCCAATCCAGTACAGCAGTGTTGCCCCGCACATCAGTGGCTGTAAGATTGGTGGCGTCGGGGCACACATCGGAGACAAAGGAGATAGTGTCGCTCCACTCACTCGGGTCGTCAAATCCCTGACATACGGCCTGCACTGTCGCGTAGTAGCGCGTGTTGGCATCCAACCCGTTAATTGTGCCACTAGCAAGATACACAGTCTGGGTATGATCGAAGTAAGTGTTGAACACTCTCAGACGATAACTGATATTATTCTCCTCTGGTGTCCAGGCCAACTTCACCTTACGGTTAGTGACATTGACAACGTGGATATTCATCGGCGAGAGACAAGGCACATCACTTGAATTGAAACGGCCTTCCACCCAGCTGGACACACCTGTGCTGTCGCAATGCTGACGCACTCGGTACACATAGTCTGTCATAGGATAAAGTGAATTGATGGTATAGAAAGTATCTTCTGTCGTGAGGTTGCTTGAAATCCAGCTACTGCTTGTTGCTAAACGGTAACCCACGTTATAGAGCTCACCCGTGTTGCGCCAACGGAGAGTGACATTGTGCGAACGCACGATAGGATCTCTCAGTATTGGTGGCGGACAACCGTTAGGCGGACATATTTCAAATGTCATAAGATTGCGGTATCCGTACATGGTCTTGGTGCCAGAATATGAATTCAATGCCGCCAAGTCGGTACCATCAGGATCATACTGGTCGCTATAGAACGTCATGGTCATTTGTCCTGTAGAAGGAGATGTCAAGAAAGTATAGCTCGTTCCAGCATAATGCCCACTATTGTCATCAATCGCAACAACAATATTGTGCACTCCGTCATAAGGGAATGGATTATTTAAAATGAATTGGTTCCATCCCTGCGTACAATTCATATTGCCAGCGTATACCAATGTCAATGATTCTGGATCTATTACATCAGTATAGGACGTGAAACTGCTGAGTGTCGTGTGTCCAATATAGATAGAACAGCCCGTCATGGAGGTCAAGGGTGAAGCGTATGAATAATAGAAGTTAATAGCAGAAATATCACCAGCCCCACCTAATTCTGATGCTAGTACCAACTCTTGTGTATACGAGTAGTTATAGTAGGTGTTGACAGGAATATTATATGAAGTATTGGTAGAGTTCATATTTCCTATAGTATCGACACTGCCGTCGTTGCACAGCTGGGTTCTAAATGTGTATGACGGGAGCAAAGAGCTGTCGTTTTCACCGCACAGACGACGTACCGACACCGAATAAGCAGTTCCCGGCGTCAGGCCGGTATAGTTGACACTATTGGTATGAACCACATCAGAAGAGACTAATGCACCACCTGGGGCACGTAGTGTCACACGATAGTCGCCCGTCTCATAACCATGCCACACCAAATGGGCCGAAGCCATTGTAATATTGGTTGCACGAATACCTGCGGGACGTGGGCAGGACATATATTGGATGCTGATGTCGTCGATAGCCGCGGGGCCGCCTAGGAAGATACCGGGGGTTCCCGTCCCTTGGTTAAACCAGTAGAAGACTATGCGGTGAATTCCGGTGAGGGTATCGATGATAGCTGTGTAAGTGTTCCAACCCGGCTGGCAATAAACCGTGGTGAGAAGGGTGAGGTTGTTGACATTGCCCCAAGGTGATACTAACGGGCTGCTAGATGAGGGCTGCATGGGATCACTGGGGTCTACCATGAAGACTGCTAGACCATCATAGACACTGGTCTCTACACGACGGCCGCCTGCAGCAGCACGGAAAGAGAGTAGGTAGGTGCTGTCGATATTGCCAAAGTCGATGTCGCGATAGGCAACAGCATTGACTACCGTGTTAATGTCGGTGCTGTAAGTGAGTCCGCTGTCGGCAGAGATATACATGGCTTGAGTACCCGTCACCCCGTAGCCATTAGTGCCATTGCCAGCTGCCGTGCCACGGAACCAAGTGATAGGTGAATTGGACGAGAACTGCCAGTTATCCCATTCCACCGAAGTCTCCATATCGTAGAAGTATGGCACCGTTGCAGGATTCTGCAAGGTGTTGAGAATATATGGAGTACGGCTCCATTCCGAGGTGTCGCCCACGCCACAGACGCTACGCACATACACATCATAAGATGTTGAAGGTTGGAGGCCCGTAACCGAAAGCGGGTTGGTCGTCGTGGTAATGCGTGTACCCGAACCCACACTAAACCCATGCAATGTGTATTCCACCTGCCATTCAAGGGCACTGGCACGATCATTCCATGAAATGTCGGCAGTAGTAGCGGTCAAATTGCTGGCCGAAACATTGTTCGGACGCTGGCAATCGGGTATCAATTCTATAGCTACATTGTCCAAGTACACATAATTATAGTTGGCGGGGGGTACAGGAGCTGAAACAAACGTGATATATTTCCCAGCTCCAATAGCATCCTCAAACGACACCTCATAATCGGTAGGTGTAATGTCAAGGGTCAGCGTGTCGACCGGGGTAAATGTTGAGAGGTCGCCCTGAGTTGAGCAGACACCCACAATCACATCATGTGAATAAGATGTAGAAGTGGAATTGTTGGTCCAAGCCCTAAAGACCGTCTGGACTATATTAACGGGATATGTGATACTATCCAGCTCAGGCAGCGAAGCATATACCTGTGAACCATAGGTATACATATATAATGTACGCCCAATCACCTCTCCACTACCATCAGTGACATTAGTGATGTAGGGATAGGAGCTATAGCCTCCACAAGCCCAGCATGCGGGACGTGCGCTTGTGCCCACTCCCCATCCGCTGAAGTCCTGGACGTAGGGCAACGAGCTAATCGCGCCACACTCAGTGATAAAAGATGAGACAAACGACCAATTCGATGTGTCCATATTCGAACAGATGCCTCGTACATAAACATCATATCGGGTAGAGTGATTCAAACCATACAACGTGATAGAATTCAACAGGCTGGTAACCACTGTGCCTGTGCCAGGCTCGAAACCTGAGGGGCCATACTCAATCTCAAAATTCGTAGCACTGCTGTCCACCCAACTTACCGTTGCGGAATTAGTAGTGATGTTGCTAAATGTTACATCGGTAGGACGCGGGCATCTAGGAATAACCGTTACCTCGATATCATCAATATACATGTAACTATAGGAACCACTATGAGCGGCTAACGTAATATAGCGACCTGTGCCTTCGTAGCTATTCAGTGGCACTTCAAACATCTCCCAAGTACTGATTGCGGAGGGCGACAATGAAGCAACTTCTGTAAAAGTACTGAAGTCTCTCGGGTCAGTCATCACACCTACCTGAATACTATAGTTCGACGAAGTCTTGTAGGCTGCAAAACTCACCTGCAGGCTATCCAGAGGGTATGCCATACCTGGCAAGGCCAGATAAGTATAGGTAGAAGCACTTGAGTTGTAGAAATACATCGACCTAGCACCGCTATGCGAATAGCTTGAAGATAAGTAAGGATAACTCGTACTCGACACATTATTGCCACGATTCCAGCAGTTCGTGATGGGACTGCCGGCGGTCGACGACGCAACGAACTCCTCGAAGTCCTCGGTGAATGGCAGTGTGGTAACAGGCACACAGGGGGTTGAGAACTCTACCTGTGCATAAACATCGCTGCCACTGCCACATGCGGCCACCAAACGTAGCAAGTAGTTGGTCATAGGCTGTACGGCGGTAAGCACATAATGGTTGGTACTAACCGTTGCCACCGTAGTCCAACTGGTCGAATCTTCAGCTTTCAGCATGATAGTCCAAGATGACTCCGACGAGCCGGGAATCCATGAAAATTCCACCGTGTCGGATTCCACACGCTCCATAATAATAGTAGGAGCAGAACAAGTATCGCGGACAAGGCAACCCAACGAGTAGAAAGTAATCGACGGTCTGTATGTGCTAGTACCGCCACTACCGTTCATACAGTTGGACGGCGTAAACTGGTTATTGTCCTGATAGTGATATATCGAACGGGTGGCTCCAGCGCTAGTACTATAGCCATAGAACTGCGAAGTGGTATGGTTGGCACCGTTGGGTTGGTTCATCATCATTGTGAGAACGATATTGCTTGAGCCATCCCACTCAAAAGGCGTACTGAAATCATAATGTACCGTACCACTGGTATTGAGTGGGTGCGCCGCAGGACCATACACCAAATCAGCAGCCCGTACAGTCTGCATATCAGCAGTGGAGGAGTAAGTCGAACGAGTGGTAGTCGAAGCATAGATGCTGAACAACTTAGCATAACTAGTGTTCGCGGTGAAGGTCAAGTCTATGCCCGAAATCCGACCTGCTGTCATACCCATGTCGACCAATTCGCTGGCCGTATAGATACTTTGGCATACCTAATTACCATAACTATAATAAACTGGAATACCAGATGAGTTAGTCGTACCCGTGCTAAACACCAATGTGTCGTGTGAATTAGGATCCACCTGCGCACAAGGCATCCCATTGGTGCTAAACATCAGGCTGTCCCATCCTCCAATGCTATCGTTCACACAGACTGCACGTACCCATGCATTATATGTCACATCAGGTTGCAATCCTGTCACCAGATATTGGCGATCGGTTGTAACATAATGGATAGGACTCGAGGTAGAAGGCACTGCGCCCAGCGTGTCAACCACCACTTGGTACGAGGCCGCCACACTGTCACCACCACGCATCTGCCAAGTCAGCAGAACGCCAGTGGTACCAACCGCATTAGTAGAAATACGATACACCGATTGGCAAGCAGGAGCCCTTTCAATAATAAAGTCGTCCAACGCGGCATACCATGGGCCCGTAGAGGCGAGACCTCTAATGGCTATGAAATTAGCAGGACCATAATAGCCTCTGAAATCTACCACATACTGCTCCCAATTATTAGTAAAATGCACCGTAGTAAACGGCACGAATGAACTGATATCGCTCGGGTTGGTCATCAAGCCCACCTCCAGTTCCGGAGAATAGGAAGTACTGGTAGCCCGTCCCCAGAAAGAGACTTGCAAATTGCGCATCGGATAAAAGTCCGTGTCTACACCTGGCAGGGCAATACATTGGTAGGAACCATACGTCCCAGCGGAACTAGAATTATACCAATAAAGCCCCCTGTTTCCACTATGCCGATAATCCTCAAAAGACGACACATAAGGATAACCGAAATAAGTGGTTCCATCGTTTATTCTATTCCAGCAGTTCACAAAATTCGCGGAAGTATAACTGCCAGTGGAAGCCGTCTCTAAACCATCAACATATGGCATAGAAGTAAGGAACAAACAGGGCGTGCGGACCTGATATTGCCTTTCCAGACTGGTATCTGTACCGCTACATACTGCAGAAATCCACAGTGTATACAATGTGTTTGGCGTGAGGCCCGTGAAAGAAATCGTCGTATCCGAAGTGGAGAAAAACGTTCCTTGACCATGAGCTTGGGTGGCCGAATCCAATTCGACAATCCATTCACTGGCATTTCCATTGCTCAAATCTATCCAACTGAGGTCGAACGAGGTAGTTGTCAAATTCGATATCGAAGGTGTTTCCGGCCTTGGGCAAAGATTCTCAACAATAGCTATACTGTCTATTGCCGCCGGAGGATTGGTGCCAGCCGAACCATCGTTGCACCACATATAAACCAACTTATACGTGCCGGGATTGATAACGCTGAACTCGCTATCGAACCTCTGCCATGAGCCTTCCATATTCAGCTGACTACCCCCGTCAAGCGGAATCCAGCCAGCAGGCACCGTGGTGAGGAAATTGGGGGTCGATGTCGTGCCATCGGGCAGCACACCTGCCGAAAGCAGAGCCGACTGGGGTGCTAAGAACACCCGAATATAATCGTAACTACCCTCACCATAAGCATGCCATTTATAGGAAATTATATAACTTCCGATAGGCATTACAAACTCACGATAGGCATACACAATACTGGTCGACGAATTCGCATAGGCATTCGTTGCCGAATCGGTCGAGGAAATAAACATAGCTCGACTGCCCACATTCAACGAGTCGGTACCAATGTACCACTTGTTGGTTTGGGAACCATTAACAAACACCCAACCGGCAGAATCGCCTTCGTCTTCAAAGTCGCAGAAATAATTGATGTCTTGCGACTGCCCGACAAGCGGTAGCAACAGCACCGCTGCCAATAAGAACATTTGATAAATCTGTTTCATATCATAAATTCTTTTGATTTCGACAATCTTTTGCGAATACAATTTTGCGTTGCAAATATACACAAAAAAAAGCAATTCACGCGTTTCTAAAAAAATATTTTCTACAAATAACTATAAATCAATTCGAACAAACACCCCTAAAACCCACTTTCATAGAAACCAAAACCCATTTTCCACCTAGCCACGACCCAACATCTACCGTCCTATCTCCCAACCAAAACAAACCTATTACTTGCGTTTCCACTTTCATTGCCCACCCCATGCCTATACCTCTCCCTCCATCCCACTTCATGCCCCGGAATCCCCTTCTCCGCTCTCTTATACGAACATGATTCAATTATCGATTGAATCAGGAACGAATATGACCCATAGGCACCCTTATTTCATGCTTGAATCACAACCTATTCTTCGCTATTAGATTTCGCATGATGGGTGGCACTTATATACACGGAGTTCGATGAGATAGAAGAGACAGGATTCTCATGCAAGGAATTAACGATTTCGGCAGCTTTTTTCGACCCGCTAAGAGGCATAGGAAACGCGTGGGCACAATTGAAGCAACATCCTCATTTAATGCAATTAAGACCAGCACTGGAAACGTTATTTCTATCATGTGATTTTTTTTTAGTACTTTTGCAGCCGACGAATGAAACTGATACAACGCTTCATAAAAGGTTCCTTACTCTTGGGAATGACCCTTCTGGCATTTGCTGGTAGAGGGCAGGAAACGTTGACCAAATCAGGCACCCCTATCCGCCCAGCGGAACGGATGGCAGCCACCTTCCCCCCGACGTTTAAGAGCAATCCTTCTTATTCCGACTCCACGGCAGGAACCTATATAGTAGTGACCCGCCCCGACTTGTTGGAGCCTATACAGCCCCTGCTGCAATGGAAGAGGCAACAAGGCTACCGTGTGGAGCTAATATGCTCTACCACACACGCTCCCGACAGCATCCGAAACCAGTTGCTTCACCGTTACGAGTCGGCCACATCCGCACGGCCAGCACAACGCTACGTATTGATTGTGGGTGATGTGGACCGCATCCAGTCATTCGCAGGCAAGTATACCCCTTCGGGGTTGAACAACCGCAACACCGACCTCTATTACGGAGAGTATACAGGCGACTATATCCCTGAGGCCTATGTCGGGCGACTGTCGGTGGCCGACAGCGCCGAATTGGTGACAGTGGTAGACAAAATTATCGATTACGAACAGGGTCGGTGGGCTACCGAAGCTCATCGCCTGCTTTTTGTGGCCGGCAACGAGAGCCGCCCTCCGGCCCCGACAACAACCAACGGGCAGGTGAACTACCTGTCGCAGTTGGCAGCTCAATGCCGTCCCGACCTCGACACCATGTGCTTTCGCAATCCCTCGTCCGACAGCTTAATAGACAGCCTACTAAGCTCATTGGGGCAAGGCCTTGCCCTGGTAAACTATACCGCCCACTGCACAAGCAACGGGTGGGACAACCCCGACATTACATTTACCGCCATCGACACCGCCGGCAGCAGCACTCCGACCCTCTTCGTCAACAACTGCTGCCTTGCCAATGCTTTCACTGGCACCTGCTTTGGCGAGCGCCTACTTCGCCGTCCCAGAGGGGGCGCTGTGGCGGCAATAGGTGCCACCAACGAGACCCTATGGGCCGAAGATTTCTTCTGGGCCGTTGGTGCTAAACGCCCACCGACCCTCCTCCCCGTATACGACAGGCTACTCCCAGGTGCATTCGACAGCCTTATAACACGGAATGACAGCACCCTATACTCCACCACGGGCTATACTTTGGGGGCGATGATGTATGCCGGATGTCAGGCAGTGAGTCTGGCGGGTTCACCCTACGATGCCTTTTACTGGGAAACCTACTGCCTACTGGGCGACCCCGCCCTAGTGCCATTCATGGGAAAGGGCGACAGTCTTGAGTGGAGACTGCCCGACAGCCTCATAGCAGGGAGCACACAATTGGATATCGTCTGCACCCCCTATACTCGCATCAGCGCCACAATCGACACCCTGCTGCTAGCTACTGCGGTCAGCACTGCCGACGGAATTGCGCATCTGTCATTTAACAGATCCCTGGCAGGCGACAGCCTTACGTTGACAGCTACACGACCAGAGGCGGTACCACTGATAGCCACATTCCCCATCACCGCCCCTCGGCACGCTAGGATTGCTGCCACACACTACCTATTGGACGACACTCTGTTGATGGTCACAATAAAGAATGTAGGACAGGAGACTGCCCGACAGCACCAACTGAGTCTCATGCAAGACAGCAACGACCGACAGGTTGGAACCTCATGGAACGAACCGTTGCCCATCACTATCGCACGGCTCGCCCCAAGGAGTGATACCTTGGTGAGCTTTGTCCTAAATGACATGGCGATAGGCAGAGAACCTCTACTTGCCGCACAGCTGGTAGCCTCCGACAGCCTTGGACAGCCATACAGCATCCTAAGAATCAAACTACATACAACTGACTGTCGCCCTCGGATAGTGACCTTCAGCGTACAGAATCTCGAAGGCGACCCGATGGGCACTTTGTTACCAGGAAATTTATACCAATTATCACCAGCACTCTCACACCCTGCCGATTCCATAACCTGCTGGCTCGCCGGCCAGCAGCTGCCAACACGAGAGTCAGAGCCCTGGCTCTTCCCCTTTGAGATAGCAGAAGGGACCGAACACTTGCACGTTGTTATGTCCGCACATAAGGACCACTGGAAGCATAGCCGTGAGGGATGGTTGATACCCTACAGCACATGGGAACGGTTTGAGACAGGCAACTTCGAGAACCTCCCATGGCAGCGGAGCCTGCTCGCCCCATGGCAGATAGACAGCACCGCAGCCCATGACGGGCATTATTGTGCCCGTTCTGCAACCATTGGCGACGTGGAGAAGTCGACCTTGCGGCTTGATGTAGAGACATTGGTCGACGACAGCCTGACGTTTTATTTCAAGGTGTCGAGCGAAGAACACGACTGGCTCTATTTCTTCCTCGACGGGCGACGCGTGGGCTACTGGAGCGGCAACAGCGGGTGGCGACGCTATGCCCGATTTATCCGTGCCGGCAGGCATAGGCTTGAATGGGTCTACCAGAAAGATGCCTCGTTCAGCGAACGCGACGACTGCGCCTATTTGGACGATCTGAGGCTCCCCCTAGCCCTTTGGGAACTGCCTTATGGCACCTGCGAGCAGGACAGTTGCCAGCTAACCATCGAACCCACCTCCCACGAAACGAGATTCGAGATATACCCAAATCCCACTACTGGGACAGCCAACATAGAAATCACGTCAAGCACAGAACCACGTTATATTGAGGTATTTGATATGAATGGTCGAAGAGTTGATAAAATTTTCATACCTTCAAACCACCACCTGACACAATATTTTGGCACCCATCTGCGTTTTGGGGTTTATATTTTAGTGCTGCACGACCAGACGGGCAGCCACCGAAAGAAATTGATAGTAACAAAATAGGCCACATGCAGCAAATAGACACACTGCCTCCCTACCATGCTTTGACGGACATCGTCATCGACACCACCTCCGACTCGTTAGGGGCGATGCCAAAGGCTCTGTGTGTTTACGACTCGATATTCACCCCATTGGAGCAAGCTGAACCTGTGGTAAGAAAGAGCCTTTTCACCCACCACCAACTGGAAGTGAAGCACAACCACGAGATGGAGATTCATCACCAAGGAGTATCGGGGTGGTACTTCGGCTTTATAGCACTATCCATCTTTATGATTTGCACCTATCTACGGACCAAACAGATAGGATTGCTAACCCTGCTACAATCGGCCATAGACCATAGGGCACTGGGTCGCATGCTACGAGAGACCAACCTGACCCACGCCCCCGACCAAGCACCAATCGCCCTGCTGATGCTGCTGCCTGTCACCTTGGTGGGTTACTTCTTTTTCTTTTCCCACCCAGAAAATATATGGTACGACATACTTCATTATCTTTTGTTATATGTTGCCAGCATAGTCATCTACTTCACACGCAACGGGATATTCCGCTTCATCGGGAACGCTTTCAACAACAGCGAATCAATCCATATCTACCTATCCAGTAACTACATATATCATTTACTCTATGCCATAGCTGCTTCAGCCTTGGCATTCTTTGTGTGTTACACCGATAGGGTTGGACCGATATTTTTCTATATTCTTGCAGGGGTCATCGCTTTGCTCTTTACGATACGTCTTATTAGAGGGCTGAAACTAATTTTAACATTCTCGAAAACCCCAAAAGTCTATTTATTTTACTATCTTTGCATCCTCGAAATCGTCCCAATTATCATCATAATAAAGGTCGTAATTTCATATTAATTAGATATTTGTGTTAATAGAATAGTTTTCATGAAAGTCAAAAAAATCTTGATTTCCCAGCCCGAACCGGCCGATCTTGAGAAGTCTCCGTACAAGAATTTAGTCAGCAAATATGGAATTGAAATAACTTTCTACAAGTTTTTTGAAGTGGTCGGTCTGACCGCAACAGAATTCCGCAAAAGCCGCATACACCTTTCCGAATACACTGCCGTTATATTCAACAGCAAAAACTCTGTCGACCACTTTTTCCGCTTGGCAAAAGATCTGCGCGAAGTCATCCCCGATACGATGAAATACTTCTGCGCCACCGAAGCAATAGCCCTTTACCTGCAGAACTACATACAATACCGCAAACGCAAGATATTCTTCGGAAACCAATATTTCTCGGACTTGATTGAGGTGTTGCAGAAGCATCGCGAAGAGAAATTCCTCTTCCCCTGTTCGGACGAGAAACAGACAGAATATACCAAACTGCTTGACAAGGCGAAGTTCAAATATACAAAGGCTACGATGTACACCTCTGTGCCTCGCGACCTCAGCCAGTTCAAACTGAAAGACTACGACATGATTTGTCTCTTCTCGCCCATCGGGGTACGCTCACTGATAAAGAACTTCCCCAATATTGCAGAAGAGAATATCTTGATTGCAGCTTTCGGCCCCTCAACCCACTCGGCCCTGAAAGCAGCCGGCATTAAGTTGGCCATCGCCGCCCCCACCAAGTCGTCGCCATCTATGGCAATGGCCGTGGAGAACTATCTAAACGGCAAAGGCCTAAACGACACCGTAATCACCCGCCCGTCGTCCATCAAGAAAGAGATGGGACATGGAAGAGGCCTTTCCAGCTCCATTGCAGGCCCTAAGAAGAATAAGTCGGTATTTGCCAACAAAGCTAAGTACAAACAGTTGCAAGAGGAGCGTAAAGCTCAAGCAGCTGCCCGCCGTGCCGAACGCCAAGCAGCTAAGGCTGCAGCCGAACAAGCTCAGAAAGTCACCTCAGACATAGCCTAAACGGGCTATGCCTGAGACTGCCGAGCACCAACTCCCGACTTTGAATGCCTTCATGCCTCAAGAATCTCCTACACTACACACCACATTCAGAAAGTCAGAACGCCTCTGCAGTGAGAAACTGATAGAGGAAGTGTTCCATACGGGACGCAAAATGATGGTATTCCCCTATAGCATACATTGGAAGATTGTACCCTCGGAAGTTTTGCCCTCAGGTTCGATTGCACAAGTCTTGATCGCCACATCGAAGAAGAGGTTTCACCATGCCACCGATCGAAACCGAGTGAAACGCCTTACCCGTGAATGCTATCGGCTACACAAACCTATTCTTTACTCATATCTTGAAAGTCACGGTCTTTCACTCATTGTGGCTATAAGCTATGTCCACAACGAGATATACGACTTCGCCACCCTGATGCACAAGTTTGACAAGATTATAGCAACACTCATCAACAACATAGAACGCGGCATTCCACCTCAAGACAACAACCACCAGCCATGCCATTGAAGACCTTATGGGACCATCTATGTCAGGGTGTCTATACTGTTTGGCAGATACTCTGCAAAGCTCTAGAAAGGCTCATGCTGGCCCTTATTTGGTTTTACCGTCACTGTATCTCGCCCCTGACCCCTGCCGCCTGCCGATACACGCCTACATGCTCACAATATGCGGTGGAGGCCATTAAAAAATACGGTCCCTTCAAAGGCGGATGGCTCGCTTTGAAACGCATTCTGCGCTGCAATCCGTGGGGCGGCTCAGGATATGACCCAGTCCCTTAACACCTAATACTACAACAATTTGAGAGCAATGGCGGCACACGCCTCAGCATCAGCAAGGGCATGGTGATGCTGAAGCAGGTTGAAGCCGCAAGCCTCAGCCACGGTATGCAATTGGTGATTAGGGAGCTGACGCAATTTACGTCGGGCAGCACGGCAAGTGCAATAAAACTTGTAATCGGGCCAATCCATTTGATAGACACGCATCACAGCACGCAGACAGCCTTCGTCGAAAGGCGAATTGTGAGCCACCAAAGGCAGCCCCTCAATCAACGGAGCCACCCGCTCCCATACCTTGGGGAACACCTCGGCATGGTCGGTATCGGAAGGACCTAATCCATGCACACGTTGACAGAACCAAGTATAATAATTGGGTTCGGGCTGTATGAGGCTGTAGAAGGTGTCTTGGACAACCCCTCCCCTCACAACAACTATACCGACACTGCACACACTACTGCGCTCACCATTGGCGGTCTCAAAATCTATAGCTGCAAAGTCCTGCATGTAATGATCTTTTTTACTTACCAGCTATGCGGTCACCGCAAAACTGCTTGTGCCTGCATCGGGCACAACGGCGGCCTTGCCATACGCTGTCGAGATGGGCGGCAGCCTCATCTACTATCTGAGGGTCGTCGGTAAGGATACCTGCCTCAAAATTGCGACCATTCTCGCCCTTCATTCCCATACCAGCACCAGTCAGATTGGCTGACCCAATATAGGTCATAGCGCAATCAAAGACCATAATCTTAAAGTGTACCCTAGGACAAAGCCTCCTGTCGAGCTTGGTCCATAACCCTGGAAAGCGGTCGAAGTCCTCCCTGAATCGCTCACCCGGTTCCTTTGCATGGAGCAGTCGGACTTCGACACCTCGACGCAACAAACCATCCAGCACAGCAAGAAAAGGGGTGACTGTCCGTCCGTTGGAGACATAGAGGTCTTTGATGTCGGCAGTGGCAATCCACAAATCGTGGCGCACTTTCTCGCACCGCGACAACACTTCGGTATAGTGTCTATTATCGGCAATATACTGCAACATAGGACTTCTATTGGGGGCTAGGAGGTCTTTCGGTTCCTTGCTATCGGGTTGTAACTAACTACAACAGACCCGACTGGAGAGCCGAGTCTGTTGTAGGTCTATGAGAATAACTACTTGAGAAATGTTTCGTAGTAGTCAAACATCTTCTCGTAGAGGTGCAGGCGGTCGTAACCACGAACATTATGTTCGTGGTGGGGGTAGACGAAATAGTCCACCTGTTTGCCAGCCTTAATACAGGCATCAATGAACTCGATGCTGTTCTGCCAGACAACAGTGTTATCTTCGGCGCCATGAATGACAAGCAGTCTGCCTTCTAGGTCTTTCGCCTTATTGAGCAGCGAATTGTTGGCATAACCCTCGGGATTCTCCTGAGGCATGTCCATATAACGCTCTCCATACATGACCTCGTACCACTTCCAGTCAATCACAGGGCCTCCGGCACATCCTACCTTGAAGATTTCAGGATGGGTCAGTTTCATAGTAATGGTCATAAAACCGCCGAAACTCCAACCTTCAACACCCATACGGTCTTTGTCGACGTAAGGGAGAGATTGGAGGAATTTGACACCTTCTAACTGGTCGGCCATCTCGATGGTGCCCAGTTGACGATGGGTGCAGCTTTCGAACTCGAAACCACGGTTGTCGGTGCCACGGTTGTCAAGCGTGAAGACCACATAGCCCTGCTGGGCGAGGAAGAGGAAATAGAGATTACCTCCACCCAACCAACTGTCGGTCACCAACTGGCTATGGGGGCCACCATAGACGTAGACTAAAGTGGGGTATTTCTTGCCCCTCTCCATATTGGGAGGAGTGATGAGACGATAGTACAGGTCGGTAGTACCATCAGCAGCCTTAATACTGCCCATACTGATCTGCGGCATAGCATATTCGGCCAGCGGACTGGCTATGTCGTAGAGATTTTTCTCCGACACAAGTTTATCACCTTTGAACTTGAGAACATTGCAGCGACTGGGAATATTCAATGCGCTATAGCGGTCAATGACCATCGTGCCATCGTTGCTAACAATTACGCTATGGGTACCCTCCGTAGGGGTAATGGGAGTCATCTCAAGGGTGGTGAGGTTCACACGGTAGGCTGCTCGGCCAGTGGGGTTGTCCTTATTGGCGTAAATGAAAAGGTTCTCAGCCTTGGCATCGAAGCCGATGATACCCTCTACCTCATAATTGCCTCTTGTAACCTGCTTGATTAATTCGCCATCGGTATTGTATAGATAGAGGTGTTTGTATCCGTCGCGCAGGCTGAACCACAGGAACTGGTCGGGATGGCCAGGAATGAAGATCATGGGGTCGCAGGGTTCGACGTAACGACTGTTCTGCTCCTCAAAAAGGACAGTGTCGAACGCTCCGTCTGCCACGTCGTAGCGTTCCAACCACATGTGATTCTGTTCACGATTGATTTTTGCAATATAGAGATATTCCTCGGTAGGATCCCAGCTAATGTTGGTGAGGTAGTTCTCGCGCTCGGCAACACTCTCGTCGCGGCGAGTGTCGAGATAGAGGATGGTGTCAGTTTGGGTATTGTATATACCTACTGTCACCTCATGGCTCTTCATGCCTGCCATAGGATATTTGAACGGTTGTTCGCGCGCGATACGGGCGGTGGTGTTGACCAGTGGATAATCGGTCACCATTGATTGGTCCATGCGGTAAAAGGCCAACAAGTTGCCTTTAGGCGACCAGAAAGTGCCTTTTTCAATGCCAAACTCGTTGCGGTGAACCGACTGACCAAAGACAATATCCTGGTCGGCATCCTCAATAGCACGCACTTCCCCCTGATTATTGATATACAGGTTGTTGTTGCGCGTATAGGCTGACTTATACCCTGTCTGCTCCATATCCAGATGGGAGGCCTGAGTAGTGGGGTAGCTGGCTATGGCTGTGAGGGTGCGCTTAGGGATATTGTATTGAAACACCTTACCTGCATAGTTGAAGCGAACCTCCTTATTGCTAACAACCTCTACAGACGGCATATTTGACAAACTCTCCTTACCAGCAGCAGCCAAGGCCTTATTCAACTGAGAGAGTGTGAGACAAGCTTTAGCCTTACCTGGCTGCCCTATATAAAGCGTGGAGTCCTGAAGATAGGCTATCTGGTTAGTTGTACCGACAAACTGCACGCTACGCATAGTGGCACGAGGATAGAGGTTACCCGACATCAGCTGTTTGGAGCTGAGCATCTTATTCTGCGCAAAAACGCTGACCGATACAGTCAGCGCAATAGTTAAGAGGGCTATTTTTCTCATGTAGTGAATGATTAATATTTTTTCCAATTTCTCAGTCGGAGGTTAAACACTCCAAAGAATGCCTCCTTGAATATCTTCATACTCATTTTCGATGTGCCTAGCACACGGTCGGTAAAGATAATAGGCACCTCATAGATGTGGAACCCCAATCGAGTCACAGTATACTTCATCTCAATTTGGAATGCGTAGCCTACAAACTTCACCTTGTCGAATTTCATCTTCTCAAGCACCTTGCGGCTGTAGCATACAAAACCTGCCGTAGAGTCCATCACCTTCATGCGTGTAATCAGACGCACATACACAGAGGCAAAGTACGACATCATCAGTCGTCCCATAGGCCAGTTTACCACACTAATCTTGCCATCCACATAGCGGGAGCCTACCACTACGTCGCCCAAACCTGTTGAACAAGCCTCATAAAGCCGAGGCAGATCATCGGGATTGTGAGAGAAGTCGGCATCCATCTCTATCATGTAGTCATACCCGTGTTCCAGCCCCCAACGAAAGCCGTCAAGATAGGCCGTGCCGAGACCCAACTTTCCTTTCCTTTCTTTAATAAAAAGTCGGTTGGGGAATTCTTCCATTAGCCGTTTTACAATGTCTGCTGTACCATCAGGCGAGTTGTCCTCGATAATAAGCATATCAAATTCCTTCTCCAAAGAGAATACCTTTCTTATTATCTTCTCGATGTTCTCCTTTTCATTGTATGTAGGGGTGATTACAAGTGTATCTGACATAAACCCTTAAATATTAATGAACGTTTTTTCTTCTTCTACGCAAAAAAGGCAATATGGCCAGCCAGCCAATGAAACAGCCGACAGCATTGCCAATCAAGTCGTTGACATCAAACCCTCTGTATGGCAACAGATACTGCACAAACTCAGTGAAGATGCCAATCACAATAGCCAGTAATAAGATGTGCCCTTTCCGATACTGGAGGAAGTCCATTAAGAACAATGGGCACAGAAGGTAGACAGCCCCATGCAACAGATGATCCAACCTCACGCCAAACACAAACCTGTTCAACGCTACGTCTAACCCATTCAAAGGTGCCCACATCAAGACTGCCAAGAATACAAAATACAATATCGCCCAACGACGGCGGGCACGGCTATTTACGAACTTAACTATGGTATTGCGGAACCAACGTCGATGTAGAACTTGCTTGGAAGCCTTACGCCACCAATCTCCTTCACAGTCAACCTCAGTACCATTAGGACGAATAATCGTCATCAACTTCGCCAACACCTGCTCTCTGGGCACTTCTTCATTAGAATAGCAATTATCTCCTCTAAACACATGCACTCCATTACGTATCTTCATCAAACGATGAATGATATAATGATTGTTATAAAAGAAGAGATAGACCTCACCTACATGGCATGTCTCATCAGAAGCCAAGGGTCGGAGTGTAATCTTATCACCTTCGCCATTGATAAGGGGCAACATGCTACGCCCCCCAAAGAGCATAGTAACCACTTGACCCTCTTTCAGGCGTTCGCACATCTCAACCAACAAGAAGTTGTCAGGGCTGTTGGGTAGTGATATCTGGATAGTCTCCACTATAATATAGTTCTTTATTTAAATATTGCGTCATGGCTAGTCCAGGCTGCCGCCTCGTCGGGAAGACACTCAAGGTGAAACACCGGCACCGCCGACAGCACATCGGACAACATATCCATTATCATTTCTTGGTACTTCTCATCCTGGGCCAAGGCAGGGGGACAGGAAGGCTGTATCGACGAAAAAGCTTCTACTACACCCAGCCTGTGAATCTTATTATATGGAGCTTGCGACAGTCGCACAGCCGCAGCCAAGGGGAAATGAAGCTGATGATAGCAATGGGTCTTCCCACTCCAAGGGGAACCGTATACAATTGGCACACCATTCTCAACAGCCAAGATAGGACTGTCGTCATTCAAGAGGTGGGCATCCGGTATATGCTGTAACCACAGACGTGTATGGGTGCTCTTCCCTGTGCCAGACTCACCCAAGAACAATACTGCCTTGCCTTGATGGACAATGACAGACGAATGAATCAAGACCATCTTACTCGACGCAGACAGCATGCTAAGCGCCATCCACAAGGCGAATCGCAAGAGAAATGGATTCAAGCCGACCGTGGCCTCAACCACATTTCCACCACTATATCGCATCAAGATGGGCTCCTCATTGGGGTTGGTCGTCTCCATGATGAAGTAATAATCATCACCTCCCTTTGCAAATGAGCATGAAGAATCATCTAACTCAAATTCGAAAGTATATAACTCCTTCCAGTCGGCAGGTTTCTCTATCTTGTGACCAAACTCAATAGTCCATTCAGGTTCCCCTTCATTTGTTTCAAACACAGGAAACCCTGGCATCGACCTAAGCATCGGCACCACTTCATCGCCAACCACACTGACTAGATGGTTGGCAATCCTATACAAAATACGGTCAGCCATACGTTCTATCTATTCTTGCAGCAGAAGACCGTTCTCTTTCAGAACATCTATCCACTTCTGGGCATCTGCATTTGCCACAGCAGGTTCTACATCATAATTCTCTAACAACACATTCGCTGCATCGAGAACTCCAAAGTCTTTGCCCTGCAGACTGTCCCACATCAGCAAAGCCGAATCATTGAACGCGACAACACGGGTCATGTCCCCATTTGTCTTACCTTGTAATAGGATAATATTCTCGCCCGCAACTTTGCGGACCTTATAAATCGGATTAATTTTCATGCTGCAAAGATACGAAAAAAAACTGACATAAAAGATTTTTTCTCATCATATCGTGTTTTTATGTGATTTTGCACCAGATTTCACAAGGAGGTCACGAAAAGTTACGCTCACAACTTGTTGATAGAAACTGAGAAATTATCCATAGACAAGGGAGCGTAATAGCTCGGCTGTATAGCATGAGCTGCTATGCCTGCATTCTCCTACAAAGGTAATTCTCACGACATCTAAGAGGAAAATGATATACAGCTCCACCCTTCTTATACTTTTTTTCGCATTCCTTTAGCACTAGGAAATACTACAGTAGTTGAGTACACCATTTATTAATGAAACGATGGGCAAAGGATATTCTTTCGGAATATCTAACGAATATCTACATTGTACATAACAGATATGTTTATTCCGACGCTCAGAATAATACACAATATCGAGATGATAATCATGTGTGCAAAACAACCTCTGCTCTACTGACAACAGCCTCGGATTCACCCCAAGTATTGGTCTCAATCTGACTTTTTGACATATTAGCTACAGAATAATAGGGAGCTTCATAACGAAGCTCCCTTTTTTATTAGACCGTTCTACTCTTTATTTCTCTTTCTATTTCTCAACAGGAACCTGAATGACCGACAGCCATTTCTCGGGGTCTTTCTGATTCCAAGCTCCGTCAATATACACTGTTCGGTGCTGGCCCACGACGTGGTAGCCCTGCTCCTCAATATAGCGGAATAACTCAGTGAACGACTCATAGAATCGCTCGTAGGGGCCGTAATGAGTCATGCAAAGTGCTGTTGGTACTTCGGGCAACCGCTTAAACTGGATGATGGCACTGTCCAGCCCCATCTCTTCTACCTGCTCACAGTATTCGATATCGATATCAGTGGGCTTATACTCTTTGCTGTGCTCCACAGTGAAGCAGTAGCCCGGCATGGGGCAGCGGCAGCCAAGGCGATGCATCTCCGGTCCGATTACGTTAATACATAAAGGACCTATATCCTGCCAGTTCTTGATTACCTCACGGTGTGAGGCTACGATGATTGAAGGTAATGTCTGAATTGAAAACTTTTCCATTTTGTTGATTTCTTTGCGGGAGTCGCGCATCGATAGCAAGAGTTGCATACGCCCTTGAAGTATGTGTATCTGTCGCTCGCACTCGACAATCTTCTGCTCTAGCTGCTCAAGTGGAGGCACAGACAAGTCATTGTCGAAAATCTCTTTGATTTCCGCCAACGAGAAACCCATGCCCTGCAGTGAGCGTATGGTTGAAAGTCGTTGCATCTGGGTAATGCTGTAAAAGCGGTAACCCGTCCATTCGTCCACTTCATCGGGCTGCAATAATCCCTTCTGTTCATACAACCTCAGGGTCTTTACGGTCACTTGCATCATCTTCGAGAACTCCCCGATTTTTAATTTTGTTCTGTAAATCATTATCGTACGACAATTGTGTTTGTTTGATATCGGATGCAAAGATACAGCATGACCCAAGGGACGAGTCAAGCATGTTAACACTTTTTATATGTTTTGCTATCGCTTACAATCTTCTAGTAATACTAGAGATACTAGTACTACTAGACCTACTAGTAATACCAGCCTCCCCACCCCCGCCAAAAAGAAAACAAAAAAAGGGAGTCCCAAAATCCTGAGACTCCCTATAAAAGGCTGGCGGCGACCTACTTTCCCACGAACAGGCGCAGTATCATCGGCGATGCCGGGCTTAACTTCTCTGTTCGGAATGGGAAGAGGTGTTCACCGGCTCCACGGCCGCCA
>JAEEGF012340728.1_pt1 | contig 23843 bp, 20 predicted proteins | sample 9134171 | NCBI WGS metagenome assembly JAEEGF01 (sample SAMN16246542, study PRJNA631951) | gut metagenome | biome: gut microbiome; feature: rumen; material: AP-attached | host: Bos | place: Iran: Karaj | collected 2018-10
CCGTTCGCATACTGGACGTTGGTCGTGGCGCACATCGCGTCGCGCGTGACCCATTCGATGACGGTGCCGAGCTGTTCGCCGAGCAGCTCTGCGGAGTCCGCAAGCACCTCGTCATAGGCGGTCAGGTCGAGAAGGTCCGATACCTCGACGTACGCGCCGTACTGGGAAAGCTCCGCCTCGACCTTGGACTGCGAGAGCGACTGGCCGTTCGGCGTCACGCCCTCGACGAGCGTCAGCGCGTCGGCGTCAGGCGTAAAGAGGTCGTACTTGCGGAATTCAACGCGTTTGCCGCCGTGGCGCGGAATGCTGCGCTTCTGTCCGAAGCTTGCATGGACGAGACGCGTTTTTGCGGTCTCGATCAGCTTCTTGTCATAGAACTGCTTGTTGAAATAGGCACTGTTTGCCGTGCTCAGAGTGGTGTTGATTGCCATAGGTTCCTCCTTTTAGATCTGGACTCGTTTGCCGCTGTGCGCGGCGTTTCTGTACTGCTGTTCGAGCGCCGAGAACGCTTCCTTCGACATGTGCATGTAATCCGGCGCCGGTGCGATTGCGCGGTCGGTGCGCTGGGATTTCGGCAGCGCGCCGCGCGTCCTGGCCTGCTCGCTCATGCGGGTCTTGACCGCGTTTTCCGCATCCTCCGCCCGCTTTTCCGCGACGTAGATGCGCACGGCGGCTTTCGGTTCTAACTCGGAAAGCAGCGCCGCAAACGCGGGATCCTGCGCCGCTTCCGAAAGGTCGAAGCCCTCGGGCAGCTCGCCGTTCTGTTCCATTTCCGTCAGCGCGTTCGCCGCTTCGAGAAACGGATTCTCCGCTTCGACCGGTTCGGTCTCGACGGGTTCCGGTTTCTTCTTGAAGATCATAGATTCCCTCCGTATTTCTTCTTTTTCACTCGTTCGGGAAACAGCGGCTCTTCGTTTTCCGCCGCCTCCCGCATGCTTTTCTGCACCTGTTCCTTGCCCTCAAAAACCATCAGCGAGATCGCCTGTTCCTTCGTGATCGCACCCATGGAAAGCAGATTCATTGCGAGCTCGTTCTGCGCTGCGGCCGCAAACCGGCTGCGGCGTACCGCCTTGATCGAGATCAGAAACTCGATCGGAAGCACCGCGCCGCCCGGCGCGCTCTTTTCGAGCGCCGCGCTGTCGAACAGCACCTCTTTGGGCTCGCCGTCGACCGTGATCGTGACCGGCCGCAGATAGCAGTTGAACTCGCGCTCCGTCTCGATCTCGAGCCGGACCGCCTCGCGGAACGCCTCGTGCAGCTGATCGGTCGCCATGCGGGCGCGCTTGGTGCTCATCTCCTGCAGCGCTTCGATCGCGCGCGCCGCGGTCACGCCGGCCGACACCGTCCCGCGCGAGGAGTCGTTTGCGCCGCTCTCCTCCTTGATGTCGCCGCGGATGCTGCGAATGTAGGCGAGCAGGTAGTCCGGCAGCGGCGCGGTCGTCATCCAGGTGACGCCGTTCAGGTTCTCGCCGGTGTGCACGTCCTTCGACCAGTCGCGAAGATCGTCCGGATCGAAGCCGGACGCGTCGGTGACGAGCAGCTTGTTGTGCGAGGCCATAAACGCGTTCTTCAGCACGAGCTGATCGAGCTTGTCGGCGTACAGCTGCTGCGTGCCGAACAGGTCGACGATGCCGAAGCCGAGGGCGCTCCCCTTGCGCGGGTACAGCGTTGTCAGTACGAACGGATACCGACCGTGTGCAAAATAGCCCTCCGGCTTGACGTCGCGGCTGTCCTCAAGCACGACGCCGTTCGAGATCAGCGCCATGTGCACGCGATACGCGTTCTCGGCCGCATCGTATTCGCGCCGCCAGTATTCGAGCAGCAGCAGCGCGTTTTTCGGATCGGGCGACAGGATCTCGTCGGTGATCAGCTCCGCCGCGTCGAGGGGGCGGGCTTCGATCAGCGGATACAGCTCCGGATAGTGCGCGCGGATCCATTCCTTCGGCCGCAGCGCCAGCTTGAACACGGCGCGGCTGTCGTTGAGATCGGTCACAAGCGGATCGATCAGAATGCTGCGGATATCGACGTGACGAATGAACGCGCCGCCGAGCCCGCCGTTTTGCGCGCCGTCATAGCCGACCTCCTGCACGCAGTAGCCGCTGACAAGCAGATCGTGGATCAGCTTGCGGTACTCGACAGGGAATGCGCTCGCGTCGTGATTGCGGCGAATGACCGCGTCGATCACGCGCGCCGCATAGTCGTCGACCGCGCTTTCCGGCGCGATGACCGCCTCCGGCATCTGATCCGCAATGTCCGCCGCCACGTTTTCGATCGTGGACTGCAGGATCGGCGTGACCGGGCGCGGCTCGTTCGGATCGGTCACGGGCACGTCGTACCAATGCTCCCCGCGATACATCCGCTCATTGTGCTCCTGCCGCCGCCACTCGTTCACGTACGCGTTGCGGAATTCGGCAAACAGCGCCATGGCTTCTTCGGCTAACCGCCGTTTGGTTTCGGATTGTCTTGGTTTCATCGTAATTCCTTTCTTTCGTACTTGCCTTCCCCTTGAGGGGAAGGGGGACCGCTTGCGGCTGATGCGGTGTTACAGCCCCCGGAATCCCGCATACGGCTGCGGCGCGCCTGAAAGCGGATCGTACCGGTATGCGCGCTTCTGCGGCTTCTCAGGCGCGGGGCGCGGGCGGCTCATCAGCCCGTAGCGCAGCGCTTCCGGCGCGTGGTCCTCGCAGTTGTCCGCGACGTCCTCGCAGTCGTGCAGATCGAACGTCAGCACGGGCAGCGTGCGGATCAGGTTTTTGCACGTCTCAAAGATGCGAAGCTCCGGCGTGCCGTCCGCGGCGGGGGCAAGCGCCTCGCGAACGCGCTGCCAGCCCGCCACACGGGCGTTGTCCGCTGGGAGCAGCGGCACGCCGTTTTTCGCGAACACCTCCGCGATGCTCTCCCCCTCCGCGCCCTTTAAGCCTCGCTGCTGCCACGCGTCGGGCGAGGCGACGGTGTAGGCGATGCGCTCGCCCGCCGACAGCTCGCACACACGCCTTGCGATCTCGCTCGACAGCGTCCGCCGAAGGTACAGCTCACGGTAGACGACGATGCGCCCCTCCGGCGCGACGGCAAACCACAGCACACAGCACGGATCGTTGTAGCCCCAATCCATTGCGCGAAAGCGCTTCCACTCCATCGGGAGCCTCGTCGGGCGCACGATGTGCAGGCTGCGGTCGAACTCACGGAAGAACTGGCCCTCCAGCACGTCCCAGTTGCCGTCCAGATACGCCTTTTTCAGGTGCTCGGGCAGGTTTTCGAGCGCGTCCAGGTACTGCGGATTATTCTTGAGCAGCACCGGATTGTCGGTGATGCGCGCCGGGATGAATACATAATCCGCCGCCCGTTCGCTGTTGCGGTAATCGCGGTCGATGAACAGCCGCTTGACCCACGCATGCCCCACGCCGCCGGGGTTGCAGGTGTAGTACATGCGCGGCGTGAAGTCGGTCCGGACCGAACGGTTGCAGGTCGTCAAGAACTGCATCTGCGCCTCGGTGAAGTGCGTCGCCTCCTCAAGCCCGATCACGTCGTACTCCTGGCCCTGGTACTGGAACACGTCCGCCTCGCGGTCGCAGTAGCCGAGCTTGATGCGGCTGCCGTTCGGGAAGAGGAACGCGCGCTGCGTCGCGTGGTACTGCACCGCGCCCGCAAGCTCCTGCTGCAGCGGCAGAACGTGATTTTCATTGAGCTCGGGGAGCGTCCGGCGAAGCAGCAGCAGCCGTAGGTTCGGATAGCGAAAGGCAAGAAGGACGAACTTGCGGCGCATGGCCCACGACTTGCCGCCGCCGCGCGCGCCGCCATAGGCGATGTGCCGCGCAGTTGCGAGGAAGAACTGCTCCTGCTTCGGGTTCGGCGTGCCGGATAGATGCAGGATCATGTCGCATACCTCCCCGCCGTGTCGTCCAGAACGATCCTGATCGTGTCGTCCGCCTGCTGTTCCGGCACGCCGTAGAGTCCCATCGACCGCAGCGCGTCCAGCGCCGACTGATAGTTGAGCTCTCCGAGCAGCGCCCGCTCGAGCGTGTAGGCAGCGACGCGAAGGACCGCGTCGCGCAGGATCGCGCTCTCCTTCGAGCGCTTTTCGGCACGAAACGCCGCGAGCACTTCCTCCGGCGTCAGGCATGCCGCCCGCGCAAGGCCGAACAGGGTGTAGGGGATCTGTCTCTCTTCCGCGCCCCCGTTTTTCAGCTCGCGACGCTCGCGCGTTGCGTCGCAGGCTGCAAAATACGCCCCGATCGCACGGTCCAGCCGTTCCGATTTCTTTGTCATGGATTCGCCTCCCTGTCTTTCGCTGCCCACAGCATACACCGTCCGTCCCCCTGATTCCTCCCGGAAGTTTGTCACAATTCATCCTCCTCCCAGGATCGGGGCATAAAAAAAGAAAGGGCACCGGATCCGGTGTCCTCAGACGGTCAATAAAGGGGTCAGACCGTTTTGCGGCGATGTTTGATATAAAGGAAAAGGCGCCCGAACGAATCGGACGCCGTTATGAATGTGCGGTTATTTTCTTCTTTGCCGCCGGATCCGCAGGACGGCGTAAACGATGAGCAGCGCGGCGGCAAAGCCGAGGCCGATCGGATAGGCAAGCTCTGTCGAAAGGTGAAGGCCCTCGTCTGCCGTCAGGATGCAGGTCATTGAGACTGCGGACATGAATGCGGCCGGCAGCGCCGTGATCAGCGAACCGAAGCGGTATTTCCCTTCCCTGACAAGATACGCGGCCGCCACCCGCAGCGCGATCATCGCAAGCGTCCGGTTGCTCCGTGAGAAGCAGCGCCAGATAACGTTGAAGCCGTTTTCGTTCGCTCCTTTATGAAACAAAAAGGGACCGTTTCTGAACGATCCCTTCCCAATGATTCTTACTTCACGACCTTGGTGCCGCTTTCGCCGCGCAGGGCGGCCGCCGCGTTTTCGAGCGACGCGATGATCGCCTCGCCGCCGGTACGCGCAAAGCTCATGGCCGCCTGTACCTTCGGCAGCATGGAGCCGGGCGCGAAGTGGCCCTCTTTGCAGTACTGCTCGGCTTCAGCGCAGGTCATGCGCTCCAGCGATTCCTGATTCGGCTTGCCCCAGTTGATCGCCACGCGGTCGACCGCGGTCAGGATGACCAGCGCGTCGGCATGCACGAGCTCGGCCAGCTTTGCGGACGCAAAGTCCTTGTCGATGACGGCGGGCACGCCTAAGAGCTTTCCGTCCTTCTCAATGACCGGAATGCCGCCGCCGCCCACGGTGATGACGACGTGGCCCGCGTCGATCAGCGTGTTGACCATATCCTTTTCCACGACGTCGACGGGCTTCGGACTCGGCACGACCTGACGGTAGCCGCGTCCCGCGTCCTCGATCATCGTATAGCCCTTCTCCGCGGCGATTTTATCCGCCTCCTCCTTGGAGTAGAACGCGCCGATCGGCTTGGTCGGATGCGAAAATGCCGGGTCGTTTTCATCGACGAGCACCTGCGTAACGACGGTCGCGACGGACTTCCGGATGCCGCGCGTCTTGAGCTCGTTCTGGATGCTGTTCTGCAGATGATAGCCGATGTAGCCCTGGCTCATTGCGCCGCACTCCGGGAACGGCATGTCCGACTTGATCGCCTTGGCGTTCGCCGCGGTGGACATCGCAAGGTTGATCATGCCGACCTGCGGACCGTTGCCGTGCGCGATGACGACCTGGTTGCCCGCCTCGATGAGGTCGACGATCGGCTTTGCGGTCTCGGTGACGAGACGAAGCTGCTCATAGGGCGTGTTGCCCAGCGCGTTTCCGCCGAGCGCAATGACGAGTTTCTTCATAAAAACCTCCTGAAACGCTTGCAAATTGGATGCTGCAATCATTATAGAATCCCCTATCGGCCTTGTCAACGGCATCGGACAATATATCTCTGTGAAGGCGCTGCGGCGCTGCCCCGCACGAATTGTCCGCGGCGCGGGCTGCACGCTTGCAAAATGCGCGCAGATACGCTACAATAGGCGCATGGAATACTTTAGCACATCGTTTGAAATCGTCATGCCGCTGGTGCTGATGATGGCGACCGGGATCCTGATCCGGCGCGTCGGGCTCGTCTCCGAGGACGCGTTCCGCGTCATCAACCGCATCGTCTATTACATCGGCATTCCGACGCTCGTGTTTCACGCCGTCGTCACCGACAAAACGGAGGCGCGGTGGCAGTACGCGCTGTGGGTCGCAGGCTGCGTGCTGGCTGCGTTCGTCCTCTCCCTGCTGCTTGCGCGGCTTCTGACCAAGGACCCCGCGAAGCGCGGCACGATCGCGCAGGCGGCGTACCGCTCTAACGACGGCATCTTCGGACTTGCGGTCGCAACGGCGCTGCTCGGCGAAGGCAACACCGGCACGATGGCGTTTACGCTCGTGATCTCGGCGACGCTGTTCGGCGTCACCGGCGTGCTCTGCTATGAGCTGAACCGCGGCGGAAAGATCCGGATCGGCAAGGTGCTTCTGAATACGGTCAAAAACCCGATCCTCATCAGCGGCGTGCTGGCGTTGATCGTGCGGTTTACCGGGCTTGCGCTTCCGTCCGTCATTCTGAAGCCGATCGAGTATTTCAAGGGCATGTGCACGCCCCTGGGCTTTCTGGTGCTCGGCGGACTGCTGTCCTTCCGCTCACTGAAAAACGACTGGATGCTCGTCACGATCGTCAGCGCCGTCAAGCTCGTCGCCATGCCGGTGCTGTTCTGCTCGCTTGCATACTTTGCCGGCGGGATCAGAGGGGCGGAGCTTGCCTCGATCTTCATCGTGTTTGCGTCGCCCGTCGCCATGTCCTGCATGCCGATGGCCTCGGAGCTCGGCGGCGACGTGAAGCTTTCCGGCGAGCTGATCGCGGTCACGACCGTGCTCTCGCTTTTGACCGTATTCCTGTATCTCACATTCTTCGGAAGGATTCTGACAGCATGACCGAACGGCTTTATCTTCTTGACAGCATGACGGCCGCGTTCGACGCGACCGTGACCGCCTGCGAACCGAAGGGCGACGGGTATCTGATCGAACTGGACCGCAGCGCGTTCTTCCCGAACAAGGGCGGACAGCCCTGCGACGTCGGCACGATCGGCGACGCAACTGTGACGGACGTGAACGAGCAGGGCGAACGGCTTTTGCACACGGTCGACCGCGCGCTGCCGGTCGGCGCCGCGGTGCATTGCGCGCTCGACTTTGCCCGCCGCTTCGACATCATGCAGCAGCACACCGGCGAGCATCTGCTCTCCTACTGCGCATGGCATCTGTTCGGCGCGCAGAACGTCGGCTTTCACTGCGCGCTGACGTATGCGACGCTCGATCTCGACAAGCCGGTCTCGCACGAGGGGATCACAGAGATCGAGAACCTTGCCAATCGCCTCGCCGCCGAAAACGCGGCGGTCACGGCGACAATCTATGAGACCGAAGCGGATTTGCAGGGCATTCCGCTGCGCAAGCACGCCGAGGGGCTGACTGCGCCGATCCGCATCGTCACGATCGAGGGCAGCGACGCGTGCACCTGCTGCGCGCCGCACGTGCGCCGCACCGGCGAGATCGGACAGCTGAAGATCGTCGAGGCGCTTCCGTACAAGGGCGGCATGCGCTGCACGTTCCTGTGCGGCATGCGCGCGCTGGCCCACGCGCAGACGATGCAGGACACGGTCAGCGCGATCGCGCTGCGGTTCTCGACGGCGCGTGAGCAGGCGGAGGCGGCGGTCGCAAAGCAGGCGCAGGAGCTGTCCGACACGAAGCGGGCGCTGCGTCAGGCGTACGCCGCGCTCGACGAATACCTTGCAAAATCGCTCGTCGCCGAAGCCGAGGACGTCAAAGGCACAAAGCTGATCGTGCGGTCTTTGGAGAGCGTCGATCCGAAGCGGCTGCGCGGCCTTGCGTCGGCCACGATGAACGGCCGGGCACTCACCGTGCTGTTTTCGGATACCGGCGAACGCGTGTCGTACCTGCTGGCGTCGAACGGGATCAAGGCCGATATGGGAACGCTGATCGCGGCGGTCAACACCGCGCTTTCCGGCAGCGGCGGCGGCCGCGGCACGCTCGCGCAGGGCAGTGCAAAGAAGGCCGCGGGCTTTGCGGAGACGGTCGAAAGCCTGAAAACCTATTTCCGGAACGTGCTGCAGCATGAGAAATAATACGCGTCTTTCGGCGCGTCCGGAGAGGATCCTTTCACGAAGGATCCTCTTTTTTGACCGTTATCGTCCGAAAACCGCGGTGATTTTACACATCTGTTGCGGATTGTTCATAAATACGGCACAATTTTCTTGCATTCGTGCGGTATACTGGTAGCATCCCAATTTGTACAGTAAGGAGTGTTCCTATGAAACGTCCGAACGGATCCAGGCCGAACCGCCGATTCCCCGCCTTTTTGGCAGGGGGCGTCCTTGCGGCGCTGCTTTTCGGCTGTTCCGCGATGACTGTGCTGCGTCCCGACGCGGAGATCCCCGCGGACGACGTCGTCTATGAGCAGCCGCCTACGCCCGCGCAGGTGGACTTGACGCCCGACCCCGCGCTGAATACCCCGGAGCCGTCCCTGCCGCCGACGCCGACGCCCTCCCCGACGCCGACGCCCTCCCCGACGCCGACGCCCTCGCGCCATCCCTTAAACGGCGACGCGCTGCTTGTCGGCGACGAGGAGCCGATCGTGCTGGACATTCAGATCCGGCTGATGGAGCTCTGCTATCTTGACTTTGAGCAGCCCGACGACGAGTATTCCGACGGTACGGCCGACGCGATCCGCGCGTTCCAGGTGCGAAACGGCATGCACAGCAACGGCATCTGCGACGCGGAGACGTTTACCAGGCTGTTCTCCGACGACGCGCTGACCTATGCGATGGTGAAGGGCTCGACCGGCGACGACGTCGAGATCGTCAAGGAACGGCTGATCGAGCTCGGCTACCTCGACGGCATGCCGTTCGGCGAGTACGACGAGGCGACCGAAACGGCTGTCAAGCGCTTCCGGCAGAAGAACAGCCTGCCCGACGGCGTGATCGTCGACAACGAGGCGTATGAGGTCCTGCTCGGCGAGGACACGGTCAGCAACTTCTTTGCGATCGGCGACCGCGACGAAGCCATCGAGGAGTCCCAGAAGCAGTTGTTTGCGCTGGGCTATCTCACCTACGCGCCGGACGGCATCTTCGGCAAGCAGACGCAGAACGCCGTGCGCCGCTTTCAGGAGGAAAACGGCCTTATCGTGGACGGCTGTCTCGGCAAAAGCACCGTCGAGCTCTTAAAGAGCGGCACGGCCGAGCCGTTCGTGTTCACCGTCGGCACCGAGGGCGCGGACGTGGAGCGCATTCAGGACCGGCTGGCGCATTTCGGCTATCTCTCGGGCAGTCAGGTCACCGGCTATTACGGCGACAAGACGAAGGCTGCGGTCAAGTCCTTCCAGTCGCGCAACGGACTCGAAAAGAGCGGTACGGTCAACGCCGATACCATGATGAAGCTGCTCGACGACAACGCGAAAAAGGCCCCGGCGACGCATAAGCCGTCGACGCCGAAGCCTACGAAGAAGCCCTCCGGTTCGCAGAAGCCGACGGCGACGCCGAAGCCCGGCACGACGCCCAAGCCCACCGCGACCCCGAACGACGGCGATACCGGCTCCTCCGGCAGCACGATCGACTACGGTCAGGGCAAGGAGGCCTTCATCAAGATCGCGGAAAGCAAGCTCGGCTGCAAGTACGTGCGCGGCGCGAAGGGCCCGAACAAGTTTGACTGCTCCGGCTTCGTGTACTGGTGTCTCAACCAGGCGGGCGTCAAGCAAAGCTACATGACGAGCATCGCGTGGCGCAGCTGCACGAAGTACATGCGCATCAAGTCGATGAGCGACATCAAGCGCGGCGACGTCATGGTGTTCAAGGGCAAGTCGATGGCGACCGGCCACGTCGGCATCTACCTCGGCAACGGCCGCATGATCGACGCGTCCTCCTCGAAGGGCAAGGTCCGCATCACCGAATCCATCCTGTCCAGCAAATACTGGAAGGAGCACTTCCTGATGGCCTACCGGATCTGGGATTGATCGCCCGCAGACAAACAAGAGAAAAGCCCCGCGTTTCCGCGGGGCTTTGTGTGTCTTGCTCAGTCGACGGGCGGCTCTTCGGTCAGATAGATGGTGAAACAGCCGTACTGGAACTGCTTTCGCAGCAGCTCGTAGCGCACCTGCAGGCCGCTCGGACGGCTGTTGTCCCTGCGCCATTCGTTCAGCGTCGGGTCCTCGCAGGTCGTGTTGACCACGCAGTCCGGCATCAGCTCACGGAACCGTTCGATCTGCTCCTCCGGGATCGGATTCTTTGAGATCCAGAGCCGTTCGAGCTGTGTGAGCCCGTAGAGCGGCGTGATGTCGGTGATTTTGTTCATGCACAGGTTCAGGTGCTTGAGCTCCTTGCAGTTCGCAAGCGGCGATATATCCGTGATGTGCCCGTTGAACAGCTCCGCGTATTCGAGATGCGGACAGTTTGCAAAGCCGGAAATGTCCGTCGGCTGCCCGATCGCGATGATGCACACCTCCAGGTTCGGCATATAGGAGACAAAATACGTATCCTGGATCTGATTGTGTCCGAGATCGAGGTACTTGACCTCGTTGCAGTAGATCAGGCCCTTCGTGTCGGAATCCTTCAGGATCGGCGGTTCCCACGGCGCCATATGGATCATGATCGCATCGGTACGGCATTGATACTTGCCGATCGTGACGGTCCAGACGATCTTCGGCGCGGAGAACTGCTCCCGCAGCTCAGCCAGCCGTTCGTCGGTGAGGCCCGTATTGCTGAGATTCAGAACCCGCACGCCGCGCAGATACGGCAGGATCTCCAGAAGGTCCTGCTCGCGCTCCTCCATGTGCACGCGCGAGAAATCGACCGTATCGTCGGTCAGCGAAAACGAACGGTCGAACGCCGTGACCTCGAGCTCGACGCGCAGCCTTTCGCGCACATCCATCAGCCGCTTCGCTTCGTCAAACGTCCATTCGCTCGAGCCGTCCGCGCGCTTCAGGTTCACATCGAGCAGCGCCGGCAGCGCGGCGATGCCCTTTGCAACCTCCTCGCAAAGCGCGGGCGAAACCTCCGAAAGGTCCGCCTCGGTCTCCTCGGTGGAGACGGTTACCCCCGCAAACGCGACGCTTCCCTGCAGTGAGAGCCACGGCGCGGCGGTTCGGATCCCGGACGCCGTTTCCGGCGAAAGCGGTTCCGAAACGGTCAGCGACCGAAGCGCGGGCAGATACCGGAATACGCCCGGGTCCGAAACGGCCGGAAGGCTTGCCTCCTCTGCGTCGTGCGCGATCTGTGTCCCGTCGACCGTCACCGTATAGCGGACCTCCGTTTCCGGATGTGCGTCGCGGTACGCGAGGATCGCCTCATAGCAGTCGCTTCCGGAGACGTCGAGCACGCGAAGGTCGGGGATCTGTTCGATCAGCGCGAAATCCTCCGCCTCCACGACGGCGCAAAGCACGCCGTCCTCCGCCGTTTTGCCGGCAACCGTGATCGGCGCAGGCATAGCCGGCGCGGTCGGCTCCGGCGTCGGCGCTTCGGTCGAAAGCGGCGTGGCTTCCGCCGTTTCCCTTCCGGAAGACGCGCCCCCGCAGCCCGTGCCCGCCAGCAGCAGGCACAGGCCGAGCGCAAGACATCTCCGCAGAATACGGCTGTGCATGTGATCCCCCCAACACGTATTTTTGACAGTTTACCACATTTTTTGCGGATTGTCCATGCGGTATTGCGCAAATGCGGCGGTCCGGATACAGCAAAAAAGGACGCTGCCGCATCGGCAAACGCCCTTTTCCGTTCAGCGATCGTTTATTTGTCCAGCGTGTCGGACATGGTGGCGACCATGACCGCCTTGATCGTGTGCATGCGGTTCTCCGCTTCGTCGAACACGACGCTGTGCTTGGAACGGAAGACCTCGTCGGAGACTTCCATTTCCTTGAGGCCGAAGCGATCGTAGATGTCCTTGCCGACGCTCGTCTCGAGGTCGTGGAAGGACGGCAGGCAGTGCTCGAAGATGACGTCGGGATTGCCGGTCTTCTTCAGCATGTCCATCGTCACGCGGTACGGCTCCAAGAGACGGATGCGCTCCGCAAACTGCGCTTCCTCGCCCATGGACACCCACACGTCGGTGTAGATGACGTCCGCGCCCTCGACCGCGTCGATCGAATCGGAAAGCTCGATCTTGCCGCCGGTCTCCTTGCAGAGCTCGCGCATCTTATTGACAAGCTCCTCGGACGGGAACAGCTCCTTCGGCGCGATGCCGACAAAGTGCATGCCCATCTTGGCGCAGCCGATCATCAGGGAATTGCCCATGTTGTTGCGCGCGTCGCCGACGTACACGAACTTGACCTTGTTCAAAGGCTTGTTGACGTGTTCCTCGATCGTCATCCAGTCCGCAAGGACCTGCGTCGGATGATAGAGGTCCGTCAGGCCGTTCCATACCGGAACGCCGCTGTATTTCGCCAACAGCTCGACGGTCTCCTGCTTGAAGCCGCGGAACTCGATGCCGTCATAGAATCTGCCGAGCACCTTTGCGGTATCCTCGAGCGATTCCTTCTTGCCCATCTGGCTGTTAGAGAGGAACGTGACGTTCGCGCCCTCGTCGTAAGCGGCGGTCTCGAACGCGCAGCGGGTACGGGTGGAGGTCTTCTCGAACAGCAGCACGACGTTCTTGTTCGCCATGCGCTTCGGGAAAATGCCCTGTTTCTTTTCGGCTTTGACCTGATGCGCGAGCTTCAGAAGCGCGCGGATCTCATCGGGCGTGTAGTCGAGCAACGTTAAAAAGTTTCTTCCCTGGAACATAATGTGTTTCCTTTCTGTATGTGATTTTATTGAAATTACAGGTTGATGGGCTCGCGCATGAACGGCATGCTCATGCAGCGCGGACCGCCGCGGCCTCTCGAAAGCTCGGCGGACGGGATCTCATGCACCGTGATGCCGTTTTCGCGGAGGATGCGGTTGGTGACGTAGTTGCGCGAATAGGTGATGACCTCGCCCGGCGCAACGCACAGCGTGTTCGCGCCGTCGTTCCACTGCTCGCGCGCGGCGTCGATCTCGCTCGCGCCGCCGCATTCGATGAAGCGGACCTTTCTTCCCAGCGCATCGGAGAACACGTCGACGAGCGGACGCGCGTCCTCCTCGATCCTGAGTCTCCTGCCGTCGGGCTTCGACAGTCGGAACGCACGCATCGTGCGGAGAATGTTCGGATGCACGACGAACGTATCGACGTCGACCATCGTCATGACGGTGTCGAGGTGCATGAACGCGCGCACCTTCGGCAGGTCGATCGCAAGGATCTGCCAGATGCCGGTGCGATCGCCGATCAGACGGTTCGCAACCAGCTCGACCGCCTGCGGACTCGTGCGCTGCGACATGCCGAACGCCACGGTGTCCGGCGTCAGCACCAGACAGTCGCCGCCCTCCAGCGAATGCACGTCGGTGCGGTCGTGATACTTTGCCACCCAGCGATAGATCGGATGGTACTTGAACACATACTTCGCGAACAGCGTTTCACGCCGACGGACCTCGTTGGCCATGCGCGAGATCAGCACGCCGTCGCCGACATTCATGAACGGATCGCGCGTAAAGTACAGGTTCGGCATCGGATCGACGTAGAACGGGTACTTTTCGTCGGTGAAGTCGACCAGGTGCCGCTTCGCCACCGTCGGAATGTCGCTCTTGCGGACGCCGCCCGCCAGGATCTGGATCAGCTTGTCCAGCGGCTGCGCGGACAGGTACTCGTTGACCGCCTGCTCGGCGCCCTCCGCCGCGATATTCGCCTCGCGGATGTATTCCCAGATCAGCTCGTCCTTCGCGTTCGCCGCCTCAATCGCTTCCTTCAGAAGGTCGTCAAGATACAGCACCTTGGCGCCGCAGTCGCGCAGCGTCTTTGCGAACTGATCATGCTCCTCCTTGGCGTGCACCAGATACGGGATGTCGTCAAACAGCTGTCGGGAAAGGTAGTCGGGCATCAGATTCTCCAGCTCTGCGCCCGGGCAGTGCAGCATGACCGTCTTCAGTTTTCCGACCTCAGACTGCACACAAATCGGTTTGTTCATGGATTCCCTCCTTCTGAAGCTTGCTCGGGACGGAAGCAGGCGAGAACGCCGCGATAGATCCCGAGAGCCATCTTATCCTGAAAAGCCTCGCTCGTCAAGAGCAGGTCTTCCGTTTCGTTGCTCATATGTCCCATTTCGATGCAGACGATCGGCCGCGTGCACCAGTTGAAGCCCGTCTGCGAGTCGCTGTACTGGATGCCGTTCTGCTTTCGCATGGAAAGGCCCGTCGCCGCACAGTACTCCTCAATGATCAGCGTCGCCGCGCGCACGTTCTCGTTGTAATACGGCGTGCGATCCTTGGTCGGCAGCAGCATGAACGCGCCGCGCACGTTTGCGTCGTCGACGCCGTTGCAGTGGATGCGGATCGCAAGGTCGACCTCCTGCTCGTTGAAAAACTCCGCGCGCTCACGGTTGCTGAGATTGACCTCGTTGACCGTCCGCGTGATCGCCACGGTCGCGCCCGCCTCCTCTAAGAGCGCCTTTAGCTTCAGCGCCACCTTGAGGTTGACCTCATACTCGTACACGCCCGACACGATCCCGCGCGTACCGGAGGAGACCTTTTGCTTGTACGCATCGGAATCCGGCGCGTTCTGCTCCGTGCTGTGATCGGCGCGCGCCTGGTGTCCCGGATCAAGCCCGATCTTCACGCCCGCAAGCGGGGGCGGCGTCGGCGTCGGCTCCGGCGTCGGCGTGGGCGTCGGCAGGGGCGGCAGCGTCGGCTCGACGTACGTTATCTCTTCCGCGCCCGGCGTTTCGATCACAACGACCGCTTCCGGCGTCGGCTCCTCGGTCGGCTCCGGGGTCTGCTCCGGCGCGGACGTCGGCGCAGGCGTCGGCTCGATCTGCGCCGCCTTGTCGGACGCGCAGGCAAGCAGCAGCGTCAGGCACAGTATGACAATGCTCCGCCGCCTTCTCATAGGATCCTGCGTCCCTCCAGCGCTTTTGCAAGCGTGACCTCGTCGGTGTATTCCAGATTGCCGCCAATCGGAATGCCGTGCGCGATGCGCGACGTTGTAATCCCCATCGGCTTTAAGAGCTTTGCGATATACGCGGCGGTCGCCTCGCCCTCCACATCGGGATTCGTGGCGAGGATGACCTCCTTCACCGTGCCGGTCTTGCAGCGCTCCAGAAGCGCGTTGATGCGCAGCGCGCCCGGGCCGATGCCGTTCATCGGCGAGAGCGAGCCGTTCAGCACATGATAGCGCCCGTTGAATTCGCGCGTCTTTTCCATGGAAAGCACGTCGCGCGCATCGGAAACGACGCACACGATCTCGTCCGTGCGCTTCGGATCGGCGCACAGCTCACACGTCTCCCGATCGGTGAATGCGCCGCAGATCGGGCACGGATGCACCTTCTCCCGCGCGGCAAGGATCGCATCGGCAAGCTCGACCGCCTGCTCCTTCTGCACGCCGAGAAGATGATACGCGAGCCGCTGCGCGGTTTTGCGCCCGACGCCGGGCAGCCGTGAAAGCTGCGTCGTCAGTTTTTCGATGGATTCGATCGCCATATCAGAAGCCGAGACTCATGCCTCCGGTGATTTTGCCCATTTCGCGTTCGACCGTGTCGCCCGCTTCCTTGAGCGCCGCGTTGACGCCCGCGACGATCAGATCCTCCAGCATTTCCACGTCGTCGGGATCGACGCATGCGGGATCGAGCTTGATCGACTGCACCGTCTTGTCGCCCTTCACCGTCACCGTGACCATGCCGCCGCCCGCAGTCGCCGAGAACTCGGTCTCGTTCAGCTCCTGCTGCTTCTTCTGGATCTCCTGCTGCATTCTCTGGGCCTTCATCATCATCTGCTGCATATTCATGCCGCCGCCCATCGGGAATCCGCCTCTTGCCATGTTGTTACCTCCGTTATTTGATCGTAAGCGAGCTGCCGAACAGCTCCTTCAGTTTTTCCTCGTTTGCATCCTTCAACTCGGCCAGCCGGAACAGCGGCTCCGTGCCGGGACAAACCGCCTCGAGTGCGTCCTTTGCGATCTTCAGATTGCGCGCGCTGCGCATGCAGTTCAACGCGCTCTCCTGCGTCGCCGGAAACTCGACCGTCAGCGCGCCGTTTTGCAGCGCGACGCCGCGCGTTTCCTTCACATAGAGAAAGACCATCGGGTTCATCTCCGCGACCTTCTTCTTTGCCCGATCCCAGACCGTCTCCGCCTCGGCTTCGTTCGCCGCAGGCGGCTTGGCAGACGTCGGCGCCTCATCCGTCTCGCTTCGCGAGCCGCCTTCCCCTTGAGGGGAAGCTGTCGCCGTCGGGCGACTGACGAGGTGTTCCCGGTCCCCTTGTGCAAGGGGGGTTGTCGGCGAAGCTGACCGGGGGGGTGTCGGTTCCTCCTCCTCAAACACCGGCGGCGCATCAAACTCCGGCGGCGCGTCGGGCAGCGGCACGTCGTCCCACGGCTCGCTCCCTTTTCCCCCTTGTGCAAAGGGGGCTGTCGCCGCAGGCGTATATCGCTCCGCAGGAATATCGTGCGCCGCAGGCGGCCGGGGATTTGTCTCCAGCAGCGCCACGCGCGCTTCGAGCGCGCCGAGGCTCTTGTCGTCAAGCGGGCGGCAGATGCGCACAAACGCCGCCTCGATCGGGATGCGCGGCGCGGAAAACAGCTTCAGCTTGCTCTGCACGTTCAGAAGCTGCTCGGTCGCATAGAGGATGCGCGCCTCGTCCGCGTTCTTTGCGGCCTTTTGGTAGCGCTGCATCTGGTCGTCCGTACAGTCCAACAGGTCCGCGCAGTCCCCGCACGTCTTTGCAAGCAGCAGCGCGCGGAAATGGCGGGAAAGATCGGTCAGAAAGACGCCGAGATCGCGGCCGTTTTTCACCACGTCGTCGAGCGCATGCAGCGCGCCCGCCGCATCGCCCGCAAGCAGCGCCGTCGCGGTATCCTCCAGCACCGCCGAGGAGACCGTGCCGAGCGCGTCCAATACGTCGCGTTCGGTCACGCGGCTGCCCGCGTACGACAGGCACTGATCGGCCAGCGACAGCGCGTCGCGCATGCCGCCGTCCGCCGCCCGCGCAATGAGCCGAAGCCCGTTCGGTTCGATCGACGCGCCCGCGCGTTCCAGTACGGACGTGAGGTTTGTCACGATATGCGCGATCGTCAGCCGGTGGAAATCGAACCGCTGGCAGCGGGACACGATGGTTGCGGGAAGCTTTTGCGGCTCGGTCGTCGCCAGGATGAACAGCACGTGCTTCGGCGGCTCCTCGAGCGTTTTCAAAAGCGCGTTGAACGCCGCGTTGGAAAGCATGTGCACCTCGTCGATGATGAACACGCGGTATTTCAGCTCCAGCGGCGCGAACTGCGCCTGCTCGATCAGCGAGCGGACGTTGTCGACGCTGTTGTTGGACGCGGCGTCGATCTCGGTCACGTCCGCGCTGCCCGCCTTCACAAGCGCGCACGCGGCGCACTTGCCGCACGGCTCGCCGTCAACGGGCGCAAGGCAGTTGACTGCGCGCGCGAGGATCTTTGCGGACGACGTCTTGCCCGTCCCGCGCGAGCCGCAGAACAGATACGCGTGGGAGAGCTTGCCCTCCCGCACCTGATTCCTGAGGATCGTGGTGATATGGTCCTGCCCGATGACTTCAGAGAAGGTCTCCGGCCGGTATTCGCGATACAATGCGCGTCTTGCCACGTGCGTTCGTTCCTTTCCGAAGCGGCCGAACGTACGGCCGCACACTTCTACATTGTGTATTATAGCACACCGTTTTCTTTTTCACAATGCCAAAAACCGCACGAAGGTTGACTGCGCTGTGAAATAAGTGTAAAATAACACTGTTATGAAGCACGAAAAGCGGTACCGCTCCGCCGACAAGACCCATAAACGCCTGTCCCGCTTCCGCATTCTGCCCTGGCTGCAGCTTTTGCTTGCGCTGGGCTTTCTTGCCGCGCTCGGATTTCTGATCTGGAAGTTCGTCGTCCCGTTCTACAAGGGGCTCGATTCACACGCGTATTCGTGTCAGAAGCAGCCGGAAAAAACGCCGGTCCCTTCAACGCCGGAGCCGACGCCCGTTCCGACGCGCGACCCGTACCCGGATCACGCGCTGTACAACGCGGACCTTCTCACCATGCAGACGGAGATCGTCATCCCCGAATACCAGTACGCGACCGACGTGACGGTGCGCGGCAATACGGTCATCGCGCCGGTCGGCAACTACACGCAGGACGGCACGGCGGCGTTCGTGCGGCTGCTGTTCTACGATACGAAAACCGGCGCGCACACGCTGCTGCCGCTGCCGCTTGAATACAAGAGCATCCGCTTCCCCGCCGTGACCGACCGCTGGATCGTCTATCTCGATTCTGCGGCGAACGGCGGCGGCCGCATGGTTGCGTACAACCGCGAAACGCAGGAAGCGCGCGCGCTGAAGGTCGTGCATACGGGCCTGCCGATCCCGGTCGTGTATGAGAACACCGCGCTGTGGATCGAACGCACCGGCCAGACGCGCGACAAGCTGTTTGCGGTCGACCTTCTGACCGGCGAAAGCGCGACCTTGGCGATCTTTGACGATTCGCCCTATGCGCTGTCGCGGCCGTGCCTTTCCGGAAGCACGTTCTACTACGTCGCGGAAACCGGCGCTCTGACCGCGCTCGATCTTTTAACCGGCAAATCGGAGACGATCGACGTCGGCGCATCGTACATCCACGACCCGAAGGTCAATGCGGACGGGATCGCGTTCCTCGATTCCGACCATGCGCGCGACGGGCATATCCTCTGGTACGACGGCGAAAAGACGGTCGAGGTCGTGACCGGCGCGGTCGATTTTGCGCTCGGCAACGGGTTTATCGCGTATTCGCGCTACGAAAAGAACTACGTATACTATTACCGCGACGGCACGACGTTCTGCACGACGCGCAGCGACGAGGCCGCCATGCTGCTGGGCGGCGACGACGACGTGATCGTGTGGATGGACGTGACCTGGCGCGACAAGGACATCATGGAATTTATGACGGTCGGAGAACGGCAATGAAGGAAAAAACCCTGTACGTCTGCGGCGAATGCGGCTATGAAACGCCGCGCTGGATGGGCAAATGCCCGCAATGCGGAAGCTGGAACACGCTTGTGGAACAGGAGCGCGTTTTGTCGCGTCCCGTGACGGCGGCCGGCACGAAGGCGACGCCGCTGCAAAGCGTGATCGCCGAGGCGCAGACGCGCATGCCCACCGGCATTTCGGAGCTCGATCGCGTGCTCGGCGGCGGGCTTGTGCAAGGCATGGTCGTGCTGATCGGCGGCGATCCCGGCATCGGAAAATCGACGCTGCTATTGGAAACCGCGGACAACCTGTGCGCGCATACGCCGGTGCTGTACGTGTCCGGCGAGGAGAGCAATTCGCAGATCCGCCTTCGCGCCGACCGGCTTCATGTGCGCGGCGACAATCTGTATCTGTACCCGGAGACCTCCGTCGAGGAGGCGATCGAGCGCGCAAAGGAGATCAAGGCGGGCGTGCTGATCGTCGATTCGATCCAGACGATGGAGAGCACGGCGGCCGAAAGCGCGGCGGGCAGCGTCTCGCAGGTGCGCGCGGCGACGGCGCTGTTCACGCGGTTTGCGAAGGAGACCGGCACCGTCGTGTTCATCGTCGGGCACGTCACCAAGGACGGCGCGATCGCAGGGCCGCGCGTGCTGGAGCATATCGTCGATACGGTCCTGTACTTCGAGGGCGACCGGCACGAGGGGCTGCGGCTTTTGCGCGCGGTCAAAAACCGGTTCGGCTCGACCAACGAGCTCGGCGTGTTTGAGATGTGCGAGACCGGCATGCGAGAGGTGACCGATCCCGGCGCGCTGTTCGTGTCCGGGCAGCACGTCACAGGCACGGCGATCACCTGCGTGCTCGAGGGCTCGCGGCCGCTCATCTGCGAGATCCAGTCGCTTCTTTGCCCGACGCCGCTGAATTCGCCCCGGCGCACGGCGGTCGGCGTCGATTACAACCGGCTCAACGTGCTGCTGGCCGTGCTCGAACGCAAGGCGCGGCTGAAAGTCTCCGATAAGGACGTCTACTGCGACGTCGCGGGGAACCTTCGGGTGGCCGATCGCGGCGCGGACCTTGCGACGGCGATGTGCATCGCGTCCTCGATCCTCGAAAAGCCGCTGCCCGAAAAAACCGTGCTGATCGGCGAGGTGGGCCTGACCGGCGAGATCCGTCCGGCGTCCCGGCTCGACGTGCGCATCCGCGAGGCGATCCGGCTGGGCTATGAGACCGTGCTGGTTCCGAAAAGCGCGAAGACGCCCGATCTCCCCTGCCGCCTCGTGCGCGTTTCCGACGTCTCCGAGGCGATCCGCGCACTGTTTCTGTAACCGTTTGACGGTGTCATCCGATATATCATTACATTGAACGGAGGGGTATTTCCATGTCCGATCTCGGTCAAAAGCTCAAAACACTTGCAAAAGTCGTCATGGTCCTGATGATCCTCAGCGCGCTCACGTGCGGGATCGTCTATGCAATCTCCGTCGGAAAATCGACGGCGATCGCCTGTGCGGAAACGGACGGGTGGTCCTACAAGAAAAACGATGCAGCCGGCTTCTTTGCGGGCGCCGGAACCTTTATTCTGATCGTCGGCGGCGGCTGTCTTTGCGCAAGCGTCGCCTACTATTCGCTGACCGCATTGGGTGAGATCGTCGAGAATTCGCAGGAGAACCGCCGGATGCTGCAGCAGCTGCAGTGTTCGGCCCCGCCCGTCGCCAAGGCTGCGCCGAAGCCCGCCGCCCCGCCGAAGAGCAGCATGCCGAAGCCTGCCGTCGTGCCGACGCCGCTCGGCGAAGGAAAAGTCCGCTGTCCGCACTGCGGCGCGGTGCAGTCGGCCGACCGGTTCGTCTGCTGGGACTGCGGGGTCAAGTTTACATCCAACTCGCCCGCCTTTTCGCCCTCCGCAAAGAGCGCACCGCCCGCGCCGAAGCCCGCCGCCCCGTCGACGCCGCTCGGCGAAGGAAAAGCCCGCTGTCCGCACTGCGGCGCGGTCCAGCCGGCCGACCGGCACATCTGCTGGTACTGCGGAGTCGATCTTACGTCCAACTCGCCCTCCGTAAAGATCGTGCCGCCCGCGCAAGAGCCGGAGTCCGCGCCCGAACCGCCGAAGCCGGAGTCCGCGCCCGCCGACGGGTCCTGGATCTGTCCGGACTGCGACACGCGCAACGAGCCGGACGCGCTCTTCTGCTATATCTGCGGCTCGCGCAAGCCGTAACCGAATCCGTATAAAAAAAGCATCCGGACAGTTCCGGATGCTTTTTGCGTTCTCGTTTATTCGTCGACGCGGTAGGCGGAAACGACGTCGTCGTCCAGCACGACCGCAAGGAGCATTTCGCCCTTACTTGCCTTCGGCTCAATGTGGATGCTCTCGGTGTCGATCGGCGTCTTGGTTCCGTGGCGCTGCTCGATAACGAGCGTGTACGGCGCCTGCACGGTCGCGGCGTACGCGATGCGCGTGCCGTTAGAGCCGTTCTTACGGAAGTCGAACGTCTTGACGCCCTTGCCGTTGCGGCCCTGCTGCTCGTAATCGAACAGGAAGCTGCGCTTGCCGAAGCCGCGGTCGGTCAGCACGATCAGCTCGCCCTCGTCGCCGACCGGCATGCATGCGCAAACGCGGTCCTTCGGCTCCAGCTTGATGCCGATGACGCCCGCGGCCGCACGGCCGGTCTCCGGCACGGAATCGGCGGCGAAGCGGATGCACATGCCCTGCTCGGTGACCAGCAGAATGTCCATCGTGGGCATCGGGTATGCACCCAGAAGCTGATCCTTGTCTTTGAGGTTCAGCGCCGCCGTGCGCTTGCCGCGCACGCGGTAGTCCGCAGCCTTGCTGCGCTTTACCATGCCGCCGGTCGTGCAGAACAGGTAGCTGCCCTCGTCGCGGTCCGGGAATGCGCCGACGACCGTCTCGCCCTTTTCGAGCTCGACGATGCTGACAAGGTTCGCCGCGCGCGCCGCAGGCTTCGTCTCGGGAATGTCACTGACCTTCAGGTTCAGCATGGCGCCGCGGTTGGTGAACAGGCGGATGCTCTCGTTGCTGTTGACCTCCAAAATGCGCTGCGGCTTGTCCGCGCGGATCTGCGAAAGGTTGAACTGCTTTTTCAGGCATTTGCGGATCTTGAGGTCCGCGCAGACCGCGACGATCATCTCCTCGACCTTTTCGGGCTCGTCCTTCGGCTGCTCGATCTCCGCGTCGGCCGAGATGATCTGCGTACGGCGCTTACCGTCGAACAGCTTTTTGACCTCGGTCAGCTCCTTCTTGATGAGGTGGACGAGCTTTGCGTCGGAGGCGAGGATCGCTTCGAGCTCCGCGATCAGCTTTTTGACTTCCTTATACTCCCTTTCGATCGCCAGAAGCTCCAGATTCGTGAGCTTTTGCAGACGCAGATCGAGGATCGCCTGCGCCTGGATCTCGGTCAGCGAAAAGGTCTTCATCAGGCCCTCGCGCGCTTCCTTCGGCGACTTGCTCGCGCGGATCAGTTTGATGACGCGGTCGAGGTTGTTGACCGCGACCATCAGGCCCTCCAAGATGTGGCAGCGCTTTTTTGCGATCTCCAGCTCGGTTTTTGTCCGTCGCGTGACGACCGCGCGCTGATGGCGCACGTAGTACTCGATGATCTGCTTGAGATTCAGCTGCTGCGGCTTGCCGTCGGCGATCGCCACGTAGTTCGCGCCGAACGTACACTGCAGGTCGGAATGCTTGAACAGAAGCTGCAGAATGCGCTCCGGATCGCCGTCCTTCTTGATTTCGATGACGGCGCGCGTGCCCATGCGGTCGGACTCGTCGCGAATGTCGGAGACGGAGGCAAACAGCGCCTTCTTCTCCTGCGTGATCTCCAGGATCTTCTGCAGGCACGACGCCTTGTTGATCTGGTACGGGAACTCGTCGATGACGATGCGCGTCTTGCCGTTCTTGACGTCCTCGAAGTGCGTGCGCGCGCGCATGGTGAGCTTGCCGCGGCCGGTCTCGTAGCTTTGCGCGATCTCCGGCGAATCCAAAAGGAAGCCGCCCGTCGGGAAGTCCGGCGCGGGCATGATCTTCAGAAGGTCCGCGATCTTGATGCGCGGATTGTCCAGCACGGCGATGACCGCGTCGATCGCCTCGACCGGGTTGTGCGGCGGGATCGACGTCGCAAGGCCGACCGCGATGCCGTTCGCGCCGTTGACCAGAAGGTTCGGGAAACGCCCGGGCAACAGCGTCGGCTCCTTCAGGGTGTCGTCAAAGTTCCAGGTAAAATCGACCGTGTCCTTGTCGATGTCGCGCAGCAGCAGCAGCGCCGCGTCGGTCATGCGGGCTTCGGTGTAACGCATGGCCGCGGCGGTGTCACCGTCGACCGAGCCGAAGTTGCCGTGGCCGTCGACGAGCGTGACGCCCATGTTGAACGGCTGCGCCATGCGCACCATCGCGTCGTAAACCGAGCTGTCGCCGTGCGGATGGTATTTGCCGAGGCAGTCGCCGACGATGCGCGCGCTTTTGCGGTGCGGCTTGTCGGGCGAGAGGCCCAGCTCCATCATGGTATAGAGGATGCGCCGCTGCACGGGCTTCAGGCCGTCCTCGACGCGCGGCAGGGCGCGTTCCAGGATGACATGCTCCGCGTAGGGCATCATCGAATCGTGCATGACCTCGTCCATGCTCTTTAAGAGGATGGTTTCGGATACGGTCGGCGTCGTTGTCTTTGCCATAGATTACTCCTTGATCTTTTCAAACACGGCGCTCGACCGGTTGAAATCCGCATACTCGAAGATGTATTCCTTGCGGGACTGCACCTTGTCGCCCATCAGGACCGTGACGAGGTGCTCGACCTCCGCCGCGTCCTCGATCGTGACGCGCGTGAGCCGCCGCCGCTCGGGGTGCATCGGCGTTTCCCAGAGCTGCTCCGGGTTCATTTCGCC